>Ga0210401_10007365_pt1 | contig 11042 bp, 13 predicted proteins | sample IncBWH32MmetaG_FD_150866 | JGI IMG/M metagenome (GOLD analysis project Ga0210401, IMG submission 150866) | Forest soil microbial communities from Barre Woods Harvard Forest LTER site, Petersham, Massachusetts, United States - Inc-BW-H-32-M | ecosystem: Environmental > Terrestrial > Soil >... | reverse complement strand
CGTTCGAGCTTACTGTGCCATCGGGCATGTCGGCCCGCGCTTGGTTTACCATTACCGGCACTCGTACATGGTCAGTCGGCCCGCGTGCTGACGGCGCTTTTGAGATCGCCGATCAGACCGGGTTGATCGGCCGCATTGTGATCGGCACCGGCGGCCTGCTGCAATATTTTGGCTCGGCAACTGTGAACGGGGCCTTGACCGTAGACGGCGCGGTGTCGCTGCTGCAAGGCGGCACTTCCGGCCCGCTCATCTTCAGCGGCGGGCTCGCTCCGCCCGCCGTCGACGGGCGATCGGCGGGCACGCGCTTGGTGCTGTTTCCCGCCGGCGGGTCGACCGAATTGGCGCTCGGCATCATGGCGGGCGGCATGTGGTTTAGCTGCCGCACTAGCAATGATTTCTTTAGCTGGTACGCCGGAGCGAATGAAATCGCCACGTTGGCAGGCAATGGCACGTTTCGAATCATGGGCGATTTTGTTCTCAACCGCCAGGACGCAGCGACCGGGTGGATTACCCGGCCGAATGTCGCCGGCTTTCGCAACTTGGGCTTTGCCGCCGCCGGCGGCGGGCCGCTCGATACTTTGACGATCAACGCCGCCGAAACGAGCATTAGCGGCAATCTCAATGTCACCGGCACGATTACCGGCGGGAATATCGCAACCAAACAATACATCGACGACGCGCTTGCCGCGCTGCGCGCGGAGCTGAGCAGAGGAGATTAAAGTCAATGGAAGCGACTACGCTGCCTGAACCCGCTGAGGCCGAAGCCGCTGCGGCGGCACTCCGGGAGGAAATCGAAGGGCATGCCGGTGCCGCGTTTACCGGCCCAGACGCGCGCACGCTGCAATTCACCTTCGACCGCGCCGAGAACCACACGCAATCCTATCTGACGATCGCGATGGATGGCTTTGCGTCGGCCGGCGAGGCGCAGCGCGAGATGTTCGGCTTTGCGCTCGGGCATCCGTTCAACGTGCTGGGCAACCAAGTGCGCTTGCAGCGCAGCGGCGGGCTCGCGCCGATGGGTGGCTTTCCGCAAGGGACGATCCTGATATGGCGCGGCGAGGGCGGCATGCCGCGCTTTGGCGTCGATGCCGACGGCATCTGGTCGGTGCAGATGACTTACTGCCTGTTGCCGCCGTTCGCGCATGTCGTTGGTTGAGGAGGAAACATGGAAGCGACTGACGAGATTACCGTCTGCCTGACCGCGGCAGAGTGGAATCAGACGATGGCGATCTTGGCCGAGGGGCCGTACCGCGTCGTGGCGCCACTCCTAGCGAAGATACAAAAGCAGGCGATGGCGCAAGACGGGCTCAACGGTGCTGCGCCAGCGATCGAGGGAGATTCGCAGCGTGTACCGAATTGACAACGCGAGCGCGGTTCCGACGCTCCCGCTCGTTCCGCCAACTTACGTTCCCGGCTTTTTCACGGACGGCAATCCCGCCTCGGGGGCCGAAGCCACCATTCTCGACTCTTGGTGGCTCAATATGGTGCAGGAAGAAGTCCTCGCCGTCGTCGAGGCCGCCGGCCTGCCGCCCGACAAGGCGGACAACACCCAGCTCTACCAAGCGATCCAGGCAATCGCGCAAGCCGCCAATCCTGACCTCTCGGCCTATTTGCCATTGGCGGGCGGCACCCTCAGCGGACCGGGCAATCTGATCGTCGCCGGCAATTTCACCGTTACCTCGGGGCGCGGCGTGATCCGCAGCGGCGGCTGGCCGTCGCTGGTGCTCTACAATACCGTTGACAGTCTCGCGAGCGGCTACGCGATCGGCGCCGGGAGCGGCGTCCTGCGCCTTGGCGTCAATGATGGGAACGGCGTCCCGATCAATGGGCTGCAAGTCCAAAGTGACGGCGGCGTTACCTGCCTGCAAGGTTTTGCGTCAACTGGCATAGGCACGTTTCTCTCGACATTGCAAGTCAACGGCAATCTCCAGGTATCCGGCGGCTATATCGTAAAACCGGACAATGCCGCCATCTATTTGACCGGCGCGGCCGGCGCCAATATGGCCGACCTTGTCTTGGGCGCCAACAATATCACCGCGCGCGGCTTCTTGCTGGCGAACAGCCTCCAATCGACCGGCGATTTCAGCGTCGGCGGGACGTGCTATCTTAACAGCGGGGTCAATGCCGGCTCGCTTACTACTCCCAGCATGACGCTCACCGGACACGGCATCGCTTATACCGGCTTGGGCAGCGGCAATGCGATCGGCTGGATTTGGGACGGGGCAAATCTCGTATTCCGCGTTGACGGGCAAGCAAATGGCGGCTTGTGGATTGAGGGGCCGGTGCGCGCCGGCGGAGCGCTTTCGGGCTCTCATCTCAGTATCTACGGCGGCGCTGATGTCGTCGGCACTGCTAATGTCGGTTGGGCAAACAGTGCCGGAGACTTTGCCTTGATCGCCGGCGGGGCATTTTCAAGCAATGGCGATATTGATATCTGCCAGACCGGCACCCGCGCGAACGTCGGCAATCTAAACTTGAGAGCACACTTTACCAATGTGATGGGCGATCTTCGCGTGACGGGGGGAATTACCGAGCGGTGGCCCGGCATAGTTCGCGACGATGCAATTGCCCCCTATGAGCATGGGCTTGAGGCAATCCGCCAACTCACACCAATGATTTACGGCGAGCGCCGTTTTGTCGGCTTGGCGCTCGAAGACTGCCGCATTGTCCTGCCGGAAATGATTTTACCGGCTGCGGCGGAAGCCAGCGATGCAGAGGAGGGGCTTAACGCCAACCCGCTTCTCTATGCAATGGTGAACGCGATCAACGAACTCGCCGAGCGGCTCGAAGCGTTCGAAGAAGCCTGGCCGACGCCGGCCCCGGCATGACCGACACCCCGCCCGGCGGACCGCGTTCCGGGGGCCTGATCGGTGATATTCTCGGTCGGGTGCTGTCCTACATGGACGCGCCCTGGAAAGTGGTTGCGATCGTTGTTCTCGCGGTTCTCGGCGGATTGGGGTTCGCCGCCTGGGAGGAGCGCGCCTTTCTGCGCGAGGTGCTGTTGCGCCGGCCGGGGCCGGTCATATTGCGCAGCGACGTTTCGGCGCCGCTCGATAGTCTTCTGGCCGACACGACGGTCGACCTCGCGATGGTCTGGGGGGTCGATCTGTCGCGCAACATCCAGCAGCTCGTGCTCGCCCGCCAACGCGGCGGCGGCGCCTGGTCGATGACGCCGGCGCGCCTGCCGGTCTTTGTCGAGACCTCCGACCCGGCGCAAATCGTCAGAATGCTGCGCGGCAGTGCGGTGTGCGGCGACCCCTTGGGTAAGCAGGAGCGCATCCTGTTCCGCCGCCTGGCCGAGGACGGCATTCGCTACATCTGTGCCGTGCCGATCCCGCCTGGGCCGAATTCGCCGCTGGTCGGATTGCTCTACTTCGCTTGGAAGACCCCGCCCGAGCCGGCGATCGCCGCGACCGCCAAGGCCGACGCCGCGGCGGACGCAACCGACATGACCATGAGGTAAATCCGATGGCTGACAACTTTCCGCGCGCCGTAGATCACACGCTCAGGCACGAAGGCGGCTATGTCGACCACCCGGCCGACCCCGGCGGCGCCACCAACCGCGGCATCACGCTCGCCACCTATCGCGCCTGGACGAAGCGCCCGAACGCGACCAAGGACGAGCTCCGTGGGATCAGCGAGCAGACGGCACGGGAGATCTATCGCGAGAACTATTGGCACCCGATCAGCGCGGGCCAGCTCCCGCACGGCGTCGACCATATGGTTTTTGACATGGGGGTGAATGCCGGCACCTTCCGTTCAGCGCAACTGCTGCAAGAAGTGCTCGGGGTCCTCGTCGATGGCCGAATCGGCCCGCAGACCCTGGCGGCCGCGGCGCAGGCCGACCCGCGACAGTTGATCGATGACCTCCGGGCCCGCCACGAGCGTTACTATCGCGGGCTCGGCACCTTCGCGACCTTCGGCCGAGGCTGGCTCGCGCGCCTCGACTCACGTCACAAGGAGGCGCTGGCGATCCTCCTCGACGCATAGGCGGAAGCGGCGACCCGCTTCCGCGTTGCCCCGGTGCTGAGGTTAGACATTTCTGCCCTAAGTCATTGATAATCTGTGACGAGGATAAGGCTGGTTAGACAACGTAAGTGATTGAAAACATTGGCTAGTGCGCCTCCTGCCGCTATCTGCATGTTGAAAAAATGACGTGTTATTTCAACGACTTGCGCTTTGGTTAGACATTTTTTTGCGAAAGGTTAGACACTGTCGCGTTGTCGAGATGTTCTGCGATGCGGTAGCGGCGACCCGCTTCCGCTTGGAGGTCCGAGGTGCGCAAACGCTGCGCGTGCGAGCCGTGCCTGATCGGCCTCAGCGATATAATGTTGAACTTCCCGAAGACTCTTGTGACCGCTGATCGCGGCAATTTGCGGTGCCGAACAGCCAGCCTCAGCGAGCCGCCGACAAGCCGCCTTGCGCAGACCATGCGACGAGCACGACGCCGGCAGACCCGCCTCGTCGCACCAGCGGCGAAAGGCGTTTCCGATGCCAGAATTTGAAATCGGCACGCCGGGCACCGGCGCATCTTCGCCCGTGACGAGAAAGGCGAGATTGCCGCAGGGCGAGGCGGCGATGATCTGCGCGAGCTCCGGGTGCACCGGGATCACCAACGGGGTTCCGGTCTTTTGCTGTCGCAATGTCAGGACGCCGTCGCGCACATGCTGCGGTCCCATCTTGATCACGTCGCTGCGTCGTTGCGCTGTGTAGAGCAACAACGCCATTGCCAATCGCGGTCGGGATCCGATCGGGTGATATGTCTCGAATTGCGCGATTTCGGCTTCGGTCCAGGTGTGAATGTCGCCTTGCTTGGCTCGCACCGGGTCGATGCCGGCGGTCGGATCATCGGCGCGAATGCCCATCTCTACCGCGAACTGCATCAATCCTCGTAGAGTCATCAACCAATTACGAGCGGCGAAGGGTTTTTTGGCGCTCAGTATTTTGGTGAGATGCCCACGATCCATCAGCCGCAACGGCTTGTCGCCATGATCCTTGCGGAATTGTTCGAGGATGGCGCGTCGGGCCTTTTGAGTGCCGCTCGCCAACCCGAGAAAGCCGTTATGCGTGTAGTAGGCGCCGATGGTGCCACCGACACTACCCGGCGCCGAACGGTTGACGCCGATTTCACGCACCTGCATCGCAGCACGTGCGGCGCTGTAGGCTTCCTGAAATTCGGGTGAGCCTGGTTTGCCAGGCAGCGGAATATCCGGTTGTCCGCGCCGTCGAAAGTAGCGCCGTAATCTCCCATGCCGATCTCGATATTCTTTGACGTATTCAAGCCTGATTCTCATACACTTCGTCCCAAGGGTTCATTTCCCGTGCTTCGCTTTCGTTGCCGGGAATCGCCGGAATAATGACAATCTTACCGTCTTGCTCGATTTCGATGCGAGCTACGATGTGGCCCGCGCGTTCGACCGCCTTGATCGCCGCCGTGATATCGCGCTGACGAAAGGTTAGACGAACGCGAGCCATTATACACAAAACGCGTGTATTGTCAAGGGGTTAGTTCACGGTCGGCGTTGGGTCTTGTGGCACTTCGATTTATAGGCTCGGGCTGCCTCCTCCGGGTGCTTGCTCATATCGTGATCGAACGCGCCCGCCGGCAACTCCGCGATCGGGATGCGGCCCTCGCCGGGCCAGCCACGGCACGCGACCGTCAACAGGGTCTCGTCTTGCTGCCAGCGGATGATGCAGGCCTCGCACAGCACCGCGTAGGCGCCGTCGAGCGGCAGGCCGCAGACGACGCAGCCCCAGCCGTGGCCGGGGATCGCGCCGCGTTGACTTAACATGATCAGGTTGTGCGTGGGCCCGCCCTCGCACATGCAGCACGGGCCGAGGTCGGGGAGATCGCCGTTCCCATCGTCTATTCGCGCCATTTCAGTGCCTCGTCTGGGGGACCAGCAGATCGACCATGCGGCCGAACATATCTTTGGGCGTGCCCGATTGCCGGATCAGGCGGCGGATTTTGCCTTTGTAGTCGCGTTCGACGTCAAAGAGCGCGCCCAGCGAGCGCTCGCGGTCGCCGACAACGACCTGATAGCATTCGCGCCGCTGATCCTTGTAGGCGCCGCCCGTACCTTCTCGATCAAGTTGTCGAAAGGTGGCGTCGAAATTTTCGTCCTGGCGCACCCTCACATACCAGGCGGCGACGATGATCGCGTACTGATCGGCCCCGGCGCGTTTGAGAACTGCCTGAAACAGATTGACCGCCAAGGCCTTGTCGAGCATCCGAAAATCGAGTCCCACGACAATCGGCATACCGTCTTTCATTGCGGCGAAAAACGGCGGCAAGTCACCCTTCGCCGGCAGGTCTTGGACCGTCGCCTCGATGTAGCGGCAATTCGCGGCGAGCCAATCGTCGAGGGTCATGCCGCGGCCTCGGCGAGCTCGTGCAGCGGCTGCGCGACGCCGTCCTCGATCCAGTAGGACATGCCAAGCCCGTCCGCCTCGATGTCCGGGACCTGCTCCCGCCGCGAGAGCGTCATGCAGATGAGAGCCGGCAGCCCGGCTTCATCAAGCAGATCGAACAAGCCTGAGCGGGTGGGACCGTCGAGGACATCGGCGGCGTCGAGCACCACCATCGCCGAGCCGTCGAGATGCGCCATCGCCACCTGCAGCACGGCGCGGACCCGGTATTGCTCGCTGGTCGACAACAGCGCGTAGGGTCGCCCGCCATAGGCGAATGTCATTTCGGCATCGACAGTGACCTGGTTCCAGCTCGCGGCGAGACTCAGCCGGCCGAGCTGCGCCGTGTTGAACAGCTCGAGGACGTGACCAAGCTTTTTCGCTCGCAGCCCGTCGGGGGCCAGGATGTCGATCACGGCGTTGTTGGTCATGATCTTGTCGTGCAAGTCGTCGGCTTTGCGCTTTTGCCGAAACCCGGTCAACCGCTGCTCGGCCGCCGCGACCTTCGCCTTGGCGGCCTCGACATCGATCTCGGCCTCGGCCGGCGGCGGCATCTTGTCGAAACTGGTGCGAGCGAGAAGCGCGTTTTGCATACTGAGCCGGGCCTGGTCGACGGCGTGATCAGCCTCGCCCACCTGACCGGCCAACCGGCTGACATCGCCATCGGTTCTGGCGATCGCATCGCGGCGCTTTTTGAGTTCGCCCGCGGGCGGCGCCGCCTCAGCCGGTTCGAGCCGAGTTTCGGCGAGATTGACCCGGCGCAAGATGACAAACGCGCCGCAGTGCGGGCACGGCATGCCCGGATCGACAGTCCCCGGGGGCAGCGCGGCGCGCGCCTGTCGGGCGACGACAAGCTCGCCGGCGAGCCGTTCGGCAGTCGCCTCGGCTTGTTGCAAAGTGTCCTTGCGGGCTTCGACGGCCGCTGCCTCGGCCGCGAGCCGGGTGCGTTCAGCCCCCGATACGGCGGCGGCGGCAATCGCCTTGTCGTGGTTACCCTTGGCGAGCGCCAGAGCGGCGAGCAGGTCGTTTTCCTTTGGCTCTTCAAATTCGAACTGCCAACCGGCCGGGACCCACGACGCGCCGACGCGGTTGCCCCAGTTCGCCCCGGTGACCTGGCGCCAGGCGCCCTTGTATTCGGTGCCCTTTTCCTTGCGCAGCGTGTGCGCGCCATCCCAGCCCTGCGCCTCGATCGATTTCCAGATCACGGTCGCTGCATCGTTGTCCATATCTTCGTCGGCGAGGGCGAGGGCGAGATCCTCGCGCGTCGGGTCGGCGTGCAGATATTTGCCGAGGGTTCGGGCGCGGTCTGCCGGCGCTTCAACAGCGATGCTCAAGAGTCCCGCGGCATAAACCGACGCCGCCGGCGGTTCGCCCTGCGCCGAAGGCTGACAGGCGGGCCAATCGATCCGCGCTGTTCCCGATTCTCCCTTGATCACGATCCGTGCTTCGTTGGCGCCGCTCTTGACCAGCAATCCGGCCGAGGCCTTCGCGAGACCGGCGAGCGGCAAGCCGGCGCCGCACAACACGGCACCCGTCGCCTGCGCCAGACTCGACTTGCCGGCGGCGTTCCTGCCCGCGACGAGGGCGATCGGCGCGCATTCGATATCGGCGCGCTCGCAACCGCGGAAATTGCGCAGCGCGATTTCGATGTTCATCGCCGATCAATCCAGCATGAGGTAGAGCGCGTTTTCGTAATCGCCCGGGGGCCGTTCCATCATGCGAAAGCGCTGCGGCGGCTGACCGTGGCGGTAAATCGACCCGTGCTTGTCGTCATAGATGACGCGGATTTCCGGCAGCTGACTGAACAGCCGATCGAGCAGCTGGCGCAGCCGCTTGTGGTGGACCTTTGCGCTGTTGACGACGACAACCGCATAAAACCCGAAGTCTGGCGCGACATAGAACGTCACCGAGGCGCCGACGCGATCGGGCCGGAAGCGCGCATCGAAATTGCCGAGCAACCAGCCGCAGGCATATTCCTGGCATGGTTTGGGGCGGTTTGGGTAAATCCCGCAGCCCTTTCCGGCAACATGCCGACACCGGGTCATCGGCAGCTTTTGCAATTCGTTAATGCCGAGGGCGGTGCAGCAAAAGGTGCACTCGCCGCAACCTTCGCGCCGCGGCGACGCGCGCACCAGAAGCCGGTCCTTACCTTCGCCGATTTGGACGGTCGTCGACTCGTCGATCGACGCGATCGTCCGGCCGATCTCGAAACGATCGGGGTCGATTTCGAGACGCTCGATTTCTTCCATCTTTCGCCTCACGCCTCGAAATTGACCCGGCGCCGTTGCGCGGGTTGTGCCGTCTGTTGCGCCGGTTGACCACCTGGTGGCGCCCGTTCCCCGCCGGGTTGCGGCGGCGCGCCCTCGGAAGGTTGCTGCTCGGATACAACATCCTCCCGAGGACGATCAGCCGGCTCCTCCGGCCGATTGGGGGCCGCTGCGGCGGTGGTTTGCGCCGGGGCTACGGTTGCCGCCCGCCGGCGATTTGCGCTTTCAGCGGGCGCCGCTGCTGCCGGCGCGGGCGTTCTCGCCGCTTCGGTGGACTCTTGCGCGATCTCGAGCCCGAGGGCCCGTGCCGCCTCGACAAAGGCCGGCAATCGTCCCTCGCGCGCCGCGTCGCCAAGCCCCGCGATCTGGTCGAGGGTCAAATAGTCGATCGCCTGGCGGTCCAGCGCGATCGCCTTGCTCGCGGCGAACTGCAGAACGTTCGCGCGCTTCTCGTCGATCACCGACTCGGTGATGACCTCTTCCTTTTTGAGCCGCAGCATGTCGAGCTTCCAGCGGATCACGATGTCCTGCGGGACCAGCGCCAGGACCGCGTTTCTATAAGCTTTCGACTGCGCAATCGTCGCGTAATGCGGCCGCTCGAAATGTCCGCCGCCGCGGCGCTCCTCGTAGCGCAATTCACGACGTTCGACCTGAATCGCATTCCCGGTCTTGATGTCGACCACTTCGCAAATCGCTGCATAAAAATCGTCTTCGTCGGCGAGCTCCGGGACGACCGAGCACGACACCGCCATCGGCAGGTTCTCGGCCGGGTAACTGGTGAAGGTGAACAGCGAGCCGGTTTTTTGCATCGCGGCCACGAGACGATGCTTGAGTCCCTTGTAATGCGCCGCCAGATGGCGGGCGCCGACGACGCTGATCCCGGTGACGGGTTCTCGTTGGCCGGCGATGTCGAACGAATAGACAAATTTCGAGGAGCCCGGCCCGTGCAGAATCTCGTCGGCGATCAACTGGTCATCACGCCGTTCCATTACATGAAAAACATCAGGATCAAATGATCCGCCAATACTGCGGATCGCTTCCAAAGTTTGGACAGCGCGGGGCGCGACAAGCTGCGGGCGGGCGGATTGGGCCATTCGTATGCTCTCGATTTGAATTCAAATGCGTTGCGGTGCGAGGCGTGGCGGCGCGTGGCGGGGCGTGGCGCGGCGCGGCGGAGCGCAGCGGGGCGAAGCGACGCGAGGCGATGCGGAGCGGTGAAATCAGGCATTTTTCGACCGTCGCGGGCTTAACGTAATCATCCATTCGATGGCGTTGAAGGCGGGCAAGTCATTCGAAGTACCGCGCGCTACTTTTTCAATCCGGCGCTGGGTTGTTTTCGAGAGTGCGTCGCGCGCCAGTTCACGGATGATCGAGTCGGTGGCAAATTTCGCTTGCTGGGCAATATCGAGGAGCTCGATCTCGACGACATCGGCCTGCTTGGCGCCGTTGCGCAATTTGTTTCGAGCACCGAGCAAATACCAGGAACTTTGCCGCGCGGCGATTTCGGGATCGCTCAGTCGGTAAATCCCGACTTTGGGCTGGACGCAATTCCAGACCGCATTGTGATCCCGCTCCAGGATTTTTCGGGCATAGATCAAAGAATGGCTGCGACTATCGACCAGCGCGCCAGCCGTGGTGGACAGTTCTTCATAGCTGATGCTCGTTCCCTTATCGAACTGCCCGAGGTAGCGGACCAAAGCACTGGTTAATTCCGAGCGTTGGAAGGCGGCGGCCATGATGCTTTCCTGCGTTGCGTTGCGGGACGGCGCGCTGCGATGCGTTGCGGCGCGTGGCGCGGCGCGGCGATGCGTTGCGCTGCGTGGCGGCGCGAGGCGCGGAGTGGCGTAGCGATGCGGAGCGTGGCGGCGCGGCGCGATGCGACGCGGCGCGCAGCGGAGAAGCGAGGCGGGCGTTGCGCCGGATTTCATTTTTCTTGCCATTCATGACAAAAGTCAGTCGAATGTGCTGGGCAATACTTTTGCGAACATAAAATGCTGTTGGGATTAGCTTGAAAACTCCACGGATCGCCGGGCAAGATCCGGCGCACCGGGTCGCCGTTGCGGAACGTCGCTAGATCGCCCTCGATATGGCGCAGGATATTCGTGGCCGCGGTCTCGGCCTGCGCGATTGCGACCGGCTTCGACACCGGATCGGGCTGCGGCTTGCCGATCGCGACGCGCTTGATGTTGTCGACCGCCGCCTCTTGAATGTCGAGGCCGTGACTGCGGGCCAACAGCGAATAGCCGCCGATCTGTGGCGCGTGATTGCCGCCAGCGCGGAGTGAAGTTTTCAAATCGCGCACGCGGTGCGGCTCGCGCGCCACGACGTCCGGCTGGCCCGACAAGATCAGCCCAGGCGCAACCTCGG
>Ga0210401_10007364_pt1 | contig 11042 bp, 19 predicted proteins | sample IncBWH32MmetaG_FD_150866 | JGI IMG/M metagenome (GOLD analysis project Ga0210401, IMG submission 150866) | Forest soil microbial communities from Barre Woods Harvard Forest LTER site, Petersham, Massachusetts, United States - Inc-BW-H-32-M | ecosystem: Environmental > Terrestrial > Soil >... | reverse complement strand
TTCGATCCTGCGGTGTGGGCCATTGCAGCTACTCTCGGCGGAGCCATTGTCTATCTTGTTCTGACGCTCTAAGCCGTCAACATGGCACCGCTAAGTCGAACCGAACGTACAGGCCTGTTGAGAGCGCAGCTAGAGGTGGCGGCTTCACTCGTGGCCTGATCGGCGGAATGATTGGGGCCATGCCCGACCGCCCGACCAAGATCAGCTTCGTAGCGATGCGCGACTCCGCTGTGCGAGGTAGTCTCTCGAAGGTTATCGATTCCTTAGCAGCAGGGTACCCATTCTCGATTGTTCATTTACTAGAATTTGAAAACCGGCGTCGTATCCTCTTCAAATGATCGATAAACGTGCGGCACGAAGGGAGCGAGTTTTCAAAGCTGGAAAGGTCTCGTTTGGCTGCGAGCGCGTGGATTGCACGGTAAGAAACCTTTCGGTGACGGGAGCGATGATCGAAGTTGAAACCTCAGACGCTATCCCCCATGAGATCATTCTAGACATTCTGGGCCGTGGCGCGCGTTTTCACTGTCATGTCGTTTGGAGACATTTTCGTCGGCTCGGCGTGGCCTTCGATTAGGTCGTTGAGTTCACTTCGCTAGAAGGACTGCCATGGGCCTCTTTCGAACAAAAGTGTCAAGTCATCTAATCCCGGTGAATTCCCAAAACGCCACAAGCAGCGACTGGGTTATTTTGCTGGAGGCTGGCACCATCATTGGTCCGTCGCCTGAAAGACTTCGCGTTGCCCGATCAACTCTGGAGCGAAAAATTGTAAAAAAGTACAGGTTTATGCGCAAAGCGAGACATTTCCTTGTGCTGGAAGGATATGATCCACGAATTCATGCGGTGTTCTTTTGCCCTCAACTCTACAAATATGATTCTGAAAAAAAGCTCGTGCCTTTAGAAGGCGACGAGATCGGCAGATTGATCGCACATGCCGTTGAGGGCGGAATTACCGAGAGGCGACCATGGTATGATCCATCGGAAAACTTGCCAGATCGCCCAATAATCGACGCTCAAATGAACATGGAATTTGACACAGTTGTTGTGCCCAGTGCGGCCGCTTAGCCTCTAGCGGTTGGTCAATCGCAAGGCGGACAGGGAGTGTGACCGAGCCTGATTTGCGAAAATCCGGATACCGCAAGAGCGGCGTCCCCGCCTAGGGCAAATAACGACCAGTATTTAGAGTTTCCGAAGCCGGGCGACACAGCAGCTCGTAAGAGCTACCTCACAGACTTTGCGCCGCTAGGCGAACTAATCGAAGACTTCAACAGGTCACTTAAACCGGAAGAAGAAAAATTCAAAATTAGTTTCGAGGCTGTCCCGATCGTCAGGACAATCCTTTGTAGCCGCGAGAAGTGTAGCAATCGATGACAGTCTGTCGCCCCATCGATCTTCAATTCACCAGCGGCCTCTGATTCACGTCGCAGTGCCTTAGCCGCGCGTCATAGGCGTAGCGCGTCTTAGTGTGGCTCCGATCTGCGAGGCCCCAATATTCAGCGGCTTCACAACTCAATTTCATCGCGCGATCATGGGGCATGTCTGCCCGCCCCCAGACCTTTTGAAATGCGCTCATCTGGCGTGCGCGGTCTGTTGATCGGGAGAGACTGGTCTTTCGGTGGTCCGGAATAGTCGAGGTTCATGCCACTCACTTGGCATGAGAGCGTGCTTATTCCGGTCGTGAGGCTAAAACCGTTGGCGCGCGGAATCTCCATGGTCGAAAACTCATAAAATATGCCAAAGGCTCTTTCGGTGCCGCGGAGAGGGATGGTCCCCAAATGAATCGCGAGCGTCGTGACGTTCGATCCACCGCCCGCTCCTGGACAATTAAACGAGCAGCCCTTCCCGTTAGGGCAGGAATATTGCCATTCGAACGCGATCTCTGATCCGCCGGGTTGAAGGGGATTTGCTTCCCAGCGTTTTTCATCTTCAGCGAATAGCGACACCGCCAAAGGGCCGCCCACAAGCAGGAGTGCGCTTAATACCACCGCATGAGAAAACTTGGACGCCATTCGAGTAACTCGAGAGACCAAATCGGAGGTCAAGTATAGCGTTGTAGGCACGCGCTTACTAGGGCCGGTTGACCCAGCCCTGACCCTTGATCGGCTCGATGGCCCAGAGGCCGGCTGTCCGTTCGAGCCGCGCGGTTTGTCCTGCGGCGCGTTTCTGGAGACGGCCAACCGGCAGTGAAGAGTAGCTGCACTTCCGGTTTGGTTCTGCATTCGTTAGATATGGCGAACGCCTAGAACATTGAACAAGAGGTTCTTGCTGTGCCTTTCAGATCAAGCCTCCTGGTCAGCCTCATCTGCGCCACCGTTCTGGTCAGCATCGTCACCCGCGCCAACGCCATCACTGCGGAAGTGGCAAAGAAGTGCCAAATCCTTCGGGAAAAGCAATTCCCTCCGCGTGTGATCGGCAATCCGGCAGCCGGTAGCGCCAAAGGTTCGTGGCGAGACCAAACAGAGTTTTTCAGGAAATGCGTCGCCAACGGTGGCAACATGGACAGCACGACGGAAAAAAATAGGCAGTGATAGCACCAGCGAACCGAGCAACATAAGCCCCGCCCCGAGGAGGAAAGTGCGGGCGGGGCTTCGTTTGGGGGCATCCTAGTCCTCAAATTCTTGGAGACCGCCAGCCGGCACTGAGGATTTTTTACGCCTCCCAGAATGTTCGGCAGACGTTCGTCAAAAATTCCGTCGCGCTGTGATGCGTATCACTGCAGTTGTCCGGCCCTTTAACTTAAGATGTTTAGTCCAACTGCAGCGCTGTTGGTCCGGAATTGAAGCAGTTGGCAGGGGCCGCTCTGGTTTTCCAGCGCACGGGGCGGCCCCACTGGCGTTCAGCCCGGCAAACGAGCCAAACCGAACCATTGGCTGCGCAAACCACAATGAGAGGAGACTCTCTCATGAGGAACGAGCGGAACAGCCACCAAACCGCCCTCTTACTCTTCGCGGTCGCGGTGATTATCGCAATCCTCATGGCAGTCCTCACGACTTTTGAGCGGGTCGACAAAAGGACGGCTACTAGCGAGACCGCGCCTTTTGGTACAACGGGCCTCGGCAAGGCTCGCCCACCATTGTGATCGCGCACCAGGACAATCGGTGTTAGGCAAGTGAGGACAGTCGGTTTGGCTCGGCTTGGCTCTTCGCCACCGGACCGAACCCTATCACCGAAGCACTGGGTCAAGATCAAGAACCGGAAACATCCCGCGATGAGCCGAGTGATGGAGGCGTTTGCGTAAACTACTTTTTTTCAATCCAGCGATTTAGTTCTGAAGCCGGGATGATACGACGAACTGGCTGATACCCGTTCAGCAATGTGCCCGCCATGATCTTGTGACTGTCGTTGGAGAGCATCTCCTTCGCATATTGCTTGGCTTCGGCCTCCGTCGGAAATGTTTTGGTCTCTTTGGGAGATGTCCAAGGTCCAAGCCCTCGTCTTAGTCGGACTGAAACGAACCAATGATCAGTCAGGGTGCCTCTGGCCATGGCGTCACCCCAACCATAGCAAGGCCGCAATGCAGAAAACGGCAAAAACTGCTAGCCCACTGACCATGAGTAGATCTCTTCTTCCCAACACCTCACGCACCCCACCGCCCGCTCGGCAAGATAGCCTTTTTCGCCGGGCTGACAGTGGGGAAAACGGAGCAGTCCCCAACCTTCACGGCCAGGGCGCGATCCATGACCGAGGAACAGCTCGCAGCCATGCACAAGCTACTTGCCAAGCACCATCGTAAGCTGGCCACTGTCATCCGACAGTATCACGCTGATCTTGCGGAGCGGCTCGCGGATGAGGCTGCGCTGATACCAAGGCGAACAGCGATTGTGGAGCGCGTTCGTGAGCGCGAACAGCAAATAGCGAAAGATGGCGACCTCGTTGAGTTGAAAACGCAGGTACGCAATAAGAAGGGATCATAGAGCCGAAATTTTCCAACAAACGAATATAAATTCGTCGCCAAGTGCGATCTTTAATTGAAATTACTTTCCTGATTCACGTATATGTGATAATATTACTAAAGCTTACTTGGTGTAATTACTGTATACATTCTACATATTACCCTATAGATTTGACTAATCTCGAGCCTATGGATTCGAAACCCACGGGCCAAGCCGATAATCGAGGCTTTGTATCGACGACCCTCGCACGTATTCAAATCGTGGGCCTCGTGCGTCCACTGCTTGTGAGCAAGCTCACACGTTCCTGACAGGCTTCCGCAAAGCCACGTCCGTTCTGACAGGCCGCGTAAAGGGCTGTCCGCGTAACCTGCGATAAGCGGCTGCCTGTGGTGGGCTTTGCCCATCAAAAACATATTCGATACTGGCAATCGAAAAACGAACCCCCCTGAGAATGCCGTTTTTGGCGCGTGCTGACGGAACGCGGATACCTGCGCTCTTGATCTGCCCGTGCCATGCAACCCGATCGGTGAGACCATGGCGCATGAGCGCGCTCGTAACGACACACTGTTGCAGTTGGCTGTCCCGCAACGCCTGATCACCGCTGTTGATCAGGTGGCGCATCAGCAATTCGAGTCCAGAAGCGCTTACGTCCGCGCCGCAGTTCTTGCTCGATTGCGCGCTGATGGCATCGACGTGAACAGACTCGCGGGGGCTTCCTGAAACCGAATGCGAGTGCATCGGAGCGGCAATGACGATGATTGCGCGAATGGCGCTGAACGGAACGAGGAACTAAAGCGATGCTAATGCAAAAACAAGCTTATGAAGAGATGGTTGCCAAAGTCCGCAGGCACTATGGGGGCAGCGTGGAAGTTGGCGGGTTTATTTCCGCTGATATCATCCGGCTGCAAAAGCTTTCTGCCCAGGCTGATTTAGATCAGGCCAACGAGCGCGAAAGGCAGCCAATCATCGAAGCTGGCACTCGCCTGCACCATATCCGACAGCGAGCTCAAAAGGCTTGGCGGACGATCGCGGACGGACAAGCCACACTGGCCCAAAGCCGCCGGCTGCACGTCATCAACGGCATCGACCCGGAATTGCTGGAACCAGCCATTATGCCGAAATGGGACACCGGCAAGCAGCTCACGACCGTAGCTGACTATGACGCGGCAAACACGGAAGCGGCAGAACTGGCAACCAAGCTGGAAACCCAGGCCAGCAAACTGCGCGCCTACCTCAGCGAGTGGGAGCGATCGACCCCAGAACAGCAGAACCGTTCACTGATCCTGGCGCTCGCTGATCGTCTCGACCGTCTAACATGATCATATCGGAGAATTTATTATGAAGCTTTCACCTCAAGAGGCTGCGGCATTGGTGCGCGAACATATTGGTCCGCACCTCGATATCATCGAACTGCATCGAATCCACTACGTCAACGAGGTTTGCGGCCATCTTCGACTTGAGCCTACGCACATGAACCATGCTCGCGTTCGCCTTGCTCTGGAGCATTGTGGCATCGATACGGATCATCGGCAGGAATACCCGAAGTGGGTTGATGTCGGAGATGCTCAAGCCCCCGGCGGCAAGAGATCGGTTATTGTTGGCTCAAAGGCCGAGCACGACGCGCTGGATACGAAGTGATTCGCAAATGCCAGTTCTCAGTAATCCAAGGCAAGAACTATTTGCCCAAGCTCTGGCAGACGGGAAAACAGCCGAAGAAGCCCATAGGCTTGCCGGTTATAAAGCCAGCAGGTCGGGGGCATGGCAACTTAGACAAAAACTACACATTTCTAACCGCGTCTCCAAATTATTGAAGGAGCGCGAGAAGATACACGCCCAGTCAACCGCCAGGGCCATTGAGCGCGTTTCCCTGACCAAGGAATGGATACTAGCCAAGCTGATAGACAACGCGGAGCGGGCCTTACAGGCCGTCCCGGTGACGGACAGGGAAGGCAACGAACTAGGCGAGTTTCAGTATCAGGGCAACGTCGCCAACCGGGCGCTTGAGTTGCTCGGCAAGCATCTTGGCCTATTCATCGATGTGCATGAGGTGAGTGGCCCTAACAAGGGACCAATCCAAATGGAGGCAGTAAGCGCGCGTGATAAGCTTCGCGCCGAGCTTGAACGGCTGAGCCAACGGCAAGCCATGGAAACTCCAATTGAGCCGACCGAGGTAGCCAAGTTCGAAATCAAAAAGGAAGTCGGCGTTGAGGCCAAAGCTAGAAAGACGGCGGCGGTTGGCGATGGCTTTTGGTGAGAAGACTGCAGTCTGGAGCTCCCGGCTTTCTCATGTCCGAGACTCACCGGGTTAAAATTCAAAATAGTAATGTCCTCAACGCATTGATAGAGCACGCAGAGGGACCGATGCGAACTAGGTGCGTCGTTTTGATCGTCCCACACGCCTATGAGAGGCCCGGCTCGGAAATGATCAGCATTTCCTGCTCGCCGGAGGGGGTATCTGTATTGCATATACCCTTTAGCTGCTGGCTTGCGGCTAGTCTGAATCAGCTTGTATAGCCCCGGTTCGGAAATGATGAGCATTTCCTGTGGACCGCCAAGGGTGTCCACTATGTCTACACCCTTTTCGTCATCATCCAATCGTTCAGCAGCTCTAGTTGGCTGCTCTATTTCCAACCCCCGGCACACATCGGCATTCGTGCCGGGGGCGCAGCCGCACGAACTGTCGGCTTTACAGATCGGGACGCCCATAATCGGGTGACCGTATTCATTGAACTATTTCCTCCTTTGCGGGGACCAACTGTCGGATTAGCAGCTATTTTGTAGACAGTTCTAAAGCCCTATTTGCTGACCTTCGCCGACCTTGCCGGCACTGAGGCGGCCGTACTTTGCTCGACAGCACAACGCCACCCAGCTTGAAATAAATGCTGGGTGGCGTTGGTTTAGGTCCGGACAGCGCAATCCCCCGGTGCTGACCAAGGAACACACGTTCACTGTTATTGTCTGTTCAAAATTGCTCACTTTCGGTGTCCTAACTTCGGACACCGTGTGCCAGCGAAATCACGGCGCAAAGAGAAGGCCCGGCGCTGATACACCGGGCCAGTCATCCATCACGATTTACCCAAGCAAGACCGGCTGCGAGGGGATGCCAGCGGTGCAGTCGGTCCCGCCGATCACAACGCGGGTCAGCGAGGAACGTTCCACCGGATGGTGGGGCAGACCGCCGGCGCCGTGCAGCGGGGCAATGGGAGCGCCGCCCGCGAGCGCAAGCGCGACACCGGCGCCAAGGTCGAGGGGCGTAAGAGCTACGCCGAGACGCGCCCGGAGACCGTCCAGCTTGCGCGGGAATTGGCATCACGGCCGCATATGTCGCTGCGCAAGGTCGCCGCCGCACCCGCTGATGCCGGCCACCTGACCGCGAACGGCAAGCCATTCAGCCACACGTCCGTCGAAGCGATGCTTGGACGGTGAACCGTACCGTCACACTGGTTGCCAACCGGAAAATATTTTCATGAGCTAATCAATCTGCGACATCGCCGCCACCGCTTCCGGAGTTTCGTGGACCGCACACCATTCGGCGCACATCCGTTCCCACGGCCCTTGGCTTTCTCTGCCAAGCCTCCCAGGATCATTGATGGCGGCCAACAAGGGGGCGATGTCGATTACGCCGTCATTCATGCTCAGTCTCGTGTGTTGCCGGCGGCCGGCCGGTGCGGTCAGGTTTGCTTGCTGCCAGCCCCCACAGCGGTATCAGGATAGCTTTTGAATGTAAGCTGGTTGTGCGCCTGGTGAACCTCGGGTGAACCTCGGGTGAACCTTCACAATTCAAGAAACCGCTGCGGCACAGGGGGAGGAAAGACCTGGTGAACCTGGTGACCCTTTTTCCAGCCAGAGCTGCAGACGGGGGGGGGCAGTTAGGGAATACAAGTTGGCGCCACTTGCCGGGTGGACCTCCAGGCCCTTCAGGTTCACCAGTCCACCCCTCATCGCGGCCCTTTCGGTTCCGGCCGGAAGTATCCTGAAACCCGCCTTCCACTGACACGCACCAGACCGTTCGTGTGCCGCTGCCAGCCGAGCCGAACCATTATGCCGGCTAGGCGCATCGTGTGCGCCGTGGTCTGCCGTTCAACCGACACCCCCAACACATGCTCCAGCAGGTCGGCGCTGGCGACCATCTCCATACCGGCGCCGTCGTAATGAAGAATCTGGACTTGCCTCTCGGCCCACTTGCCATCCGACAGGTACTTTTGCGTGGTGTACTGATGGATAATCGCCAGCGTGTCCTCCCAAGGATCCTTCACTCGGCGCTTTTCCTGCTCAACGCCGGCATCCCCCCACAGCCTCTCATCGAGCACGACGCTCTCGCCTTCGGTTTCGCACCTCGCCGCTTCACCCAGCAGCAGCAGCCGGTCTCGTTTAAGCTTCTCAATATCGATCGGCCGCGTGACCGTCATCGGCCAGAACCGGCGGTTGCCGGTCTGTGATTGCAGATAGGTGTCCGCATTCGTGGTCCCGACCTCGATTGAGTGCCTCGGTTGCTTCGTGACGAAGTACCCAAACGCTGCCCTAGCAATATCGGTTGTCCGGCTGGCATAGGCTTTGACGCTTTCGACATCGGTCTTCTTGAGCCCAGCCAGGTCCGCATTCTCGTGTATCCAGACCCCCGACAGTTGCTCTTGCACCTCGCGAGCTTCTTTTCCGAGTATCCTCTCGTCGGAAAAGTTATTGTCACCGGCCAGCACCTTCCACGCCGTCGATTTATTGAAGCCCTCCTTGGACTCTAGCACCGCGATCGTATCGAACTTGCATCCCGGTCTCCTGGCGCGGGCCACCAAGCCGATCATGGTCTTACGCATGAACGCGCAGTTGATCGGTGTGTCCTCGCAATTGAAGTAGTCGGCAGCCATGCGGTCCAGCCGTTTAACGCCGTCCCATTCAGCCTCGGCTTTGTTGATCAGGTCGCACACAGGATTGAAGCAGTTCTCCAGTGCGAGTGACACGACAGCATCGCGCGTGTGCTTGTCTGTCAGGTCAAAACCGAAACGGTCTGACATCAACTGACGCAGGGCGAGAATGCCGTCGTCGCTGACCTCGCCCAGTATCGACTGCAGCTCGTGCTTCACCTCGTCATCGCGGTATCCAAACATCGTCTTGTTGTGGAATGTGTCCCTGCTACAGGTGATACCCAGAGCTGTGATTGCGACTCTAGCGTTGTGCATCGATGGCACTGGCTTGCCGTTTTCCCTCCGTTCACGCCATTCAAGGTCGCCCCAACTGTTCTGCTTGGCCGTGCCGTATTTCTTGATGGCACTGGCGATGATGTCATCCAGATACTTGTCGCTGAGATAGCGCTCGATATCACCGACCTTGCGGGCGGACTTCTTGGGGGCCGCATTGATGGCTTCGCGCAACTTCGCCTTTAGAGCCTCACGGTCGAACTCGGCGCCGTGGTGGTAGGCATATGATGCCGTTGCTCTGGTTAGGGGATTATTGAACCCCTGCAGGCCATCGCCATCACCCAAGCTTTCGAGATGGGACTCAAAACTGAAGTTATCGTCGTAGAATTTCCTGGTCGTCTTTTTTGCATCGCCGGCAGGCCGGGTCGCTGGCGGCGGGGTGGTTTGGCTCTGTGGCCCGCCGTCCTTCTGGTACTTAAAAAACTCGTCGCACAGGTCGATAAACCGGCCGTCGATCAACTCGCAGCGATGGTCTGGTGCGGGGTTGTCCAGCGCCAGTCCGAAGTAATATGACTGCGACAGTGTGAACGACTCGGTGGCAAATATCTTGCCGAACCGTCCATTGACGCGAGCGCACAGCTTGGCGCGCGTATCAAGGGCGAGGTCGTCGCGCGACACCGGCATCAGGATTCGCCAACGCGGCGCCGCCTTGGTGTGGCTTGGGGTGGTGTAAACCAGCGCCCTGACGTTCATGGCCTTGATGGTGGAGACTGCATCGTCGAAGCTCACCGCCTCCTGGTCGTAGTCGAGTTCGATCAGATCGAACCCTAAGATGTTTCCGTCATGCCTCAGACTGCCGCCCCCCTTCCCGGTGTTCGGATCGGGAGGCGTTCTCCTGTTGCCGAACCGCGCCCCCTTCAGCCACGGCAGCGAGCCCTTGGTCTTGTCCTTTGTCGCCAGGATCAAGCACCGCAGACTCGGCAGCGTCATGTTTTCCGCTCTCAGGGAGCTGGCGAATTCATTCTGGAAGAACGTGATATTGACTTTGCGGGAGTAGATGTCCGTCGCAACGCCCCCCTCAGCCGGTTCCTCATTGAGAGGATTTGGGCCTATCTTCGCGACCGGCACAGCCGACGCCCGGCCGTTTGGTCCCCATGCGATCTCATCGTGGGGATCTATACGCGAATGCATGCTCATGCCCAACCCTCCGCGTCGTCCGCACGGATTCCGGCAGCTTCGAGCTGCGACGTGTGATCGTGGATGTCTGGCCAAACCTCATTGGGCGTCGCCCGCTGGACCAACTCCGCATTCAGTTCGCGTGCGATGCAGAGCGCATCCCTTTGGGCTTCGGCTAGAGTCTCGTAACCGCGAAATATCGCGGCACTGTCGCCGTCATCGGCCATGTGCACAACAATGAACCCGGCGAACGTTTCTGTTTCAATGTCGTTGTCGTATCGGGTTTCGTAGCTTTCGCTGGCGTAGACGCAGCCGTTGCGCGAATCTGGCTTGATGGGGCGAAACGGGATCACGTTCATGCCTCCACCACCATTACGTTGCCGCCGATGGTCGAGGCTATTTCCTGCAGGAAGACATCACGCCCGGCCCGGTACTGATTCATGAGATGTTGATTGAATGACTTTGGCGGGGGGACATCCGGCGACCACTCGCACCTGAGACCGCTGGCGGGCGACCATGACATTTCGCAAATGTATCGGCCGACAGGGAATTTGCTGATCATCGTCATCGCCGCGATTCCTCAGAGGTGCCGAGTCCGGCCAGCAACGCCAATAAGTCAGCGATGCCGGGCGCGACGCGATAGCGCCGACACAAATGCGCGCCGGCTGCAGTCGCAGGCGGGGACGGCAATTCGACAATTGGATTTGAAAATTCGATGGGCCGCGAAATAAAGTTGCGCGAGGGCGCGCGAAGGTCTATATTCATTGTGCTTCAGCTTCTCATTTCTAGATTGCTCAGCCCCGGCCGGCCAAGCCGGGGCTTTGCTGTGCTGGGGGGTTAGGCG
>Ga0210401_10007363_pt1 | contig 11043 bp, 9 predicted proteins | sample IncBWH32MmetaG_FD_150866 | JGI IMG/M metagenome (GOLD analysis project Ga0210401, IMG submission 150866) | Forest soil microbial communities from Barre Woods Harvard Forest LTER site, Petersham, Massachusetts, United States - Inc-BW-H-32-M | ecosystem: Environmental > Terrestrial > Soil >... | reverse complement strand
AACCAAGGTTTTCTGCTCCGGGGCGTCGAACGAGACGAGTTTCGATCGTCTGCTGGTTTCCGAGGCAAAGCCCGATGTAAGGGCAGTTGCTGCAGGGATTTTGTGGGAAGCGAACCCCGCTGTGAGGCAAGAAGTGGGCTGACTCAATTCGCCCGATCGTGTCCTCCGCCAGCTGGCCAAACTCTCGACGCTGTTCATCGGTGATGGTGGTGCGTAAGTATTGAACCTCAACCAATCGCTTGCGGACGAACACCACCTGGGCGACTTGAGAGATTCCGGTCATCCAGGAATAGCAAACAAGTTGCGGATCAAGCGCCAGTAACCCATCCGGTTCTTCCGAGTAGCGGCTCGATGTGGTTTTCCACTCGATTAAGCAGCCCTCATTGTCGAGCTTCCCAATGGCGTCAACGTAGGCGACAAAGTCATTCTTCCCAGAAACCGGCCTCCTGAACTTGATCTGTAGTTCGCTCTTCTGTCGACGGATACGAATACGATCCTCCTGGCAAAATCGGTCTAATAGCTGAATTCCTTGTTGAAGCATCCGGTCCCACGTGTCCCCCTTGGAGTAATGCAAGCTTTGCTTTTGGTAGAGCGACCATTCGCGGAATAGGACAGCTGCAGCGTCCTGCCGCAAGAAGTATGCGGACGGAGCTTGCTCGAAGGCGCGCCCGAAAAGCATGGCTGCCCGAGTATCTTTTTCTTGCCAGCCATCGAGGTAGCGGTGGCGATAGCGGCGCGGACAGGTCAACTATTGGCTGATTTGGGTGTAGCTGTAGGTTCACCTTGACGCCTCCCAGACCGCGAGGCTCGCGGGCGACGAGCTCGAAAGTTGCTCCCACTGGACGGCAGGCGCGAAGCCGTCGAGATTGAGCAGGGAAGTACCGTTTACGACGGTGTGGCTGATCTTTATGACGCCGCGTAGCCCGATCAGGCTTTTCTCGTCGATTTCATCCCGACCGAGCAGTTCGGTGTCGTACTCGAAGTCGCGCAGAGACCAGTTGAGTTTCCACAATGCTCTGGGCGTGCAGTAAAAGCGCCCGGCAACGGAGTAAGTTCTTTGGGCTCCAGAATTGAGAAGCGGAGGAGGTAAAACGGTTTTCGTGAATCCCATCGATGGTGCGCCCGTTCGGTGCGAACGAGCAGCAGGCCATCGCGAACTTGAGAAGCTGCAGATTGATCGGCCTCGTGCAGGCCGTGGATTCGACGTCTCATGCTGCACCTTCTTTCGTACCGAGATAGCTATTGAACTGGCACAGTAGGGCATCGCGATTCTTGTCGGTCCAATCGGCTAGGTGCGCGACGAAGTTCTCCACCTGCTCGCGAGTGGCCTCGCGCAAGCTCTTCACGCCGCAGAAGTCAGTTGCATACGACTTGACCAGGGTGGCATCGAGTTGATGCTGCCGAATGATCTGGCACAGGTGATCGCGGACAGTTCGTCCGCCGTAGTTTCCGTTGGTCGGTTGCGGAGGAAGTTTCTTCGACTGTTGAGAGGACGCAGAAGGTTCTGCAATGGAGCCGATTAGAACTCAGCAAATCACTGCTTGAGATTGCTTAAGCCATACCAGCCACGAAGCCATCAGAGCCATCACGGTGGATTTAACTTTTCACACGCACTTCCGACGACAAATTGACCTACCCGACTCCGACGGTCCGCGGCGTTTCCGACACTGCTCGCTGGGTGGCCTGCTCAAGAATTTGTAGTCGGGCATAGTATGAAAAAAATTCCTCGACTGGACGCCGTTCGCGGCATCGCGGTGCTTCTCGTCTTAGTGCACAACACCGACCGATATCCTGCCCTTCATTTGCATCTGATCTCGGACAACGGATGGATGGGGGTGGATCTTTTCTTTGTGTTGTCCGGATTCTTGATCACGGGGATTCTGCTCGACACGAAACAATCCGACGGATATTTCAAGAATTTCTATGCCCGGCGCTGTCTTCGCATCTGGCCTCTTTATTATTCATTGTTGCTTTTCATGTTCGTGATTGTGCCGATTTTGCGCCCGTCCGAAGCGCATAACATCTTCGCAGACCGCTCCTCGCCCTGGTGGGCCTTCCCGATTTTTCTACAGAATTTCCTGGTTCCGATTCCGACTATGGCCACAGGGGCACTTGGCGTCACCTGGTCGCTTGCAGTCGAGGAACAGTTCTACTTGGTTTGGCCGCTGGTGGTGCGGTTTTTCAATCAGGCCCACCTTCGCAAAATCGCCATTGCAGTGATTTGTATTTCCCCGGCATTGCGTTTCTATTTGGCGCAGCATCAAGTCATCATCTACTCGAATACGTTGTGTCGTTTGGACGGGTTGATGGCGGGAGCGCTGCTGGCGCTTGTGATCCGTTCGGAGAGCTTTGCCCCATCGAGGTTCTTAATGCGAGCCTGGATCACTTTTCTTGTTTCGGCGCCGCTCGCCCTGATGGTCGAGACGGCGTTCCATGCAAGATGGATTGTTTTTTCTTTGACCGCCCTGGCCTCGGTTTCTTTCGTATACCTTGCGCTGTTCTCGACACAGGGATGGTTGCGGGCTGTTCTGACGAATCGGTTTTTGGTTTACACGGGGACAATCAGTTACGGAATCTATTTACTCCAGAAGATTCCGCTGGATGCAGCAAAAACGTTTCACCTGGACAAGCACCAGTTTTTGGCTCTGCCAATCACGGCTGCCGCCACTTATGCGATGGCGGCGATATCCTGGAATCTGCTGGAAAAACCAACACTCAGGCTGAAACGCTTCTTCGAACCAAGGATTGTTCGCCCAGAAGATGTCGACGGTGGGGTTTTAAGCTTGGCCGAACGCTGAGGAAGTCTGGGTTTGTCCAAAGAGAGGTCTTTCTCGCCAGCTGCCATATGCATACCTCCGTATGTGATTGACAGCAATGGTTAGAGAGGCTGCAAAGAAGATCGATCCTCTGTGATAGAATCAAGCTAATCCCCCAAGAATTTCTCCCCCGCAGATGATCAGACGTCGGTCGTGAATTTCGGCAGTAACTGAAGACAAATCAGCAAAGGAGATCCCTGCCTGCATGTTGAGCACTGCGATCATTGGCGCGGGTCCGTATGGACTCTCCGTCGCTGCGCATTTTCGGCGTAGTGGCATACCTTTCCGCATTTTTGGCCGCCCTATGGACAGCTGGCTGGCGCACATGCCGAAGGGCATGATGCTCAAGTCGGACGGCTTTGCTTCGGACATCTACGATCCGGAGAGTGCTTTTACTCTGAGGCAATTCTGTGCCGAACGGGGTATCGAATACGCCGATGCCGGTGTTCCGGTGAAGCTTGAGACATTCTCAGCGTACGGGCTTGCCTTCCGGGATCGGATGGTGCCGGAACTCGAAGACAAGATGGTAATCAGTGTCAATCGATCGCGTGACGGCTTCCGGTTGCAACTCGACGATGGCGAAACAGTCCAAGCCCGCTCGGTTGTCCTCGCGGTTGGGATTACCCATTTCGCCTATGTTCCCGAGAATCTGGCGCATCTGCCTGCGGAATTTCTTTCTCATAGTGCTCGCCATCACGAGGTCGAGCCATTTCGCGGCCGCAACGTCGTTGTGATCGGCGGCGGATCTTCTGCAATGGATTTGGCCGGATTGCTTCGTGAAGCTGGCGCTGATGTGCAACTCGTCAGCCGCAGGGAGGAATTGAAGTTTCACAGCCAGCCGACGGGCAAGCCGCGCACGCGATGGCAGGAGCTCAGGCATCCGCAGTCCGGGCTTGGTCCCGGAATGCGCTCGCGCTTTTTTGCCAACTCACCGCTCGCCTTTCACTATTTGCCTGAGCGCTTTCGAGTCGAGGCCGTCCGTAGAACCCTTGGCCCGTCGGGAGGATGGTTCATTCGCGACAAAGTGATCGGGAAGGTCCCGTTGCATCTCGGATGCACGCCGCAAGGAGCAAAGGTTCAGGACGGCAAGGTGCGTCTGAATGTCCGGGCGGCTGACGGTAGTGAGCGCGAGATTGTGACCGAGCACATCATTACGGCTACAGGCTACAGAGTGGCTTTGGAACGATTAACCTTCCTCAATCGAGAAATTCTTACGCAGCTTAAGACGGTCATGGGCAGCCCGGTGCTGTCGTCGACTTTCGAGTCGTCCGTGCCCGGACTTTATTTTGTGGGAGTCGCGGCTGCGAACAGTTTCGGCCCAGTGATGCGCTTCGCCTTCGGGGCTGGCTTCGCCGCTCGCCGTGTCACCCAGACTATGGTGAAAACGTTAGCGAAGAGTACGGCATCCGCTCCGGTCGCCAAGGTTGCCACCACGGCAGAGTAGAAATCGGCCAACATGTTTGAAAGGTTGATGCACGCATGAAGCGAGAGACGCTCGCGATTCACGCCGGATACGATGGCGATCCCACGACGAAAGCCGTGGCTGTGCCGATCTATCAGACTGTCGCTTTCGAGTTTGATAGTGCGGAACATGGTGCTGCTCTATTCAATCTGGAAGTCCAGGGAAACATCTACACCCGGATTGGCAATCCAACAAACACGGTTCTGGAAAAGCGCATGGCTGCGCTCGAAGGCGGCGTCGAGGGATTGAGTGTCAGTTCTGGGATGGCCGCTATTGAGTACGCGCTGATCAACATTGCCGAAATGGGGAATAACATCGTTTCGACCCCGCAGCTGTATGGCGCAACGTATACGCTGTTGGCGCACATCTTTCCGAAGCGAGGGATCTGTTCGCGTTTTGCGGCTAGCGATCGACCGGAAGATATCGAAAAGCTGATCGACGAGAATACCCGCGCGGTTTATTGCGAGAGTGTTGGAAACCCGGCCGGGAACGTTGCGGACATAGAAGGGTTGGCACGTGTAGCGCACAAGCACGCCGTGCCGCTGGTGGTCGATAACACGGTTGCCACTCCGATTTTGTTGCGCCCCATCGAATATGGCGCCGACGTGGTGGTCCATTCCATGACGAAGTTCGTCGGAGGGGGCGGCACCAGCATCGGCGGAATGATTGTGGATGGCGGCAAGTTTCCGTGGCGGCAATATCCCGAAAAGTTTTATATGTTCAATCGGCCAGAGATCGCCTATCACGGCGTGGTCTACGTCGATCATTACAAAGAGGCGGCGTTTGTGGCACGTTGCCGGACTGTCTGTCAGAGAAACACTGGAGCCACGCTTTCTCCGTTTAACGGCTTTTTGTTCTTGCAGGGGATTCAGACGCTGGCTCTGCGCGTCGAACGCCATGTAGAGAACGCACGCAAGGTTGCGGAATTTTTGCGGGCTCATCCGATGGTTGATTGGGTGAACTACGTCGGCTTTCCCGACAATCCGCTCTATCCGATGGCTCACCGATATCTGGGCACAAACTTCTGCTCGCTGCTGACCTTTGGCGCGAAGGGCGGCTATGAGGGCGGACGGAAATGCTTCAACGCTTTCCGCCTTTTCAAGCGCATGGTGAACATGGGCGATGCCAAATCGTTGTCGTGTCATCCGGCGTCGACTACCCACCGGCAGCTCACACCGGAAGAGCAGGCGAAGGTGGGTGTCACGCCAGAGATGATTCGGCTCAGCGTGGGGATCGAGCACATCGACGACATTCTTGAGGATTTAGGTCAGGCGCTGGAAAGTGCAAGGTAGCACGGTTTCTCGCAGTCAGGCACGCATCGTGGGTGGGGGAGGGGTGACATGCCGTTGATTGTCGAAGGCGGGCGAGTGCCGCCTCGCTGGGCTGAGCAAATGAGCTTGCGGCCTGCAGGGTTGCACGACAGGCGCACGAGTTCAGATTGCGTCAGAATTGCATTCATAAACAACATGCCGGATTCGGCGCTCGAAGACACCGAAGGGCAGTTCTTCGATCTGCTTGATGCGGCGTCCGGCAACATTCCCGTGTTCCTCAGTCTCTACTCGCTGACCGGAGTTCCTCGCGGAGAGCGGGGACAGCAGCACCTAAACAGCTTCTACTTCGGCACGAACGATTTGTTGAACGGCCGCTGCGACGCTGTGATTATGACCGGAACGGAACCCCGGCAGCCCAACTTGCGCAATGAACCTTACTGGTCTGCCTTAGCGAACGTTCTGGACTGGGCGGAAAGCAATACGACCTCGACGATCTTGTCATGCCTGGCGGCGCATGCCGGCGTCCTTCATAGCGATGGCATCGAGCGCTGCCCGCTGAATGACAAACAATTTGGTGTCTTTGACTTCGCCAAGGACGCAAATCATCCGCTGACCGACGGTACCGGGGAGCGAGTACGTTTCCCCCATTCTCGATGGAATGAAGTACAAGCTGATGCACTCGCTGCGTGTGGGTACAGCGTGCTGACTGAATCGGTCGAGGGTGGAGTGGACTCTTTCGTAAAGAAGAAAAAGCGGAGCCTGTTCGTCCACTTCCAGGGCCATCCGGAATATGGCGCCCAGACGCTACTCAAAGAATACCGGCGGGATATAAAGAGATTCCTCAGGACGGAACGAGAGACGTACCCGTCGATGCCGAGGGGCTATTTCGATCCGGCATCCACGAGACTTCTGATCGACTTTCGAGATGCCGTTCTCTCCGACCGGAGAGAAGAACTCATGGAAGGCTTCCCTGAAGCTTGCCTCGCTGGGACACTGCAGAAGACTTGGCAGTCATCCGCGACGGCCATTTACCGTAATTGGCTGCGCTATGTGGCATTGAATAAGTCGGACATGCCTCAGTTTTCAGCGGTGGCGGCTGCCCGTGAGAATGTCGAGCGAAAGCGATCTGCGCTGCCATGAGAAGAAGGGAGCGCACGCGTTCAATCGTAAGCGTTTCGGACACTGAGATGAGAGGTGGGAGCCGTTGATGCTGCCAGTTCTGCTCAGTAGGCTTGCGGGTAGGATAGCCCTTATGGCCCCCGGGGGATTCAGTTTGCGACCGTGGCTGCAGCGGTTGCGCGGAGTTGCGATGGGACGCAACGTCTGGATTGGCCAGTTTGTGTACATTGATGAAATCCATCCCACGGACGTAACAATCGGGGACAACTGCACAATCGGCCTCAGAACGTCAATAATTGCGCACTTTTATTCGGGGCCCAGAAGACCAACAGGAAACGGAAAAGTTGTAATTGAAAAAGACGTTTTCATTGGGCCGCACTGCGTGATCTTGCCAAACGTGAGAATCGGTGAAGGGGCCGTGATCCGGGCGAGTACGGTGGTGAGCCGCAATGTGCCACCGCACACTTTTTGGGGACCTCCGCCTGCCGAAGCCTTGGGATTGGCAACGGTTCCACTAACCCCGGAGCATACCTACGAAGAGTTTGCGGAGGGCCTGAAGTTGCGGATAAAACGACGCCGGGAGAGCTCTAAGCCCACGTGAACCTGCGTAGTAGATATGACTTCATCATGTACCCGGAGGCCAGAGTTATCGGAACTTCGGAGGCGGCCTGAATCTTCACTGAGGTGCTTTTTCCGCTCAACTTCTGCATAGAGTTTAATCAGCTAAAACTAGGGGAATATATGCAAATGCAAGCGACAGAGATCGAACAAGAAATTCGTAGCTTCCTGACCGAGAAGTTTCTTTTCGGCCGCAGCGAAGCGCTCAACGACGATGCGCCATTGCTCGGCAATGTAATCGACTCCCAGGGGGTGATCGAATTGATCGCGTTCGTTCAAGAGCGCTTTACCATCGAAGTAGATGACGAGGAAGTAACGACTGATAACTTTGCCTCTCTGAAAAGTACCGTTGCCTTCATTGAAAACAAGCTTCGCGGCAAATGATGGACCGAACCGTGACGCAACATCAGCCAGCCCCGATTTCGGCGAACGTTTCAATGTCCATGCGCATCTCGGACGTCGTAAAGCCGTGGGCAGACCGTCTGCCCGATCATAAAGCTGTTGTTGATCCCAAAGGCAGCTGGACCTATCGAGAGCTGGAGGGAATCATCTCTCGAACTGCGGATTGGCTCCGTGGCTCCGGAGTGCGAGCCGGCGATAGAGTCATGATCGTTGGTGAAAACTGCCGGGAATTTGCGGCTGTTTTGCTGGCAGTCGGCAGTCTGGACGCTTGGCCCGTGCCCGTGAACGCACATTTGTCGGGGCGCGAAATCGATGCGGTCCGTGATCACTGTGGAGCTCGGCGCGTTGTCTACACGACGAGTGTATCTGTGCATGCCGCCGAACATGCAAATCGGCACGGAGCGTTGGTAGAAGACGTGCGCGATCTGGGGCAGATAGGCCTGGGCCCTCTAAACGAAAACGTCCAACCTGAGCCGATCGATGCTGACATTGGGAGTCGCGTCGCTGCCTTGATTTATACGTCGGGTACAACCGGCCTACCCAAAGGCGTCATGTTGACCCACAACAACCTGCTGTTCTCGGCTGGGGGGGCCGCAAAGATCCGGTCCTTGAACTCCGAGGACCGCCTTTATGGCATTCTGCCGCTGTCTCATATCGTTGGGCTCTCGATAGTACTTCTGGGAACCCTGCTCAGCGGAGCAACCATCTATCTTGAGCCCCGATTTGATCCCATGGCCGCACGTGTGGCACTCGAACGAGATCGAATAACGATCATGTTAGGTGTGCCGTCCATGTTTTCCTTATTCCTGCAATACGCGAAAATACGAAAATTGCAGTCGTTGAAGCTCCCCGCGCTTCGGATCATTTCTTGTTCGGGAGCCCCGCTGCCTCCTGCCATCAAGTCGTCGGTAGAGGGCCTCTTTGGCCTGGCTCTTCATCACGGTTATGGCATAACAGAGTGCTCTCCTAACGTTGCGCAGGTGAGGATCGAAGCCCCGCCGCGCACGGACAACTCCGTCGGCCCCATGTTTCCGGGAGTGGAAGCCAGATTGTTAGGACAAGATGGTCAACCAGTCCCGGCCGGAGACGTGGGGGAACTATCGGTGCGCGGACCCAACATCATGAAGGGCTACTATCGTGCGCCGGAGGAAACGGCTGCCGTGATCGATGCTGAAGGATGGTTCAACACGCGTGACCTCGCACGGTTCGAGGATGGAAATCTCTTCATCGTCGGACGAACGAAGGAGTTGATCATCCGGTTTGGGTTCAACGTGTATCCCGCCGAAGTCGAGGCGGTGCTGAACGCTCATCCTGGAGTTGTCCAGTCCGCTGTGATCGGCCGATCGGTTGAAGGAAACGAAGAGGTAATCGCCTTTGTTCAGTTAATTCCTGGTTCGTCAGCCACGGCGACTGAGTTGGCCGAATACGCCGCACGGCATCTCGCTTCATACAAACGCCCGTCGCAGGTATTGATCGTCCCGGCGATGCCTGTGACTCCGACCGGAAAAATTATCAAGGACGAACTTACGAAGATGGTCGAATACAGCGCTCAATCGCGGTGACGCCTCAGTTGAAAGCCATCCAAGAGCAACTTTCGACTTTGGCCTGCATCCAAACTCGGCGTCCTAGGGGCCGCTGACGGGGGAATTTATTTGGCCGCATTAACATATAGCATCGTTTTGCCGGCATACAACGAGAGCGCAGGCATCGCAGACACGCTGAATAAGATTCTCGCCTACATTGCGAAGCGTGGCTGGAACGCTGAAATCATTGTGGTGGACGGCGGGTCGAGTGACGGCACGCGGGAGATCGTACGAGAGTACGCGCTGAAGCATCCGACGCTACGGTTGCTCGAAAGTCCTGAAAACCGGGGCAAGGGATACTGCGTCCGCAGTGGAATGCTGCATGCGAATGGCGACGTCCTCCTGTTCAGCGACGCTGACCTCTCCTCTCCTATCGAGGAAGCTGACAAGTTGTTTGCCGCGCTGGCGAATGGCGCGGACGTGGCCATTGGCTCACGCTGGATGGACCCACATCTGCAGATTCAGAAGCAGCCGTTACACCGCCAACTCTTCGGGCGAATCTTTAACCTTGTCACGCACCTCATCCTGGGCTTGAAGTTCAAAGACACGCAGTGCGGCTTTAAAGCTTTTACCCGGCGCAGCGCGCTCGCAATCTTCCCTTTACAGAAAATCGAACGCTGGGGGTTTGATCCCGAACTGCTCTGCCTGGCCATAAAATTTGGGTTCTTAGTCAGCGAAGTACCGGTCGTCTGGGCGGATCACGAAGGGTCGAGGGTTAGCCCGTTGCGCGACGGCATCGGCATGTTCGCCGAAATGCTTCGTATCCGCTCGCTCATGCTGAACAGGAACGGCACCCCCAGCAGCACGGTCTACGAACCGCAGTAAACTCGCGTTGCCCTCTCTGTAAACTGTCAGCAGGGTTTATCCACACCGAGATCTAGCTCGGAGAATTGGAACCAGCCAGGAAGCCGCCATCGATAACCAGGGACTGGCCTGTCATGAACGAGGCGCGGTCCGAGCACATCCACACCACGGCTTCGGCGATTTCCGTCGGCCTTCCTAAACGGCCGATTGGATGGCAACTAAGAACGTATTTGTGAACCGCTGGAACGCGAAGAACCCGATCCGCCATGGGCGTTTCGGTAAATCCCGGGCACACTGCGTTGATCCGAATCCCGCTTTTCGCATTTTCCAGCGCGGCGGTCTGCGTCAGCCCTATCACACCGTGTTTGCTCGTACTATACGCTGCTGCCCCTACCGCACCAACCAAGCCGGTAATCGACGCCATGTTTACAATAGCTCCGCTGCCGCCCTGCTTAAGCATCTGGCGGATTTCGTACTTCAGGCAGAGCCAGACACCTTTGAGATTGATCTCGATGGTCCGATCCCAATCTTCCTCGGATTGTCTGACGATAGGCGCCAGGACACCCTCGATTCCGGCGTTGTTGAAGGCGACATCTAAGCGGCCAAATTTCTCCACCGTCTTCTGGATGAGCGTTTCAACTTCGGAGGCTTTTGAGACGTCGGTTTTCACAAACAGACCATCGCCGCCGACCGTACGGACACGGTCGATGGTTTCCTCGCCTTCCGGTGCGCGCCGTCCCGCAACCACCACTTTGGCTCCCGCCTTTGCGAAAAGTACAGCAGTCTCGCGACCGATACCCGACGTGCCGCCAACCACGAGCGCAACTTTACCTTCCAATTCCGGTGTCATAGTTTTCCTTTGCGAATCACCGCCCACAACACAGAACCGCGGAGTGTAGGTCTTGCGCGAACCTTCTGTCAATCGGCCGTGCTCAAACACTGTTAATGAACGGGCAGTAAGTGTCAAT
>Ga0210401_10007362_pt1 | contig 11043 bp, 11 predicted proteins | sample IncBWH32MmetaG_FD_150866 | JGI IMG/M metagenome (GOLD analysis project Ga0210401, IMG submission 150866) | Forest soil microbial communities from Barre Woods Harvard Forest LTER site, Petersham, Massachusetts, United States - Inc-BW-H-32-M | ecosystem: Environmental > Terrestrial > Soil >... | reverse complement strand
GATTGGAAGGGGGACAAAACCAAGTCCTACGACACGGTGGTGAAGAGATCGGGCGATCGATTCACGCGAATGGTCAAAAACACCTACCGTGTTCTTCTGACTCGCGGCATGAAGGGATGCTATGTCAATTTCATGGATAAGAACACCGAGAATTTCTTTCGGAGTCGTATGGAGCACACTCGAAAGGCGTAATTCGTCCAACGATCAGGTGCCGATCAGCTACGAGTCTCCGGTTCTGCGAACAGTAAGCAATTAGCCACATCTATCCAGGTGCAACAGATAATGGCCCACTAGAGCGTATACTGATAGCAACTTGGGCGAGACGACCCCCACAAGTGAATTTGCTTCCGGAGACCAGCCTATGAAATCCGCCCTTTCATGTGTTTTGTCAGTCGTACTTCTGCAGACAAATGTAACCCCTGCTCAAACACAAAGCACGCCGCCACAAGCAAAAACTGACAAGCAGTCTAGTCAGCAGCCAGAGCCTGCCTCACAGCCTGTGAAACCCCCGCTAGCATTCGGCCTAGATGACGGCACTCCAGTGCGGCTGCGCATCAATCGAACGATTTCTTCAGAAGACGCAAAGGTTGGGGATACCGTTGACTTTGAAGTATTGGAAGATGTGATGTCCCACGATGTTATTTTAATCCCCCGAGGCGGAATTGCTTTGGCGACGATCACTGATGCCCAATCTAAACGGCGCATGGGAAGAGCTGGGAAGCTAAACGTCAACATCGACAACGTTAAGCTTGTTGATGGTGAAAAAGTTGCTCTCAGGGCTGTCAAAGAGGTTAAAGGCGGTAGCCATACTGGAGCAATGACAGGTGCAATTGTCGCGACTGCCATCGTGTTCTTCCCGGCGGCACCGCTGTTCCTGTTCATGAAAGGAAAAGATATCACCATTCCCAAAGGCACGGAGATAACCGCCTACATAAATGGAGACGTTCCCCTCGATTCGAAGAAGTTTCAACCTCAGGACGCGGCGAAAACTGAAACTGCTACTTCTTCAACCCCGGCAGCACCAGCGGAGGCTATGGTTTCAACGATAGAGCTAAAATCCAATCCAGACGGAGCCGAGATCAGCATTGATGGGAAGTATGTCGGCAATACACCGACGACCTTACATCTCGCTGTCGGGGACCACGCAATTAAATTTGAGAAGCCTGGCTTTAAGTTGTGGGAGAGGACGCTAACGATCACGCCTGGTGAAACTACGACGATACCAGCGACACTTGAAAAACTGGAAATAACGCCATAGAAACAACCAGCCTCGCTCATCTTACTTCTTGATCCGAACCAGACCTACCGCAACTCCCCGACGCTCCCGCTCCGGCAACTTCAAACGCGCCTTCTCCGCTGCTCCTTTCGTTTTGAACGGCTTTGATTGCGGCGTGAACTGACCTTCGGCGTATTTGAATAAGAGCCATCGCTCGATGATCTTGCGCATTTCGAAGTTATAACATGGAAGATGTCCGCACGACTGAGCAGTAGGCGGCCCTGAAAAAGCACCTTGAGACTCTTCACGCAGTAGACTATTGATGTCAATATCACTGCCACGATAGAATCGCGCCCGTGGACAAGCCTTGCAGAGTCGGGACCGGAGTTGTGGTGATGGCGATCTGGCTGTACTGGATGCCATGAGGTTCTCGGGGGTACCATGAAACTTGCCAAAGTCCTGTTCCTGATAGCGGCGTTCGTCGGTTCTCAATCAATAGTTGCCCAAGAGCCAGCCCGTATTCTGACCAACGCCGACATAATCAACATGGCAAAATCCGGCATCGGCGACCAGATCATCATTCTGTCCATTCAGAAGGCTGTCACCAAGTTCGACACATCGCCGGATGCCTTGATTCAACTCAAGGCTGCGGGTGTTTCCGATGCCGTGATGAGCGCGATGATGACTCCGTCTTCCAACCCCACTCCGAACGTCGTATTACAAGACTGCTCGCCGATGCTCAACAAGGTGCTGAGCGCAATTGGGTCCGAGGAGAAACTGGCTTCCATTCAATCGTCGAAGATTTCGGGGAGCAGTGTCGTTCGGCGGTCAAGCGGAACTACGAATTTGCAACTTGAGCGCGTAGCAGAGTATGCAGGTAGGATTCATGTTTCCGTTCAAATAGCCAACGGAACGAGTTCCACCTTGGTGGTCGCTCCCGATTTTAACTACCTGATCTCCGGAAAGATGACCACTGCGGTACCCGCATCCACGCTGGAAGACATCCTAACTACGTTCAAACTTGAGCCGATCTACATTTCCAAGCATCGGGATGAATACAGTTGCGCATCGGACGGAAACGAACAAATCGGAAGCGTGAACGCAACGAAATTGAAGATACAAGGTCCTGACGTGACTGGGGAGTTTTACGCCGACCCCAGCACGGGCCGCTTACTCCGCACCACCTATCAGAATTCCACTTCCGGCCATGTGGTCACCGATTACTCGGATTGGAAGCCTGTGGATGAAGTATTTGTGCCGTTCAAGCGACATGTTGTTACCGACAGCGCGACCACAGACCTGACGATCAATGAATTTCGTTTCAATCCGGCTGTGGATGCCGCACTGTTTCACCCGCCAGCGGGACAAGTGGCCGCATCTGTTTCCTTGAAGGTGTTGCAATCGGAATCCGTGCCGTACACGGTTCAAACGAATGGAGGAATCTCGACGGCTTGCAACATTTCTGGCTCCACCAACACCTCGCTAACGGCAACCACTTACGGAAATACGACCTACGGCACTGCCACCAGCACGCCGAACCTCTCGATGAATTGCAAGTCAACCGACACCACGGTTCGTTGGACGCACGTGTTGAATGCGATGTTCGTGCAAGCGTCGGACGGTAATGCCTACATTATCGCGTGTGACCGGGCGTGGGCGTGGTCGAAGTGCAAGCCGCTGAGGGCCGGGGACACTTTTTTGGCGATTCGCGGCGATAAAGGATTTGTTGTGCAGTCTTACAGCAAGTCGAAAGAACGGGAAGCCACGTACAGCGTGCTGCAATCGAAATCGCTGCATCCGTAACTAAAGGACTCACCAGCGGTGACGGACATGCAGACCGAAAAGATGCCCCTCTTGCAACGGGTGATTTTCACGTTGGTGTCGCTTCTGCTTCTGGGGCTATGGTTCTCTCACGCAGGCGATCACGTCATCGTTGCCAAATTAACCGTTGAAAAGCTGGTGTGGGGCATCGTCATTTGGCTCCTGTGCCTCTATCTGGTGCTGCTGAAGCCCGACCAGAGAGCGGATGCGTTGGTGAAGTTCGGTTGGTGGGCCGCGAATTGGGCGATATGGATGATCGTCGTGACGTTTCCTTTGTTAATTGTGATCTTGCTGTTCGTTAAGTAGGTGGCCTTGAAAAACACTTTGCTCAAGATTGCGGCTGCCGCCGCAGGTATCACGCTGGCTCTCTGTATCGCCGCTGCTTGTGCCTTGTGGTATGCATCCAAACCGAAACCGCCGAAGCCGTGGAACTCAACGGCACTGACGGCATCAGACGCGCCTAGCTTCGTTGCATATGGCAAGGAACTCCATATCTATCTCCGTTACGAGGTACAAAATCACACCGACAACGATTATTCCATCGACAAGAACCAGCGTGTCCGGGTGATGGGTCGGTATCCAAACGGCTCGCTGACGACCCCTATGGAGGGCGATTACATCAACATCGAATTTCCGTTGTTTATTCCAGCGCACCACACCGCGATGATGAGCATAGAAATCACGGGGGTGGTACCCGTGGCTAAAGAAGCCAAGCAGACAGATGAGGAGTATCACGAACAGCTTCGCGCCCTTTTGAATAAAGTAGGAAGCGCGTTTGATGGGTTAACTGTCTTTGACGAGGATAATCATTATCAGATTGACCTGCCGAAGTGGAAAACCACCAAGCCCGAGGATAAGCCGCAAACAAAACCCTAACGGGATGTGAGGGCGGACATGCGATGTATTTCCGCCGCTACGGAAGTGACGTGTAGCACCACGGACCATATATCACCTATTCAGCGGACGGAGCAAACTTTAGCGGGGTAGTGAATGATTCGGGGTGCGTCGATGTCAAGTTTCCACTCCGAGTCGGCTATCGAGCCGATGTTGGTCTGACACCGAGCACCCCTTGAGGGCGTCTCGGATTGAGTCCGATCTTCGACCACCGGGTATTCCAACTGGCTTGCGGGGAATCGAACCCCACAAGTGCATCGGTCAAGCCTAGCAGATAACAGTCCTGCCCGTTCCCCGGCGCGGGTGATGAACTCCCGTTGCTGCTACCTGCACAGTTGGAGCCGGAAGCTACGCACTAGCCAAGAGACGATCTTGGTCATGCTTCACCTCCGAGGGAAGTATCCCTTCACCAATTATAATGCAACCTTGGGAACTATTTCCCTCCCGGCACCCAGCAAGGGGAGATCAACTTTTATGGGTTCCTCCACTGGTACCGTCACGCGCGTGTTAATATGCGTCGCATGTAGAGGAACAGAGCAGACAATGCAAAAGACTAAGAAACTCACAAAAGCACCGTGTCGAGTTTGTCTTCGAGAAACAAATCACACCATCCTCGCCTCTCATGCGTTGTCAGGAACGGATGAAATCTCCGAATTAGGAGAGATATGGTGGAGCCGTAGATATGAGATGCTGGCGTGTTGTGGATGTGATTCTGTGTTGCTTCGCGAGACATCAAGCTGGTCCGAAGACCCGGAACCATCGAGTACCTACTATCCTCCTCCCGTTTCACGCTCACTTCCTAGTTGGAGGTATAAGCTACCGCATAGGCTCAACTCCCTGCTTGGTGAAGTCTATGCGGCATTACATGCTGACAGTAGAACTCTGGCATTAATGGGTGCCCGGACCTTGGTGGACGTAGTAATTCTCGACAAAGTTGGTGATGTCGGCACGTTTCCAGAAAAGTTAGAGAAGATGGAACAAGATGGCTTGGTGGGTCGCCAAAACCGGGAGTTTTTGGCTGTGGCCCTAGACGCTGGCAGCGCTGCGGCTCATCGCGGCTACTCGCCAAAGATAGATCAATTAAATCAAGTCATGGACATCGTTGAAAATCTTCTGCAAGCAGTTTATGTTCTTCACGGTGCTGCGGAGGAACTAAAGAAATCTACGCCGCAACGCGGGACAAAGAGCAGCAAAACGTCCTCACCATAACCCGCACCCGATGCCCGACCACCGCTCCCACTGGTGGACATCGCCATCCGGGATGCCAAGCGTGTCGCCGCATCTGTTGTGCCCCGACCGGCATCCAACCAGTAGCATCTGTCGCGGTCAGGAGGGATTTATGTCCGATCTCGGTGGAGTTTTCAAGGCTTTCACTGCTGCAGAAATCGAGATGTCACACCTAAAATTCCCCGTTACAGCGCAATTGATGGACATCAGTATGGTTCCTTTTATCGAATTGGTGGCTCTGAGCAAAGACGAGTTTGGCATTTATGATTTCGAAAAGAAAGTATTACCGGGGACTCTTTGGAAGCAGGGACCTCACAAAGTGAGATTCTCAGTCGAGGGAATGGAGCCGTACTTGAAAGATTTCCCGTGGCAGGTAAACGAATAAGAAGTGATCGGCCATAAGCCAGCTTGCTTATTCGTTGTCGTGTGCCAATCTGATTCCCAGTTCGCCATCGTCATCGAAGAATTCGAATACCATAGGCTCCATTACACGCGAGGTCTTGGCGAGCAGGATTAACTCCACGGTTTCGAGATTTTCTCCTAGCTCATACGCTTCAACGATGGGTGTTATTCCGTGGTTGGTTGGCAGTTCCCGAATGTATGGAGCGGTAGCTCCTACAATGTCCCCATCAGTGTCGTGTTTTACACACGCCACGATTACACACTTCGTCTCTTCCAAATCGAAGCTCGCATTCGATACATGGTTATTCACCCAAAGTGCGCGATGGATTCCGTTCCCTATTTCCTCTCCGCTGCTATCCCGAAATATGAGCGCGGCCCTTATGTCGTAAAGATCGGCTACCTCCCCATCCTGCGACTTGTTCTTGATGCAGACAACGGCTGCGTTCGGTTTAGATTGGTCGTCCGTAGAGTGAAATCCGCCCATCTCACCGTGTGGTCCAAGGCTCTCCTCGATCTGCAACATCTTGCATGAATGAAGCCGCAAATTGTGATGGGGTTCAGGCTTGGGAGAAGACAGTGGAGGCTTCTCCTGCTTATCGGACAGGTGAAGATGCAAATTCGTGGACATATTAGGATTCACGGCAATATGCGGATTGGCTGTAGCTTGTGCGTTCGCTGACGCACTCGCGGGTACAGGTTCATTCTTCTTGTGCGTCGCAAGGAGGTATAGCGCTATAAGGACACCGAGGCCGATGCATCCATAGGCAGTCTTCTGCCCACCGACGAAGTACGCCACTCCCGCGACGATCAGCGTCGCTGCTATCGACCAAAAATCACTTCTCGACATTCCGGGATTCTACACCGTGATGCGTAATCTTCTACACAAGCATTTCCGGGGCACGCCATCAGTCATTTCGACGGCCTGTACATCACCCTGTATCTCGCCTCCCGGTTCATCCAAATCTTTTGCATGTAGTTTCTTCTCGCGTCAGGGTCTGGATTCGGGTCTCGGGGAGAGATAGACAAAACCTCTACTGACGGAATGCCGGGTTCCGGTGCGCTTTTGATTTTGTCGATTATGAAGCCATAGACCTCGCTCATCTCGCCGCAGTCAGGGCACTTCATCGTGATTTTGCTGTTCAGGGGATGGTAGTAACTCGGAAGTGGTTCTGGCCAGGTCACACGGAAACCGTGCTCGCAATTCGGGCACGTAAACGAATCGTATGGCATTTGGGAACTCCTGCATCGGTGAATTTGTGCAGGTAGAAGCGACGGGAGTAGTAGTTTACTTCTTGCCGTTCCACAGGTCCATGAATAGTTTGATTGTGGCCGGACCGTGACCAGCGAAATGATTATTCGCAAACGCAAAAGCTTTTCGAATATTTTTGTTGAACACCAGTTGTTTCAAGACATCTACCCAATGCTTCAAATCGTCTTCTCGGTCCACAACGGTCCGGTCCCATGTTTGAGTCAATTTTTCAATCCCATGCCGATCACCCAGCCATCTGATATAAATAAAATCAGTTGTCACTAAATCAGACAGCCCCAGTTTCATCTCCCACGGGCGCAACATCCTCACCTGGTCGGTCAATGCTAACGCCACATTGTACTCTCGGAGCAAATCGGTGAAGCGCCTGTCCAGCCAGGTCCGGTTTCGTATCTCCACCGCAAATCGCACTGTCGGCAAATCCTTAACCCGGTTCAGAAAGAATCGCAGCCTGGCCATGAACTCATCAGCTTGAATCTCATACTTGTTGAACCAAGGGAATTGCAGCAAGAGCGGCCCCAACTTTTCATCCAACAAATCCATCCGGTCAACAAATTCATCGAACTCGGGTTCGCAATCCTTCAAAATTTTCTCGTGGGTTATGATCTTTGGGACCTTTGCAGCAAAGATGAAATCAGGCGGTGTTTTCTCGTACCAACCTGTGACCGTTGAAGCGGACGGTGTGCGGTAATACGTGCTGTCGATCTCAACCGTTTGGAATTTCGTGGCGTAGTAAGTTAGATATTCCGAGGATTTAGTTCCGGGCGGATAAAAACTTCCGGGCCAGCCTGCCGCCGTGAACGCAGACGTGCCGAGAAACAGCCCCGGTTCGGAATACGGCCTTTCAACATTGAGCGAGTTGGCAAGCTGCCCCGCCGTTTCCAACTTCCCCATTTCGAATAGAGTTGGGTTCTTGATCGGCGTAACTGTTGATCGCTTCTTTGCTGGCATGGCGACATTCTACAGGAGACCCGGTTTATCATTTATCATTTTGGTGCTCTTGCTAGTACATGTCACGAGCCGTAGAATCCGGCAATGAAATACATCGGTGAATCAGACCCGAACTGGTTTGAGAAAGCAGAGGCAGCAATCGACGGCGCAGATGAAATTTGCCCGATCTGCGGGTGCTGTTCACTTGTCGAGGCCGAAGTGGTGTCGAGTTCAATCTTCGCTCAGGTCGAGCAATTCCAGTCAGGCACTCCAGCAGAGCGGCATCTGGTTTGCGCAAGTGGGTGTAAGAAGGGCCATCCTCATCGATAGGAGCGCCACTAAATAGCGCCGTCGAATCCCCTCCATGACGTGCTATTTAAAGAGCTTGTTCAGCGTAGTAATCACTTTTTCAGCCCGGTCTAAGGTCTCGTTCACTTCGGGCGTATCCTGATCTAGCACGTTCGGGTTGCGAAACAGCCATTCTGCCGGAGTGAAATGATCGAACTCAGGCGCACCTGGTGGGAGCACTGCGAAGAATGCCCCCGCTTTCTTAACGAGTCTGATCGTATTCTGATCTGCATTACTCAGTGATTGCGCAGTCGCCTGATTAGCGGCAGGAAGATCGAACCCCTTGTTGATGACTTCGGCGTACAGCGCCGGACTGAAGACATCCTCAATGTCGGCTTCTTGCAGCCCAAGAATTGTTGCGAAATTCAATAGACGGTCGCCCTCAAGCACTTTGTTCTGGCGCAACGACTCGAATTTCTTCTTATCCGCCTTGGCGTAATCGCTCAATACAGCGATGTCCAACTTCTGACTGGAGAACAACGCCACGAACGGCTGAATCTTATCTATGCCGCCAGCGGGACAAAGCGTCCAACGTCGGTCGAGACCAGTCTTTTTGCGACGAATCAATGCTGACGACCACGATTCCAGATACAGGATGTCTCCGGGTCCTTCAAGCAGGAGAGTGTGCTTCCCGACGAACAACGTCTGAGTGATTTCATAACCGAGAGCGCCTTGCAGAGGGAACAACGTGTCGCGATCAGTCGCCAGCGTGTCGTCACGCACCTTCGTTCCTTCGGACGCCCATTGACCCGGCTTCGGCTGGAAGACTCTATCCTCGACTATGCGAACTGCTGGCAGATTGTTTGCCGGAACCATGAACGGCGAATGAGTCGTATAGATGACTTGATGACGCGGAGCAAGCTTCTCATCGAAATACCTAAGCAAATCTTCCTGTGCCTTCCCGTGGAGTGTCAGACCAGGCTCGTCAAGCAACAAAATCAGATTGCCAGCGGTCTTCTGGACCTGGGCGAACTTGACCAGGAAAGAGAAGAACCAAACGAAGCCTGCGCTTCGTTCCGAGAATGGCAGCGAAAGCTTATGAAGATTGTTCTTCACTCGTGCCCTGGCAATGACACCGTCGTTGAACGGGGCAGGGTCTCCAGCTTCCGCCTTTGTTACGCGCACTTCAAATTCAATGTTTGGATTTTGGGTCCAATACTCCAGGAGTTGTGCCGTGATATGGCTTGACGCCGCTTCGCACCTGGCGTTCAGGCTTTCGTAAGTTTTAGCAGTCGCGACCTCCTGAAGAGAGGTTCCAGCATATTCAAGAAAATCAACGAAGACCTGCTCGCCCGGCTTGATCTCACCCTGCTGTGCAAACGCCGGACTCTGTTTTTTCTTTCTAGCTTCAAACGTGTCCAACCGAATTTCTCCCACCATCCGGTCGTAATGGGACGAATACATGAAGCATGGAAAACCCGGCTGCAATTTTGCTTCGACAAATCCTTTGACGCATTTCCCTGGATAAGCGTTCAAACGCTCCAACAGATGTTTTTGCCTGGATGTCGGCTCTGCAAGTTTTTCAAGACTCTCCCGCAATTTGGAAGTGTTTTCTACATTAAGCGAAGCCTTCTCTTCATTCTTCAACTTCTCCGCCGCAATGAGGTTCTTAGGGGCCTTTGTAAAATCAATTGGCAGTTCCCAGGTAGGTTCAGTGTCTTCAAATCGACGGGAGATGACGACGGGCTTGTCTAGGAGTGCATCACCGATCTCGCCCTCGATTGTTTGCTTTTCCTCCTCGGTCAACGTCCACTTGGTGGAAACGACCGTGGCGTTTTCATCATTCGGATATCTTTGATCGTATTCCGTCAGGAAACGCCGGGGATAATCTCGTTCGATGTCATAGCTAACTGGCGTCAACGGATGAGGATTCAGACCAGCGAGCGCCTGTAAGATTGCGGTCTTTCCGGCTTCATTCTTACCGACCAGTGCAAGCACCTGCTTAACATCGAATTCACCGGAGTCCTCAACGCTACGAAAATTGGTGACGTGTATTTTGGAAAGTCGCATTCGCAAACCTCTTTAGGTTTCGGCATTATATACGGTCACTAACAAGTTAGCGAAGGCAATGCGTGGGAAACAGGGGTGGCGATCTTAAGTAAGGAAGCGTGACGCAGAAGGCGTGAAAAATTGCACTAAGAATTGCACTAAACACCATCTAATTGCATCGTACTGCACCCCACTACATCATACCTAACTACCTGATTTTTCAATATAAGTCTAGTACTTGGAGTGGGTAAAATCGCCGTGAGAGGGCGGCGTCCTGGACCCCTAGACGATATCGCCATTGCTGTTCACAGTGAATTTCACTGCATTCACCACAGCTTTAAATGTTCTCACGCCAACACTCGCCGTGCAAGCGGATGTCTCCCAAACCCGCGCGCTAAGCCGCTTTCTCCGCAGCCGCCAGCAGCACGCAAAGCGCCACGCCCTCCGCAGCCTGTGCCACCTCCGTCAATTCCGGAAACGTCGGTGCGATCCGGATCGTGCGGTCCTCCGGATCTTTTCCGTAAGGATGTGTCGCACCCGCTGGCGTCAACTCGATCCCCGCTCCCTGCGCCAGCGCCACCACCCGTCGTGCACAGCCCTTCGGCACTTCCAGGCTGATGAAGTATCCACCCTTCGGCCGCGTCCAGCTCACCCCGGGCACCCCCGCCAGCCTCGAATCGAAAACCTCCAGCACCTTCCAAAATTTTGGCCCAATCAGCGCGCGGTGCCGGTCCATCAACTCCAGAATCCCAGCTTCATTTTTCAGAAATAAAACGTGCCGCAACTGGTTCAGCTTATCCGGACCAATCGTCCGCGGCAACATTCTGGCCAGCAGCCACTTCAAATTTTCGTTCGACCCCGCAAACAGCGCCAGCCCCGCACCCGCGATCGTTATCTTCGACGTGGACGCAAACACAAACGCCCGGTTCGCCTGCCCGTGCTTCGCGCA
>Ga0210401_10007360_pt1 | contig 11045 bp, 8 predicted proteins | sample IncBWH32MmetaG_FD_150866 | JGI IMG/M metagenome (GOLD analysis project Ga0210401, IMG submission 150866) | Forest soil microbial communities from Barre Woods Harvard Forest LTER site, Petersham, Massachusetts, United States - Inc-BW-H-32-M | ecosystem: Environmental > Terrestrial > Soil >... | reverse complement strand
GTCCTGAAGTCCGAGGGCAATTTCAACAACGAGTACGGTTTGCCGCTGACGCTTTTTCACTTGGACAAAACGCATCAGGCCGCGGTGCTGGAGATGGGGATGTCGCGCAGCGGCGAACTCTCTCGCTTGGCGGAAATTGCGCGGCCGGATGTGGGCGTGGTCACGCGAGTAGCTCCAGCGCACTTGGAATTTTTCGCGTCCGTGGAAGAGATTTCGTTGGCCAAGCGCGAGCTGATCGAGGGGCTGAATGGCCGCGAATCCGTGGCGGTGTTGAACGCAGACGATCCACTGGTTGCGGGGTTTGCGTCGCACGCTCCGGGGCGCGTGCTCACCTACGGAATCGCGAACGCGGCGGATTTCCGCGCGGAAGCCATTGAAGATCGCGGCGCGCTGGGGTCCGCGTTCGTCCTCGTGCAGGGCGACAAGCGCGTGCGGCTTGAATTGGCGCTCGCTGGCCGCCACGTTATCTCGAATGCGCTTGCGGCACTGGCGGCAGCCAGCGTCTGGGGCATCGGCGCGGCGGAAGCGAGGGACGTGCTGCGCGCTCTTCGTGCGCCCGCCATGCGCGGAGAGTTGCTGCGGTTCACGAATGGAGCGGCGTTGATCAACGACAGTTACAACTCCAGCCCCGCGGCGCTGCACGCTATGATTTCGGTGCTCGCGGCGACCCCGGACTATCGCCGCCGCATCCTGGCGGCTGGCGAAATGCGCGAACTCGGTCAAACCTCGCCTCAGCTTCATCGCGAAGCGGGAAGTTTCGCGGCGAAAACAGGAAAGATCGATTGGGTCGTCGGCGTTGCCGGAGATGCTTCCCAGATCGTCGAGGGCGCCGTTAATGTAGGTGTGCCCAGGCCGCAGACGAGGTTCTTTGCGTCGTCGGAGGAAGCCGCGAAGTTTCTCTTGGATTTCGTGACAGCCGGAGACCTGTTGCTAGTAAAGGGATCGCGCGGCGTGAAAATGGAACGCATCGTGGAAGCGCTGGCGACTAAACACGCCGCCGGCACGCCGCCTGCTGAGAAGGTGCCGCACTAGATGCTCTACTTCCTTCTCTATCAGGTTTTGCAGCGGTACGTCAGCGCATTCAACGTTTTTCGCTACATCACGGTGCGCACGGTGTATGCGAGCCTGACGGCGATGTTTCTGGCCTTTGTGTTTGGTCCCTGGCTGATTCGCAAGCTGCGCGAATTGCAGATCGGTCAATTCATCCGTGAAGAGGGCCCGCAAGGTCACCAAAAAAAAGCAGGAACGCCCACGATGGGCGGTGTGCTGATCGTGATTTCCACTCTGGTGCCCACGCTGCTGTGGGCGGACCTCACCAACGGCTTCGTACTGCTGGCCATTTTTTCTCTATTGGCGTTTGCCACTATCGGATTTATCGACGACTACGCTAAAGTTTCGAAACAACGAAATCTAGGGCTCACCAGCAAGAAAAAGTTCCTGCTGCAAATCCTGGTCAGCTTCATTATCGGCACTGGGCTACTTGCGTTAGCGACCCGTAGCGCGTATTCCACCGTGCTGATTGTTCCGTTTCTGAAGAAAGTCCATCCAGACCTGGTCATTCATTCGCTGCTGTCGTCGCCACATCTATGGCCGCTCGCGTTCGTTCCTTTTCTGATTTTTGTTTCTGTCGTCATTGCCGGGTCGTCAAACGCGGTAAACCTGACCGACGGTCTCGATGGCCTCGCGATTGGCTGCACCGTGATTGCGGCTGGCGCGTTGACGGTGCTCACCTACGTCAGCAGCAATTACCGCTGGGCCACCTACCTCGACATCGGATACATCCCACGCGTGGCCGAGCTAACCGTATTTTGCGGAGCGCTGGTCGGCGCATCGCTCGGTTTTCTCTGGTACAACGCGCATCCTGCGGAAGTGTTCATGGGTGACGTGGGTTCCTTATCTCTGGGTGGGACGCTGGGTGTCATCGCGGTAGTCATCAAACAAGAGATTCTGCTGTTTTTTGTTGGCGGGATATTTGTAATTGAAGCGCTTTCGGTCATCTTGCAGGTCGGCTCGTTCAAGCTGCGCGGCAAACGGATTTTCCGTATGGCCCCGATCCACCATCATTTCGAATTGATAGGCTGGAGCGAGTCGAAAGTAATCGTACGCTTCTGGATCATCGCACTGATTTTTGCGCTGTTTGCGTTAACGACCCTGAAGTTGAGGTAGCAGCAATTCGATGGAGCTGAAGAACAAACGCGTGCTCGTTGTCGGACTAGCGCGGACAGGTATCGCGACCGCTTTGTTCTGTGCGGCTCGTGGTGCGATCGTCACCGCCACGGAATCGCGGACCGAAGCGGAGATCGGCGAGAGCGTCGCGCAACTCCGCGGCGCGGGCGTGTCCCTCGAGATGGGTGGCCACAACCAGAAAACCTTCCTGGCGCAGGACCTCATTATCCCAAGTCCCGGCGTACCGGCGGATTTTCCGCTTTTGCTGGCGGCCCAGGCCAACGGCATCACCATTTGGAGCGAAATCGAGCTGGCCTACCGTTTCCTGCAGGGAACGATGATCGGCATCACGGGCTCGAACGGAAAAACGACGACGACAGCGCTGGTCGAACACATTTTGAAGGCCGCGGGTTTTCCGACGATTCTCGCTGGCAACATCGGCACGCCGTTGATCTCCTGCGTCGCCGACACTAGGAGCAATACCGTGACCGTCGTCGAGTTGAGCAGCTTTCAACTCGAGCTGATCGAGACGTTCCGTCCTAATCTCAGTTTGTTCCTTAATCTCACGCCCGACCACCTTGACCGCCACGGTAGCATGAAGATCTACGGCGCCGCGAAAGCCCGTATTTTCGAAAACCAGACCGAAGAAGATTCCGCAATCCTGAATGCCGACGACCCAGCGGTCACGCCGTATGCGCCAGCAACGCCTCGGGTCCACTGGTTCAGCCGCAAACAGCGCGTCGCGGAGGGCGCCTATCTCCGAGGCGACGACATCGTATTGCGCCACGAAGGCAAGGAAGAAATAGTCCTGACCCGCGGCGAGATTCCGCTGGTCGGAGCGCACAATTTGGAAAATGTTTTGGCGGCTGTGGTTGCTACCCGACTGGCTGGCGCGAACGCCTCCGCGATTGCCAACGGCGTCCGGTCGTTCGCGGGCGTCGAACACCGCCTGGAATTTGTCTCCGAAATCGGCGGTGTGCGTTATTTCAATGATTCGAAGGCCACCAATGTCGATGCGACCCTGAAAGCCCTGGAGGCATTTCCCGGACACATTCTGGTCATCCTGGGCGGCAAAGATAAAGGCAGCGACTACACCGTGCTGCAGAAACCGCTTCACGAAAAAGCAATTCTCGCGCTGTTAATCGGCGCCGCGTCGGAAAAGATCGAAAAACAGCTTGCCCACAGCGTGCCCGTCGAACGCGCAGGCACCCTCGAACGCGCCGTCGAAATCGCGTCGCACTCGGCGCGGCCAGGTGACGTCGTACTCCTCGCTCCAGCATGCGCCAGTTTCGATCAATTCGAGAACTACGAACATCGAGGCCGCGTCTTCAAGAATTTGGTGTCGCAGCTCGCGCCGCATGCTATCGCGTCTATAGGGGGAGATTCGGGCCCTGACGCGTCGGGCCGCTCATCAGGATCAGGAGGTTAGAATTGCCAACACCACTCGAAAATGATCGCTGGCTATTCGGCGTGACCCTTGCGCTATGCCTGCTTGGCGCAGTCATGATCTTTAGCGCGTCGGCGGTAACCGCCGACCATCAATACGGCCGCCCATATATTTTCCTGCTGCGCCAGGCGGCCTGGCTCGTTCTCGGTATCTTCGGCATGTTTGTCCTGATGCGCACCGATTACCGACGCCTTCGCGAGCCCGCCGTGGTGTGCACCGCCGTTTGCGTTGTGCTGCTCATGCTCGTCGGAACGTTTTTCCTCGACAAGTCGCACGCCACCCATCGCTGGATCAAGTTCGGGCCCGTGGGCATCCAGCCCTCCGAACTCGCCAAGCTCGCGCTCATCCTGTACCTCGCGTGGTTTCTGGACTTGAAGCGTCGCGCCGCCGCGGAGATGGAATTCAACAAGGAAGACCTTCTGCATACTATTCTCCCTGCGATCGCTCCGATTCTCCTGTTCGTGCTGCTGATCGTGCTTCAGCCGGACCTGGGCACGTCGGTGGACATCGTGCTCATCGCCACGGCCGTGCTTTTTGTCGCGGGTCTTTCGTGGAAATGGCTTGTCGTCGGCGGCGTGGCAGCGCTTCCGGTCCTCTACCTGCTGATTTCGCATGTGTCTTATCGTCAAGCCAGGCTGATGGCATTTCTCAATCCTGATTCCGACCCGCTTGGCTCGGGTTTTCAATTGCTGCAATCGCTGATCGCCGTGGGTTCCGGAGGCTTCACCGGCGTGGGCTTGATGGAGAGCAAGCAAAAACTCTTCTATCTTCCCGAGGCGCACACCGATTTCATATACGCGGTGATCTGCGAAGAACTCGGCTTTATCGGCGCCATGCTCGTGATCGCCCTCTTCGGCGTCTATGCGTGGCGGGGGCTCCGTGCAGCATTCACCGCGCCGGATGGATTCGGACGCCTGCTCGCCCTGGGCATCACCGCGATGGTTCTCAGCCAGGCGCTCATCAATTTTGTGGTCGTGCTGGGCATGGTTCCGACGAAAGGAATTCCGCTGCCGTTTGTCAGCTACGGCGGGTCGAGTTTGCTGGTGATGCTGCTGGCTACCGGCGTGCTCCTAAACATCAGCCAGCAAGCGGAAGAAGCATAACGGCGTGAAGCTGCTGATCGCAGGCGGTGGCACCGGCGGCCACGTTTTTCCGGCGATCGCCATAGCACGCGAATGGTTGTCGAGAGGTCAGGAAAGGGAAGTCGTGCTGGTAGGAACGCAACGCGGAATGGAGATGAAGTTGGTGCCTCAGGCAGGGCTGCCGCTGGAGACGCTGCGCGCGGCTGGCCTGAAAGGCAAGGGCGGAGCAACGCTGCTGAAAAACATCGCCATCCTTGGACCCGGTCTGCTGGACGCGATGCGCATTCTTCGCAAACACCAGCCGGTTGCTGCGTTCGGCGTCGGCGGCTACGCCGCAGGACCGATGATGCTGGCCACCTGGCTCCATCGCGTGCCCAACGTGATTTTCGAGCCGAATGCGGAGCCTGGGTTTACCAATCGCGTCCTCGCAAGAATGTCCAAGCGCATCGCCGCAGGCTACGAGCGTTCCGCCAAAGCCCTCGGTCCCAAGGCCGTGGTCACCGGCTGCCCTGTGCGCGAAGAGTTTTTCGCGATCAAGCCGCGCATTCTGCAAAAACCATTTCGCCTGCTCGTCACCGGCGGTAGCCAGGGCGCCCTTCCGGTCAATCGTGCCTTCGTCGATGCCATGGATCGTCTGGCTGTACGTAAGAGTGAACTGGCCATCGTGCACCAGACTGGCGAACGCGACTATAATGCTGTACGCACTGCTTACGCTCGACGTGAGTACAAAGCAGAGGTCGTGCCGTTCCTGACGAATATGGCGGAGCGCTTTGCCCGGACGGACATGATCGTCTGCCGGGCTGGAGCGATTACCGCTTCGGAAGTTGCAGCCGCTGGCCGCGCCGCCATTTTTATCCCTTTCGGCGCCGCCACCGACAGCCATCAACTGCGTAACGCGCAGGCCATGGTCGCCGCAGGAGCGGGCCGCGTGATTCCGGAATCGGAGCTCACCGCCGAGCGTCTGTGCAATGAAATTTTCTCCCTCCTCGACCAGCCCCGGGAGATTGAGCGCATATCGATGGCTGCGCGAAGCTTGGCCACACCCAATGCTGCGCGCGACATCGTCAATCTAGTGGAAGAAGTCGTTTTGACGCACTCAGGGTCAGAAGCGACATCTACCCGGTCAGGGTCGGCGGTCACAGGTTCCCGAGGAAACCAATGATGGTGTCGTTCCGCAATTTTCAGCGTATTCATCTGGTGGGCATCGGTGGGATAGGCATGAGCGGCATCGCCGAAGTACTGCTGACGCTGGGCTATTCCATCTCTGGTTCCGATACCAAGCCCTCGCCAATCACAGAACGCCTTCAAAATCTCGGCGCGACGATCTTCGACGGCCACCGGGCCAGCAACGTCGCTGACGCCCATGTGGTGGTCACTTCCTCCGCGATCAAATCGGACAATCCCGAAGTTGAGGAAGCGCACAAGCGAAAAATTCCGGTGATCCCGCGCGCGGAAATGTTGGCGGAACTCATGCGCCTGAAATACGGCATTGCCGTCGCCGGCGCCCATGGCAAGACCACCACGACCTCCATCGTCGCGTCCGTTCTCGCCGCCGCCCACCTCGACCCAACCTTCGTCATCGGTGGCCGGGTCAACCAAGCCGGCACCAATGCGAGGCTTGGCAAAGGTGAATTTTTCGTCGTGGAAGCCGATGAGAGTGACCGCAGCTTCTTGCTGCTCGCCCCCGTCGTCGCGGTGGTCACCACCATCGATCGCGAGCATCTCGATCAGTACGCCTCCCTGGAAGATATCCAAAACTGCTTCACCGAATTCGTGAATCGCGTTCCGTTCTACGGCGCCGCCGTTCTTTGCCTGGACGAATCCAACGTCCAAGCCATCATCCCCAACGTCAAGCGCCCGATCATCACCTACGGCATCTCCAAGCAAGCGGACCTGGTGATCAGCGACGTGAAATTAGAGGGCCTGGGCAGCGAATTCCGCCTCACCAATAGAGGCGACGACCTGGGCCTATTCCAGTTGCCGCATCCGCCCGGCATCCACAACGTCCGCAACGCCGCCGCCGCAGCAGCCGTCGCGCTCTACCTGAACGTTCCCGCGGAGCTGATCCGCGCGGGCCTGGCGAAATTCTCCGGCGTCGGCCGGCGCTTCGACGTAAAGGGCGTCGTCAAGGACATCACGGTGATCGACGACTACGGCCACCACCCAGTAGAAATTCGCGCCACCCTGGAAGCTGCCCGCGCGTGCAAGTTTGCTCGCTCCCTGGTTTTGTTCCAGCCGCACCGATATTCGCGCACGCAGCATCTTTGGGACGACTTTAGCCGCGCCTTCAATTTGGCCGATGTCCTCGTCCTAACCGACATCTATGCCGCCAGCGAACAACCCATTCCCGGCGTAACCAGCGAAGCCCTCGCCAACGCCATTCGCGAGGCCGGACACAAGAACGTTTTCTATTTCCAGTCGATGCAAGAAGGCATCGAGCACCTGCTGCGCGAGGCGCGCCCCGGCGACGCTATCCTGACCATCGGCGCGGGCAATGTCAGCCGCGCTAGCAACGAGCTTATGGTTCTGCTCGGAACGGAGCACTCCACAACCCATGCGCATTGATAATCCCAAGATCGTCGCAGCCTTGCCGGATCTCGGCGTCGAGTTACGCGGCGGTTCGGCGCTATCCGATTTGACCTCGCTTGGAATAGGCGGCACCACCGATCTCCTTCGCATCAAAAAACACGAAGGCATCCCGGACTTGCTGAACCTGCTGGACGCCCACGGCGTCCCCCACAAGTTCCTGGGCGGCGGGTCGAACTTATTGGTCGGAGACGGTGAATTGCCGTGGGTCGTGCTCCAATTGGCCAAGCCCGAGCCCGAGGTGGTCATCGACGGCACCTTCGCGCAGGTGGACGCAGCTGCGGATCTCGGCCGCACCGTCACCTTCTGCGCGAAAAATGATCTTGGCGGCATGGAGGGCCTGATCGGCGTCCCGGGCACCGTCGGTGGCGCATTGCGCATGAACGCCGGAGCCTATGGCATGCAAATCGGGACCTACGTGCGCGAGGTAAAACTCTATCGCGCCGCTGACCGCAAGATAGAAACCCTCAGAGGCGATCAAATTTCTTTCGAATACCGGCACACTTCATTTGCGCCCGATGATATGATGCTCGCGGTGAAACTGGAACTTCCCTCCAAGCCTTTTAAAGAAATCCTCGCAGGAATTCGCATCTGCAACGAAAAACGCCGATCAAGTCAGCCGCTGGGCCAGAAAAGCGCCGGCTGTATCTTCAAAAACCCTTCCGGCGCGTCGGCCGGGCGTATGATCGATGAGCTGGGCTTGAAGGGACTCAACGTGGGAGACGCGCGCATCAGTGACCGCCACGCGAATTTCTTTGTGAATGCCGGTTCGGCCTCCGCAAAAGACATGCTGACGCTGATCGCCGACGTTCGCGAACGCGTGCACAAGGCATTCGACGTGGAACTCGAGCACGAGGTGGTTGTGTGGAACGCGTAAAGGCCATGGCCCGCAACGCCGCAGCGGCAGATGCCGATTCGTACCGGCCTGACTCGCTTCACGAAGACGAGCCGCGTTATCTGCGCCGTCAAAAGCCTGTCGAAATCCGTCGCAAGAAATTCACTGGCCGCAGCGCATCGTTCTATCGCCGTGCTTTTATGTTCGGTATCGCCGCGACCGCGCTGATCGGCGCGGCGGCCCTCGCCGGCGACTTTCTCTATCATTCACCGCAAGTCGCGCTGCTCAAGCCCGACCAGGTGGAGTTGACCGGCAACCACATCGTCAGCCGCGATGCCGTGCTGCAACAGTTCGCCCGCGACCGCGGCCACAGCGTGCTCAGCATCCCGCTCGACGCCCGCCGCAGCGCCCTCGAGGAACTATCCTGGGTCGAGACCGCCAGCGTCCAGCGCATTCTGCCCAATCGCATTCGCGTCGAGATTACAGAACGCACACCTATCGCGTTCCTGCGCAATGGAACCGAACTTGCTCTCATTGATCCTCATGGTGTCATACTCGATCGGCCCCGCGGTGAAAACTATCAGTTCCCAATCATCACTGGCCTCTCCGACAACACGCCTCGGGACGAGCGCGGCCGGCGCATGCAGACGTACCAGGATTTCGTCAAAGGTATTGATCTGGTGCGCGCAGGTTCTGCTGATCGCGTCAGCGAAATTGACCTCTCGAATGCAAAGGATTTGAGAGCGGTAATGACCGGCCTCGCGGCGCCAAACGACGCCCAGGCGGTCACCATCCAATTCGGCCAAAACGATTTCGCGGGCAAATATCGCCTGGTCGTGGACAATTTTGCTCAATGGCAAGCCAGCAATGGTCGCGTGCGTACCATCGACCTGCAATATTCGCGGCAAGTGATTCTGAATACCGACTCGAGCAGCAGCACCACGGTGGCGAAGACGAGATAAGATAAGAGTTTTCGGAGCAAGTTTGGCGAAGAAAGACAAATACGTAATCGGGTTGGATATCGGGAGCACAAAAACGTGCGTGCTGATCGCTGAAATCTCGGGCGAACAGGTTAAATTTCTCGCTCTGGGTGCCGCGGAATCCAAAGGCCTGCGCAAAGGGTTGATCGTCAATCTGGACTCAACCGTTAGCTCCATTCGCCGCGCCGTCGAAGAAGCCGAAGGCGTCGCCAGCGTTCCGGTTGAATCCGCTGTGATCGGCGTGGCCGGCAACTTCGTTCGTGGCGTGAATAGCCGCGGTGGTGTCACCCTCGGGCATCGTTCACGCGATATCGAACGTGAAGACGTTCGCCGCGCTATCGACGCCGCGCGCAACATCACTCTCCCCGAAGACCGCGAAGTCCTCCACGTCCTCCCGCATGAATTTCTGGTGGACGCGCAACAAGGTATTCGCGACCCGGTCGGGATGATCGGCCAGCGATTGGAAGCCAACGTCCATGTCGTCACTTCATCCGGCTCGGCAACGCAGAACCTAGTCACCGCGGCAAACCGCGCAGGCATCTTGATCAGCGACACTGTGCTCGAACCTTTGGCCGCTGCGGAATCTTGCCTGACGCAAGATGAGCGCGATCTCGGGGTGTGCCTGCTGGATATCGGCGGTGGCACCACCGAACTGATCATCTACGGCGGTGGCGTGGTACGCCATACCAGTGCCGTCGCCGTTGGTGGCGACCATTTTACGAATGACCTCGCCGTTGGCCTGCGCACGCCCATTCCCGAAGCCGAGCGCATCAAGCGGCATCACGGATACGCTGCCACCGCGCAGCTCACCGAAGACGGCGCCATCGAAATCGCGAGTGTCGGCGACCGCCCCCCGCGCATAATCTTTGCCCGTATGCTTACGGAAATCATCGAACCAAGAGCCAATGAACTGCTCGCGTTGATTCGCGACGATTTGCAGCGCGCCGGCCTGGACAAGCAGATTCCCGCAGGTTTCGTGTTGGCTGGCGGCGGCGCAAAACTCCACGGCCTGCTGGAGCTCGCGGAACAAACTTTCCATCTTCCGGTACGCATGGCCGAGCCGAAGGGCCTGGCGGACATGCCGGAGCAGGTGGCCCAGCCCGAATATGCAACGGTCGTAGGTTTGGTGCTGTACGGCGCGAAAGCCCGGCGATCTGCGCCGCAGCGCGGGGGCAATCTGGTATCTAAATTGAAGTCCATGTTCGCGGGCGCATCGTAACCTGCCCGAGCGGCGCACTATTTGACCGCGAAGCGAGGCCCGCGAAACTGGAGAAGGCTGAGGAACGCATGACCATGAAAGACACCGCAATTCGGATGAGCTTCAGCGAAGAGCTGTCGCCGGCAAAAATCAAAGTAATCGGCGTGGGCGGCGGCGGCTGCAACGCCGTCAACCGCATGATTCGGGCAAAGGTCGAAGGCGTCGAGTTCATCACCGCCAACACCGACCTGCAGGCGCTGAAACTTTCGCAAGCGCCGGTAAAGATTCAGCTCGGCGCAAAGCTCACAAAGGGCCTCGGCGCCGGCGCCAATCCAGAGGTCGGCCGCAAAGCCGCGCTCGAAGACACCGAAAAAATTATCGAGGCGCTCGAAGGCTCGGACATGATCTTCATCACCGCCGGTCTCGGCGGTGGCACCGGCAGTGGCGCGGCACCAGTGGTCGCCTCGCTAGCCAGTGAACTCGGCGCCCTAAGCGTCGCCGTCGTCACCAAGCCCTTCGCCTTCGAAGGCAAGCGCCGTATGCTCCAAGCCGAGCAAGCCCTGCAGGAATTGATCGGCGCGGTAGATACCGTAATCGTCATTCCCAACGAACGCCTTCTCGAAACTGTCGAGCGCGGCACCAGCTTCTTCGACGCCTTCCGCATTGCCGACGACATCTTGCGCCAGGCCGTCCAGGGCATCTCGGACATCATCACCGTCCCCGGCATCATCAATCGCGACTTCGCCGACGT
>Ga0210401_10007359_pt1 | contig 11046 bp, 8 predicted proteins | sample IncBWH32MmetaG_FD_150866 | JGI IMG/M metagenome (GOLD analysis project Ga0210401, IMG submission 150866) | Forest soil microbial communities from Barre Woods Harvard Forest LTER site, Petersham, Massachusetts, United States - Inc-BW-H-32-M | ecosystem: Environmental > Terrestrial > Soil >... | reverse complement strand
AATTTCATGATCGGCAGCGTGATTGAAGCGCTGGGAGAAGCCTATGCCACACTGCGGAAAGCAGGCGTTGCCCCGCAATCGTTCCTGGAAATAATGAACTCTCTATTTGGATCCCCGGTCATCGCAAATTACGGGCGGATCATTGCGCAAGAGCAGTTCGAGCCCGCGGGATTTGCTTTGAAACTGGGTTTGAAAGATGCCCGGCTGGTGTTGGCGGCGGCCGAGGAGTGCGCAGCGCCGATGCCGCTGGCCAGCCTGGTTCACAGCCATCTCCTATCCGCCCTGGCACAAGGCCAAGGCGAGATGGACTGGTCAAGCATGACCCAAGTGATTGCGCGCAACGCCGGATTGTAATCGAATTCGTAGGATGGCTATTTTGTGGCGCCGGCATCTTGCCGGCGGTTTTTAGGTGCGTTGAGATCTGAAACCCGCCGGCGAGACGTCGGCGCCACGGCAAGCTTTTGAACATCCCCTATTGGACAACAGCGAGGAGAACTTGACATGTCTCTAGTAGATTTTGTTACTACGCCAAAATTTACGGATTACAAAGAGCGATTCAAGCAGCATTACAAGCTGGACCGGCGCGAGGACGGCGTGATTCTCGTTCAAGCGCACACCGCCGGCGGGCCCATTCAATTGAGCGTCGAAAATCATCGTTCCGTCGGGCAGCTATTCAAGACCATCGGCGCCGATCCTGAAAACGAAGTCATGATCTTCACCGGGACCGGCAAAGACTTCATGATGGACGCGGATCCTGAAGGCTTCAAACTCGAGCAAGAGGACTTGCAGCATTGGGCCTATGAATATGCCTACAAAGACGGCCGGATCAATGTCAGCTCGCTGGTGAACGATCTGGAAATTCCGACCATCGGTGTTTTGAATGGCCCAGGTTTTCACACCGAAATTTGCCTCATGTGTGACATCACGATTTGCAGCGAAGACGCCGTCATCTTCGATCTGCATTATGACATCGGCTCGGTTCCTGGAGACGGCATTCACAGTTGCTTTTTGGAATTGCTGGGAGTGAAGCGCGGGGCCTACGCCTTGCTCACGGGCCAGGCCATTGACGCAAAAAAGGCGCTGGAGTACGGACTGGTAAATGAAGTCGTGCCGCGGGAGAAGCTCCTGGATCGGGCCTGGAAGATTGCCGACCACATCATGACGCAGCCCCGCATCACGCGCCGCCTCACCACGCAGATTGTCCGGCGTCCCTGGAAGAAAAGGATTACGGACGACCTGGACGGCGGGTTCGGCATCCAGATGTTCGCGCATCTGGCCAAAAAGAAATCCATTCACAGCAGAAATCATATCGCTTCCTCGGTGGCATACGTGAAGGAAGGGAAAGAAAACAATATCAAGTAACGGCTGGGAGTCCGCTCGCAGCCCGGGAACGCCATTCTCCTGAATGGCGTCGTGCAGAGCGCCAATCGGGAGATTGGCGTTCCCGGGATTCAATCCTTCGGGTTCGTCGCAAAAATAGAGATCTCAGGCGCAAATCCCCGGTCATCCATCTCCAGCAGGGATTTCACTACGTCAGCGATGTCTTCGGCGCGGAGTTTGGTCTGATTTTCCTTTTGGGGCAGCCCGGCGGTCGGATAGAAATTTGTCAACACTTCGCTTGGGTTGACCAGGAACACTCGCACGTTATGCTGACGAAGCTCCGCGCGCCAGCATTCCGTCATGCCGCGAAGAGCGAACTTGCTGCCATAGTACGCCGTGCCTTTCGGAGCCCCGCGCAGTGCCGCAGTGGAAGCGATGCTCACGATGTTTCCGCGCTGCCGCTTTACGAAATGTTTGGCGGCTTCGCGGGCCATGAGCATGGCTCCAGTGACGTTGGTCGCAAACACAGCCTCGAACTCTTTTCGATCGAAATCCACAAGATTTTTGAAGACACCGCTCCCAGCATTGTTCACGAGAATGTCCAGATCGCCGAACTGCTGCAGAACAGCACGATACGTCTGCTCGACATCCGCTTCGATGGCAACGTCTGCTTGAATGGAATGCACTCCAAGTTCTCGCGCTGTCTCAGCCAGTCGGACCGGGTCGCGTCCTGTGATTGCTACGCGCGCTCCGCTCGTGGCCAGCGATTTGGCAATCGCTCGCCCAATGCCGCTACTGCCGCCCGTGATTAGCGCAACTGCATTTTTGAGGTTCATCCTCTTCCCTCCTGAATAACAAACCTCGGAATCTTGCCACAGCCAGGCGGGCGGCGTCACTTCATGTAACATCGCGGGAGGGTGACGACTCGGCTTGGTACTAGATGGAGCAAACGGCTGCCCGCCCAAAAAACGGGCGGCCGCTACAAAACCTGCGATCCACAACGCTTGGTGGTTTTGTAGCGGCCGTTCCGCCCCGTGCTTTCCGGGACGGAATGGGCATCTTTATGATCAAACTGAGTAACTGCCCGCGGGAGGGATCAACTTGCGTGCGATAAAGAATCTAGCGGTGGGTTATGAAGGAAAGGGAATCCGCGCTTTTCACTCTTCATCCGGCAACACGGGCAGAATCATCGGCTCCGCCTTGACCGAATCATCGCGAAGCTTGATGTATAAGAGCGTCCCGTTTGGACGCGGCACGCTCAAAGTCGAGTCTGTGAAGCCGATCGGCACGGATATGGCGTGAGTGAATTCCGGGTCGGAAGCCACGGAATCGATCAGGAATAGATTCGACCCGATCAGCCGGCATTGTTTGTCTGGGCTGTCGGGGCAGCGAACTTCTTTCAGCCCCGGAATTCGCACCAATGTTGCCAGCGGTTGCCAGTCCCCATTCCCGCCATCCGTTTCAACCGGCCGAAAGCGCAACGGGCCGAATGCCGACGGTCCGAAACTCTTAAGCGGGTCGAGTACGGCCAGGACCGTTTCCGAATTTTGTAGGATCAGATTTCCTTCTGCCACGCTCAGCGATGCATGGAAGGAATCGTCAAGGCTTGAAACTTCAATCTTTTCGTTGCGTGGAAAATTCTCCGGCACTTCTGTTTTCAAAAAAAATGAGAGCCGGCCGTCTTGTGGAAGTTCATCCGGATCCTTGAGACGAATAGAAGATCGAGTCGGCCCGGGTTGCACGCTTTTGCTGATCAATGTGACTTTGGGACGTGGTTTCTCAATGGTCGTTTGCAAATCCAAAACGCGCCCGTCCTTCAGATCAACGTGCGCGACCAGTTTTTCATCGGTCTGAAGAGCGGCAGTGGGCGGCGCGGAGTTGGCAACGGCCAGCTGGAGTTCGTCTTTCTTATCGGCCCGGGAGAGTTTCGTCGGTACGAAGCGTATTCCCTTCAGCTCAAAGCTGTTCACTTCATCCAATCGCTTGCCTGTCAGAACGCCCTGTTTGTCGCCGGCATTAATCTTAAAATGCTCGAGTTCAGCCGCTTCCGCGTAGGTTGGCAAGGTGAGTTCGTCCAAAGTGGCCACGCCAAATTGTTTCACCATCAGCTTCAGAGAACCTGACTCCACGTCTTTCAGAGGGACTTCAATCTCAAGCTCATCCGGCTTTATGGCTTTCCAAGTTGCCTTAAGATCCTTTTGCCGGTTGTCTTGGATTGTCACCCTATCAACACAAACAGCACATTCGGAGTGCAGATGGAGAGTATCCGCTCGGCCCACGATGAGGGCACTTTGATCCGCGGCCGGGACGCTCCACGTTACGGGATGGGCGTTTCGCAAAGGGAAAGCGGGCCCATCGAAGGAGTCAAATCCCCAATTCCCAAGAAGTTTTCCGCTCACGTCCGAATCCAAATTGGCGCTTACGAGCGAATGAGTGTCGATTACGAATCCGCCTTGCGCCGGGTCAGGTTTCGCGGGCAAATCGATCATGCTCCCGCTCTTTCCCTTAATTTGAAGGACAAAATCGTGCGCGATCTCAGTTGAGAATGCCAAGGGAGCTCCATCAACCGGAAGAACGAGCGGCGCCTTTTCGAGACACAGGATTTGGTCCGGGTCGACGGCGCGAAGCGGAGGCAATTGCGCCGCTTCGACTGCGGGGAGACCCACAACCAGGACCGACTTGGGATTACGAAAGGAAGGGGGATTGTTGAGCCGAAGGTTGAGTTCCGAGCCCTTTGGGAGCGAGAGGGCCGGGATGTACTGATAATTCGCCGTGTGCAGGTTGCTCAGAATTCGGGCCAGATCTACAACTGCTCCTACATATGCACTGTAGAACCCACCGCCGGCCATCGAAGTAGCGCTGAGCGCTCCCATCAAATCCGTTGCCGGCCCGGACGTGAGCGCAGCGACCATGGATTGAGTGTGACCGTCGTCCAGGACCAGTTGATCCGTATTTTGTGTCAAGCACGCTGCTTGTTGTTCAGGAAGCCTTTCGAAGCACTGCTGGTCAAGCTTGATGCGCAATGTGCGGGCAAGAAGAATAGATCGATCGTGCAACGCCTTCGGATCCAGGTCTGCACTATTTTTTACGTCATCGAGATACCGATCCGCCCGCGTGCGGTCCAGGCTTACTCGATTGAGATCCTGAGTTGCCCTCACAAAGATCCCGGGTTTGCTGCGTACGGCGGAGCGCAAACTGCTGAAGTCGCCGCCAGTTTCAGGAGCAAGAAACAAGGCCGCCTGCTGGGCATCCTTCGGAACTGTTACGACGATGCCTTCCGAGCTTACTTGCTTGTTCCAGGTCTCCGCCCTTGTAAACCAATCTTCCGGTGGCGGATTGGTCGAACCGCGAAGGAATGCGACGACCAGCAAATAATGCACGGATTGGTTGCTAGGAAGATCGACGTGAATCCAGAGCCGGTCGGCGGGCAGCAGATTGGGGACACCGGCAATGCCCAGTGTCTTGCCGCCGCGAGTTACCTTGATTTGGATCTTTGGCCCGGATAGGTCAAAGGTATTGTCTGGGTTTGCGAAACTTGCGGGTACCGCCGCCGAAATGGATACGATGAAAGCCAGACCGTAAATCACCAATTTGAAATTAATTCGATGGAGTATCTTCTCGACCGCCATATTGCTTCCCTTTCCTGACAGGAATCGGCACGAAGGCGCGGCAGCTGGAATGTATGATTCGAAGAGATGAATGTGCCTTTGATTGTGACCAGCGGGCGGGCAACAGCAATTCTATCCATTAACAACTATTGGCGCACGGCGATTTTATTTGAATTGTTCCATGAACCTAATACAGGGAACTCAGGAGGCTATGCGTACCTTTCAAAAAGGCGTTTTGAGGCCGTGACACCGGACGCGGACGTGATCATTGCGAAGTGTCAGTGCGTCACCACTTGCGCTGAGGCTTCGCCGACTTAATGCTCGAAGCTCTCGAAGGCGAGGTTATCTTCACAGATGTGTTCGAGGATGTCCCAATCGGGATGAAGCAGAAAGCGGATCTGTGCTGTCCAAGGTTTCGTATAACTCTTCGCATCTTCAAAAGTGAGATCAACCCGCAGCGTTTTATCGTCCTCGCGACGGATGCGCTCGACAATATGCATCTGGGTGCTTTCCGGATGGCCCACGCGATCCAGCCAATTCTTTCCGTTTAGACCAATCGTATCCACGACGAGTGTGTCCCCTTCCCAATGGCCGATGGAATGGCCGTTGTAGGATGGCTTCAAATTAGTGGGATGTTTGCGCCCGTCCGTGTAAATGTGGCGCACGGTATGATCGTATTCAAACAACTCGATCACTTCCCTGGGCGTCTGGATGACCTGCATGGGGAAGAGTTGAATGTAGATGTACGGCATGCCCGGAGGAGCGCATTTATAAACCCGGTCGTTTGTTTCCGTGAGCTTCACGCCATTAGGTCCCTGGGACGGTTTTGCCGCACGAAATTTCGCTCTGCCCCATTCGGTCATTGGGGGTTCGTCCTTGCTGAATGCCGCGTACTCATAAAGACCGGATGTGGCGTTCCAGACTCCGGAAATATCCGGCCTCGGTGGGGTATCTTGAGCGTTCGCCGCCGGCCATTGGGCCAGTGCCTGGCCATTGGCCTGGGCGAGCAAAGGAGGCGAGAAGGCTGACACCGCCGCAAGCGCCCACAGCACACCCAAGAGCCGGTTCCACATTTCGAAATGCCCCCTTCGAACGAATCCACTCGGATATTCCAATTTGAGTTGTGAGCCAACGCATCGTACGCTTCCCTGGTCCTCGACACAACGAATTTGGCTGCACAAGGGGTTGCTGCCAATTGAAGCCATCCCGGTATACAATGCCGCACAATTCGCAGTCCAGAACCGCTATCTGCCAATGAGAGCGAGGTACCGCGATTATGAAACGCAACTGGATTCGATTTTTCGCGATGGCCATTGCCGCCGCGTGTCTATTCGCGGCGCAAACAAGACTCGGCGCGCAAACTGCTCCACAACACAAGGCTCAGCCACCGAAGTCGGTGCGACTATACGTCTTTGATTGCGGTGTTCTCCACAACGCCGATATGGGCCGCTTCAATTTGAAAGCGGAAGACGTCACGACCACAGACATGTCCATGGCCTGTTTTCTGATCGCGCATCCCAAAGGCAATTTGATCTGGGATACCGGGGCAGTTCCCGACGATTCCTGGACGCCAACCGGGAGCGTGGTCACGCAGCATGTCACCCTGCCGGATGGGCAGAAACGAGAAGCGGACGTGGACAAGTCGCTTAAGGCACAGCTCGCGGAAGTCGGCTACTCCCCCGCTGATATCAATTTCCTGGCGCTTTCGCACTACCATTACGATCACACTGGAAACGCGAATGAGTTCGCAAGCGCCACATGGCTCGTGCCGCAACCGGAACGCGATGCCATGTTCGGAGGAAAGTTCTCGGGTTCACTGCAACCCTCGACTTTTTCCGCTTTGCAGAAAAGCAAGACGATTATCCTCAAGGAAAATGAATATGACGTCTTCGGTGACGGCAGCGTCATCATTAAGTCCGCTCCCGGACATACGCAGGGCCACCAAGTTTTGTACGTGAAGCTGGCCAAAACAGGCGGCGTCGTGCTATCCGGCGATCTCTATCACTATCCGGCGGAAAAGACGCTGGATCGTGTTCCAACATTTGAGTTCAGCCAGGAGCAAACACGCGCCAGCCGCAAGGCGGTCGACGCCTTCCTGAAGAAAACGGGCGCGCAGCTTTGGATCCAGCATGATTTCGTGGGCAACGCCAAACTAAAAAAATCACCGCAGTTTTATGAGTAGCGCCGGGCCAACGATGAATCGCATTACTAAAACCTTTCTGTAGAGGGCAGCCCGGAATTCGAGCCCGGTTTAGGAGTTGAAAGGAGGAACATCGATGCGTAATAGAAAAAGTATCCCCTATTTGACGGTGTCATTGTGTTGCGCGGTCGCTATCGGCGCAATGATGAGTCTACTGATTTCATGGGCCGTGCCCGCCGCGGGGCCACAGGATCGAGTCAACGCCGCGTATGCCGCGATGGGCGGCGACAAGCTGAAGACTATCAGCCTGAAAGCCACCTTGGAGCAATTCGATCCAGGCGAATCGTATTCTGTCTCCGATCCCACCAAGCCGAACACGGGCGTGTCCGATCTGACGCTAAGCCGCGATCTGGTGCACGGGTTCGCGCGCAACGAATGGATTCGCCCGGCGCCGGAGAATTCCCCCAAGCGAATCTACACGGAAATCATAACGCCGACGGCCGGATATGTAATCGGGACCGACGCTGCGGCGGGCCGGATGCCCAAGCGGACGGTCAAGTCCTCGCCGCCCGAGCACACTATGTCCGGCCGCCGCCTCACCGCGAATTTGCGCGAGCTCGAGCGACCCATCGTGGTCATGGTTATGAAGCAGCACCCCGACCGCGTGTCCGCATTCGCCGATCAAACAGTCTCAGGAAAGACCTATCCCGCGCTGCAATATCGCGGCGACTATGGCACGTTCATCGTGATGTTCGATCCCGCGACAAATGTTCCGGCGCGCGTGCGTACGCTCGATTGGGATGGATTGGAAGGCGACTCCGTTTTCGATGCGGAATATTCGGATTGGCGTGACGTTGACGGCGCGAAGGTCGCATTTCACACTCTCTATACGCTGAACGGAATGAAGATCGCCGACCTGAAACTTTCCAGCGTGACGGTAAATCCCGCTCTGCCTCCCGCGACCTTTAATATTCCGGAAACTATGTTGGCTGGGGCGGCCAAACCCGCAGCCGCGAATGTGACGCCGTTTCAGTGGGTCATTCGCCGCCAATTTTTGGGGTTCTATTATGATTCGGACGCGATGTATACGGACGATGGCGACAGCCTGAGGCTTGACGACGTCGGCCCGAATGTCAGCCAGACCCAGGGCGGGACGCACAATTCCCTCTTCATCGCGACGAACACGTATCTCGTTGCCGTGGAAGCGCCGAACGACGACGGCCAGGCGATTCAATCCATCGAATTGGCAAAGAAGCGATACCCGGGCAAGCCGATCCGCTACTTAATTCTCACGCATCACCATGTGGACCATGTGAGTGGCATGCGCACGTACGCCGCCGAGGGTGCAACCATCGTGGTAGGCAAAGGCAATGGCGACTATTTCCGCAAACTTCTGGCACGCCCGGAAACGCTGAACCGATTCGCTCCAAAGGCGTCCTTCACGGCCAAAGTAATCGAAGTTGAGGACAAGTGGAGTGTGAACGACGGCGGCCGCGAAGTGGACGCCTATGCCATTGAAAATCCGCACGCGGCGGGCTACGACATGGTGTACATACCCGATGCAAAATTAGGGATCATCAGTGATCTCTACGTCCCCGGCGCACCCGTACCCTCCACCGCGATGGTGGCGGCTCTCGTGAAGGGTGTCGACAAGTGGGGAATCAAGCCGGAGCGCTTCGCAGGCGGGCATGGTTCGACGGGTCCTTATGCCGAGGTAGTTCAAGCGGCGCAAAAGGTCCAGGCTGCAGCAAAGTGAAGAAGTTCCCCGGACGAAGCCTTGGCTTCTCCGGGCAGTGAAAATGGTACGTTCCATAGCGTTGGAGAATTCTTTTTGTCGAATATTTTTGTCAATTGGAGATTAACAATTCCCGCCTAAACGTGAGAGAATGGCGGTGCTGCGGCAGTGGCGGAACTGGCAGACGCACCAGCTTGAGGGGCTGGCGGTAGCAATACCGTGGAGGTTCGAATCCTCTCTGCCGCACCAATTGAATTTCCACGACATATCGTTGAACGAAAAACTTTCAGGGTACCCCTCCGCAACGCCATCCATCCAATGGCCCCAGTCGATGATCTGAGCATGCAATGACTTGTGGATTTTGCTGGATTTTCACGAAGAACAAACAACAAGCCATGAAGAACTGACGATTTATTTCTCTGCGCCAGAAGTGAGCCAATGGAATTTTGCTGCGCGTGGCAGGAGGCCGGCCCTTCGAGCTTGAACAGCCTTGCTTATTTGGGCGGCGCGGGCGCTGCCGGAGCAGGGACTGGTGCAGCCGGGGCTGGCGCTGACGCCGGCGCTGTTGGAGTCGGGGCCGCGGGCGCAGGCTGCTTTGACGTCTTCGAGAATTGTTGCAACACGGAGCTGCCTGTCGAAGCCACAGTCGAATTCTGATGCATGGTCAAGGCCATGGACGTGAGCATGAACATGATGGCGCACCATGTCGTAGCCTTGGAAAGAAAAGTAGCCGCTCCGCGCGGGCCGAAGGCCGTCTGGCTTCCGGCGCCACCGAAGGCGCCCGCCAAATCCGCAGCCTCACCGCTTTGCAGCATGATGACGACGATCAATAGTCCGCAAATGATCACGTGCAAAGTGACCAGTACGAAATACACTTTCCAGCCGAGCGCCAGCAGGCCAAAACCCACCGCTAGCGAGATTGCCCATTTCACTTCTCTTGGCATTTCTTTTCCCTTAATTTCAGAAATTCACGATTGAGGCAAAGGCCTCGGGATTGAGACTCGCGCCGCCGACCAGCGCTCCGTCAATTTCCACTTGAGCCATCAACCCCTTGATATTGTCGGGCTTGACGCTGCCGCCGTAGAGGATTCTCAACCCGGCAGCGCGTTCCGGAGTAAACCCTACCGCCGCCTGCTGCCGCAAAAATCGATGTGCATCGGCAGCCATTTCCGGGGTCGCCGTGCGGCCGGTGCCAATCGCCCAAACCGGCTCGTAAGCAAGAATGATACGCGAGAACTCAGCACCGGTCAACGCGGCCACGCCTCCGCTGAACTGGCGTTCCAGGACTTCCTCGGTCTTGCCGGCTTCGCGCTGGGCGAGCAATTCGCCTACGCACAGGATCGGCGTAAGTCCTGCTGCGAGCGCGGCCTTCACTTTTATGTTGGCGGTCTCGTCCGTCTCCCCGAAGAATTGCCGCCGTTCGGAATGCGCGATGATTACCCCGCGGCATCCTACCTCGACCAGCATTGCGGCAGATACTTCGCCAGTGAACGCTCCTTCGGGCTTCCCATGCATATTTTGAGCTGCGATCGAAATCATCGTTCCCTTCACAGCTTCCACAGAGGCCGCGAGGGCCGTGAAGGGCGGCGCGACGATGATGTCGCAGTGCGTGGAACCCTGAACGAGCGGGGCGAACACCGAAAAATACGCCCGCGCCTCCGCTTGCGTCTTGTACATCTTCCAATTTCCAGCGATCACTGGCCGGCGCATCGCACCTCTTTTCCGCTTTGTTCTTTTCCGCGACCTCGTTGTTAGAGATTTTTACGGTTTGTCGGTGAGGGCTTCCACACCCGGCAATTTCCTGCCGCCCAGGAATTCGAGCGAGGCGCCACCGCCTGTCGATATGTGCGAAACTTTGTCGGCTAGTCCCGCGGCGTGAATCGCGGCCACGGAATCTCCGCCACCAACAATTGAAATAGCGCCCTTGGCAGTCGCCGCCGCGACGGCGCGCGCGATTTCCAATGTGCCCTTGGCGAACGCCGGCATCTCAAACACGCCCATCGGGCCGTTCCATACAATTGTTTTCGCGCGGGCAAGTTCCGCGGAATATTTCGCGATGGTGTCCGGCCCGATGTCGAGCCCCATCCGATCGTCCGGCGTGGTGGCGACGCTCGTAGTCCGCGTCTCCGTATCCGGTCTGAATTGCGCTCCCAGCACGTGATCGGATGGCAGAAGGAACTGGAAATTTCTTTGCTTCGCTTCGGCCAGTAGCTTTCGCGCGAGGTTCAGCTTGTCCGCTTCGA
>Ga0210401_10007357_pt1 | contig 11049 bp, 10 predicted proteins | sample IncBWH32MmetaG_FD_150866 | JGI IMG/M metagenome (GOLD analysis project Ga0210401, IMG submission 150866) | Forest soil microbial communities from Barre Woods Harvard Forest LTER site, Petersham, Massachusetts, United States - Inc-BW-H-32-M | ecosystem: Environmental > Terrestrial > Soil >... | reverse complement strand
ACGCGCGAGCGATTGCCACCGGCCGGCGCGGGCTTGGACTCGCTGAAGCCGTGGCCCGCACCGGCTGGCTGAAGCAACAGATTATTTCCGCGGCAGTCGATCCTGAGATTGTTCGCGTGGCGGACGTTATTATCTCCAAGGCCGCCCTTGACGCGGTGGGCAAAGAGATGGTTTCGGCGCTTGACGCTTTCCACAAACAAAATGCTCTGGTGGCCGGCATGAGCAAGGAAGAACTGCGTGGACGCTTTTCTGAAGTTGCGCCCGCCGTGTTTGACCACGTCTTCGCGGAGACATTGCGAGGCCGGAAAATTGAAGTTGCGGGAGAATTGGTGCATCTGGCTGGACGCGGCGTGTTGATGAAGGACGACGAAGCCGAGTCCAAGAAAATCATCGAGGGGGCATTCGCGACTGCGGGGTTGAAAGTTCCCGCAGTGAAAGATGTGCTCGCGGGACTGAAAGTCGATAAAGCGCGGGCGCAAAAGATTGTGACCTTGCTGCTGCGTGACCGAATTCTGATCAAGATTTCAGACGACCTGGTTTTTCATCAGAAAGCCCTGACCGACCTTCGCCAGCGCATGGCGGCGGAAAAGATCAAGTCCCCCAAACTTGATGTCGCCCGCTTCAAAGATTTGACCGGAGTCAGCCGCAAGTATGCAATCCCGTTGCTCGAATATTTGGACCGCGAACACGTGACTCGTAGAATCGGGGATGAGCGGGTGATTTTGTAAGTAAATCAGCTTTTGGCTCTTAGCTATTAGCTTGTACTTTCTGCTTCCTGCCGCAACGTAATTAGATTTTGCTTACGATCTCTAGCGCACTGCAGCAAACTGCCTGTCTGGTTTGTATAGAAAGCTAAGAGCTAAAGGCTAAGAGCTAATAGCTGAACTCACGAATTCACACCCAAAGGTGCCGGGATAGCTGCAAAGTTACTTCTGTTTCCACAGTGCGAGGGAGTATGCTGCGCGCATGGGTGTGTCGGTATCGGTGCTGGCTAGTGGGAGCCGGGGAAACAGCACGATTGTGCAAAGCTCATCTACGCGCATTCTCGTGGATGCCGGAATCTCTTGTCGCGAGACTTTCAAGCGCATGAAGGCTGCCGGAGACGATCCTCATTCGCTTTCTGCCATTCTGATTACGCATGAACATACCGACCACGTTTCCGGGTTGCTGGTGCTGGCGAAAAAATTGAGGATCCCGGTGTTCATGACTGGAGCCACGCATCAGGCCTGGTCGAGATCCTTGCAGGATGCTGCTGGGGAACGTCCGCAGCTCGAGCGGTTGGAGTTTTTCTGCTCAGGGCACAGCTTTCGCATTGGCGATATCGCAGTTACACCATTCACCATTCCGCATGATGCGGTCGATCCGGTGGGTTTTACTTTTCTCGCTGAAGGTATCAAGGTCGCAATCGCCACCGATCTGGGGCGGCTTTTGGCTAACGTGAAAGACAATTTGCGGGCTTGCGATGTGCTGGTCATCGAGTCTAATCACGACCTGGAAATGCTGCGCAACGGGCCTTACCCGTGGTCAGTGAAGCAGCGCGTGGGCAGTCCTACGGGACATCTGTCGAATGAGAAGCTCGCCGAATTCTTTGCCACCGGGTATGATGGCCATGCATCCTATATAGTGCTGGCGCATCTTTCTGAGCAGAATAACCATCCTGAGCGTGCTCTGAGGGAGGCGGAAAAAGCTTTACGCGACCGCCGGACGCTGTTGCATAACCGTGTCATGCTGGCTGCGCAGGCCGAACCCATGCAACCAATCCGGTTCTGATTCAATCTGAAGAAGGAAGATTTTTGCCGGGTAGGATTTCTAAATCTAGGTGAATACAAGCGGTTCTTATGAGCCAGTGTGTTGATCCCGTCGTGGGCAAGATTCTGGCCGGCTGGCGCTACGATATCTCCGGGTTGGCGCCCGAGATGGCTGGCGACTACGAAGAGCATTTGACCGCTTGCGAGCACTGCCGGGGACGGCAACGACTGCACCGCACTATCGACATTTCATTGATTGCTTTGGCGTCGGTTTCCGCCGCCGTGTTTCTGCTGGCTTTTGGTGTGATTCGCCACTTTGGACCTCGCCACGCATTTTGGCTGGAGATTGCGGCGCTGGCTGGGTTCGCGTTGTCGGCTTTGATCTGGCTGATTGTGGCTGTAGCTACGCCTGCGCCGATGGCTGTGGTGGATGTCGCCAAAATTGGCGCTCGCCATGTACATGATCGGTTGCCACCAGAAATTCGCGAGCGGCTTCCCGAAGAGTTGCGCTTGAAAATTACTGGCTCCTAATTCTATGCAATCACTTTTCAAAGCGTTGGTCTTGCTTTTGCTGGCTGCAGTGATCGCCGCGCCCTTAGCGGCGCAGGGTCTTACTCCCGAATTCTCTTCAGACCAACGGCCAGCGGGATGCCATCAACATACCGCGCCTGTGCCACAACCTGGACCGACTAGTCATAGTTGCTGTCAGGGCGGGCACTATCCCGCGATTGTGCAGCAGGGTCCTACTGCGCCGTCACTTCGAGACTCGGTACAGTTTGTTTTCATGCCAGATTCACTTGCGAGCAGGAAGTTAGCAAGTTCCCCGAATCTCATGATTGTCTGTAGCGATCCGCCGATCATCTCTCCTCTACGCGTGTAGACTCCGCGCGTTCGCGCAAACCTGCAATCAATCCTTTATCGAAAACGTTGCGTTAACTACGCGTCTCCAACGCGTGTTGGCGCACACTAATCTTCTTGCGCGAGAGAGATGCATGCAAAAAGCGGTACTGCAATTTTTGGCGATCTGGTCCCTGGTCATTTCGTGCCTGGGTCAGAATATGGATCACGATATGAGCGCGTCTGCGGAAGCGCAGTCCGGGCAAACTACGCAGACAAACATGCAAGGCATGAATATGTCTGAGTCGGGTTTGTCGATGCCTTCGTTTGACGCTTCTTCGGGCACGGCCTGGCAGCCGGCTTCAGTTTCTGAACCTATGTGGATGCTCTCGCGGGGCGGCTGGGAGTTGATGCTGCATGGCACGATTTTCATCACCTACAACCAGCAGGGCGGCCCGCGCGGCGAGGGCAAGGCGGAATCGACAAATTATGTGATGACGATGGAACAGCACCGTCTCGGTGCGGGAACACTTTTGTTGCGGCAGATGTTTTCCGCGGAGTCGCTGACTTCGCCGCATCCCGGCTTTCCCGAGCTATTTCAGACTGGCGAAACCTATCATGGTCAGCCGCTGGTCGATCATCAGCATCCGCATAACGTTTTTGCCGAGCTCGCTGCGGTGTACACGTTGCCGGTCAACGAGAAAATCACCTGGCTGCTTTACGGAGGGCCGTCGGCGGAACCTGCGCTTGGCCCGGTCACCTACATGCATCGCCAGTCCGCGTCGGAAAATCCGGAAGCGCCGCTGGGTCATCATTTGCAGGATTCAACCCACACCAGCTTTGGCGTGGTGACGACCGGTTTTATATTCGATATGTCCAAACTTGATTTGTCCAAGCTGGGTTTCTTCAAAATTGAGGGCTCGGCTTTCAACGGACATGAGCCCAACGAAGAACGCTGGAGCATCCAATTTGCTCCGCTTGATTCGTGGTCATTTCGCGTGACTGACGCGCCCACCCGCAACTGGACTGCGCAGTATAGCTATGGATACCTGCAGCATCCCGAAGCGCTTGACCCCAGTAACGAGTTGCGACAGACAGCCTCGATCGAGTACAACCGGGCGCTATCAGGTGGGAAATTGCGAGATGGAAATTGGGCAACGTCGCTGATTTGGGGCCGCAAGCACAAGGAACTCGAGAACACCACGCAAAACAGCTTTTTGCTCGAATCAACGCTGAAATTTCTGACGCGGAATTACGCTTACACGCGGCTTGAACTGGTGGATAAAGATGAATTGTTTCCTCAGGCGGCGACTCATCCTGCGTACCGCATCGGCGCGTATACCTTCGGCGGGGTGCGCGATTTTGTGCACAATGAACATTGGCAAATTGGGTTGGGCGGGGATGTAACTTTCTATTCGAAGCCTGCAGTGTTGGATCCGATTTATGGCGACAATCCGGTGTCATTCCATGTGTTTATACGGATTCGTCCGGGATTCATGGGGCATTAGAGTGGGCGCGGGTGTCCACGCTCGCGCGAGCAAGGACAGGCGAGACGCCCGTCCTCCAGGGGCTGGACTTCGTGAGAAACTAGATTTGTGGCTGTAACTTACATACTGCGCAATATTCTTGTCCTCGGCGTGGCTGCGGTGATCGCATCCGGCAGTGCCGCGCCTGACGTTCATTCCATAGCGCAGGCGGTCGATGAGCGTTATAACCATCTGCACACCCTGCAGACGGACTTCACAGAGATCTACCGCGGGGCGGGAACGGAACGTACTGAATCGGGGACACTTTGGTTAAAAAAACCTGGCAAGATGCGCTGGGAATACCGTTCTCCGAGGGAGAAGTTGTTTTTGACTGACGGCAAGGATGCCTGGTTTTACGTCCCGGGTGAGCGCCAGGTGCGGCGGACGGCGGTTAAGAAGCTGGACGATTTGCGGTCTCCTCTGGCTTTTCTCTTGGGTAAGACCAAGTTGGAGAAGGAATTGCAGGGGTTGTCGCTGGCTCCCGACGTGGCACCGGTGGCGGCTGGGGACGTGACACTGAGGGGCGTTCCGAAGAGTTTGGCGGATCGGGTTAGCCAGGTTTTGCTGGAGATTACGCCGGAGCACTGGATCAGCCGCATCTTAATCGAAGAAGTGGATGGATCGATCACGGAATATCGCTTTACTAATCAGCGGGAGAATGTGGTGGTGCCGGATAGTCAGTTTCGGTTTGCGGTGCCGGATGGAGTAGAGGTGATTGATGGCGAGTGGGGACAATAGCGAACAGAACTCCGGGAGAGATAAAGGAAACCCAGACCCCTCGCTTTGCTCGGGATGACAGTGGGTTTATCTCCTGTTATCAATCGGTTATAAGCTGACAGTGCTAAGGCAGATCGACTCATTACCCCCGATAGGACTTGACGGGCAATTAACAAATGGTTGACATGAGGGAATGCTAGACTGGGGTGGACAACGGTAAACGGACGAGGGCATGGCCGAATTCGTAGTCAAAATCGCGGACGAGCGCGGGCACCTGTTGGAGCAGGTCGAAAACGGGTATTCCGAGGCCGAGGTTCGCGATCGCTTTGTGGCGCAAGGATTCCTGGTGTACTGGGTCAAGCCTCGAGGAGTTCTATCGGGCGGACTGCGGCGGCGCGGCAAGGTCAAGCAGGGCCAGTTTCTTATCTTCAATTCGCAATTTCTTACCCTGATCAAAGCCGGTTTGCCGATTCTGAATTCTCTGGATTTGTTGATCAAGCGGCAACGGGATCCGTATCTGCAAAGCCTTTTGCAGAATGTGCGCGACCGAGTCAAAGCCGGAGAGTTGCTGTCGGACGCGTTTTCCGGGCAGGGAGCTTTTCCGAAAATCTACACCAGCACCCTGATGGCGGGCGAGAAGAGCGGCAACATGGAAGAAGTGCTCTCCCGCTACATCAACTTTCAGAAAATGGCGCTGACCTTCAAGAAAAAGTTGGCGGTTTCGCTGGTGTATCCCACGTTGCTGGTGACGGTGGTTTCGTTGATGCTGGTGTTCCTGGTCACGTACGTGGTTCCGCAGTTTGCCAAGCTTTATCAGGACATGGGCGCGCAGCTGCCGGTGATCACGCTGATCATGCTGAATATTGGAAACCACGCACAAAGATATTTCCCGATCTTCGGGATTGCAGTGGTGGTTGCGCTGCTGGGCTTCTGGCAGTGGAAGAAGACCGATCGCGGGGCGGAACGCGTCGACCGCGCCATTCTCGCGCTTCCTCTGCTCGGCGAAATATGGTTGAAGTACCAGGTGGCGAATTTCTCCCGCATGCTTTCGACTTTGCTCGCAGGAGGCATGCCTCTGGTGCCGTCGCTGCAAACCGCGGGCGCTTCGATGAGCAGCCGGCGCATTCTCAATGGTGTTTCCGACGCAGCCATCCGAGTGCGCGAGGGCCAGCCGTTAGCCAAAAGTCTGGAAGAGCAGAAAATGTTTCCCGAGTTGTCGGTGGAAATGATCGAGGTGGGCGAATCCACCGGCGCCTTGCCGGCGATGTTGAACTCGGTGGCGGAATTTTATGAAGAGGATGTACAGAACGCGCTGGGAGCGGCCATGGCTCTCATCGAACCGGTCATCCTCATCTTCATGGCGGTGATTGTGGGCGGAATACTCATCTCGCTGTATTTACCTATTTTCACTTTGGGATCTACGATTCACTAAGACGAGAAATATGGCTCTGGCCTGTGTGTAGGTGGTTGAGAAATGGCAAGCACGACCGAAAACAAAGCAGTATTTGTCGGGGGGAACGGGAACGCGGCCCCAGGCACGCACAGTGAAGAACTGGAGAAAGCGCAGGATATTGCGCGGCGCTATCGCTGCCAGTTCGTCGACCTGCACAACTTCCAGCTTCACCACGATCTGTTCAAGACCATCCCGGTTCACCTCATGTTCCGCTACAACTTCGTTCCGCTGGAGGAGACCGAAGACGGCCGCTTAGCGATCGCTATCGCCGATCCCAGCCAGTTGATGATGATTGACGAGATCAGCTTGCTTCTCGGCAAGCGTATCGTCACCAAAGTTTCGACGCTGGCACAGATCACCGAAATTCTCAAGAAGACGGAACAGTCGAAGCGCGTTCTCGAAGACGCCAGCGAAGGCTTTGCCCTCGATGTAATCCGCGAAGATGAAAGCGGCAGCGAAGAAAGCATTTCGATCGACCGACTGGCCACGCAGCAAGGCGACATCAGCCCGATCATTCGTTTGGTCGACACCACGATTTTTACCGCGCTGCAGCGGCGCGCCAGTGATATTCACATTGAAACTCGCGATGACTCGGTGAGCATCAAGTTCCGCATCGACGGCGTGCTTACCCAAGCCATGCCGCCCATTGCAAAGGAGCATCACTCGACCATCATTTCGCGTATCAAGGTGATGAGCGAGTTGGACATTTCCGAACGCCGGGTTCCACAAGATGGTCGCTTCCGCGTGCGCTACGGCAGCCCCGAGCGGCCGATCGATTTCCGCGTTTCGATTATGCCGTCGATTCACGGCGAAGACGCTGTGCTCCGCGTGCTCGATAAAGAATCGATGAGCGAGAAGTTTCACAAACTCACGCTCGATGTGGTGGGATTTGATGAAGACGATCTGAGGAAATTCCGCCGCTACATCAAAGAGCCGTACGGCATGGTGCTGGTGACGGGGCCAACCGGCAGCGGTAAAACCACGACACTGTATGCTGCTGTCAGCGAAATCAAGACCGATGAAGACAAAATCATCACCATTGAAGACCCGGTTGAATATCAGATTCGCGGCATCACGCAGATTCCGGTCAACGAGAAAAAAGGACTGACCTTCGCTCGCGGATTGCGTTCTATTCTGCGTCACGACCCCGACAAAATCATGGTCGGCGAAATTCGCGACACCGAGACCGCTCAGATCGCCATTCAGTCTGCACTCACCGGCCACTTGGTGTTCACCACGGTCCACGCGAACAACGTAGTCGACGTCATCGGGCGCTTTCTCAACATGGGCGTTGAGCCTTACAACTTCGTTTCCGCGCTGAATTGCATTCTGGCACAACGGCTGGTGCGGTTGATTTGCGAGTCCTGCCGCAGCGCGACACACTATACTCCGGAAGTTTTGGAAGCCAGCGGACTGGATCCGAAAGCCTGGTCGGAAGTGACTTTCTACGAAGGACAAGGTTGTATTGAATGTGCCGGCACTGGGTTCCGCGGACGAACTGCCATCCACGAACTGCTCGATTTGAGCGATCGGATTCGCGAGATGATTCTGCTGAAGAAGCCGACTTCCGAAATTCGGCGAGCGGCTCGCGATGAGGGCATGCGCTTCCTGCGTGAATCGGCGCTGGATAAAGTCAGAACCGGCCTGACTACGTTAAAAGAGATTAACAAAGTCACGTTCATCGAGAGTATGCGGTAAAGGCCGTTTCCCGCGCATGGTCGTTCCGTGCAAGGCGAGGAGTTTTTGCGGCCAGCAGAACTGCAGATACCTCGCTTGCTCGGGACGACAATGCAGGTAGGAACTAACTGATCTTTCGTTCAGTGACTCCGGTGCTCTTCCAGCTATTGCATTTGTCGGTGGCTCAGCGGTTTACTTGTATATAAGACTTTGTAGTCGTCTGGGCGGCTGTCGTGGAGCGTCCCGCCGGCACCCTGCGAGCGCAAGATGCCATCGCGACAGCCGGGAGGATGTCGGCGTTACTAAAATAAATGCGCGCTAATTTCAATTCGAGTTCCAAGCCGAGGCTGGCATGCGAGATCGCAGCTGACCGCGTCGTCGCCGGGCGAGTTTCCGAGCGCGGAAATACCGTCGACGCCTGCACGGCCGGTGAATTGGCTCCGGGCAGCGTGGTTCCCGATCTGCTCGAGGCAAATCTGCGCGAGCGGCAGCGCGTCTTCGACACCGTTCGCGATACGCTGGGCGCTTTGAACAGCCGGTCGCGAGACGTTATCGCCGTTCTACCCGATGCCGCGGTTCGCGTGGTGCTGCTTGATTTCGAGACTCTGCCGGCGAATCGCGCTGAAGCAGAAAGCGTGGTCCGTTTTCGGCTTAAGAAGTCGCTCCCGTTTGATCTCGATAAAGCGAAAATTTCCTACCACGCGCAACAATCCGCAAACGCGTTAAAGGTGGTTGCGGCGGTTGCGTTGAGCAGCGTGATCGAAGATTATGAGTCGGTATTTAGAGAAGCCGGATATAGCCCAGGCATTGTACTGCCTTCCATGCTGGCTGCGTTGGGCGCGGCTGAGGCGGCGCGTCCGACTTTGGTAGTGAAAGTGGACTCGCGCACTACCAGCATCGCCATTCTCGACAAGAATCAGTTGTTGCTGTTCCGCACGTTGGAAAACCCGCGCGGCATCAAGATTACAGGCGAACAACTGGCGGAAGAGGTTTACCCATCGGTGGTATTTTTTCAGGATACTTACAGCCTGAATATTGAACAGATTTTTGTAGCTGGTCTCGCAGACGCAGGCGGAGCCGTTCCCGCGCTACGCGCCCAGACTGGAGCTGAGGTCACGGAATTGGTTTCCAATTCACAGCTGGGAGCAAGTGTAGGATCGATTCCGAAGTGGAGAATGGCCGGGGTTGTGGGGGCCCTTTTGTCGTAAATGCGCGTCGACATCAATCTCGCGAGTCAGCCCTATGAAGATGCGCGGCGCTTCTGGTTGCGTTGGGGCGGAGGCGTGCTTGCCCTTGGCATTCTGACGCTGCTGCTGCTGGTCATGACGGTCAATGGCTGGATCGGCGCGCGCAAGGACAGGCAACTGATTCGGAAATACGAACAGCAAAGCGCGACCCGCGACAAAGAAAAAGCCGATGCGCAAACCCTGATGAATTCTCCGCAAAACAGCAGCACCCGCGACCGATCGCAGTTTCTCAACGATCTTTTTCAGCGCAAAGCTTTTTCCTGGACCAAGGCGTTTGAAGATCTGGAACGGGTCATGCCGCCGAGGCTGCACGTCACTTCGATTCATCCCGAACTCAGTCCCGACAATGAACTTGAGATCAAGCTGATCGTGGATGGAGATACGCGCGAACATGCTCTCGACCTGGTAAGCAAGATGGAAGCTTCAAAGCACTTTCACGACACCTACATTGAAGAGGAAAATTCCAATACTGGCAATCAGGGCGCCGGAGATGCAGTGCAGTTCCACATTACCGCTGTTTACGTGCCGGAGGTTGGAAGTAGCATCGCGGGAGGCGCACAGTAATGCCTGATCTTAGAGATGCGCGAAGAAAGGTTCAGATCGCGATGGCGGCCCTGGCGGCGGCGGATGTGATTCTGATCGCCTTATTCTTTTCTCCACTAATTGGCTCACAAGCGTCGCGACACCAGCAACTCGATCAGGCGTGGAGAGAATTGCAGCAGAAAACGCGAGAAGTCGAACCACTGCGCGGCCTGGACAAAAAAATTCCTCTCGCTCATAAGGAAATTGAGCAGTTTTATGCGGAACGCCTGCCCTCGCAGGATTCCTCGATTTCCGCGGACTTGGGCAAAGTAGCCTCGCAGAATGGCGTGAGAATCGAAAGCATTAAGTATTCGATGAAAGATGCGGAGATGGCGGGACTGGGCGTGCGGCGGATGGAAATCGAGGCTGATCTGGCCGGCGATTATCTGCAACTCGTACGATTCATAAATGCACTCGAGCGCAATCAGATGTTTTTTCTGGTGGACAGTGTGGGCTTGGGTGGAGAACAAAACGGCATGGTCAAGCTGCAATTAAAGCTGGAAACTTATTTGAAAACGGGTGCTGCTTGAGTGGTAAGGACTGATGAGACCGGTTCCAAATGAAAACGAGAGCTAAGTGAAAATCGGAACGGAAAATCGGACTAAGTTAATCGTCGCTCTCGCGCTGATGGCGCTCGCCGTAATCGTGTTTTTTCTCAATTACGGGGGCTCTTCTCCCGCGGCGTCGGCGCCCGTGTCCGCAATCCCGACTACTGGGTACCAGCCCTCGACGCCTGCTCGACCTGCCACGCGCACCAAGGGTCGCGGAAAGAAGGGCAATACCGCTCCGCGTTCGCTCGATCCCACTCTGCGATTTGACTGGCTGAAGGCCAGTGAGGATACCAAGTACGAAGGTACGGGCAGAAATATCTTCCAGGCTCAAGCTGAGATTCCTCAGCCCGTTGCGCCTGTGAAAACGGACGAACAAAAAGCTGCGGAAAGTGGTCCGCCGCCTCCGCCGCCTCCGCCGCCCATCAATCTGAAATTTTTCGGATTTGCCAGCAAACCTGGCGAGTCAAAAAAGGTTTTTCTCTCTGAAGGTGAGGACGTTTTTATCGCAGCCGAAGGAGAGGTGGTCAATCGCCACTACAAAGTTTTGCGCATCTCGCCCACGTCGGTGGAGATAGAAGACGTGCTCAACAACAACCGCCAGAACATTCCGCTGACACTTGGGTGAGTAATTGCAGACTTGCTAATTTCGGACGGTCGCGGCTCTTGAATTACCCGACTACAAACTCAATTGCAGATCTTCACAATGGTCGC
>Ga0210401_10007355_pt1 | contig 11051 bp, 10 predicted proteins | sample IncBWH32MmetaG_FD_150866 | JGI IMG/M metagenome (GOLD analysis project Ga0210401, IMG submission 150866) | Forest soil microbial communities from Barre Woods Harvard Forest LTER site, Petersham, Massachusetts, United States - Inc-BW-H-32-M | ecosystem: Environmental > Terrestrial > Soil >... | reverse complement strand
CGGAATGTAATGGGGCGCCAGTGGAAGTAAGAGATAACGGAATTTCCGCGGGGCTGAAACGCGTCGTAGCTGATGCGTTCGACAAGTCGCGCGCTGCGCGTCGTCATGCGGACGAGTATAAGCGCGAAATTCTGCAGCAACGTGAAAAATATCAGGGGGAGTCTCATCAATGAATCAGCAAGAATTGCAGCAACTAGGCCAGGACATCAAAGCCGGCTTGCGGGCATCCGAGCAAGCCCGCAACCTCAAGGTGGTTGAGCGTCCAAAAATTCTGGATGAACAACCGATCGACACGGAAGAGTGGCGCACGCGGCGTGCCGCTCAAGAATCTACTTATCTAGAAGCACTTCTTTCCAAACGCTCCCTCGACAAAAACGAGCAAGAATTCGTTCACGCGCGTTTGAAAGAAGCACTGCAAACTCCTGCGTAGCAACTTAGCGGCCTTCATCGCAAGGGTCTATTGACCCACGCCAGGGAATGCGCCCTGGAACATTTCGAGGAGTTCCAACTTGCCTCTAATCAACAGACTATTTATTCAATCAACGACCGTTCAGACCTCAGCACCATTTTATTCGCCAGCGACAGACACGTCCATGATTGTGGGGCCATGGACGTTGGTTCTAAAAGCTCGATCTTCGTCCGCGAGCGATACTCTTGCGCGCCTCTGCTGGCAGGACTCCTCCGATAATTTCAACACCAACATCGTTGGGGGTCCTGAGGTGCAGGTTTTTGGCGCGAACGCTATCCGCAATATGCGGAGGTGGACCTTCACTCAGAAAGATTTTCCAGAGTTGCGCATCGGTCAGGGGGGAGTCACCTTGCGACTTGCGCTCCTTAGGTTATCAGGCACAAGCCCGCAGATCACATATGAGTCGTGGATCGAAAGCTAACTTCCTGACTCCGATTTCTAAGTTTCGGTTCCGGTCATAGCGGGCTCGGAACCCCTTGCCCGGCGAGTTTCAGCTTGCCGGGCATTGCTTTTCGAATCGACGATCGAGGTGTATTCAGAATTGCGTAAGCCTGTTGGCGCTAGCGCGGTCACAGTCCGCAAGGTTCCGGTGACTGCTATCCCGCGCGCCGGTCAGACCACTGCTCCTGTGCTTTCTGCAAACCCGCTTCAAGCGACATCGAAAGCACGAGCGCATGCGGGGTTGAGTAACTGAATCCGTCTGTTTGAGCGACAATAGAAGGGGCTATGAACAGCGAACCTCGTTGTCATCCGCCATCCTATGGTCAGTGGCGTTTTGAAGTCAGCAACGACGGCAACACGCTCAAGCTGTGGCATCCGAAGTTGTCAGAGAGTTATGCATTTGCCGCGGGCGGCGCGCCCTTTCCTGTAGGGCGTGAATCTCGCTGGAGTACTTGGTGGCAGTTCGATAACGACTCTATTTTTACGCCAGGGGTAATGTACCACGTAGTGCAAATATATTTCGCATGCGTGTGGTTTGATTAGCAGCACTGGCCACTGCTCCTGTATCGTTTCCAGCACGGCTTCAGGCACCGCGCACCGCGCGCTAAAGATCCAAAATTTGACGGCCATGATAGTCTGAAATTGACACGCACTTCCCTTTGCGCGAGCAACAGGTTTCTACCGGCGATGCGGGCCGTAAAAAGCCCGCACTGACGGTTCTTAAGTGCGTCACGAGTTCCACAGACTCGTAGTAGCCCACTGTTTGTTGGCAGGACCCACGTATGCGGGGCGGCTAATAGGGCATCCCGCTTTCGGTGTAATACCGGAATGCCAAACTGTGGACTTGGCACGTATGGATCAATCGAATTAGAAACCCGATTCGTTCAGAGCGTTATAGTTGCTCGACACTTAAGGAATGCAATATGTCTTCCGCAAACTTCGCTGCGGCCCTTAGAGGGTGCAGCCATGTTACCGGCTTCTAAGAATTTTTCAGAAAAATCAGCACCCATCCCGGACACTTCGTCCGATCAATCCTCAAATCACTTTCTAAACTTCCCAGAAGAGCTTCGTGTGCAAAACCGCTGGGTCGGCTGGCGCAAAGAGGAACGCCGCGATAGCCAGGGCAAAACCAATGTAACCAAACCTCCCGTCAGGATCATTGATGGCAGGCTGGCGAACAAAACCGATCCGATCGATTGGTCCACTTTTGAAGCCGCTGTAGCTGCGTTCACAGAAGGGCGCTGGCAATTAGACGGTATCGGATACTGCTTCGCTGAGTCGGGTTGCTTTGGGCTTGATCTGGACGGCTGCCGCAACAAAGAGACGGGTGACATCGAGCCGGAAGCGTTGAAGATCATCGCCCAGTTTCCCGGCTACTGGGAAATCTCTGTGTCGGGAACTGGTGTCCATGGCATCGGCCGGGGCAAAAAGCCTAAAATTGCTGGGACCAAAGTTACCGGCACTTGGAATAAAATTTGCGACAAGGACCCTGCCGTCGAAGTTCACGACGTTGCCTACTTCACCGTGTCGGGCGAACTGCTACCCGGAGCTGAATCGGACGTTGAGGACTGGCAAGAGCCGTTGGAGTCGTTATGCTCTTCTCTGTGGCCTGAGCCGAGCCAGTCACAGATTGAACAGCCGAACAAAGAGCGGAAGCCCTCCGATGGCTTTAAAGGCAGCGATGAAGACCTGATCAAGTTGATGTGTTCCGGGAGTCGCAAGATCGCCGCGGCCTGGCGTGGTGACCCGAGCGGCTATAACAACGATCGCAGCGCTGCGGACTACGCGGTGATGTCATCGCTGGCCTTTTACACGGCTAAGGATGCGGACCGCATGCGCCGGCTATTTGCGATGAGTCCGTTGTTCGAGCGACACAAAGATAAGCTGAAAGACTTCGAGCGAAAACTCAACATTAACAAGATCCTGCGGGAAACCATTGCTGTCTATCGCGACAAAGTTAAAGAGACGTTCGGTCGTAAGGATGTCAGACGCATTAGGGAGTATGCATCGCAGAAGGTTACTTACCAGATTGAAAAATTTCTGGTGGCGGGAACCATCACTATGATCGCCGGGGAGTCGGGAAAGGGTAAGAGTATGATCACGACCGCTATGGGTGACTGCATATCGCGCGGCGCGCCGTTCGCCGGGCTCCAGACTCATGCAGCCCCGGTGCTTCTCCTGGACGGAGGTGAGAATCCCCTCCCTGTAGTGATACATCGGTTGGATACATTGAAGGCCGACGACAACCCGAACTTCCAAATCTGGGGTGATTGGTGCGAAGCCTCCCCAGCGTTGCCATCAGTAGATATCAAGGAGTGGATAGAAAGCTGCGAAGAGAAGCCAGTCATCATTATCGATTGCTTCTCTTCAATGTTCACAGGGGACTCCGAGAACGACTCAGCACAGATAAGATCCTTCTTTCGTGGCTTGCGAGACTTAACCAAGCTGGGCGCTACGCTTGTCGTTCTGCACAACCGGGGTAAGAACGAGGCAGTGAAGTACAGGGGTTCGTCAGCTATCAAGGACTGTGTTGACGCGATGTGGATCTTGGACTCTGACGTAGACGAGAGAGGTTGGATCAAAGCCATAAGGTTCACACGTGAAAAGCAGCGGTTCATCTCCGAGGATTCGTTAGCGTCTTCGTTCGGGTTCTCCTTCGACAACGTCACAGGCGAGTTTGCTCTCAATCAACTTGACTCGCAACAACGGAAAAGTATCACACTCCGCGACTTGCTGTCCAAAAATCCCGGTGTCTCGAAGGACAGGTTTGCTAAGCTGGCGACTCAGAAATCACTGGGTTACAATGCCGCCCTGGACTTTATCGACCTTGGCCTAGCGGAAAGCAGCGTTCGGATGGAGGCAAAGGGATCTGGGCATGTCTATTTCCTGGTTGAGAAAGACCGAACACAGAGAGAGTTTGGTTACGACGATTACGACCATGACGCAACGATCTAAACGGATGGCGCGCACCGCGCAGCGATTTCGGCAATGCGTTAGAGAGCTTAAACGGCCTAGGCAGAATTGTTGCGCGCCGAGCGCTGCCGGACAGTCAGCACGTTAGTCAGCATTAGCACCCCACTGCTGACTAACGGCCAAAAGACCATTCTGGCGAAGACCACGAGAAAAGACTCAATTTGGCGCGGGTTTGGGCGAGAGTCAGAATTTGGTGCTGACTATCAACAGAGAAACGTAATGAAATGCCCAATTGGCCGATAGTCGGCAGTGCTGACTATCGGTGCTGACTATCAAAATTGGATAAGAGCCAGCACCCTCCCACCCCCTAGGGGTGGGAGTGCTGACTATCCCGATGATATAAGTCTCTCTCTGTGGCAAAGGGACGGGCTCCTGGGCGCGCTGGGCTGAAAAGGCCGCTTTGAGTAGGTACCCCTCGGCCGTCGCCACTTGCCACGTGTTGAATAGTGACCGTTGAGCCGAGTTAACTGCATTGCTCCGAAACAGTTGGTTAAGTCAGACCCTTAAAAAAGCAGTGCTGATAATTGTAAGGATTGTGTAGCTATGCCCTTTGAAAAAGGCCACCCTAGATTTGGGCGGTGGAAAAAAGGTACTCCAAGCCGGAGGAAATTGACCGTCGAGAAAGTTGCGGAGACATTTCTTCGCATGGGAGTGAATCCAATCGAACGTCTCTGCCGTATTGCAAAATCTAAACGACTTGTACCCGAGCACCAACTTGAGGCTTTGAAGGAACTCTGTCGCTACTACGCGCCGCGGCTGAGCACTCAGCATGTATCCGGCTTGATTGTCGAGGTGGATCTAACGCACAAGTTCACGCGCTTTATGGAGACAGCTTCCGAAGACGAAAGTAAGTTGCTGGAACGAATCGCGCTGGCTTTAGCTTGTCCAGACGAGCAGGGTCCTGTAATTGATATCTCCGCTCAACCTCGCTTGCCCGCTCCCGTTCCTGTTCCTGTTCCTAAGACCGACGAAGAGATGGAACGTTAAGCTCCGTGTCGCGTGTCGCGCGCCGATTACGCCACCGCAGAGGCTTCCAGGATATTCTTCACGGTCTGCGGTCGCCAGGTCCCCCCGACACGCTTCGTGGGCACTCCACCCGCTGTAAGCTCATCAGCGATGCTCCAATAGCTCGATCCTACCTGCCGGAGCGTACGCATGCGGGTGATTACGCTCTGTTCGACCGAGTCCTCCACGAGCATCCCCTTCACAGCCCGAAACCCGTACGGCACGTGGTTGTATACCTGTCCTGCCTTGCGTTTGTAGGCCAGTGCGGCGGTCGTCCGTTCCGAGATCATGTTGCGTTCAAGCTCTGCGAAGCCTGCAAGGTTGGTAAGAAAGAATTTCCCCATCGCTGCCGCGGTGTTGATCGACATGCCGGAGAAATCGACGAGGTGCAGCGATACACCCGCGTGGTTCCACTCCTCCACATGCGTAAGCGCGTCACACGCGTTACGGAACATCCGATCCAACTTCAGCGTTACGACGTGATGGATACCTCCGTCGAGCATCCGGGCCAACCTAGACCCCTCCGGTCGTTTGTTGAGCTTGATCTTCGCGGTAACATCCCGTTCCCGAATGATCTCCACGAGTTCCAGGTCGGATAGCTCGCAGTACTGCCGGATCTTGGCTTCCTGATCGGCTAGGCTGATATCCTGCCGTCCGGTGCTAACCCGGATGTACGCTATCGCTCTACGGGTCGTTCGAGTTTTGGATTTCTTCATGGCCGGTGGCTCCTGGTTGTCTATGCTCGTTCGTGCGTAGACAGAATAGCATGGGTGGGGTCAGGATAATAGGACTATTTTGTTGGTAGCAGGTCCTGCCCGCGCTACTTCAGATTCGCCACAAGGAACGTTCCCCCCGTTTAGGAATAGGAAAGCCACCCCCTGTCAAGAAAGTGTTACCTAGGTCCCATTTCTTGCCCACTGCTAGTTGTCGCAAATTCTGAGCGCAATCGGGCTAGGCCGTTTTAATAGCGCAGCCCGCGCGGCGAGCATTCGTCACCCGATCCTTAAGAGAAAATCTCTCGCGAATCCGGGGCCGAAGGAATTCTAATGTGGCACAATAACGAGCTTGGGGGACGCGGATGAATTATAGTTGGGTGCCACTGATGGGCGTGTTCGAGGACTCACAGGATGGCTTGATCTTCAAGGGTCGTGAAGTCGATACTCCAACGAAGGAACCAGAGCCAGTCAAGAAGACCGCTCTGGTTGGGCAGGCGCTGTGCGATCAGAAGTTTGCTGAGGGAACGATTTCAACTGAAGTGACATTTGCAGATGGTAACGAGTTCCCCAGCGCGGAACTCGTCCTATTCTACGATCCGAACACGAAAGCGATGATAACGGCCGGATTAGGTTGGACCACTGTGGTAGGCATGTTCAGTCTGCGGCAGTGGAACGGGAAGGCTTGGTCGACCATTGCCGAAGCTGGGGCCATTGCTAATTTGAAGAACGGAAGGCGATATAAAGTTGCTGCTTCACTCCGGGGCTCGTTTGTGACTCTCACCGTCGATGGCGTCGACGTCATCAGCGCCAACATTCCAGTTGCCATGTCGGAAAGTCAGGTTGGAGTATTCTGCCTCGGGAAGGCTGATATAGTTTTTCATAATTTCGAGATACAACGGCGTCAGCCTAAGGCGTTTGTAGTGATGCAATTTACGCCACCGTATGATGAACTTTACGCCGACGTCATCAAGCCTGTCTGCAGAGAAATGAAGCTGGAACCCCACCGAGCTGACGAAACGTTTTCTCCGGGGCTAATCATCGCCGACGTAATAAGGCAAATCTTGGAAAGCAAGCTGATTATCGCTGAGATAACACCTGCAAACCCAAACGTGTATTATGAAGTTGGCTTCGCGCACGCGATGAACAAGCCCACCATTCTGATCGCCGACAAAGGAACAAAGTTGCCATTTGACGTTTCGCCGTTTCGAACGCTGTTCTACGAAAACAGCATCGGAGGGAAGAAACGGATTGAAGATGGGTTGCGAAGCTATTTAAACACCATAATCTCATCGAAGGCCGTATTCAGTTCCAATCCGTAGTCGCGCGTCCCGCCATCCAGAAATGCTGAGTGAAATCGGCCTAGACCGTTTTCGGGTGTGGCGCGTCGAGCGCCGCGCGTACCGGAGGCAGGTCCGATGTTCCAGTCACGTGTGATAGGATCGGTTCGTTCACTTTTTGCTGGACAACCTTTAGCCGTCCCGTATGATTCCAACTTCGGGGCGGCTTTTTTTTGTTGTGGCAAAGAGTGATAGACTCACCGTAATCGCGATTCTTCCAGTGGTCACGAACCCAACACGGAAGCAATCGCGGACCCTCCCGCAACTAACCCCTATCTCATGTGGGAGGGTCATGCGCCGAGCTTCTGTCGTGAGTCCTAAGGCTCCAACAGACCTTTGCGGATGAGCCATCGAACGAGCAACACCGCGCTGTTCACTCCAACTGCCTTGTAGATGTTGTGGCGATGAGCATCCACGGTTCTAGTGGTGAGATCGAGCCGAACTGCGATTTCCTTGGTGGACCATCCATCCGCCACCAGCAGCGCAATTTGGAGTTGCCGCTCCGATAGCCTCACGTGGCCATCGGGAGAAGAATTTATCGAGGATGGAGAAGCCCGCAGCAAGATGCCTCGTCCTAAAGGTATGGGCGTTGCTTCCTTGCGTCAATAGCGTCGTAACTGTAGTTAGCTGAGACGGCCTTACCCTGCCGCAGCTTCTTTCGCTTTATTCTTACTCCCTGGCGGCCGACCACGTCTCTTGGCCGCGGTCATCCATGCGGGCGGCCTGCCTCGGCGTTTGCCCCGGCCTACTGCCATCCGTTCGAGTACGATAATCGCCTCGTCCACTTGGTCGCGTTCTTGGCGTAATTCGGCTAGCATTTTCGCGATGTCCATGCTCGGTAGGATACCGCAAGTGTTAGAGTCAATGGAGGCGCATGATAGGTTATACAAAATGCTGAAGTTAAAGGTTAAATCATTTTAGATTCTTAATCATTTCGGAAATAGGGAGCAGAACTATCCAATGAGTGAATGGATTGAACGCATTCGGGGCCATGGCGCCTGGGCCGTAATGAGATCTCTCGGCACGATCATCGATCAAGCCATTGCCATGGAGGGCATTGATCCGCAGGCCGTCGTGGCGCTAGAGCGCATTCGCACTATATTAGCATTTTGTGGAAAGAGGCTCGCAGGCGCAGACCCACTTGTCGTTGTTCCGGGTTTGTTGGATAACATTGGCGGTTCGTTCTCGAATAGCAGGGCAGAGATCGAGGCCTTTCTCTCCGACCGCAACAATGCTCGCCTTCAGTCCGCAAATGCCCTGGCTGATAATGCGCTGGTCAATGCGGGTCAGATACCGGTTGCTTTCAGTCCTGAAGAGTTAGGTTCACTGGTATCGGCTACAAATGACTATCGAAATCAATTTGAAAAAGGTCTTGTAACGGCGCGAGACTCGACGGATGCCGCGCGCGCCGATGTAGAGAATTTAAGGGCAAAGGTTGCCGAGGTGGCAACTTCCGTTCAGAACGAGCAGCAGCGATTGGCGCAAGTAACCGCCGACTATCAACGCCAGTTCTCAGAAGCTCAGGAAAAGCGCAACCAGGAATATTCTGAAACGCTTCGCCAGGCGCAGCAACATCTGGCGAGTGTGACATCAGAACAACAAGGTCAGTTTTCCAGCGCTCAAGATACTCGGAGCCGGGAATTTGCTGAAGCCCAGACCGTTCGTCAAGGAGACTTTAACAAGCTACACACAGATTTCACACAGCGCCTCACGGACCAGAACGCCGATTTCACGCGTCAGCGAGAGGAGTTGATTCGGAAGTTCGACGAAACACTCACGGGTCTCAACGTTGGCTACGCGCACAAAGCTGAAGATATCTTGAAGAGCATCGAACAGCATGAGCGTCATGTGGAAGAGCTCGTGGGGGTGATCGGAAACTTGGGCGTGACTTCAGGGTATCTCAGGGCTGCCAATCACGCGCGGTGGTCAATGTGGATCTGGCAGGCTACCACGTTATTGGCTATGGTGTTTCTCAGCCTCTTGGCTTATCGTACGCTGCCGCTACTCGAAGACCAATCCGGTCACTTAAACTGGTTCGGCTTCGGAGGACGGATTGCGCTATTGGCTTCCTTGGGTGTTATTGCCGCCTATGCTGCCGCCCAGGCTGACAAGCAATTCGACATGGAACGTCGAAACCGTAAGCTTGCACTCGAATTAGAGGCGATTGGACCGTATCTTGCCCCGCTCTCGCAAGAGGAACAGGACAAGTTCCGAATCGAGATTGGTGGCCGAACGTTTGGGCGCGAGGAAGCTATATCGGATCGACACTACAAGAGCCCGGCGACCATATTGCAACTGCTGCTCTCGTCAAAAGAAGGAAAACAAATCATCGAACTGCTCAGCGGCCTTTTGAAAAGGGCCGACGCGACCAAAGACTGAAAATCCCGAATCAAGTAAGTTGTCGGCGTGTCCCACTTGAACCCTTCCCCGATGCCGAGTGAAATCGGCCTTGACTTAGACGCGCAACCGTCGCACATCGCGCGCCGCACCCGGACTGTTCTAAAATGGCCAACCTAACCCGAAATGTTGAGCTAATGCCGGACCAACCAACGTGAGAATTTGAGCCAAGTTAGCGACGTTTTGTAAACTCGCCTGGAGTCCGAGGAACACACCGCTAACCAAACGGGTTTTCCGTTGGCCTTCAGGTTCAGCAGCCTGCTGGGCGATGTACTTCACCTGCTCCAGATAAGTAGCTCTATTGTTGCCTAGCCCTTCGTTGTCTCGTATCGCTTTAGCGAGTTGGCTAAGAAGGTCCTGCAAGTCAACGTCGCCGGCCTGCTCGACTTTGCCGATGACTTGTTGGACGTTCCCATAAGTCCCTGCTAGGTTAATAATTGCAGTTCCCCCACTTATCGACACTGTAGGCGCAGGCTCGGGTTGGGGTGTCAATTTGCCGTCTGCAATCAAGCGATCCAGGGTTACTCTGCGTCCTTGCGCGGCATGAGCTCGATGCACAGTTTCTCCCTTATCTGGCAGTTCCGGTTGTGGCTCATTCATTTGCGCATTGGGCGGCTTTGTTACCTCCTGTACCATCTTGAGAACTTTGTAGCTTTCATTTCTCCAAAGAAAGGCCCTGGCCTGGATCAACTTTGCTTCCTCTCCTAGCGCCATTGGAACACGGATTGGCAATCCCTTGTAATATGTCCAAACCTCTTCGGTCCACTCTTGGAGTGCGATAAGAAATGCGTTCAGAGTGTCGATGTCGGTTATAAGCTTCAAGTGCGGGCGCGCGAGCGTATCGAGCATTAGCAACGCGCGCTCAAGTCTTTCTGGAGAATTTGGCTGTGGATGTTCTACCTTGCGGATTATCTCCTGGCCTTCATGGACTTCAACTTGAGCGGCTGCCCATCCGGGCTGTCGCATCAGTCGATCTCTCGCCGCTTTCACTGCCGCGCTGCGCCGCGCAGCATATTGACGGCTTCCGAATTGAAGGCCACCGAACGGCATGCTTCGCCACCTCTTGTATCCCTGCGCGATGACGGGCTACCAAGGGTGTATTAGATCCCATCCTAAGAAGCCGCGGTCTTCACGCCAGGCTTTTGTTTTTATTCTACCCAGGATAAAAGTCGATTGTGTCTTGCCTCGGATCAAGCGCGCCTCTTGCTGTCGAATTACACCCGGAGTGATCCGGGAGTGATTAAGAAATCGCTAAGTTGCACGCCAGTGGACGCCACAACAAAACACAAGAGCCCCAATAGTTGCCCCAATCGTGAGGCAATCGCGCCGCCCTAGGTGACTGACACCGTTCGATGAAATCGTGCCAATGCCCGATTAACCGAGTTTTCAGGCTCATTAGCGCCTGTGGTGTGGTTTCAGGGTACGCGGGGTCGCCTACACGCCTTACAGCTTCGCCGCGCCGTTCCCTGCAAGCAGGCTGGGTCTTCCCTAGCCTTGAAGAGGTTCGTTCCCTTTTCGGTTCCCGGAATACTCCCGAGAAAAACGCAATTTCCCCGTGAAAGTCCCGAGGTTGTATGCGCTGCTTGTTCTTTGTTTTCAATAGCAGTGGTCATAAGCTATTGGGTAGAATGAAGCCTCCAACTCATGCCCTGCACTATTGATCGATTGATCGGCCGTCGCGTCTGGGATTCGCGAGGGCGGCCTACAGTCGAA
>Ga0210401_10007354_pt1 | contig 11051 bp, 7 predicted proteins | sample IncBWH32MmetaG_FD_150866 | JGI IMG/M metagenome (GOLD analysis project Ga0210401, IMG submission 150866) | Forest soil microbial communities from Barre Woods Harvard Forest LTER site, Petersham, Massachusetts, United States - Inc-BW-H-32-M | ecosystem: Environmental > Terrestrial > Soil >... | reverse complement strand
AAGAGTTGTGGGTTGACTGCGTGGTGGCGTCGAACGCGGATGATTCGCTGGCGCCGGCGGGGAAACACATTATGACGTGCTTCGTGCAGTATGTGCCGTACAAGCTGCGCGAAGGGAATTGGGATGAGAAGCGGGAGTTGCTGGGGGATCGCGTGGTCAAAAAGATTGCGGAGTATGCGCCGAATGTGCCGGCGTCGATTGTGGCGCGGCAGGTTGTGACGCCGCTGGATTTGGAGCAGACTTACGGATTGACGGAAGGAAATATCTTTCACGGGGACTTGAATCTGGAACAGTTATTTTTCATGCGGCCGGTGCCAGGATGGTCGCAATACCGGACGCCGCTGGATGGATTATATTTGTGCGGGGCTGGCGCACATCCGGGAGGAGGAGTGACGGGAGCGCCGGGGAGGAATGCGGCGATGCAGGTGATCAAAGATTGGAAGAGCGGAAAATGAAGGAGGCAAATGAGGCACAGGAAGTAAAGGAGGTAAAGGAGAAAAGAAAGAGGCGGTTGATTTTGGGGTTACGCGCACTGTTAGTTTGTACTGACGACTAAGCTGAGGTCCTTCTCGCATCTCCGGTTTCACCGGAGTCCACAAACCGGACCTTGTCGGATGCGCTCAGGATGACAATGCTGAGGGCATAGTTGAGTTGGGAAGGTGATTAAGAGGTTAGGACGGTGGAAACGGGGAACAATTCGGGGATGCAGAGGTCGCTGCCCAGCGGGTATTACCGTTCGGAAGAGATTTTTGCGCTGGAGAAGGAGAAGATTTTCTGCAGGGAGTGGTTTTGCGCGGCGCGGGAGGAGCAGATTCCGGCGCCGGGCGATGTGCTGGTGCTGAGTGTGTTGGGCGAGAGCGTGATTGTGGCGCGGACGAAAGAGGGGGAGATTAAGGCGCACTACAACGTGTGCCGGCATCGCGGGTCGCGATTGTTGCCGGAGCCGGGCGAACTGATACCCGAAGATATCAAGTTGAATGGCGGGGTGCTGGGCGCGAATGGGATTCGGTGTCCTTATCATATGTGGACTTACGCGCTGGACGGGAAGCTGTTGAATGCGCCGTACACGAAAGAGGGAGAGGGTTTTTGCAAGGCGGATTTTTCGCTCTACGCCGTCGGCGTGGAAGTTTGGGGTGGATTTGTTTTTCTGAATTTGACGCCAGAGGCCGCAGCCCGAGAAGGGCGGACGTTGCGCTCGGCGTTTGGCGACGCAATGGAGCGGGTGAAGCGGTATCCGTTGGGGGAATTGCGCGCGGCGAAACGGATCGAGTACGAGGTGGCGGCGAACTGGAAAATTATTCTGGAGAATTACAACGAGTGCTACCACTGCGGAGCGGTGCACCCGGAATTGTGCGACGTGGTGCCGGCGTTCAAACAGCAGGGCGGCGCGGCGCTTGAATGGGAGCGGGGAATTCCGCACAAAGAGGGTGCGGTGACGTTCACGTGGACCGGGAAGACGAACCGCGCGGCGTTTCCAGGATTGGATGACGATGAAAAGGTACGGCACAAAGGCGAGCTGATTTATCCGAACATGATGCTGAGCCTGGCGTGCGAGCATGTGGCGGCGTTCACGTTGTGGCCGAAGGCGCCGGACCGGACTGCGGTGATTTGCGATTTTCTGTTTCATCCGGAGGAGATGAAGAAGACAGATTTCGCGCCGGGGGACGCGATTGAGTTCTGGGACCTGGTGAACAGGCAAGATTGGGAGATCTGCAAGCGGGTGCAGCAGGGAGTGCAGGCGCGGGTGCATGAGTTTGGGTATTACGCGCCGATGGAAGACATGAGTTTGGATATACGGCGGTATGTAATGGAGCGGTTGAAGTAGGTCACGATGCCCACCCGTAGTGACTTGATTCTTTCAAATTGAAAAATAGAAACTACGGAAGACTTGGCGGGGGTGATCGGCTTGTTGCGAAATTTGGTGGCCCTGTTTTGTCCGCAAAAGCGAGAGCTTCGCTCTCGCACTCAAAAGGTCAACCGGATTTGGGCGGTGGGCCATATTCCACGGCGAATTTTGCTTCCACCAACCGATGAATTACAGCAAAGATTATAGCGGTTGTAACGCCGAACATGAGCATTCCGTTGGCTGCTTCAATGGGCCCCAACAGTCTCCACCGGGCCGATAACACTGTGGTGTTATCTCCGAGTGTCGTGTACGTGGCCCCCGAATAATAAATCGCAGCGGCGAAATTTGAAAACTCGCCGCAGAGAACGAACGATAGCGCCCAGAACGCAATCTCGACGAAATGGGCAGCGAGCACGAGCAGCGTGAAGTTCATTACAAGGATCACGTCCCAGAACCAGATGCCGGCCCGGCCCCGCGCACGATGGAGGCGAACGCCCGCGACGATCATTGGTGGGATGAGCGAATGAACAAGGACGGTAAGGAGGGTGGTCACCACGGCGACGAGAAGAAGAGCCATTATTGATATTTGATTCGCAGGAGCCGGATTTGATGCAGGCCGGAATCGTGATTTGGACCTGTACCCGCACATAGGGGGAGAAACCCAAGACCCACATGCAACGACGGCCCTTCGACTTCGCTCAGGGCAAGCGTGAGGGGCACCCGGTAGATTGTAGCGGCAGAGCGTGGCAGGCGGAGAAGCCGCGGCCATCAAGCAGAAGGCGGCCACTGCAAGGCCGGACAACCCAAGAGGGGCCGGGCGAGCCCGGCCCCTACAAAAATTGGGTGTTACGAGTTGCGAAGAGTGTTGCGGCGGCGGCCGAGGTGGAAGATCAGAAAGCCCAAGGCGATTAGGGCGGCGGTGGAACCGAGGAGTTTGAGGAGGTAGAGGAGTTTGTGGGGTTCTTCGGGGGGAGGGATTAGGGAGAGGAGAGTGGCGAAGGCGGCGGTGGTGAAACCGGTGAGTCCAAGGATTCTGGAAGTAAATGAGGTAAAGGAAGTAAAGGATTCGGAGGCGGAGTTGGACGCGGAATTGTTTGGCGAGTTCGAGGGAGAGGTAGAGGCGAGTCGATCGGGTAAGCGATGACGGTCTTGGAGGTGGATCATGGAGGCGAAGAGGAACATGAAGGGGATCATGGTGATGACTACGGCGATGGCGACGAGGATGTTATAGGCGCCGGCGACGGAAGAGCCAGCTTGGCCGAGAAAGACGAAGAGGATGCCGAAGAGTCCCTGGCCGAGGATGGAGACCCAGGGAGTTTTGAAGCGCGGGTGCAGTTTGCCGAAGGCGGCGGGGAGATAACCGTCGAGGCCGGCGACGAAAGGGAGACGCGCAGCGGCGGCGAGGTAGGCTCCGGCGGCGCCGATGTTGCTGATGACGATGAAGAGGGCGGCGAATTCGGTGATGCCGTTGAGGTGAAGGCGGGACGCTGTGTGGGCCACGGCCTGGGCGAGGCCGTCAAGATTGGATGATTCGGCGCTGGGGATGGCGAGCAGCACGCAGAAGGTGCCGAGCATATAGCAGAGGGCGACGGTGACGCCGGCGAAGAGCAGGGCGCGGGGGATGTTACGACCCGCGTCCTTGATTTCTTCGGCCATCAGGGAAGCCGATTCACAGCCAATAAAAGAAAAAATAACGATGGACCAGAAGAGCATGTCCTGAACGTGCGCGGTGGGAACGAAATTGCGCGGCGCGAAGGAGGTGGCGGAGCCGAAGTGTCTCCAGGCGATGAAGCCGAGGACCACGATGATGATGGCGGGAATCCACATCGCGATGGCGCCGAGGTTGTGGGCCCACTTAGCGAGATTGAGGCCGAGGATGTTGAGGACAGTGAGGCCGGTGAGGATGAAGACGGAGAAGGCGACGAAGTAGGCGGGCTTTTGCGAGTAGGGCTGGAGAGCGGGATGGAGGAAGAGGACGTTGCTGGCGGCGAAGTAGAGGACGGCGGGGAAGTAGGGGAGATTGCTGACCCAGTACATCCAGGCGGAGAGGAAGCCGGCTTGTTCGCCGAAAGCGAGTTTGGTCCAGACGTAGAAGCCGCCTTCGGCGGGATAGCGGGAGGAGAGATGGATGACGGAAAGGGCAAGGGGAATGTAGAGGAGGAGCCAGCCGGCAAACCAGATTACGAGGGAAGAGGGGCCGTGGCCGGCGGCGGTGGCGATCCAGCGGAGGCTGATGCCGGTGACGACGTAGAAGAGGACGAGATCGCGAAAACCCATGACGCGGGAGGGGGCGTTTTTGGGAAGGCGTGAAGCGGTGGACAAGAAGTGGAGGCCTCCGGAGATTGAGTGGGGAGACAGTAGCGGAAGAGGAGGAATGAAGCAAGGAAGGTGTGGACAGAGAGCTTACAGCTGACAGCCCACAGCCGAGGGTGAAGAGTCGAATGTCAAAAGTTAGAAGTTGAAATCAAGAGAGGGGGGAGCAAAGAGAGAACGAACTTATTCTGCGAACTGTGGGCCCGCACTTACGAGGAGCGGCCACAGCGGAAATTTTCATTGTTCTAATCGGTTATAGGAATGAAGGGTCACGGGGCGATCCGGCCGAGTGGCGGGGGCAGGCCGAATCTCACCGAGGTGTGTGATTCCGAACGAGGGGTTGTGACGATTTACGGGTATTGAAACGGTTCGACAGTCCGATTTGCCGCGAGGGGAAAGAGGCTGCGGCAAAACTTCTTGACAAAGCGCAGGGGCTGAACTATAACGCGTGCCAAGCGATAACCGGTTAGATTCGGGTGGCAAGCGGAAGAAAAACGGTGCGAAGGGGTGCGCTGCCTGACGCCGGAGGGCCACGGGGCTGAAAACGGGGTTGGAATCATACGAGGTCACTCGGAGGGGAAAATGGGAGTCATGCGACTTCGCACGTATGTGGGCGTATTGGTGTTGGCGCTTGCGGTTTTGTTTTGTGGCCGGCTGAACGCCGGTGTAACGGCGAGCATTTCGGGAACGGTGACGGATGCAAGTGGCGCGGCGGTGGCGGGCGCGACGGTGACAGCGACGAACGTGGATACCGGGGTGACGGCGACGCAGCCGACCAACGGGCAGGGATATTATTCGTTCCAATCGCTGGCGCTGGGCAAGTACACGATTGAAGTACAGCAAAAAGGATTCAAGGTGTATCAGAAGACGGGCTTGGTGTTGGACGTGAACGACGCGCTGGTGGTGGATGTGCCGCTGCAGGTTGGACAATCCACGGAGAAGGTTGTGGTGCAGAGCGATGCGCTGCACGTGGAGACGGCCAATACGCAGATGGGCGAGGTCATTGAGGGAAAGCAGATGACTGCCGTGCCGCTGGTCACACGAAGTTACACTGACCTGTTGGCGTTGCAGCCCGGGGTGGTTTCGCAGACTTCGGGGATGACTGGAGCGTACGCGGGTGCGTTCCTCTCGGCCACGTTCGCGATACCCCAAGTCTCTGGGGACTTGAATGCGGGCCAGCTATCCGTCAACGGGCAGCGCGAAGGGGCAAACGGCTTCATCCTGAACGGGGTGTCGGTGCAAGAAATGGGCTTCTCGGGCGCCGGAGCCATTCCCAACCTTGATTCGATCGCGGAGTTCCGGATATTGACCAACAACTTCGACGCGGAATACGGGAACTACAGCGGCGGGCAGATCAACGTGGTCACCAAGGCGGGCACGAACGGATGGCATGGCAATGCATTTGAATTTTTGCGAAACACAGGGCTGAATACCCGGAATTTCTTTGACCCAGCGGGACAAAAGGGCGCGTATCACCAAAACCAGTTCGGTGGCACGTTTGGAGGCCCGATCAAGAAGGACAAACTTTTCTTTTTTGCGGACTATCAAGGGAATCGATTAGTTAAAGCGGTTCCGCAAACAATCAACTCCGCACCAAACGCGGCTCTGTTACAGCAAGGAGACTTGACATCCGTCGCCGGGAGCCTGACTGGCACAGTTGTGAGCGATCCGCTTTCAAATCCAAATAGCTGGGCGAATCAACTGTCGGCTGAACTGGGCGGCCAACCGATCACTCCAGGGGAGCCCTATTACACCTCAGGCTGCACAACTACGGCACAATGCGTTTTCCCCAATGCCCATCTGGACCCAAGCCACTTCAATTCAATCGCCAAAAATATGCTGCCGTTCATTCAGCCCGCGAATAATGCGGCGCAAACTGCCTTTTCAACGAACGCGGGCAAGATAGATTTGCACGACAACAAATTCAGCGGGCGAGTGGACGACAACACAAGATGGGGATTGCTCTCGGCATATTATTACTTCGATAAATTCGACCGGGTCGATCCCTACTGGGCATCCCCCAACCCCACGTATCCAGGATTTAGCATTGATTCCAGGGGACAGACTCACGTTGTCAATCTTGGGGATACCAAGACTTTCGGAGCGGCCACGGTAAATGAATTTCGTTTCGGGTACTTCCGCTTGGATACGCCCTTTAACCAGCCTCTCGGCGGAACGCAAACGAAGCTGGCCGCCCTCGGATTTGCTTCGGGTGCAAACCGGATGCCCGGTATTTTTGTTGGCACGCCGAGCGTCGAAGGCGTCCCCGAAACGGACTTCAATAACTTCACAATTGGGGTGCCAAGCAAACCGATCCGCATCACCCAAAACAGCTTCCAGTTCCTCGACAACTTCAGCAAAGTCATCGGTACGCACACGCTGAAATTCGGTGGCCAATACCACTACAATCAGCTCGAAGAGAATCTCTCCAACGCCGCAAATGGCAACTTGTTCTTCGGCACGAATGTTAACGGCGGGAACAGCGAAACAGGCAGCGACATCGTTGATTTTCTAATCGGCGCTCCAAGCTCCTTTGTCCAAGGGTTGGCCTTTCCCTCCTACGGCCGGAGTTTTTATCTCGGGCTGTTTGCGCAAGACAGTTGGCGGATAAAATCGAATCTCACGTTCAACTTCGGACTGCGCTACGACGTGAACTCTTTCTGGCATGAAAAGTTTAATGAGATTCAGACCATCATACCCGGCGAGCAATCCGTCGTATTTCCGGGCTCCCCCAAGGGCTGGGTTTTCCCCGGTGACCCTGGCGTTCCCAGTTCTTTGGCCCCCAGCCGCTGGAACAACTTTGCTCCGCGCTTGGGACTCGCCTATTCGTTCGGCGACCACGATGGCGCGCTGGGGAAGATTCTCGGGAAACCTGGCTCCACAAGCATCCGGGTGGGTTACGGCAAGTTCTTTACAGCCCTTGAAGGCGCAACAAATTTCAACGAAATTGGAGACGCCCCGTTTGGAGACTTTACCGGCCAGGGTTCGCCCGCCTTTGCTGCTCCTTTCACAAACCGGGCGACCGGCAACTCCATTCTGAACTTCTTTCCAATCCAGCCCCCGCCAAAGCACTTTTCAGCCAGCAACCCGGCCAGTGGTCCCCCGTACGACACGCTGGTCAACTTCCTGACTGCCTTCGGGACGATAGGCAGTTCACCCGCGTTCTACAACAAAAATAAATCACCGTACGCGGAAAACTACGAAGTCTCCCTTCAGCGCCAGATAACGTCTTCGGATTTGTTGACCGTTAGTTATGTAGGTACGCAGGCACATCATCTACTCTTGTCGCGCTCGGCGAATCCCGGAAGCCCCGCGCTTTGCCTCCAACTGATAGCGGAGAATGCCACCCCGAAGTGTGGACCCGGGGGCGAAAACGCGGTGTACACGCTGCCCGGCGGAGCGCTGGTGGGCGGCTCGCGCACACCGCTTAACCAGGGCGTTAGTCCGAACGGCGTGGTTACGCTCGCCAGCGGGCCAGTTGTCGCGTTCGGAAACGACTCGTACTTCATCAATATCGGCAACTCCGCGTACAATTCGGCGCAAATCAACTGGCGGCACACCAGTGGCCGGTTGCAGATGCTCCTTGGCTACACGTTCAGCAAGGCTATTGACTTGGCTTCCGGTTACGGCGAGCAGATCAATCCAGTCAATCCGAAATTGAGCCGCGGACTATCCGCGTTCGATTCCACCCACAATTTCGTAGTCAGCTACAATTACCGTTTGCCGTTTGAGATGTTGCCCGGCCCGAAGAAACTGACCAACGGCTGGGAGATCAGTGGTATTACGCGTTTTGCCACCGGCCTTCCCATCACCCTCGTCGAAACGGACGATCAATCCTTGCTTGGCACTAACTTTGGTGGGCCAATTCCTCTTTCCGTGGATACCCCAAACCGTGTGGCTCCAGTCCATACCCTGGATCCGCGGAAATCGCAGTGCCCCGGTGCCTGTCTGTTCTTTGCCCCCAGTTCATTCCAGGGATCGGCGCTCGGCCTGGAAGGCACTGCGAACCGGCGCTTCTTTCACGGACCCGGCGTCAACAATTGGGATTTTGCCGTCCTCAAGAACACTCAGCTCAACGAGCGTTTCGTTCTGCAATTCCGTGCCGAGCTGTTTAACATCTGGAATCACGCCCAGTTCATAGCGCCGGGTTCGATCGGGCTCAGTAGCTTTGATCCGATCAGCCATGTGTCAACCACAGGTACTTTTGGCTCCATCAACCAGGCGGCGCCGCCGCGCATCGGCCAACTTTCTTTGAAGTTGAATTTCTGACGATTTGTCCCTAGCAACCCCTCTAACCCCGAACGGGGAATCGTTGTAGAAACAATGGTTCCCCCCAATTTCGAAACAATTGGCTGGTACCAGGTCACCGGCCCAACAAAGTGAAAGAGACTCGGCAATGTCGGCCCAAGGCGTGCTCGCGGCAACACTGGTAAAACCTGGACAGTATGAATTGCGGGAGTACCCGTTGCCGGAGCCGGAGCCGGGGTGTGTGCTGGTGAAGATGGAGATGTCCGGGATTTGCGGGACGGACAAGCATACGTTTCAGGGATATGTGACGCAGTACGGGGATCGGAAGCTGGAGTTTCCGATTATTCAGGGCCACGAGAATGTGGGAACGATCGCGGCGATTGGAGGTGACGGGCGGTACGCGGATTTTGAGGGCGTGGCGCTGCGGGTGGGCGACCGCGTGGTGGTGGGCGCGAACGTTTCGTGCGGGGAGTGCTACTACTGCCGGCACGATTTTCCGTACTATTGCTGCGAGAAGACGACGGATTACGGAAATAATTTGAGCGCGAAGAATCCGCCGCATTTGTTCGGAGGATGGTCGCAGTATATTTATATTGTGCCGGGAAGTTTTCTGGTGAAGGTGCCGGACGATTTGCCGTCGGAAGTGGCGGTGCTGACGGAGATTTTTGCGGTGTCGGTGGGGCTGGACCGGGCGAAGCAGATGTCGGCGTTCCCGAACGAGTCGTTCCGGTTCGACGATACCGTGGTCGTGCTGGGCGTCGGCCCGCTGGGGATGTGTTTTTTGATGAAGGCGCGGATGCTGGGGGCGGGAACGATCATAGCGGTGGATTTGTCGGGGTACCGGCTGAATTTTGCGAAGAGACTTGGGGCAGATCACACGATTAATGCGGGGAAGATGTCTCAGAAGGAGCGGCTGGAGTTTGTGAGATCGCTGACGAACGGGCGCGGGGCGGACATGGTGGTGGAGTGCGCGGGCGTGCCGCAAGCGGTGCCGGAGGCGTTGGAGATGTTGCGAGTGAGCGGATTGCTGGTGGAGGCGGGAAATTTTTCGGATTTGGGCGAGGTGGCGATCAGTCCTCACCGGCATTTGTGCGCGAAGAATGCGCGGATATTGGCGGTGGGAGGGGAAGAGCCGGCGGCGTATGGGCCGAGCATGCGGCAGATGGCGCGGTATATGAAGCATTATCCATTGCGGGAGTTTGTGACGCACCGGTATGGGTTGCGGGATGTGGCCGCGGCGATGGCGAAGGCGATTGATGCGGAGTCGATGAAGGTGGTGATGGAGCCGTGGCGGTGAGGAAAGAATTTACGGTTGCGAGTGGCGGCCCCGCAAGGTCGGGGCCAGCGCAAAGACAAGAGTAACCCAAGAGGGCGGGGCAAGCCCCGCCCCTACAGGAGGAGTGGATGAGCGGAATCAAGGAACGGTTTTTATTTGCGTGCGCGCCGGATAGCTGGGGCGTGCTGGATTATCCGGGGCCGTCTTGGGAGCAGTCATACGAGAAGATGCTGGATGAGATGGTGGAGGCGGGGTACACGGGGACAGAGCTTGGTCCTTACGGCTTTTTTCCGACGGATGCGGCGGTACTGAAGCCGCAACTGGAGAAGAGGAAGCTGAAGCTGCTGGGATCGTTTGTGCCGGTGAAGATGACGGATCCGGCGGCGGGGAAGGCGGCAATTGAGCGGATTCGCAAAGTCGGGGATTTGTTGGCGACGCTGAAGGCGCCGTTTCTGGTGATGGCGGACGATCAATCACCGGAGCGGAATGCGTATTCGGGGCGGGTGTATGAGAAGGGTTGCCCATCGTTGACGGCGGCACAGTGGAAGCATGTGGGAAACATTGTGGCGGACGCGGAGAAGGTGGCGCAGGAATTTGGGCTGGACCTGGTGTTTCATCCGCACGTGGCGACTTATGTGGAGACGCCGGAGGAGTGCGAGCGGTTTTACGATGCGACTTCGCATACGAAGATCGGGCTGTGCCTGGATACGGGGCATTGCGTTTATGGCCACGGGGATTCGGTGAAAGAGGCGGAGAAGTACAAGGATAAGCTGCGGTTTGTACATATTAAGGACTGCAACAACGCTGTGCTGGCGGAGGCACGGAAGAATAAGTGGACTTTTGAAGAGGCGATTGAGCACAAGGTTTTTACGGTCATTGGGAAGGGGAATATTGATTTTGCGGTGTTCTTTCGGACGTTGATCAAGAACGGGTATTCGGGATGGTCGGTGATTGAGCAGGATGTGAAATTTGGGGCTACGGAGATTCCGCCGAAGGATAGTGTGGCGGGGAGTTTGCGGTATTTGGAGGGAGTGATGAATCAGTTGGGCGCCGCGGCTAAGGCGTGAGATGGACTGAAAATAGAAAGGAGAAAAGAGGAAAGAGGAAAAGAAAGATTTAACGCAGAGGGCGCAGAGGTCGGAGCGCAGAGATCACAGAGATAAGAAAACCCAAGAGCACAGCCAGGAATGGCTGTGCCACGAGGAGCGGAATGCGGAAGATCAGGATGGGCGTGTTGGGCGTGGGGGAGATGGGGAAGCGCCACGCGGAGAATTTGCGGCGGCTGGTACCGGGCGCGGAGTTGGTGGCGATTGCGGATGTGGCCGAGGCGCGGGCGAAGCAGGTGGCGGGGGCGTTGGAGATCGAGCA
>Ga0210401_10007353_pt1 | contig 11054 bp, 12 predicted proteins | sample IncBWH32MmetaG_FD_150866 | JGI IMG/M metagenome (GOLD analysis project Ga0210401, IMG submission 150866) | Forest soil microbial communities from Barre Woods Harvard Forest LTER site, Petersham, Massachusetts, United States - Inc-BW-H-32-M | ecosystem: Environmental > Terrestrial > Soil >... | reverse complement strand
GGAGGCCTATGAGCTGATCAACTATCTCTATCGGCCGGAGGTTGCTGCAAAAAATTCCGACTTCCTGTCCTACGCCAACGGCAATCTGGCGAGCCAGAAGCTGATCGATCCCAAGATCCTCAACGACAAAAACATCTATCCCGACGATGCGACGCTGAAAAAATTGTTCGTTATCACGGCGCGGGATCCCGCGACCCAGCGCATCATCAACCGGCTCTGGACCAAGGTGAAGACGGGGCGGTAGGCTGTTGCGAGGATCTTTCCGTCATGGCCGGCTTGTCCCGGCCATCCACGTCCTTCTTCCTTCATGCAGAGAACGTGGATGCCCGCAACAAGGCCGGGCATGACGAGGTCGGTGTGGTCCGTCTACCGCCAGCGGCGGTGCAGCCATAGCCACTGATCCGGATATTCGCGGATCCAGCCCTCGACCACCGAGGTGAGGGCCTGCATCGTGCCCTGGATGTCGATCACTCCCGACTCCTCGCGCACCGGCGCTACTTCCTCGGACAGTTCGGCGCGAAAGCGATGGTTGGGCAGGCGGATGATCCGCACGCCGTGAACAGGGCATTCGACCTGCCGTAACAGCCGCGCCAGCATCGGATTTGCGCGGGTCTTGCGGCCGAAGAACGTGACCTCGACGCCGCCGGTCAGGTACTGGTCGACCAGCATCGCGACGTGCTGACCCTTTTGCAGCGCTTCGGCGAGCCTTAAGGGTGCGTCGCGACCGGCCGGAATCAGCGTCCCCATCTTCACCCGGCGCATCTCCTGGATGATGCGATCGGCGGAGGCGATATTCGGCCGGCGATACAGGATCGCGGCATCGAGCCCGTGCGCCACGGCGGCGAGCGCCGGCAATTCCCAATTGCCGAGATGGGCGGCAAAGATCAGCGCCGGCTTGCCGTCGAGCCGAAGCTGCGCGAACAGCTCGTGGGTGCGCTCCTGGATCTCGATGCGGCTAGCTTTCGGATGGGTGCGATCATATTCCCAGACGTGATCGAGATGGGCGAATTCGGCGCCGACCCGGCCGAGATTGTCCCAGACGCCGGCGAGAATGACCTCTATTTCCTCAGCCGGTTTCTCCGGGAAAGCCGCGGTCAGATTGGCGCGGCCGATCTTTTGCTCGCGCATCACGGGTGCGATCAGGCGGGTGATGCGGCCGAACATATCGGCCGTCTTGATGGGATCGAAATAGCGGGTGGCGCGCAGCATGCCGATGGTCAGGCCGCCGACCGCGGCCGCGCCAAGCGGTTTGGCCGCCTCGCGCACGCGAGCCTTGGTTCGGGCAAGCAGCGGATGCATCGCAGGCAGGCGGCGCCGGCTAGGCCGGTTCGCGCGTCAGGATCAGCGAGGCATTCTGGCCGCCGAAGCCGAACGAGTTCGACATCACCGCGGTCACCCTGGCGTCGCGGGCCTTGTTGCCGACCACGTCAAACGGGATTGCCGGATCCGGGTTGTCGTAATTGATGGTCGGCGGAATGCGCTGGTGTTCGAGCGTCAGCAGCGAAAAGATCGCCTCCACCGCGCCCGCCGCCGAAATGGTGTGGCCGACCATCGATTTGTTCGAGGATACCGGAATCTGCTTGGCGCGTTCGCCGAACACGGCCGACGTCGCCAGATATTCCATCTTGTCGTTCTCCGGCGTCGAGGTGCCGTGGGCGTTGATGTGATCGATCTGTTCCGGCGTCATGCCGGCGTCCGCCAGCGTCTTCTTGACGCAGCCGATGATCGGCTTGCCGTCGGGGCTCGAGCGGGTGCGATGAAAGGAATCGGTGAGCTCGCCGCAGCCGGCCAGCACGCCAAGGATCGGCGCGCCGCGCGCTGTCGCCGCATCATAGCTTTCGAGCACCAGCGCGCCTGCGCCTTCCGCCATGACGAAGCCGTCGCGGTTCTTCGAGAACGGCTTTGAGGCGGCTTGCGGCGGATCGTTCTGGGTCGAGAGCGCCGACAACAGGGAGAACCGCACCATTGCTTCCGGATTGACGCTTGCATCGGTCCCGACGCACAGCGCCGCGTCGGTTTCGCCGCGGCGGATGGCCTCGACGCCGAGCTGAATCGCGGTGGCGCCCGATGCGCAGGCGGTCGAGAGTGAAATCGGCGAACCCTTGGTGCCAAAGGCTTCCGCAAGACGGGCCGCCACCGAACCGAACATGAAGCGGTGGTGATAGGGCGCGTAGTTTCCGCCGCCGCTGATGCGCAGGAGATCGTCGTAGCTGATATCCTCTTTCGCGGTGGCGCGGCCGAGTTCCAGCCGCTGCGGCCACTCGACTTCCACCGGGGCGACCGCGAGAAATAGCGGTCCCGGAAAATCGCCCTTGGCGCCGACGCCCGACTGCTCCAGCGCTTCTTCGGTCGCCATTTCGGCCAGTCGTTCGGTGAGACCGGTCGACGACAATGGCTCGACGGAAACGAAATCCACGGTTCCGGCCATCGTCGTTTTCAAACCGTCGATCGGGAAACGGGTGACGGTGCGGATGCCGGAACAGCCGGCGGCCAGCTTCGCCCAGTTATCGCTCTTGCCGGCGCCGAGCGAGGTCACGATGCCCATGCCAGTGACGACGACGATCGGCCTTCCGAGTTTGTCGCGTGGTGCTGTCATGTTTTCCCCACCAGTCAAAACGCCCAAGATGTCGAGATCACTTGATCGCCTCGACGAGGGCCATGCCTTCGCCGCGCCAATGACCCGCGCCCACCACGACAATCTGGGTCGGCGGTTTGGACATTTCAATCTCTGCGCCGGACGAATCGCCCGGTGGAAACAGCGCGCCGCGCGAAATCGACAGCGCCGCGAGGCCAATGCCAAGCGGAAACTGCGTCTCCATGGTGTGACCGAAACTGGTGCCGGTGGCCCGCACCGCAAAATCCGGATGTCCGGCGAGGAAGGCGCGTTCCTCCGAGGTGACCGGCTCGACGCCGGTCGCTCCGGTAATGATGGCGCCGCCGCCATCGAGCCTGCCGAGCGTTGACCAGAGTTTCTCCAGCGTCGTCCTGACGTCGCCGGTGCCGCAGCGTTTAGACAGGTCGGCAACGACGTTGGTCAGGCGCGCATAGGGTTTTGCACCGCGGGAGGTCGCATGCGCCTTGGACTCGATAACGAGAAACGCGCCGGCGGAGCCGAGCGCAAATCCTGCCCTCGGCCCGCGCGCCCATACCGGCGCGAACTTGTCCTTGAGGTTGAAATCGCCGAACTCATAGAGAACCAAAAGATCCTTGCGCTCGCCATTATGCGAACCGCCGATCAGCGCGATGTCGCTTTGGCCGGCCGCGATGCGCGCCAGCGCAATACGCGCCGCGTCCGCGCCCGCGACTTCCTCGCCCATGAAGGTGCGTGAGGTCCCGGATACGCCGTGGACGATGGCGATATTGCCGGCCAAGAGATTGGAGAGCTGCGCCAGGAACAGGGTGGGACGCAAATCGCTCATCAGCCTTTCGTTGAGGAAGCCGGGGGCGGCATTGCCCTTGGCCTGCGCATTGAGAATGCCGGTGTCGACCCCGAGGTCGCGCTCGCCGCCGCCGGCGGCGACGATCATGTCCATCCGCCCCAGGATTTCCTTGTTGCCCTTGACGCCTGCGGAATCCAGCGCAAGCCCGGCCGCATAGGTGCCGATCCGCTGCCACGCCTCCATCTGGCGCTGATCGCCCTTTTTCGGGATTTGAGCGTCGAGACTGACCTTGGCCCAGGGATGAACGACATAGGGCGCAAAGCCCTTCTCATCGACGTTGATGCGCCGCGCGTTGAGGGCATCCCAGTTCGCATCCAGCCCCTCGCCCAGCGAGGTGGCAAGACCGATGCCGGTGATCCAGACTTCCGCCGGCTCAGGTCTGGAAGACGCCGTCTCGGTCATGGCAAAACAACCTGCTGCGGAAAGCCGATGCGCTTGGCCATGGCGTCCATGTATCCGAGCATATCCGGATTAGGGAAGGCGATGTGGCTGAACGTCAGCGTGGCGTTACAGCGAAGCTTGCCATCGACCTTCACCCGCGCTTCGGTCATCGCGTAGCCGGAGCCTTCGTGCAGCACGTTGGCGTCGATGGTGAGCAATTCCCCGGGAGAGACGAAGCCGCGCATCTTGGCTTCCTTGACCGCGGCCAGAAACGGCATGCGTTCGAATTTCATCAGGCCAAGCAACAGCCAGCCGGAAGCCTGCGCCATCGATTCGATCAGCAAAACGCCGGGCATCAGCGGGCGACCCGGGAAATGCCCCTCGAAAATAGTGCTGGCGGTCGGAACCTGCGCCTCGACCGTGATCGTCTTCGCTACCGTGTCAAGGTCGAGGATGCGATCGATGAGATGGAAATATTCAAGCTGCATGACGGGCGATTAGGTGCCCGCGGTCTTGGCCGCGACCAGCTCGTCGATGCGCGCGCAGAGGTTTTTCAGGACGAAATACTGCTCGGTGGTCGCCTTGCCGTCGTTGACTTCCTGAGTCCATTTTTCCAGCGGCAGCTTGATGCCAAAGGCCTTGTCGATGGCGAATGCGATGTCGAGAAAATCGAGGCTGTCGATGCCAAGATCGTCAATGGCGTGGCTATCCGGCGTGATCGTGTCGCGCGGGATGTCGCAGGTTTCGGCGATGATCGTGGCGACCTGATCGAATGTTGAGGACATCACACTAAACCTTTGATATATTGGAGATAAATTCTAGATGGCGCCGCCGGGCGGGGGGCGGCGGGTCTCACCCCGGAAGCGTCCGGTGCCTGCCGGGACGAAAGTCGAGTGCCCGTATAACGGAGCGACGCCCTGAGTTCAATGGAGGCGGGCTGGACCTGCTCTGGCCGATTTCACGCCCAATCTGGGCCGGGCGAGGGGGTGGGGGCTGCTAGAAGTGCTGCGTGGAAATGCGCACGCAATCGCGCCGCCCCATCAACACGCAATCTTGGGTCCTGCGCAGATCGGCGATGCTCATCGCGAGCCATATCCCGATCGCCGTCAGCGCGACGGTAAACGCGAACGCGGCGATATTGGCAAGCATGCGGTGGCGAAAATCGTCCGGCTCCTCCCGCGGTCGTTCGTAACGCGACAGATCGAGCGGCTCACTCTCGCTATCCTGATGCTCAGGCTGGGCCCCCATGTTGGTCGGTCGCGCGGGCGGATGAAGCGGGCTGCGCGGCCGGAATGGAAGCACGCGATGCTCTTCTTCCGATACAATGGGCTGCTGGTTTTTCACGGGTGTCGGTCCGGAGCGTCCTGATCTTATCTAGCACGCTGGTGGCGCGTCTCACAGAAAATGTTGGCATGGGAGCGCGCGCGAAACTATCCCTCCAACGTCTCGTGGAACCTGCCGTAGTCGATCCTGAGCCGGCCGTCTTCGGCGCGGTCGAGGATATCGGCGTAGCGCTGGCCAAAACGAATGGCAGGATAATCGTAGGACTTCCGCGCATGGATGGTTTGCGCCGCAACAACATCGTATCCGGACACCACTACCATCAGCGAAACGTCGGATGCAGCGAAGTCTTCGGCTTTGAGGCCGTAAAGCGGGCTTTGCTCGTCGAGGACATGGTAGATCGTCCAGCTCAACGCGAGCGAGGGATGCTCGTTGCGCAACAGCGGCAGCTCGTAGAACCGCCGAAGCGACCCGCCCTCCGAACTCACCTCGTTCCTCAACAGCCACAGTTTGGCGGTGGCATTGCCGATGATGTTGTGTCGTTCATTGACGAAACGAATCATCAGGGTCGGCTTGCCCTCATGGCTTGAAATGACCGGGTGGTCGGCGAACAGCAACCGGGCGTTTGGCCGCGAGAACCGCGCAAAGATCAACCCCGTCATCAGCGACATCGAAAAGATCCCCGTGAAAAGCTCCGTGGCGGCGACGAAATGTCCGTAGTGGGTCTGCGGATGCATGTCGCCGTAGCCGGCGGTCGAAAGCGTCTCGATACTGAAATAGAGATAGTCGATATAGGCGCCATCCGGCACGTTCGAAACCGGCTGATCCGCGATCCAGTAGAACAGCGCGAAAATCGCGTTGAAGACGACAAACACCAGTGCGGCTCCCGCGATGAAAGACGGCCAGGAGGCCGTCATGCAGCGATGACTGATGTCGGCCCAGAAACTGAGATGCTGGCCTTCCGTAACGATGATCTCGCGGCCTCCAAGCCGGACGACCCGCTCCTTCGCTGTTCGCTCGCTCTGCTGTCTGATCATCGTCTCCGCGTCTCTTGAGGGCATTTAACCGCCTGTGGCATCATGGCATAATCGTTGGGATTTCAGAGCAATTTTTCGAAAAATCAAACAGGGGGTTAGCTCATGGCGAATACGCGCGAACCGATCCTGCACCCGGTGCCGATCCTCTCCTTGCGTCCGACGCAAATGACGGTTGGAATGCGAGAGGTCAGGGAAAAGCGCAAGCGCTGGCGCGATCATGGATCGAAGAAGAAGCAGGCCGAGCTGCTCGGCAAGCATATGATCCCAGTCGTTTTGGGGCCGGACGAGCGTTACTATGTTGTCGGTCACCATCATCTGGCGCGCGCTTCACGACGAAGACGTAAAAGACATACTCGTCACCATCATCGGCGATCTTACGATGGTCGGACGAGACGCGTTCTAGGGTGTGATGGACAACAAGAGATGGGTCTATGCCTACGACGCCAAGGGCGAACGCCGGCACTTCAAAGATCTTCCGAAATCGGTGACCGACCTCAAGGACGACCCGTTCCGCAGCCTCGCCGGCGAATTGCGGCGCGTCGGCGGTTTCGCCAAGGACACCACGCCATTCAGCGAATTCCTCTGGGCGGATTTCCTGCGCCGCAAGATGTCGCGAGAGCGTGGAGGATAATTTCGCGAAAGCGACCGAGAAGGCGCTGGTGTTCGCCAGGAGCAAGGACGCGATCTGTCTGCCAGGCTGGTGCGGACCGGCATCGGACGATTAGCAGGCCACTTCCAGTATTCGCGCCTATTTCGGCAGCCGCCCCAACATATAAAATTCGTCGTTCGGGCGCATCCCGGTGACGTTGGCCATCCGGTTCGACAGCGCAAAGAACGCCGCAATCGCGGCGATGTCCCAGATGTCGTCGTCGGAAAAGCCGTGGCCGGCCAGCGCCGCAAAATCCGCGTCCGAAATCAGCTGCGAGGCGGTCGCCACCTTCATCGCGAAATCGAGCATGGCGCGCTGGCGCGGCGTGATGTCGGCCTTGCGGTAATTGACCGCGATCTGATCGGCGATGAGCGGATTCTTCGCCCGGATGCGCAGGATTGCGCCGTGCGCGACCACGCAATATTGGCATTGATTGGCGCTCGAGGTCGCAACCACGATCATCTCGCGCTCGGCCTTGGTGAGGCCGCTGTCCTTGTCCATCAGCGCGTCGTGATAGGCGAAGAAGGCACGGAATTCGTCGGGCCGGCAAGCCAGTGTCAGAAACACGTTCGGGATGAATCCGGATTTCTCCTGCACCTCAAGCAGACGGGTGCGGATATCTTCCGGCAGCTTGTCGATGGCGGGCGTGAGGAAGCGGCTGGCGGTGGGCTGCGTCATGATGCGGTTCCGGCTTGATCGGCCTGAAACATAGTCGATGGCGCTACCGACGCAAAGTGCGCACGCGCGTCCAGCAGGGGCGCCTTTAGCGCAGCGGCTTCTTCAACAGCGAAAAGCGATCGGGATCGTACCCCATCGAGGGCTGCAGCAAGGGAGCCTCCACCGCGCGCGGTTCCGGCATGCGCGGAGCCGGCCGCTCGCTGGTGCCGGGATCGTTGGGGACATCGCGCTGCGAGGTGGCGCCGCGCCAGCGCTCGAGTACGGCACTGACAAAATGCATGTCGTGGCCCGCCGCAACCGACGGCACCGTCTTGATCGCGGCTTCGCTGCGCGGCAATTGATGCGCCGGCACTTCCTTGAAGCGCAGCCGGGTGGGCAGCGCCACGCCTTCGCCGAACGCCAGCACTTCGCGGGTGCCGAGCGAGGGCACGAACGAGAGCAGGTTGGCCGCGGCGTCGGAAACCGCAGAGCGCAACAGCGCCTGGTCGCGATCGTTGGCAAGCCGCATCGCGAACAGCGTGTTGCATTGGGAGATGATGGTGGCATCGAGCTCGGCGGGGCGCTGCGTGACGAGGCCAAGATAAACGCCGTATTTGCGGCCTTCCTTGGCGATGCGCGAAACCGCCTTGCGGGTCGGCCCGAAGCCGATGCTGCGGTCGGCGGAGGCATAGCGATGCGCTTCCTCGCAGACGAACAGCAGCGGCGAGACGCCGTCGCTCCACAGCCCGAAATCGAACGCCATACGGCACAGCACCGAAACCACGGAATCGACGACCTCGGCGGGGAAACCCGCGAGCTGCATGATGGTCATCGGCTTGCCTTGCGCTGGCAGCCGGAACAGATAGCTGATGACTTCGGCCATGGTGTCGCCGCCGACATTGGCGTTGTCGAACATGAAGGCGTAGCGCGGATCGTTGCGCACGGTTTCGATGCGCGAGATCAGCTTGTGATAGATGATGCGGGAAGAACGGTTTTCCAGCTTCCCCATCCGTTCATCGATCAGCGAGATCAGGTCGACCAGGCGATAGGGCACCGGCGTGTCGAGGGTATAGCCGACCTGCTTGGGATCGACGCGCTTCAAGCCGAGGCGGTCGGAGTTCTGGTACTGGGTATAGATGCTCTTCGCCACCGGAATCACTTCGGCGAGGACGTCGAGCTCTTCGGGCACGCCGGGCCGGCCGGCGAACAATACGTCGACGATTTCCTCGAAGTTGAACAGCCAGAACGGCAGCTTCAGATTGCGCGGATTGAGCACCAGCGCCCGCTCGCCGAAGCATCGGCCGTATTCGTTGTGGACGTCGAGCAGGAAGATCCGCAGGTTGGGCCGCGACTTCAAAATCTCGTTCAACAATAGCGACACGCCGGTCGATTTGCCGACGCCGGTCGAGCCGAGCACTGCGAAGTGCTTGCTGAGCATCTCTTCGACATCGACATAGGCGATAACGGAGGGATCCTGCTGCAGCGTGCCGACATGGATCTGATCCGATCCGCTCGGGGCGTAGACCGTGCGCAGCTCCTGGTTGGTGATCAGGTCGACGGCGTCGCCGATGGTTGGATAGTGGGTGACGCCGCGCTGGAATTTCGGCCGCTCGCTACCCTGGATTTCGCCGAGCAGGTCGACACCGGCGCTGGCGATATAATTGTCGGAACTCGGCAGGTTCTCGCAGGTTGCGTCCGTGATCATGGCGACGATGGTGGAGTTGGCGCAACGGATGCTGACGAAGCGGCCGACGGTCGCCCGTATCTCCGAGACGGCCATCCGGCTTGTGGCCAGAAGCCCCACCCGGGCGAGGGATCCGCGCACCGAAATCACACGTCCGAAAGATGTCACGGTAATGGAACCTGGCATTTAATGAATGGGCGGCGATCACTATGCAGGTCGTGGTTGGACAAACGGTTAAGCCTCGACAGTTCCCGGTCCTTTAAATCGGGCGAATTCTGCTTAGGATTCAGTCTCAGCAATGGCGCTTGCGTGCGGCGCGGCAGGTTTGCCCTGAATATCGAGGGATTTCGCGGTCTGGCGCACCCGCCAAGCCCTTAACACCTGGTTTACCAACCGCCGAACAGGCCTGAGCGGGCGCGCGCCGTGGGTTGGAACCGGCGGGGCTGGCCAGCGCCGCTGCGAAGCGGTAAATCTGGACTCAACAAGAAACAGGCAAGAAAACAGGGTAGGGTGGAACGCATGAACCGCGTCAGCGCGTTTTGAGCGGGATTGCGCGGGCTTCCGCGCTGGCGCCCTTTCGCATCCGCAATTATCGCTTCCAGTGGCCGGCCGATCTGCTCACCTCGTGGGCGTTCGAGATGGAGACGCTGATCCTTGGCTGGTACGTGCTGGTCGAGACCAGATCGGTGCTGCTCTTGACCGTGTTCGCCTCGCTCAATTACGTGGGCACGCTGGTCGCGCCTCTCTTCGGCGTGATCGGCGATCGCATCGGCCATCGCGATCTCCTAGCCATGATGCGCGCGACCTATGCCGTGCTCGCGGCAACCCTGATGACGCTGGCGCTGACGGGCCGTTTGACCCCTGCCTGGGTCATGGTTATCGTCTCGATCATGGGTCTGGTGCGGCCGTCCGATCTCGGCGTGCGCGGCGCGCTGGTTGCCAACATCATGCCGCACGATCTCTTGATCGGCGCCATCAGTGTGTCGCGAACCACGATGGATACCGCGCGGATCGCGGGCGCGCTGAGCGGCGCCGGGCTGTTCGCCGCGCTCGGCATCGGGCCGGCTTATGTGGCGATCGTCGGCCTTTATCTGGTTGCAACGCTGTTGACGCTTAGCGTCGTGGCGCCGGCAAAGCCGCACCCCGCCGACGAGTTCGCTGACGGCCCGCTGTACCGCTCGCCGCTGCGCGACCTGAAGGAAGGCCTCGCCTACGTCTGGACCACGCCCAGGATGCGCGCCGCGATGTGGATCGCGTTCCTTGCGAATCTCACCGCCTATCCGATGTCCAACGGATTGCTGCCCTATATCGTGCGCGAGATCTACGGCGCCCAGCAGGCCGCGCTTGGTTATCTCTCCGCGAGTTTCGCCGTGGGCTCCCTGATCGGCTCGATGGTATTGAGTCTGACCGGCGGTATCCGGGTGGCCCGGCTGATGATCGGCGCCGCCGTGGCGTGGTATGCGATGCTGCTCGTGTTCGCCGAGATACAAACCGTGCCGGCCGCGATGGCCTGCCTGATGCTGGCGGGATTCTCGCAAAGTCTGACCATGATTTCGATCGCGGTCATCTTGATGCGCAGCGCGAGCGAGCATTTCCGCGGCCGGGTGATGGGCGTGCGCATGATGGTGATCTACGGCCTGCCGCTGGGTCTATTGGCGGCTGGCAGCCTGATCGACCTGATCGGGTTTGCCGCGACCGGAACGCTTTACGCGGCCTCGGGGCTGGCGCTCTTGCTGGTCATCGTGCTGCATTGGCGCGCGGATTTGTGGCACGTGCACGCGCCGGCGAATGCGCGCTAGCGGCGGCATCGCAAAATTTACATTTCATTCATGATGATTAGTTGTTTGACGTTAGGATGTAGATTCCTACGCTGTCGCAATCGGGGGACTGATTGCGCAGATGAACAGAGAGCTAGTCTACGCCGC
>Ga0210401_10007352_pt1 | contig 11057 bp, 12 predicted proteins | sample IncBWH32MmetaG_FD_150866 | JGI IMG/M metagenome (GOLD analysis project Ga0210401, IMG submission 150866) | Forest soil microbial communities from Barre Woods Harvard Forest LTER site, Petersham, Massachusetts, United States - Inc-BW-H-32-M | ecosystem: Environmental > Terrestrial > Soil >... | reverse complement strand
GATGACCGTCATGCAGCTTGCCGGCTTTCCCGCCGAAGTCATCGATTCGGTGGTGTCGGTGCTGTGCCGCATGGCGTTCGATTTCGGGCTTTGGAGCGACGGCGTTTCGCCGCTGTTGTTCGTCTGCGAGGAGGCCCATCGCTACGCCTCGGCCGATCGCAACATCGGCTTCGGACCGACGCGCAAGGCCGTCTCGCGCATCGCCAAGGAAGGCCGCAAATACGGCGTCTACCTCGGCCTCGTCACGCAGCGCCCGGCCGAGCTCGACGCCACCATCATTTCCCAGTGCAACACGCTGTTCACGATGCGCCTGGCCAACGAGCGCGACCAGGCGCTGTTGCGCTCCGCGGTCTCCGATGCCGCGGCAAACCTGCTCTCTTTCGTTCCCTCGCTCGGAACCCGCGAAGTGCTGGCCTTCGGCGAAGGGGTGGCGCTGCCGACCCGGCTGCGCTTCAAGGAAGTGCCGGCCCATCAATTGCCGCGCAGCGAAGCTGCAATTTCGACGGTACCCTCGGCCAGCGCCGGCCATGACATGCATTTCGTCAGCGCCGTATTGGAACGCTGGCGCGGAGCCACCTCCAACCGTGACGTGCCAAACGATCCAACTTTCAGCGAGCGCCAGGCCGTTCGCACCGTCGCGGAAGCGCCGATGCTGCAACCTTCCATGGGGCTTGATCCCGACCGCTTTTCGCTCTTGAAAAAGCCGTTGCGCTGACTACCCGCATCAATCCGATGCCGCCCGTCCCGATGCGCTTTGCGCGAGCGGCTCCCTCGACTATGCTCCCGGCAGCCGCATCGCATCAATGAGCGGGATGTCGCCATGACCCAGCCGATCGCAAGCCGTTTCCCGGTTCCTCGCATCGAAACATTGCCCGAAGACATCCGCGGCCGCCTGCTCGCGGTTCAGGAAAAATCCGGCTTCATCCCGAATGTCTTTCTGACCCTGGCCCACCGGCCGGACGAATTCCGGGCATTCTTCGCCTATCACGACGCTCTGATGGAAAAAGACAGCGGCCTGAGCAAGGCCGAGCGCGAGATGATCGTGGTTGCGACTTCCGCAGCCAACCAATGCCAATATTGCGTGATCGCGCACGGCGCGATCTTGAGAATACGGGCAAAGAATCCGCAAATCGCCGACCAGATCGCCGCCAACTACCGCAAGGCGGACATCACGCCGCGCCAACGCGCCATGCTCGACTTCGCCATCAAGATAAGCAGAAAGGCGCATCTGATTTCGGATGCGGATTTGGCCACGATCGCCGGCCACGGCTTCAGCGACGACGACATCTGGGATATCGCCGCGATCTCCGCGTTTTTCGCGTTGTCAAACCGGCTGGCCAATTTCACGGCCATGCGCCCAAACGACGAGTTCTACCTGATGGGGCGTCTGCCGAAATAAGGCGGCAGGGAGAATGCGGCGCTAGTCCGTCGCGGGTCCGCACCAGCCGGGCAAGTAGATCGCTCCCTTGTCTTTCGCCAGAGCGAGCCCTTTCTCAAGGGCTTTTTCGAAATCGTTTTCGACGTTCTTGCGGGACAATCTGCGGCGCAGGAAATCCGCCCACAGGAATTCGCTGAACGGGGTGGTATCTTTCGCAAAGCCGCCGACCCTGCGCAATTCGCCGGCGAGGCTGCGGAACGGATCGTCCTTGAGATCGACAACGGACTTCGGAATCTCGCGGTAATGCCGGCGTTCGCCCTTGGCGTTATAGGGATAGACCCACCTGCGGTCGTCGAGCACGACCCAGAATGCATCGCGGTCGACCATGCTGAGATCGGCGACGACGGTCACGAGAACATCCTTCACGCCCTCGTCGTGAAGCGCCCGGGCCAGATGGTGATGATCGATGACATAGAAACGCTTGTCCGGCCCGTGAACCACCGGGATCATGTGTGTTGCCAGAAACTCGGCCTTCTTCTTCGATTTATGTTCCCCCCAGCGCTTGCGCTTCTCCTTCACCTCCCGCATTCCAACGGTCATCTGGGTCGGGCGGAGCGAGAGAATTGGGGTGGGCTGCAGGATCGGTTCGCGCACGTTCGCCATGACTTGAAATCCCTGTGTCGGATTGTGAAAAATGCCTCTGCAATCGTCGTAATTATGGCATGATGTCGCCGACGATCAATTGCCTGCCCGGGGCGCGATACGCACCTATGGGGCAAGTTTTGCGTTTGGGCCCGCCCCCCTTCATAATGAGCGCATCAACATTTTTGCCAAAGCGGTCCATACTTGGCGGAACGCGCGCCAACGCATCAAGAGAATCGAAAAACATGTTCGGAATGCTGAAGGAGCGGATGTCGAGGGCGCGTGTCGTCCGATTTGGCGATCGTGAAATCGTTGCGGAGGGTCTTCGTCTCAACTTCTGGGCGGATATCAGCCATCGCAGCATGACCGCCTCGTGGCCGGCCTTCATTGCCAGCGCGGCACTGGTGTTCATCGCCTTCAACGCGGTTTTTGCCTTGCTCTACCGGATTGGAGATCAACCGGTCTCGAACGTGCACGCAAACGCCTATATCGACTATCTTTACTTCAGTATCGAAACGCTCTCGACCGCCGGTTATGGCGACATGCATCCCCAGACCCATTATGGCCACTTCATCGCGACGGTGGAGCTCTTCACGGGGATCTTTTCGATGTCGCTGATGACCGGCCTCGTCTTTGCCCGGTTCGCGCGGCCGCACGCCCGGCTGTTGTTTGCCGACCACCCCGTCATTTCAACCTATGAAGGCAAGCCGACTTTGATGATTCGCATCGCCAACGAGCGTCACAACATCATCGGCAATGCCAACGCCAAGCTTTGGCTGCTTCGCAACATCGTGAGCAAGGAGGGCCAGTCGTTGCGGAGGTTTTTTGAGTTGGCGCTGCTGCGAAACGAGCACCCCGCGCTGGCGCTGAGCTGGACCCTCTATCATGTGCTTGACGAGGACAGTCCGCTTTACGGGCTGGATGCCGAAGACTATGCCGCCATCAACGTATCACTTGTAGTTGTAGTGACCGGATACGACGTTGTTGCGGCGCAAACGATCCATGCCCGAAGGTCCTACGATCATACCGACATTCTTTTCGGCCAGCGTTATGCCGACATTCTCGATGCTACCGAAGATGGCAGGCTTCGAATCAACTACGGCAAGTTCCATGAGACTTTGGACGGATAGCAAACGTGCCACGTCAACATTCTCTGGGAGATGCAAGGTGAGCGTGCTAGAAAACTTAGGAAATTCGCGGAGCTGACAGCCGTGAAAACCCAGCGGCCTATCATTTCAGCCCCTTCAGAAGACGAGCACCGGGTGCTGCAATTCCGGCCGCGCACCGGAACCCCCGCGCCGGGCCAACGCGGAAATCCGAACGGAGCCGTCAATAAACTCGAGGTCGCGAGCGATCTGTCCCGCTACGAGCGCAATCGGGAAGAGGACGATTTTCGGCATCGCATGTTGGCCAACGTGGCGGCTTTCGCCTTTACCGTAGCGCTGTTGGCGATCGGAATATGGCTCGCCATGAGCATTGCCCATTTGCGACGGACCCAGGACTGCGTGCTGATGGGGCGCCACGACTGCGTCCAGATTACAGCCACGCGTTCCTAATAATTTTGGGCTGGCGAGCGCTTTTTTGCGCCTAAATCGGCCGCTAACGGTATTTCCCAGCTCCATTGAACTAAAGGCGGCGCTCCGATATACGGGCACTCGACTCCGGGTAGTGGATAAGGCATTCCGGGGCGTGGCGGCCGCCTCCCCCACGGTCTCTGGATTTATCTTCAATATATCAAAGGCTTAATGATGTCTTCTACATTCGATCAGGTGGCAACGATTATCGCTGAAACCTGCGACATACCGCGCGACACGATCACGCCGGAAAGCCACGCGATCGACGATCTGGGGATCGACAGCCTCGATTTCCTCGACATCGCCTTTGCGATCGACAAGGCGTTCGGGATCAAGCTGCCACTGGAAAAATGGACCCAGGAAGTCAACGATGGCAAGGCGACCACCGAGCAGTATTTCGTCCTGAAAAACCTCAGCGCTCGCATCGACGAATTGGTCGCGGCAAAGGGCGCGTAACCGCCCGCCATGGACCTCCATTATTTCCACCTGATCGACCGCATTACCGACCTTGATATCGCCGGCCGTACCATTGCGGCCGAGGCGCAGGTTCCGAAGGAAAACACCGTCTTCGAGGGCCATTTTCCCGGCTACCCGATCATGCCGGGAGTGTTGCTGATCGAGGCGATGGCGCAGACTTCCGGCTGGTTGCTGATCGCGCTGACGAAATTCGAACGCATGCCGTTTCTGGGTGCGGTCAGGGAAGCCAAAATGCGAGGTTTCGTCAGCCCCGGGGAATTGCTGAAGGTAAATGCGAACATCGTCCACGAAGGTTCGGGTTTTGCTATCACTTCGGCCAAGGTCAAGGTCGACGGTGACCTGAGATGCAGCGCCACGATCACGTTCCCTTACGTCCCCTTCCCGAATCCAGAGCTGCGCGGACACATGGAGACCATGGCCAAGCGTATTGGCTTCCCGCAGCAGGCCATCGTCCATGACTGAGACAAAATCTCCGGATGCCGGATCGACGGAAGTCTGGATCACCGGCATCGGTCTTGCGACCTCGCTTGGCGAGGGGCTCGATGCCCACTGGGAAGCGCTCGCTCAGCGCCGGATCAATGTCGATGAGAAGGGCTTCGCGCCCTGCATCGTGCATCCCTGGTCGCCGGTAAATCTCGACGCCCAGATCCCCAAAAAGGGCGATCAGCGCCAGATGGAGGCCTGGCAGCGGATCGGCACCTACGCCGCCGGGCTCGCGCTGGAGTCGGCGGGCGTCAAGGGCAACAAGGAAATCCTGGCGCGGATGGACATGGTAGTCGCCGCCGGCGGCGGCGAACGCGATCTCGCCGTCGACTCCAACATCTTGCAAATGGAGGCGAAGGGTAATTCGGCCCCCGGCTTTCTCAACGAGCGGCTGATGAGCGATCTGCGTCCGACGCTGTTTCTGGCCCAGCTCTCGAACCTCCTGGCCGGCAACATTGCCATCGTTCATGGCGTGACCGGGTCGTCGCGCACCTTCATGGGGGAGGAAGCCGCCGGCGTCGACGCCGCAAGGATCGCGTTGGCCCGCATTGCCGCCGGCCAAAGCGACATCGCCTTGATCGGCGGTTCGCAAAACGGCGAGCGCAAGGATTTGCTTGTTCTCTACGAATTCGGCGACTTCAATCTCAAGGATAAATTCGTTCCGGTTTGGGCGCGCGGCGACAGAAACGGCTTTGCGCTCGGATCAGGCGGAGCGTTTCTTGTCATCGAGGCCAGGGCACATGCGGAGGCGCGCGGAGCCAAACCATTCGCCCGCCTGACCAACGTCGTAGCCGATATGGCTCGCCGCAAGCACCCGGGCGAAGTTACCTCAACGCTTGAAAAGTTGTGGTCGAAGCTCGGCAAGCTTGGCGATAAGGGCGCGATCATTACCGGCGCAACGGGTGCTGAACCTGCCACCTCCGAGGAGCGAGCTTTCCTCAAGAAGCATCCGGATTTCGCGGTGCGGGCTACCGGAACGATGTTCGGACATACCATGGAGACGCAATTTCCCTTGGGGGTGGCGCTGGCGGCGCTCTCGCTGTCGCGCGGCGCACTGTTTCCGCCCAACGATCCCACGGGGTTGGAGGTTGAAATGTCCGCCCCACCGTCCCAAATTGTGGTCCTTGGGACAGGTCATTGGCGCGGCGAAGGCATGGCCTTGATCGAAGCGGTCAAGTGAACGGGCAACCGACGGGGAAAACATGACAGCTACGCGCGATAAGTTCGGAAGGCCGATCGTCGTCGTGACCGGCATGGGTGTCGTGACTTCGCTCGGAGCCGGCAAGGCCGACAACTGGAAGAAGCTCACCGCGGGCGAATCGGGTATCCGCACCATCACCCGCTTTCCCACCGACGGATTGAAGACGACGATGGCCGGCACCATCGATTTCATCCCGATCGAACCGTTCTCGTCCACCGATCTCTCCGAACGGCTTGGCGAAATCGCCGCGGAAGAGGCCGTCGCCCAGGCCGGCATCGGGACCAAGGGGGACTTTCCCGGCCCGCTCTTTCTTGCGGTCGCCCCCGTTGAGGTCGAGTGGCCGCAGCGCCAGGAACTGGCGCGCGCGATCGGAACCACGAGCGAAGTCGACTACGATGCCATGCTGCGGGTCAGCGGCGGCGGACAATATATGCAGTATCACCGGCGATTCCTGTTCGGCTCGGTGGCCGATCATCTCGCCGAGACATTCGGCACCAAGGGCTCGCCGATTTCATTGTCAACCGCCTGCGCCTCCGGCGCCAGCGCCATCCAGCTTGGCGTCGAAGCCATTCGTCGCGGTGAGGCGGACGCGGCGCTTTGCGTTGCGACCGACGGGTCGGTCAATCCGGAAACTTTTGTGCGGTTCTCTTTGCTTTCGGCGTTGTCTACCCACAACGATCCGCCGCAGGCGGCCGTGCGGCCGTTCTCGAAGAACCGCGACGGTTTTGTCATGGCCGAAGGCGCCGGTGCACTGGTCCTGGAAAGTCTCGAAGCCGCCAATGCACGCGGGGCTACGGTACTCGGTATCGTTGCCGGCTGCGGGGAACTCGCCGACTCCTTCCACCGCACCCGTTCCAGTCCCGACGGCAAGCCCATCATCGGTTGCGTCCGCAATGCATTGTCCGACGCCGGCATCGTTTCCGACCAGGTCGACTACATCAACGCGCATGGCACTGGGACTCCGGAGAATGACAAGATGGAGTATCTGGGAATCTCGTCCGTTTTTGGCGAGCGCGCCAAGGAAATCCCGGTCTCATCGAACAAATCGATGGTCGGACACACCCTTTCCGCCGCCGGCGCCGTCGAGGCGGTCTTCTCGCTGCTGACGCTCGATCACCAGCGGATCCCGCCGACCATCAATTACGATATCCCGGATCCGGCCATTCCGTTCGACGTCGTGCCCAACAAGGCGCGCGATGCCCGTGTCACCGCCGTGATGTCGAACTCCTTCGGCTTCGGCGGCCAAAATGCCGTGCTGATTCTGACCCGTGAACCGGTCTAGCCGGGACAATCCCGTCCAGTGCTGAAGCGCGCGGAACGCCGGAAGGCGTCCGGCAAGATTGTCGTTGGTTTCTGATGCATCCCCTGCTGCTTCGCGCCAAAGCCCAAATCCGCAACGCGACCAAGCCGATCGGCGAAGCCGCGGTGGGCGCACTGACCATCGCTCTCCTGCGCACCACGCGCTATTTCGATCCCATCAAGACCGCGAACCTGTTTGGCCGGTTCACCCGCCTGATCGGACCGCTGACGCGGGAACAGCGGATCGGCCGCGCCAATTTGACGGCCGCGTTTCCGGAAAAATCGCCGGAAGAAATCGAGACCATCCTTGCCGGCGTCTGGGATAATCTCGGCCGCCTTGGCGCCGAATTTGCCCATCTCGATCATGTCTGGGAACACGATCCGGCATTTCCCGAAAACAGCCGGATCGAAATTCCGCCCCGCACCCACGAGCTGTTTGCGCAGCTGCGGCTCGACCGCAAGCCCGCGCTGATCTTTGCTGGCCATCTCGGCAACTGGGAGCTACCCGCCGTGGCTGCGGCGGCGCACGGGCTCGACTCCGCCATTCTGTTTCGCCGCCCCAACAGCGCTGCCGCCAATCGGATCATCGAAAAGCTGCGCGCGGTCAAAATGGGAACGTTGATCCCGGCCGGCCGCGACGCGCCGTTCAAGATGGCGGAAGCTCTGCGCAACGGTCAGCATGTCGCTATCCTGGTCGACCAGTATTTTACCAATGGCGTCGAAGTAACGTTTTTCGGCCGCAAGACCACGGCCAACCCGACGCTCGCGCGCCTGCTGCGACAGATCGAATGTCCCATCCATGGCGTCCGGATCATTCGCCTGCCCAATCATCGCTTCCGCGCCGAACTATCCGATGAAGTGGAGCCGGTGCGCGATGCCTCCGGGCAAATCGATGTTCAGGGAACGATGCAGGCGATCACCGCGGTGGTCGAGGGATGGATTCGCGAATATCCGGATCAGTGGCTGTGGTTGCACCGCCGCTGGCGGTGACCAAAAGCCGCCCAACGTCGTCATTGCGAGGGAAGAACTCTAACGGCCCGTCTTCACCTTGGTCCAGAGCCTGTTGATGACGCGTTGGGTTGCGGGGTCGCGCGCGGTGATCACGAACAGTTTCGCCAGCGTTGCATCGTCGGGATAGATGTTCTTGTCCTTCAGAATCCCGGGGTCGACGAGCTTCTGGCTTGCCAGATTGCCGTTGGCGTAGGACAGAAAATTGGAGTTCTTCGCGGCCACCTCCGGCCGGTAGAGATAGTTGATCAGCTCATAGGCCTCCGCGACATTCTTCGCATCCGCTGGAATCGCAAAATTATCGAAGAACATCTGTGCGCCTTCTTTCGGAATGGCGTAACCGATGGCGATGTCGTTCTTGGCTTCCGCGGCGCGGCTACGCGCCTGCATGATGTCACCCGACCAGCCGACCACGAGGCAGATTTCTCCGGTGGCCAATGCGCTCAGATATTCCGAGGAATGAAACTTGCGGACATAGGGGCGGATCTTGACGATGAGATCGGCGGCTTTTTCCAGATCGGCCTGTTTGGTCGAATTCGGGTCGAGCCCGAGATAGCTCAACGCGGCGGGAAAAATATCGTCGGCGGAATCCAGCATGTGAACGCCGCACTCCCTGAATTTTGCGAGGTTCTCCGGCTTGAACACGATGTCCCAGCTGTCGATTTTGGCATCGGCGCCGAGGATTTTCTGGACCGTCGTGACGTTGTAGCCGATGCCCGTCGTGCCCCACATGTAATTGACGGCGAATTGATTGCCGGGATCGTAGATCGCGAGCCGCTCCGTCACCACCGGCCAGGCATTGCCGAGATTCGGCAATTTCGACTTGTCGATCTTCTGGAAGACATTGGCCTTGATCTGGCGCTGCAGGAAATAGGCGGTGGGTACCACCACGTCGTAACCGGATTTTCCGGCGAGCAAGCGTGTTTCCAGCGTCTCATTGGCATCGAAGGTGTCATAGACAACCTTGATGCCGGTTTCCCGGGTGAAATCTTCCAGCACACCGGGCGCCATGTAGTTCGACCAGTTGTAGAAATTGACGGTGCGCTCGCCGGCCATCGCAGTTGGAGGTAGCGGCAACGCAATCAACGCGATCGCGACGGCACATCGGATTTGAAGGCAGATCGGACCCCGGTACATCTGTTCTTGCCTCCTATCGGCGGTGCACCGCATCCGACAGGCGTTCCAGCGCCGTGTCGAGGGTTGCGTCCTTCTTGGCAAAACAGAAACGTACCACCGTCGTGACGGGGTCCTTCTCGTAGAACGCGGACACCGGAATGGCCGCGACCTTGTAGTCGGTCACGATGCGCCTGCAGAACGCCTCATCGGTCTCGTTGAGGCCGAGCGGCGAAAGGTCGACGGTGAGGAAATAGGTGCCCTGCGAACGAAGAACCGGGAAGCCGATGCTCTCCAGTCCCTTGGTCAGGCGGTCGCGGCTGCGCGCCAGATCCTTGCGCATCTCGTAGAAATATTCCGCCGGCTTGCCGAGGCCATAGGCGACCGCAGCCTGAAGGTTGGGAGCCGTTGTGAAGGTGAGAAACTGGTGCACCTTCGCGGAAACCCGAAGCAGCGGCGGCGCGGCGCAGACGAAGCCGATCTTCCATCCCGTCAATGAAAATATCTTGCCGGCCGAGCCGACCTTGATGGTGCGATCGCGCATGCCGGGTATGGTGATCAGAGGAACATGCTCGCGGCCATCGAAGACCACATGCTCCCAGACTTCATCACAGATCGCGATCGTATCGAACTCCTGACAGAACCGCGCCAGCAACTCCAGGTCCTCGCGCGGATAGACTACCGCGGCGGGATTGAGCGGATTGTTGAAAAGGACGGCTTTGGTCCTGTGATTGAAAACGCCTCGCAGCGCTTCCTCCGTCAGCCGCCAGTGCGGCGGTTCGAGGCGCACCAGACGCGGAAGGCCGCCGGCCTGGCGGATGATCGGGAGATAGGAATCGTATACCGGCTGGAACGCGACCACCTCGTCCCCGGGCTCGACCACGGCCAGAATGGCCGATGTCAGTGCCTCGGTGCCGCCTGAGGTCACCATCACCTCGGTCATCGGATCGAGCGCGATGCCGTGCCAGCGCTGGTAATGCGCGGAAATCGCCTGCCGCAATTCCGGGATGCCCATCATCGACGGATATTGGTTGTAACCATTCATGACGGCGTCAGCGGCGGCGCGGCGGATGTCCTGCGGACCGGGATCGTCGGGAAAGCCCTGGCCGAGATTGATTGCGTTGTTGTCGCGGGCAAGCTGCGACATCGCCTCGAAGATCGTGACGGGCAGATCCGCAAACACCTTGTTCATCGACGTCATGGGAACGGTCAGCCGCCGGACTTCGTCGGCAAACCCGCAGCTTTCCAGGCCAGCATGCCACCCGCCAAGTGCTTGTCGTAGGCAAAGCCGCCGGCCTGAGCCGCAAGCGACGCCGTCACCGATCGCTTGCCGGAGCGGCAGGCGAACACCACCTGCTTGCCCTTCGGATCGGGGATTCCTTTCGGATCAAAGCCCGACAGCGGAACCACCACCGCGCCGGGATAGGCATCCACGGCCACTTCGTTCGGCTCGCGGACGTCGACCAGAAGATAGCGTCCGTCGGCCATCCCCTTCGATACTTCGTCCGGTGTCAAATCGTGAACCCGATGCCCCTGATCCGCCACTCACATCTCCCTATGGCCGTTGGACCTGACTTGCCGGCATTCAACGTCGCCTCTCACGCGACGAAAATCAAGCGCCCGAAGCCTTGGGCAACGGCCCACGGTTTTAGATGGTCACCTGCGTTCCCACCTCGACCACCCGTCCGCTGGGGATCTGGAAATAATCGGTCGCGTCATTGGCCGTGCGGCTGAGCGCGATGAAGAGGTGATCCTGCCAGCGCGGCATTCCGGAATGCGCGGCCGGCTTGAGCGCACGGCGTGAAAGAAAAAACGACGTCGACATGATATCGAACTGCCAGCCGAGCTTTCGCGCGATGGCAAGCGCTCTGGGCACGTTCGG
>Ga0210401_10007351_pt1 | contig 11059 bp, 11 predicted proteins | sample IncBWH32MmetaG_FD_150866 | JGI IMG/M metagenome (GOLD analysis project Ga0210401, IMG submission 150866) | Forest soil microbial communities from Barre Woods Harvard Forest LTER site, Petersham, Massachusetts, United States - Inc-BW-H-32-M | ecosystem: Environmental > Terrestrial > Soil >... | reverse complement strand
GCCTTCCGCGGCCGCCACCCGCAGCTGCATTTCGGGCTGGTTGATAAGTAAACTTTCGGGCGGATAAAAGCGAGAGAAGTGCTGGCCCATAATCTCTTTCGCGTCGTATCCCTTGATGTGCTCAGCCCCCACATTCCAACTTACGACGCGGCCGCTCGGGTCTAGCCCGAAGATGGCATAGTCTTTAACCGTCTCGACCAGCAAGCGCATTCGATCCTCGCTTCGGCGCAGCTCCTCTTCCGCAAGGTTGCGCTGCACGATTTCCGCGAGCAAGTCCACATTGATTTTTCGAAGCTCGGAAGTCCTCTCTTCAACCCGCCGTTCCAGTTCGTCCTTCGCTTTACGGAGATCCTCCTGCGTGCGCTTACGCTCAGCAATTTCAACCCTCAGTGCCTCCGGGCTCGGTATCGCCAGTGCCTTGGGAATCAGCCCTACAAGCAGGATGGCGGTCGGGACCGAGGCTAACGCGGTGACCCCTTTGACCGCTCCTGATAGCCAATAGGTCGCATGCCAGAGAGTCCACACTTCCATGGCATGTGTGGCGCCGCACGTCAGGATGAATACTCCAAAACAAACGAATACCCAGTTGAAGGGAACGTCCCGTCTCTTGCGGATGAAATAGATAAGCGTGAGGGGAATCGAAAAATAGGCGAGCGCGATCAAGGTGTCCGAAACCACGTGAAGCCAGATCAGCGCAGGTTGCCACAGATAGCAATACCCGTGCGGCATGAAATCGCCAGAAGAAAACAGCTTTCTTAGAAACTCCACGCGGTCCTCCTCGCATCTCGCTGGGAATCCAGGAGAGCGTCAAGAACACCACCGGGGCAATAGCGCCAGCGTTTCCGCGGCGCGGGAAGGAAATCCGAGCCTTGCACAGAAAACGTGCCAGGCAGTCAACTGAGAGAATTAATGTTTGCGTTACTTGTGGGTACGGGCTTGATCACTGAGCCCAGCCGATGCTACGTCGCTACTGTACTCGTTTGTATGCGAATCGCAACGTAGAAAGTCCTGATGGAGTTTTCTTCAGAGTATTGCAGATGCTCTGTCGGGCAACTGCCAGAGGTTCGACGCCGCCTCGCTGTCCTCGCCGTCTGAAGTTGTTCGCGCGAAAGCCGCGCGCCAACCAATTCATTGTACAGATATTAGATCGAGGTTGTTGGGTCTGGCGACCCGCAAGTTTTAACTGCAACTCCCCGTCCAGTTCTGACTCTCATTGCCCGCTTCCCGTTTTCTTATATTGGGCGTGCGCCAACCGTTTCGTCGTCGCGCCCGTCAGATTTCATCCACGGCCAAAGAGGGTCTGCGAGCTTTGTGATTTCCAGGAAGACGAGCGTCATCCAGTCGTCAATGCGAAAATAACGGAGGCCGTGAAGGATGGATTTAATGCGTGTGTAAGATCCCAACGAATCCGTTCACGCAGCCGCCGTCAAAACACTGTCGAAAGACTGACGTAAATTCCCCGCGGTCACTTGCCCAAAACCTCGCCCGCACCGCACATCCTGCGCTAATCCATTGCGTACAGCGAAGATACCAAGAGCCCCAAGGCTGTCATCGCGTTGGAACAAAAGATGCTTTGCTAGACCAGTGTCGGCAAGACTCCAACATTCAAATCGGAGAAACACTCTGTGGCGACGAAGCAGCATGAGAATAATTTCGGATTTGCAGTCGCCAAATGAATGGGCGGAAAGCCATATGAGAATCACGCGGAGACTTCCAATCGAGCTTCGTCGCCAAAGACGTGAATTTGCGGCACGGTGATATTCGTTGGGCGAACCGGACTTCGGCAAGCGTTCGAGCCCGGCGCCAATTGAAGCGACAAAGGAGAGAGGGCAATGACTGACCTGGAACTGAAGCGAAGTGTGGAAACAGAACTCAACTGGGAACCCAGCATTGATGCGGCCGAGATTGGCGTGGCGGCGAAAGACGGTGTCGTCACACTCAGTGGCCACGTCAAGAGCTTTTGGGAGAAATGGAGTGCGGAGCGCACCGTTTCCCGCGTGTCTGGCGTACGAGCGATTGTGAACGAAGTCGATGTGCATCTGGCGACCTCGAGCGAACGCACGGACGAAGAAATCGCCAAGGCCGCGGTACACGCCCTGGATTCGTCCATCTCGGTGCCCTCGAAGCGGATCACGGTAAAGGTTTCCAAGGGCTGGATCACCTTGGAAGGTGCGGTGTACTGGCAATTTCAGAAGAGGGCCGCCGAATCGGCCGTGCGTCATCTGATTGGCGTCAAAGGCGTCATCAATTTGGTGGAGATAAAGCCAAGTGCCAGCGCCGGCGAAGTGAAGGCGTCGATCGACGCGGCGCTGAGGCGCAGTGCCGAACTGGATGCGGGCCGGATCAAAGTCGAAGCGGATGGCGACAAAGTCACACTTCGCGGCTCGGTGCGCTCTTGGGCCGAGCGAGACGTGGCGGAACGCGCTGCGTGGGCAGCTCCTGGTGTCCGCGCTGTGGACAATCGCATTACCGTCGGGGCGCTTTCAGCTTCGGCATAGCATTGACTGCACAGCCGATTCGAACGGGGCGTTTTTAAGACACGATGGAAAGTGCATGGGAAACATTCAAGGAGAATGACAATGGCAAATCTAGCTAGAAGGGAAAACATTTTCGATGGGTTGTTCGATTTCAGGCGCGACTTCGATGGATTGTTCAACCGTTTGCTGGCTCACTCGTCGCAAGGGACACAAAATCCGGCAGCGCTTTTTGCCACGGTTCCGGCGATCGAGGCCCGCGTAGATGCCAAAGACAGCCAATATCACCTGCGCGTAGCCCTGCCGGGCGTAGATCCAAGCGAAGTCCAAATCAACCTTCAGGGCAAGGACTTGACGATTAGCGGCGAGCATAAGAGCGAGCAGGAGAAAAAAGAGTCGGATTACATTCGCAAAGAATTCTCCTACGAACATTTCGAGCGCACGGTCACGCTGCCTGAAAGCGTCGATACGGAGAAAATCAACGCTGATTTCAACAACGGCGTGCTCGAAATTACGGCGCCTCTTAGCTCCAGTGCGTTGCCCAAGCGGATCGAAATAAAGAGCCTGCAAAAGGCCAAAGGCGCAACAGGCTAACAAGCATTCAGGACACGCTGCATCTCAAAGAAAACCGAAGTCGAGGCGTGCAGGCGTTCGCTTGCACGCTTCGATCGATTTGGAGCGTAAGGTGGCGACCAGACAACTCATCGATAGTGACGTTGCTCCCGTCAGATGCTTCGCGTTCGGCAGTTTGCTTCGGACGCGCGCTGAGCCTATTACCAGACCGCAGCCGGCTGCGGAATCGAATATGCCAGTGCGCGCAGTGACAAAGGCAAAGAAAGAAGATTCGGCCACGCGGACGGCGTTCGACGACAAGGAATTGAGCGAATGGGTCATGACGCTAGGCGAGGAATGCTCGGCGCGTTTCCTTTGTGCGCTCGCCGAGGCCGTGATGAAGGCGGATGCTGAAGACTATTCCATCATCAGGCCGGCACTCGTGAACCTTAGGTGCAAATATTCCGACGCAAACTCGGACCGCGAGCGAGAGGCCGCCGTCATCACCAACAGGCGGCGAGCGAAGCGAAATTCGCCAAGCGAAAGGAGAATAGAGCTATGAACATTCTGAAGCGCTTCAGCGTTGCCGCGCTTCCGGTCCTCTTCTCTGTCTTGATCAATAGCGCGGGCATTCTGGACGCACAGGAACCTTCGGGCGCAAACCAGCAATCCGGGCAGGAAGCACCGGTTTCCGTTCCCAATAGGGCCGCCAGCCCACTCTACAAGGGCGAACAAGGCACTCAAAAATCCGAGATCGAGTTCGCTCCACTCAGCCGCACCGTAACTATCAAATTTCAGGTCGAAGACCCCAACGGGTATTTTTTGCCAAACATCCGACCGGACAACTTCGCCGTATATGAGGACGGAGTACGGCAGAAGAATCTCACGGTGGATGTCGAGCACGCGCCCGTGACCGTGGCGCTATTGCTGGAATTTGGCGGCCGTTACCACGAATTGAACCAAACCACCGGACGCGAGGTAACGCAAGTCTGCCGGCAGTTTCTAGACCGCCTCCACAGTGACGACAAAGTTGCGATCTTTGCATACAACGGGAAATTGGAGACGCTTGCCGACTTCAATCAGCCCTTGGACGCGGATCACAGCGCTCTCGATCAGTTAGGAACGCCGCCCGAATCGGAATTGAATTTCTACGATGCTCTCATCGAAACATCGAATCGAATGCGGAATGTCAGCGGGCGCAAGGCGCTCATTGTCGTATCGAGCGGGCTGGACACCTTGAGCAAGGCGAGCTACCAACAAGTGCTCGGCGCGGTTCGGGAATCCGCGACCACGATTTACACGATTGGTTTGATTCGACTGATACAACCGGATCTCTCCTTCTACGGGACTGCGGCGCCCTTCGCGCGCATTGATTGGAACAGCGCGGAAAATCAACTGGAAGCGCTTGCGAAAGGGTCAGGGGGCCGCGCTTACGTTCCGGGCGCCGACGGGGAGATAGCCGCGATTTATGACGACCTCATGGAGAACCTGCGAGTCCGCTATGTGATCACGTATGTGTCGTCCAACACCGCGACAGCGGGACCGCCGCGGAATCTTCGCATCGAGCTGATTGACCCGACCACCGGTGGCCCACTGAAAATCCACGACGCCAGTGGCAAAGTGATCGAGGCAAAAGTCTATCTTCAGGCTAATTACGCACCGAAGAACGCAAAAGGCGATTGACACAACGATTTTGTACGTGCTCGGGGCTGGTGGTGCGACGGTTGGCAAGAAGTCTTTGGCTAAATTCCTGCGGAACCACGACGGTGATCGGCGACCTGTCATTGGGCCAGCGTAGGAGGGGAAAATGCGACTCGCAAGAATCATTCTTGGGCTGTTTCTTCTAATCGTGGTGGCGAGCGAGGCGGTCGCGCAAAATGTATCTACGGACTTCGATCCGAGGGTGAATTTCTCGCAATACAAGACCTATATGTGGATTAGTCCTCCGCGAATCGTGGGGGATCCGTTCATGGAGCCGCGCTTAATCGATGCAGTAAATGCAGCGCTCGCGGCTAAGGGCTGGCAGCTGGTAACGGCAGGGGCCGACGTGAGCCTTGTTGCACACGTCGCCACGCGGGAAGGGCACACCCTCGAAACGTTCTATGACGGATTTGGCGGAGGCTGGGGCTGGCATCATTGGGGGCTTGGATTCGGCGAAGCGGTTACGACAGAGCACCCATACGAGGTCGGGACGCTGGTGGTGGATTTGTTTGACACTCGGAGCAAACAACTCGTCTGGCGCGGAGTCGCGACGGATACTTTGTCGGAGAAGCCGGACAAGAACATCAAAAAGCTCAACAAGGCCGTCGAGAAGCTCTTCAAGAACTTTCCGCCGAAGTGATTCCAAAACATTCGCTGCGCGAGCGGGCGCAGCAGTCGGTTTCTTGATGGTCAATCATTGACACCCTGAAAGCGTCGAAGGAGGAGCCGTTATGAGCGTTGCAGCAGCTTCCGTTCCTACATTGCTAAAAAAATCTTTAACTTGGTCAATCGTGCTCAGTGTTCTGATGATTCTGGCCGGCATCCTCGCCATCGCGGTGCCCCCGATTGCTGGAATCGTAGTGACCGTGTTTGTCGGCTGGTTGCTGGTGTTCAGCGGCGGTGTGCATCTAGTCTTCGCCTGGCACGCGCGTGCCAGGCGGGCGGCAATTTGGGAGGTACTCGTAGGCATTCTCTACGTTGCGGTTGGCGGATACCTGCTTATAAATCCCGTTCTGGGGATAGTCTCCCTCACTCTAGCCCTTGCCATCTACTTCGTCGCGGAAGCGGCGCTGGAACTTATTTTGTCTTTCCGGCTCCGGCCAATGCCAGGGTCCGGATGGCTGTTGTTCGATGGAATCATCACCGCGATCCTCGCCATCATTATTGGGAGAACGTGGCCGTTGAACTCCGCGTGGGTGCTTGGCACCCTCGCGGGTATCAGCATGATGTTTAGCGGGACAGCACGCTTGATGCTCTCTCTGGCGGCACGGCGCGCGCTCACCAATTAACCTAAGTCGGCGGGAAACCGACCGATTCTCGATCCTGTGGCCGCTGGGCGCGACAGTCCACCTGCGACGAGATGTCATTGGCGCAATACTGCAAGTGAACAATTATGACGGACGAGAACGGCTCTCGAGATGTGCGGCCCGCTATCGTGCGGGTCTTCGGGCGGACCGGGTGCGCCGCGGCTTATGCGGTGCGCGACTTCCTTCATCGTTGCGATGTGCCTTTCGAGTGGATCGAGTTGAAAACAGATGAACAAGCTCGCACGATCGGCGTGGACAGCATCAACGATTCTCGGCTGCCTGTCTGCGTTTTCTCTGACGGTGCTCGAATGCAGAATCCTAGCATTCGTCAGATCACCGAAAAACTAGGATGGTTCCGTGATCCTTCGCGCTCCGAGTATGACGTAGCTATCTACGGCGCGGGGCCAGCAGGACTGAGCGCTGCGGTCTATGCCGCATCCGAGGGCCTAGCCACGGCTTTGGTCGAACGTAATGCCATCGGGGGACAAGCAGGAACCAGTCCTAAAATCGAAAACTACCTGGGCTTCCCCGCTGGTATCAGCGGAGCCGACTTGGCCGAACGCGCCCGCGAACAGGCTTGCCGTTTCGGAGCCGAGATTCTGCTCGCTCGCGAAGGAATTCCAGGAGAATTGTCAGCGGGCAATCGAGTGGGGTACTTGGCCGATGGAACCAAGATTATCGCGCGCTCCGCAATCTGCGCCACTGGTGTTGACTACCGTCGCCTCGGTTTGTCCGGAGAGGACCGTTTCCACAGCGCCGGAGTCTACTACGGCGCTGGCGCGAGCGAGGCATCTCTTTGCCGCAACGAATATGTTTTTGTCGTCGGTGGCGGAAATTCGGCGGGTCAGGCAGCGCTCCACTTTTCGAGGTTTGCGGAAAAGGTGACCATTGTGGTGCGTCACGATTCGCTGAAGAGCACGCTCTCGTCTTATTTGCTGGATCGCATAAATTCCACGAAAAACATCGAAGTGTTCACCAATACTGAAGTCACGGCGCTGCACGGCAACGGTATCCTGCGAGCGATTACGCTCAAAAATCATCGGACCGATAAGAACCAGACCTGCAACACGCGGTGGCTCTTCGTTTGTATTGGCGGCGCCCCGTACACCGAATGGGCCACGGGTGTGGGCGTTGCCCGTGACGAGGGCGGTTATCTCGTCACGGGCCCCGATTTGCTTCGCGACGGACGGCCTCCCGATGGTTGGCCTCTGGACCGCAATCCGTATTATCTCGAAACCAACGTTCCTGGCGTGTTCGCGGCGGGCGACGTGCGGCGTGGTTCCGTGAAGCGATGTGCATCGGCAGTGGGCGAAGGAGCTATGGCCGTGATGTTCGTACATCGATATTTGGCGAGCGGCTAACGCGAGCCTGGCGTAGGTCCGATGAGCAGTCAACCTTAGCTCTGAAGTTCAGAAGCAATCGGATCCTTTCGGTCACGCGATTGCAAAATCACTTGGAAAAGAGTTGTGGTGCGCAAAAACCTCACCGGCCTCGTAAGTCTCTTGAGAATCAAACCTTAATTCCCTTCAGAGTTCTCAATCTCCCCGCACTGATTTTCCTTCTGATCAACGGCGTTCCGCGACAGATTCGACTGTAAATTGTGCCTCTCATGACCAGAAGAACATTTCTATTCATCCTTCGTCGTCTCTTCTCGATCGCATTAGTCCAAGATATCCGTAAATTGGCAGCTTCGAAATTCCGCTGCTACATCGCTCAGTCCGTCAATTTCGACATCGAAAGCCGGGATAGATGCAGTCACGTCAACGACAACCTTCCTTCTACCCAAAGTATATTTGTAATATGGAAACTCCCAAGTCTTTGCGCTCATTTACGACGGCACTCCTTCATACGACTTATGGCGCACCCCAGTACGAATCATCAATACTTCGGCCGCCTTCCCTAGTCCTCCTGGGAGAAACGTGAAGAATTGCTGGCCCGTGTCGCACTGCCCCGGCCAGTAATAGCTCTCCGGTTGTCAAAGCTGCGGCCACATCCGCCATTTCTTTCGATACAAAGCCAAAGGCTTGTTGTGCGAACTCCATATCCGATTGATTAGTCACTCTCATCAGGAACAAATTGTCGCATTCGGACAATATGTTGGAATCGACCTTGCGGGGCCTCTGCGTCACGACAATTAGGTACAAGCCGTATTTCCGTCCTTCGGCAGCTATGCGTACAACTTTCGCACACAAACTTTCGGAGGCGGGCGATACCTTTCGCTCTGGCACTAAGTCGTGCGCCTCGTCAATCACAATGAACGTGGGAGTTCTCAGGTCTGGTTTATCGTAATCGCGGAGTGCTTCCCATTGGTCGCGCCTCCCCTTGATCCACAAAGCGTCTAGCGCCCTGTTTACAATCGCATTTTTCTCCTCATCGCGATCTGCAGATTGGAGGTCAATTACGAGCACCCGGGGCGCAGAATCAGGACTCACAATGAAATCAGATATATCAGTCTCTCCGTCACCTACGCTCCTCCAGATTTCGTATTCTCCCAAATTCTGCACGACTGCTCTGTATCGCAAGACCATCTGATGGTTCAAACCACTCCTGAGCATTTGCGCAAGCGGATTGTCCTTGATGAATTTCGGCCCGTTTCCAGAAAGCAAATACTGCACAACTTTCTCGCTTTGTTCGCGAAAGAAATCAAAATCGTAAGATTCGTCATCATCGGAATCCCAGGCTTCGGTTGAGGATTGACTTGACAAGAAAAGACACCAATACAAATAAGCGTCTCGTTGCGGGTCAATGTTCATTACATTCGCCTTCTCTGACTCGCTCAATCTGCCCCAGTCGATCGCCAGCTTCCTTACATTGGGCAAATTGTGATTGGAGGCAATGACACACGACACCTTATTCCAAGAATCGAGAAAACTCGCCTGATTCTCAGCCGGGAAAAACCACGGTTGGCACTTTGCGTTAGTCCATGTGTTTGCATTTAATTCGTTTAAGCGAGCGTAGTCTGAGTTGGGATCGAAAATCACCACGTTTGCTTTCGTCTTGATAAGAAGTTCCTCAATTAATCTGCCCATCATGAAGGATTTTCCAGATCCCGATTGGGCAAGTACCGCGCAATGCTTCCCGAGCGATGAGGCCCCGAGTGAAACTGGATTTTTGGTGTCGCGCTCCAGGGCTAGGTCGATCCCCACTTACACAACTCCTTAAGAGACATCGGGATAATCGATGGCGGGTTGTATAACCGAACTATTTGGTTTTCGCAAGGTTTTCTTAAGACGTATTCAAGAACACGAGCTGTGCAGCTCGCGCGTAACCGGAGGGTTGCGGACCGAAGGAATCACGCCACGAGAAAGACAAGCCGAAACTGCTCTTCCGGTAGAGCGCCTGCTCGACTCGAATCGAGAGCATTTTTCGAAGGGTTTGCCCAAACTTGCACAAAGAACATTTACTTTTTGTAGCCCAATTGGTAGCCCAACAAGCAGAGGGTTCTGCGCTGTAAACAGACGACGATTCAGCGACTTAGGTGAGATGAAGGCGTGCTTGCAAAGCAGGTGCTCTCCCAGCTGAGCTACACGCCCCCTGCAACTATACGATTCTAATAGTTAGTCTAATCGAATTTCGTGAGATTGACTACCTGCTGAGTTGGCAGGCGCTCACGCAGATTGATCCGCCCAACCATCACGCGCAACCTTAACCGCGTGACGTACTTACAATGACTTCCTGAACAGCCTTAACTTTGAGTCTTGGTCCATTCGGTCCAAGAACGCAGATTTCGGAATGGGTTGGTGCGACGCAGTACCCATTAAATTGTGTCGACAACGGATCCACCTCGACCACTCATTGGTCGACGGGCACTCGATTGAGTGCACCCCTGTGGTGAGACAGTTGTGGTTTGAACATTTCCGAGAACCCCGTCTGGCCAGCTAAAGGCACTTCTCCGGTTACGCGACGCAATATAAGAGGGCGCCCCAATTGGAGTAGGTTTTGAGTGTCGGCTCGAACCTACCTCAGAAAGGAGCGCCCCCTAACAGACGGATGCCCTGCGAGACTAAAGTGCGTCTTTCCGAGGCGCTTCGAATTCCAGAAGGATCTTAAAACCGATGACGTCGGCTCCCAAACGTATCGGCCAGTTTCGTCTCGGCCTCTCGGCTTTCGATTGAGTAGAGTGACGTTGTGAAAGTTCGACGGGGTTTCCTGCGCTTCGACATGGGCAGAGTCTTGCGCCCTAGACCGCGCGGCTCAAGGCGTTACCGTACCAATGACGCAGCGCGAGGGAGTGAACCCAGCTATTTGATTTCGAGAGTTCATCCGGGTGTCTGATCCCGCGGCACCTTGACCCTCTTCAACCAGAAATCATTAAGGCTCTTTACCAACGCTTCAAACTGAGTCAAGTTATCCGGTTTTCTGAGATAAGAGTTTGCCATCAGTTGATAACTGCTCACGACATCGGATTCCGCTTCGGAACTGGTGAAGACAATCGCTGGAATCATTTGCACGTGAGGGTTTGCCTTAGCACGCGTCGGAGTTTTCTACGCGGAGCACGGATGGGGCGGATGTGTTTCAGGATCCGCGGATTCGCAGGATGGCGGGGATTGGGAGTTGAGAGTTTAAGGTTGAAAGTTAAGAGTTAAAAGCTAAAACCCACCTCCCGACGATTTCCCACGGTCCATTCGTGCGGCTTCAATGGTTGCGCAAACGTCAGAAAAAGCAGATTCCTCTTCTGCGTCCGCGGGATCGCAATGACAGCGTTCGGGATGTTTCGATGAAGTGTGTAACGGTAAAACCACCGGAAAGTATCTGTTTCATTAGAATATAAGACTTATCGGATAAATCAGGAATTTGTATTGGACCTGGACGCTGGGGGTATCTACAGTGAAGCTCCCGCGACAGCTTGGGCCGGCGTTACGACGGAATCACGACCGATATTTGTATTTGGTGCCGGCGGTTCCGAGAGTTCGGGACTCGAGGCTGGAGCACGGAAGGACTGATGACCGCAGCGGCCGTCCCATCACCGTATGGAAGATCCCGCGCGTTTATGAAATACCACTTCGACACGGCATATGACGAAAT
>Ga0210401_10007348_pt1 | contig 11066 bp, 15 predicted proteins | sample IncBWH32MmetaG_FD_150866 | JGI IMG/M metagenome (GOLD analysis project Ga0210401, IMG submission 150866) | Forest soil microbial communities from Barre Woods Harvard Forest LTER site, Petersham, Massachusetts, United States - Inc-BW-H-32-M | ecosystem: Environmental > Terrestrial > Soil >... | reverse complement strand
GTCCCCAGGACTGGTCGTGCAGGTCGTCATCCAGCGGCCAGCCGGCCGCCAGCACCCGGTCCCGCTCGGCGGTGACGTCGTCCACTTCCAGCACCAGCTCCAGGCCGGCTGGCGGCCGCCGGGCGGCACGGGCGTTGGGCAGGGCGTGCTCGACCGCGCCGATGCGCACTGCGCCGCGGCGCAACTCGGCGTACGGCGGGGTCTCGTCGCGGCGGTCGGCGGCGAGCCGGAAGCCGAGGACGCGCTGGTAGAAGTCGACCGTGACGTCAATGTCGTCCGGGAAGATCTCGCAACGCAGCGTCATGTCCATAACCGGTTACGGTAACCCGGTGGTCAGTTATGAGTGGCGCGGGCCGTTCCGCAACGCCGAGCTCAGCGCGCTGCACGCGGCGGGCTTCGGCCAGCCGGCCCGGGAGCACGACTGGCAGGCCCAGGCTGAGCGGCACAGCCTGGGCTGGGTGTGCGCGCGGGACGGCGCCGGGTTGGCCGGCTTCATCAACGTGGCCTGGGACGGCGGGTCGCACGCGTTCATCCTGGACACCGTGGTCGCCCCGCGGCTGCGGCACCACGGCACCGGGACCAGGCTGGTCGCCGTGGCCGCCGAGGGGGCCCGGGCGGCCGGCTGTGCCTGGCTGCACGTCGATTTCGAGGCCCGACTGGGCCCGTTCTACTGGGCCAGCTGCGGCTTCCGCCCCACCGCCGCCGGCCTCATCGCGCTGCGCTAGCTGTCAGGCGGGCACCACGTACGGGAAGCTGTCGTCCCGCGCGCACCAGCCACGTGAAGAGTCGGCAGCCGGGCCGGACCTATTGCCGGCCAAGTCGTGATCATGACTAGTAAGCGGCTGGGAATAATGGTGCACTCAACACATGAGGGTGGGCACCCGGGCGGTGAGCTGAACATGACCAGTGCGGATGCGCCGAGCCAGCCAGGCCGCAGCCAGCCGATCAGCCCACGACAGGTGACGATCCTTCAGTTCATCCGCGAGTCCGTGGCGCGCCAGGGCTATGCGCCCTCACTGCGCGAGATCGCCCAGGCGGTGGGCTTGGCCAGTCAGTCCACCGTTTCCTACCATCTGTCGGCATTAGTGAAGAAGGGCTACCTGAGCCGGGGGCCGGGTCTGCCGCGTACCACCGTGGAACTGCCGTCCGGCCAGGACCCGGCCAGCCAGAACCCGGCCGGACCCGGCAATGCCGCAGCCAGGACCGACGCGGCTGACGCGCCCAAATCCAAGCCGGAAGCTGCTGCGAGCAGGACCGATACTGCCCCGGCGCCGCCGGGCGCCGGGCCGGGCCGGGCCGACCTCGACCACCCGGTCCGGGTGCCGCTGATCGGGCGGATTGCGGCCGGCGTGCCGATCACCGCCCAGCAGGAGGTGGAGGACACCTTCCTGCTGCCGCGCAAGATCGTCGGCCACGGCACCCTGTTCATGCTGCGGGTGGCTGGCGACTCCATGATCAACGCGGGCATCACCGACGGGGACTACGTGATCATCCGGCAGCAAGAGAAGGTGACCAGCGGTGACATCGTGGCCGCGCTGATCGAGGGCATCGAGCATGAGGCGACGGTCAAGACGTTCCAGCAGGCCGAGGACGGCCAGTGCTGGCTGATGGCGCACAACCCGGCGTACCCGCCGATCCCGGGCGACAGCGCCGAGATCATGGGGAAGGTCGTCGCGGTGCTCCGCCGTACCGTTTAGCGGTCAGCCCGGCCGGTGCAGGTTATTGAGGGCCAGGAATTTCTCGATCATGGCGTTCACCTGGTCCGGCACTTCGAGCTGGTTGAAGTGACCGGACCCGACCGTCTGGCCAATCGTGATCGCGGGACAGGCCCGGCGCAGGTCGGCCGCGGAGTTGGGCGGGTGCGCCGAGCCGATGGACAGCACCGGGACGGTGGCCCGGCTGAGCGCACCCGCTCCATCGAACTCGCCCATGGCCTGCACGATGGCGGCCGCGATCCCCGGCGCGGCCTTCGGGAACTCCGCGATGATCTCGTCCCGGCGGACCCTGTCGGTGGGCAGGAAGAACCCGTTGGCGAACTCGGTGCGCCACGACCCGTCCTGGTCCGCGCGGACTGTGTCGGCTGACTCCCGGAAGTACGCCTTGACCCGCTCGTTGGTGATCGGCGCCGGGTCAACCATCACCAGGGCACACAGCGCCCCGGGGCGAGCCGCAGCGGACAGCCCGACCAGGGCACCCAGGCTATGGCCGACCAGCACGGGACGGCGCAGCCCGGCCGCCGCCGCGATGGCGAGCACGTCATCGGCCAGCACATCGACGTCGTAGCGGCCGGGATCGGGCTTCTCGCTCTCGCCGTGCCCGCGCAGGTCCAGAGCCAGCACGGCATGGCCCGGGGCGAAGAACTCGAATTGCGGGGCGAGATACGACCGGTCACAGCTCCAGCCGTGCACGAAGACGATGGGCGGTTCGCCGACGCCCGCGACTTCATAGGCCAGGTTGACGCCTGACACCTGGGTGAATTCGACCATGGCCACCCCCTGGCGGCCCATCCTGCCAGCCGGGGGTCAGCTGAGCTTGGAGTCGACTATCCGCGGGTGCCCGGAGCTGTGGAAGAAGATGCCCGGGTAGGGCCGGGTCCAGAACACCGCGCTGGGGTTGTCGTGCAGCGTGGAGCTCTTGATGGTGGTCAGCCAGCCGGTGTTGTTGCTGACGAAGAAGATGGCACCCCCGCCCTCCCGGGCGTGGTTGTTCCGGATGACCGTGCCCGCGATCTTCAGCGAGTACCGGTCCCCGTCGTTGTAGATGGCGCCGCCGCTGCCGCCGCCCGCGGTCCCCGGCTGGGCTGGATTCTGCCCGTACCCGATGGCCCGGTTGTTGGTCATGACGCTGTTCGTCACCACCCAGGACACCCCGATGCTGCTCAGCGCGCCGCCGTTGGAGCAGCGCCCGCCGGTGAACGTGTCCTTGGTGATGTACACCGGCCGGTTACGCCACTGGACCAGCGCGCGGACGGCCGCCCCGCCCAGGTCCGGGCCGCTGTGGTAGCAGCGGTTGTTCAGGAACGCCGAGTTGACCACCTTGAGCTCCTCATGGCGCCACATGGCAACGGTAATGATCACGGTAAGGCTGATAAATCAGCTAAGCGGATCACCAGGCAGAACGCGTGGCCGTCCGGGTCGCGGCAGACCCGCCAGGAGACCTGCTCGCCGCCGGGCCCCGGCCGCGGGGAGACGTGCTGCTCGACGTACGAGCCGCCCAGCGCCACAACTCGCTGCTGGGCTCTGTCGAGATCCCTGACCAACACGTCGAAGTGCACCCCGGAGCCGGCCCCGCCTCCCGCGGCCTCGGCCAGCGAGCCGGCCTCCGACCCCGAGCCGGCCCCCGATTCGGAGCCGACGCCCTGGAAGGACAGCCGCTGCCCGTGCGGCGGCGGTTCCAGGGTGACCCAGCCGGGATACCACTGCACCGGTGTCCCGCCGAGCAGCGCCGCCCAGAACCCGGCCAGCCGGTGCGGGTCGGCCGTGTCGAGCACGATCTCCCGGATCCAGCCAACCACCTGGTCGCTCTCGGCCACCCGCCCATCATGCCGGACCGCCTGCCGCCTCAATGCAGTAGGCGAAAGGGGTCCGGGCGGCCGGAGATGGCCAGGCCTCGCGGCGAACCAGGTCAGTCGCCCCCATGCTCCGGGCCAGCGCCAGGTAATGGCGACGCGCCGAACCCAGCCCAGTTGCTGGGTTTCGGTCATGTTCACCAGCGATGATGGACGCAGCTAATGGCCCCGTCCGGGGATGCACGAGCGTTCCCGGGGCAGGATAACGGTGATGAAGCGGTCATGACCGGCGGCGCACCCGCACCCCCTTAGCGGCGCGCGGTCCGGACGGCGGTGGAGGCACGGCGTGAGCATCGGCGAGGCCCTGGCGGAAGCGCGCGACCAGGCCGGACTCAGCATCGCCCAGGTCAGCGAGCGCACCCGGATCAGGCAGGGAATCATCCAGGGCATCGAAGCCGACGACTACGGGGTATGTGGCGGCGACTTCTACGCCCGCGGCCACATCCGCAGCATCGCCCAGGCGGTCGGCACCGATCCCGAGCCGCTCATCGAGGAGTACGACCACGACCACGCCGCGACCGGCCCGATCGCGGCGACCGGCCTGGACGAACTGGTCGCCAGGTCCCGGCCGCCCCAGCGGCCCCGGCTGAACCCGGCCCTGCTGATCGCCGCGGCCGTGGTGGTCGTGCTCGGGGTGGGCGGCTACCTGCTCGCCACCGGCCTGGGGCACAGGACCGGCCCGGCGCCCAAAGCGGCCGCGCCCAGCCTGGCCGGTCACGGCACCGCGAGCCCCGGGACGGGCGAAAGCCCGGCCGCGGCGCAGTCCGGCCAGGCGGTGGTGGTCCGGCTGACCAGCACCCGGGGTACATCGGTAGTGTTCACCACCCCGTCCGGCCGGTACCTGTCCCGGTCCTACGCAGCGGCGGGCACGTCCGTTACCTGGACGCTGCACCGGGCGGTGCACATTAAGCTGGCCGACCCGGCCAGCGTCCGGATGACCGTGGACGGGAAGAACCCGCTGCCCGCCCACCCAGCGGCAGGCCCGGTCACGCTGAGCCTCGATCCGGGTCGGCCGGTCACCGTGGCCAGCCCGGCGGCCCCCACTCCGGCTCCTACGCCCTCGCTGCAGAACCTGCAGCCGGTGAACGTCAGCCCGTTCGGCGCGTTCGGCCACCCGGGCGACAACCCGCAGGGTGCGCCGCGAGCCGTGGACGGCAGGCCCGGCACGGCGTGGCACACCGACTGGTACACCACACCCTGGTTCGGCAACCTGTACCCCGGCACCGGCCTGCTGCTGGACATGGGCCACCAGGTCACCGTGGACAAGGTCCGGGTCAGGCTGGGCCCCGCGCCCGGCACCCACTTCCAGATCCGCGTCGGCTCCGCCCGTGACCTGGCCGGACTGCCCGTGGTCGCGCGGTCTGCCGGGCCAGGCGGTGTGATCAAGCTGCCGCTGGCGAGTCCAGCGCACGGGCGTTATGTATTGGTGTGGTTTACCAAGTTGCCGCCGGACGCGGCGGGCACCTTCCGGGTCGATGTGTTCAACGTGGTCGCGAGGGGCCACGGGTAACGGCCGCCCCCAGTGTGCTCGGGGGTGTCAGGCGACCCGGCGCCAGCCCAGCTCGCCGGACTTCCAGCGGGCGATCGCCTTGTGCTCGCTGACCACCTTGACCTCGCGCAGCTGACTGCCGTGCTCGTGTATGGCCTGCTCGGCCCCGGCCATTCCATCGAGCGGCGAGGGCTGCGGGATCTCCCGCTTGGCGCCGGACTGCTCGATAAGGATCAGATTGGCCGGGCGGGCTTCGCCGGCCGGGTTGATGTTCTCACTCACAACTGTTACGACCTCTGCTCGTTGCCGGGTATTCCCCAATTGTGGTGTTGGGCGACACGTTCACTCCCGGCGGAACGCTGTGACCAGCCACAATGCCGCGTTAGGGGAGTACGAAAGTTCATCCCATTAACTAACTCGGGCCTGGCGGGCCTGGCGGGCCTGGCGGGCCTGGCGGCGCCGCTCCCGGCGCAGCCGGGGATGTAGCGCGCTCACGGGTGATACGCAGCCAGCACCCAGGTTGGCGCGCTGCACTGGACCTGCGGCAGGCCACTGCACACGCCCCGGGCCTGCAGGAAGAAGGCATTGCCATGTTCTGGTACGGACCACAGTTCGGTGGCTGGGGCTGGGCGGCCGGTCTCAGTTCGCTGGTCTTCTGGGCGCTGCTGGCGGTGGGCATCTTCGCCCTCGCCCGCTCCCTCATCCGCGGTGGCCAGCGGCCCTTCCCGCCGCGGCCGGGCTATCACACTACGGCGGCGCCATACGGCCCAGGACCCGGCGCTGGCCCCGGACCGGGACCCGGACCCGGGTACCCGGCACCGGCTGAGCAGATCCTGGCCGAGCGGTTCGCCCGCGGCGAGATCGACGAGGACGAATTCCACCAGCGGATGACGGTGCTTCGCGCCGAGGCCCCGCACCATCCAGGCCAGCCCGGTCCCTCGTACTGACCCGCTCAGCGGGGCTACTTGGCCGGCAGCCCGGCCGCGAATTCCAGTCCCCGCCGCACCCAGCCGGTCAGCGCATCATCGGCCGCGAAGCCCGCGGGCTCGACGCTGATGAACCCGGACAGCGCCCGCCCGGCGAGCAGCATCGGCCGCACGTGCGGCTCAGCCAGGGCCTGCTCGCGGCCGTCCGCGCCGACCCGCACGATCAGCGCCGGCCCTCGCACGCCGCAGCACATATTGCCGTTGACCAGGAATGACAGCCCGCCGCCGACCATCTTCTGCTCGGCCACGCCGGGCTGGTCAGCCAGCACCCGCCGGACCCGGTCAGCGACCTCGGGATCGTAGCTCACAGGTCAGGTTCCTCCCGTTGCCTGGTCCTATCTTCCCGGTTCCTATGCTGCAGGTATGGGGCAAGTCCGGGTCGGCACCGCGTCGTGGACGGACCGGACCCTGATCGAATCCGGCTGGTACCCGCCGGAAGCGGCCACGCCGGAGCAGCGGCTGCGCTACTACGCCCGGCAGTTTCCCTTGGTCGAGGTGGACGCCACCTATTACGCGCTGCCCGCCGAACAGACCGCGACCAGCTGGGCGGAGCGCACCCCGGCCAGGTTCACCTTCAACGTGAAGGCGTTCAGCCTGTTCACCCAGCACCCCACCCGGGTCGCCGCGCTGCCCACCGACCTGCGCCCAGCCGCGGAGAAGACCGGCAAGGACCGGATCTACCTGAAAGACATCGATCCCGCAGTGACCGATCAGGCGTGGCAGCGGTTCCTGGCCGCACTGGAGCCGCTCAACCAGGCGGGCAAGCTCGGCGCCATCCTGTTCCAGTTCCCGATGTGGTTCCCGATCTCCCGGACGAACAAGGACTACATCCTGGCCTGCGCCGACCGGGCAGCACCGCGCCGGATCTGCGTCGAGTTCCGCAACCGGACCTGGATGACACCGGAGAACCAGGAAGAGACGCTGAGCTTCCTCGCTCGCCACCAGCTCCCGTACGTCTGTGTGGACATGCCCCAGGGCTACCGGGACTCGATCCCGCCAGTGGTGGCGGCCACCGCACCTGACCTGTCCGTGGTCCGGATGCACGGCCATTCGGACAAGTGGACCAGCAAGGACATCCACGAGCGGTTCGGGTACCACTACACCGAACGCGAGCTCGAGGAGTGGGCACCCAAGGTGCGCGAGCTGGCCCAGCAGACCGAGACCACGCACGTCCTGTTCAACAACTGCTACCGCGACTACGCGCAGACCAACGCCCAACAACTGGCTGAGCTGCTCAAGGTCTGACCGGCCGGACTCTCCGGTCCTGGCGCCCGGCCGGCGAACCGGGGAGGATCAGGCTGAGCGGCGGGCGACGAGGGCCGCCGGACCGAGGAGGGGGACCGCCATGCCCATCGTGCAGGCCAACGGAATCGACATCTACTACGAGGTGCAGGGCGAGGGTGAGCCGCTCGTCATGATCCCCTACCTGGCCGCCGACCAGGCCTGCTACGCCTTCCAGCTGGCGGACTACGCGAAGCACTTCAGCTGCTACACGGTGGACCTGCGCGGCGCGGGCCGGTCCAGCAAGCCGCACGGGGCGTACCGCACCGACCTGCTGGCCGACGACGTGGCCGCGTTCATGCAGGCGGCTGGGCTGGACCGGGCGCACATCTGGGGCCTGTCGCTGGGCGCGGCCACCGGGATGTGGCTGGCCGCGAAGTACCCGGCCCGGGTGACGTCGCTGTCGCTGCACAGCGCCTGGACGGCCACCGACCCGTTCCTGACCGCGGTGGTCGAGAGCTGGCGGATCATGGCCGAAGGGCTCGGCAGCGTGGCCGACATGGCCGTCAAGGGGATCTTCCCGTGGTGCTTCACCCCCGAGCTGTACGCGGCCCGGCCGGAGTACATCGACTCGCTGGCCGAGTTCGTCCGCGGCCGCCCGATGCCGCCGGTGGACGCGTTCCTCCGCCAGTCGGAGGCGGTGCTGACGCACGACGCGCGGGACGTGCTGAGCTCCATCCAGGCGCCCACCCTGATCACGTTCGGCGGGCGCGACATGGTCACCTCGACGCGGTTCGCCGGGCCGTTCACCGAGGCCATCCCGCAGGCTGAGGTGACCGTGTTCGAGGACTGCGCGCACACGCCGATGTACCAGGATGTCGAGGAGTTCAACCAGCGCACCCTGGGGTTCCTGCGCCGCCAGGCCGACCCAGCCTGACCGGTCAGCGTTCGGCGAATACGGCCAGCGCCACCTGGTAACTGTCGAACGCCCGGGCAGCGCCCGCGTACGCCTCGAGGTGGATGAACAACTCGACCACTTCCTCCTTGGTCACGCCGGAGTTGAGCGCGATCCGGAGTTGCCCGCGCAGCGGCTCGTGGGTGCCCAGCGTGGCCGCGATGGCCACCGAGATCAGCGCCCGGCTGCGGGTGTCCAGCCCGCCCCGCGACCATGAGTCGCCGAACGCGTGTATGGTGGCCAGCCGCCGGAAGTCTGCCCCGGCCGGCGGCTCCCCCTCGCCCAGCGGCAGCACCAGCGGCTGGCCGAGCAGCCGCTCCGCGGTATCCAGGGCCTGCTGGTACCGGCCAGCCTCGGCAGCATCCGTCGGCTCGGGACGCCACTCGGCGCGGTAGTCCGGGTGGCTGGCAAACTTAGCCGCGGCCGCCCGCATGGCCACCTCGATCCGGGGCGGATCGTCGCCCTCCTGGTACGCGGCCACCAGGGCGAACGTTTGCCGCCGCTCCGCGTCGGTGGAGCCCGCGTCGGCCGTCCGGTGCATGAGGAAGGCGGCCAGGTCATCAAGGCTGTCGTTGGTCATCGGGGGTCTCCTCAGGGCGCGGGCGTTCAGAAATTATCTGCCTTGAGGATGTGCGGTCACCCACCGCCGGTCAGGCTCGGGGTATGTCTCAGACAGGGTTGGCGGCACCCGGCCTATCCGGGCAGGCCAGGACGGACAGGCCGGCTGACCTGACCGACCGGCAGCTGATGGTGCGGGTCACGAGCCGGCTGGCGCGGTGCGCCGACGACGGCACGGACGCTGATGACTGGTTCCCGGTGGCGACCCGGTGGAGCCGGGCCCGCGCCGAGGCCGCGCGGGCGCTGGCGCTGTGCGCCAAGTGCCCGGTGCGTGCGCACTGCCTGGAGCTGTCGATGCGGCAGTGGGACGCGGCCGGGCGCTACGGCGTCTGGGGCGGCTTGCTGGAGGCCGAGCGCGCGGCCATCCGCGAGGAATGGCTCAGCGGGGTGAGCGTCAGCCACCTGCTGGACACGAGGAGCGGCTAGGCCAGAGCTGGACCGCCTGGGCCAGACCTGGACCGCCTAGGGCAGTGCGGCCAGCAGTTCCCGGCAGGCCCGCTCGCAGCGGCGGCACGCCTCGGCGCACACCCGGCAGTGCGGGTGATTCACGTGCCGCTCGCACTCGTCGCCGCAGCTGCTACAGCTGGCCACGCAGGCGTCCAGCAGCGGCCTGACCACGGCCGGGTCGTACGCCGCCTGGCGGCTGACCACCCCGGCGCTGGCGGCGCAGATATCCGCGCAGTCCAGGCACAGCCGGATGCAGGTGACCATCTCGGTCAGCTGGGGCTCGCTCAGATCCGCGCTGACGTCCGCGGTGCAGGCCTGAGTGCAGTCGGTCAGCGCGTCGATGGCCGCGGCCAGCACGTCGTCGTCCACACGGTAAGTAGTCGGGTAGGTGTCCAGCAACTGCCGTGCGTAGCTCATCGCGCCTCCTAGCCCTAGACGGCGCCCACGGCCTTTTCCACCGTCTCGAAGAGACCCTCCAGCGGGACCTTGCCATCGATACGGGTGCCGTTGACGTAGAACTTGGGGGTGGCGTTCACCCCGCTCTGGATGCCCTCCCGCACATCGCGCTCGATCCGGGCGGCATAGACGTTGCCGGCCACCTCGTTCTGCAGCCGGCTGACGTCCAGGCCGAGCCGGTCCGCGTAGCCGAGCAGCGAGTCGAGGTCCAGCCCGGCCCCGTCACGCAGCAGCAACTCGTACATCTCCCAGAACTTGCCCTGGGCGGCGGCCGCCTCGGCCGCCTCGGCCGCCTGCTCGGCGTGCGGGTGCAGCTGGGGGATGGGGAAATTCCGGAACACCAGCCGGATCTGGCCCGGGTACTCGTCCAGCAGCCGGTGCACATCCCGGGCCGCGCCCCGGCAGAACGGGCATTCGTAGTCGCCGTATTCGATGATCGTGACAGGCGCATCGGCTGGTCCGAGCACGTGGTCCTCGGCTGTTACTTCAGGTACCGAAATCTCTTCCACCTGACCACCTGCGGTCTGTCGTGCGGGCTTCCCGGGCGATCACGCCATTACTCAACCGTGTTACCGTGCCTTGAGTATCACATTGCCGTCAGCAGCGCCGATTCGGGGTCATGTCGCCACACCGTAGCCAGCCAGGATTGAGCTAGCCGTGCCGCCGCAGCGTACGGTCGGCACCTGCTTAAGGACCTGCGATGCGAGGACGCGAGCATGAGCTGCAGCTAGCTGGGGACTGCCTACGCGAAGCCGCCCGCGGGCACGGCCAGGTGCTGCTCGTCGAGGGCGAACCCGGCATCGGCAAATCCGCGATCCTGGCCGAAGTGACCGCTCTGGCCGCCCGCCGGGGCTTCGCGCTGGCCGCGGCGGCCGCCGACGAACTGGGCCAGCTCATGCCGTTCGCCCCGCTGGCTGCGGCGCTGCCGGAATCCGCCGGCGCCCTGGCCTGGGCCACCTCCGGCATCCCGGGGACCGCCGGGGCGGCCCGGGAGTTCCCGGCCGCTGGGTTCGGCGCGATCCAGGCGCTGCTCGAGCGGCGCACCGCAGCCGGCCCAGTCCTGATCAGCCTGGATGATCTGCACTGGGCCGACCCGGCCACGCTCACCGTGCTGCGGGTGCTGCCCCGGCGGCTGGCCGCCCGCCAGCTGGCCTGGGTGCTGGCCCGCCGTACCGCCGCGGACGGCGGTGGCGCCGACCTGCTCTTCGACCTGCTGGCGAAGGAAGGCGCGGCCCGGGTCACGCTGGGCCCGCTGACCAGCGACGCGGTGGCCGGGCTGGTCACCGATGTGCTGGGCGCCCAGCCCGACCCGGACCTCGCCGCGCT
>Ga0210401_10007346_pt1 | contig 11068 bp, 7 predicted proteins | sample IncBWH32MmetaG_FD_150866 | JGI IMG/M metagenome (GOLD analysis project Ga0210401, IMG submission 150866) | Forest soil microbial communities from Barre Woods Harvard Forest LTER site, Petersham, Massachusetts, United States - Inc-BW-H-32-M | ecosystem: Environmental > Terrestrial > Soil >... | reverse complement strand
TCGAGTGAAGGGGGCACTTCCGAAATTGGGGCACGAAGCGAACATCGAACCAACGACCTGAGACTGTCTACGCACGGCAACACTGACGTGAATTTTTCCGAGTGGTGTGATTTCAAATCTTTAAATGGGCACGCTTTACTTAGGGAGGTAAAAATGGCCATAGCCTTAGTTACCGGCACCAGCAGCGGTATCGGATTGGCGATCGCGGTGACGCTCGCGCGTGGGGGCCATAAAGTCATTGCGACGATGCGAAATTTGGATGGGGCAGGTGAACTTCAGAAGATAATCTCGGCGGAGAAGCTCCCTGTAACGCTTGCTGCGCTTAACGTTGACGACGATGCTTCGGTCAACGAGACGATCAGCAAAGCACTCTCGGAGAACGGTAACATAGACGTTCTCGTCAACAATGCTGGGATAGGGGGCGGCGGGTCGGTGGAAGAGGTGCCATTGGAGAGTTTCCGCAAAATCATGGACACCAATTTTTTCGGTGCGCTACGTTGCATAAAGGCCGTGATACCGGGCATGCGCGAACGTCGGCACGGTTGCATCGTGAATATAACGTCTATCGCCGGCCGAATAGCACTGGCTCCGCAAGCAGCTTACGCCGCATCCAAGTGGGCTCTTGAGGCGCTGAGCGAGTGCCTTGCGCAGGAAATGAAGGCGTTCAACGTGCGTGTGGCGATCGTTGAACCCGGTGTTATCGCTACACCAATTTTCGGCAAAGGAACGCCGCCGCTAAAGGATAGCCCTTACCCGCATTCCCGACGTCAAGCCGCTTTGTTCAACGCGTCACTTTCAAAACCGACGTCGCCTTACGTCGTTGGAGAACAAATACTCAAGATCGTCGACAGCGACAGTTGGCAGCTTCGGTATCCAGTTGGACCGGACGCGGTGCCAGTTCTCGAGTGGCGAGCGAGCAAGACGGATGAGGAAATGGTCCGCCGTGGAGGAGCGAGCGATGAGGAATACAAAGCCGCGGTGAAACGGGAGTTCGGCTTGGACGTCAACCTTTAGAACCTGAGCGCAGCCAACTTCAACAAGGAGTGGAAACGGGCAGGTCCTAAGGCCTGCCCGTGCGGTAGGTGGCGCGAAAGAGGCCGGGGCCCGATCTCAAAGATTTCGAAGTCGTCGTTCAATCCAACTCGGTCTTGAGCAGGCCACCATGACCGCCACGCCTGATCCCGGCTCGGAGCTAATGGCAATGTCACACGACCAAATGACCCGAGCCGAGATCATCGGCGGGCTGAAGAAGCAGGGTTTTCTGATTGCCCAGGGAAAGAATATCGTGCCAACCGAGACCGGCCTGTCGCTGTTCGGCCAGGTTGATGGCGAAGCCGAAGGGGATCGAGGCCGCGTGGATTTTCTCGAACAAAGGCACGAAGCGCCGCAAGAGCGGTCGCAAGATCGCCGACAAGATGCTGAAACGAAAGATATCACACCTTTAGGCCCACGATTGCCGGATCACAACCGGTGTCCATCCGAAAATCTAAACTTAGGCGTAATAGTGATGAAATCCGGCAGGGATCATGTGAGCCAATGACCTCTTGGCGTGATGCCGCTCTCGGCTCTCAGGGTCGATGAGTGGAACTGGATGATCGACGTGAACATTCGGGGCGTCCTCCACGGCTAAGTTGGCGCGATGATCGCGTTTATCTGTTTTGTTCTGGCCGTGCTGCTGGCCTCGCCGAGTATGCCGTTCACGCGCTCGGCAACCGGCGCGTATTTGCGATCGTGACGGTCGATCTCCAGAAAGCCTGTAATCTTGCCCATTAAACCTGACGCCCCGAAACCTGAATCAACTCGCTGTAACCCCGGACCGTTATCGCAGATTGAGCCGCGATAATGCCCCATCTTAACTTTGTTTGAGCATGGCCCGACCGGAAAACCGGTGCCCACTTTTCCGGATCATGTTCACGCGCCGATCGCGATCTTGGGTTCTGCTGGCTCGCGCGATTTCATGTCGTTCAGCGCGCGGCGGAATTCAACCGGCATCACCTTGCGGAATTTCGGCAGCCAGGTCTTCCAGTCCGCGAGAATTGCCGCGGCGCGCGCCGAACCTGTCAGCTTCGCGTGCCGCGAAATCAGGATGTGCAAACGCTCGACATCGAAGCCGGTCAGGTTGGCGAACACGTCAACCTTGCCGTGCGCCTCGAGGTCGCCGGCGCGATGGAACGCGTTGGCGTTGACCATCTCTTCCGAGAGCAGCGGCTCCAGCTCGACCATCGCCAGATTGCACAGCATCGGAAAGCTGCCGTCCTCGTCGAGCACATAGGCGACGCCGCCCGACATGCCGGCCGCGAAATTGCGCCCGGTCTTGCCGAGTACCACGACAACGCCGCCGGTCATGTACTCGCAGCAATGATCGCCGGCGCCTTCGATCACGGCGATCGCGCCCGAATTGCGCACCGCGAAGCGTTCGCCGGCGATGCCGCGGAAATAGCATTCGCCCTCGATTGCGCCGTACATCACGGTGTTGCCGACAATGATGGATTCCTCCGGCACGATGCCGGAATTCCGGGGAGGCCGCACGATGATGCGGCCGCCGGAGAGACCCTTGCCGACGTAGTCGTTGCCTTCGCCTTCGAGGTCGAAGGTGATGCCGCGCACCAGCCACGCGCCGAACGCCTGACCGGCGGTACCCTTGAAGCTGACATGGATCGTGTCTTCAGGCAGGCCGGTGTGGCCGTAAAGCCTGGCGATGGTCCCGGACAGCATCGCGCCGGCGCCGCGATCGGTGTTGTTGATCTCCATTTCGATTTTGACTGGCGCGCCGCGGTCGATCGCCGGCTGCGCCTGCGCAATCAATTTACGGTCGAGCACGTTTTCCAGATGATGGTTCTGTCCTTCGGCATGGAATATCTTCTGACCGGGGGCTTCGTTTTGCTTGAAGAACAGTTTTGAGAAATCGAGGCCCTTGGCCTTCCAGTGCGCGACCAGCGCGTTTTGGTCGAGCATCTGGGTCTGGCCGACCATATCCTCGAACCTGCGATAGCCAAGTGCCGCCATGATTTCGCGGACCTCTTCGGCCACGAAGAAGAAATAGTTGATGACGTGCTCGGGCTGGCCGGTGAAGCGCTTGCGTAGCACCGGGTCCTGCGTCGCCACCCCGACCGGGCAGGTGTTGAGATGGCACTTGCGCATCATGATGCAGCCCGCCGCGATCAAGGGCGCTGTGGCGAAGCCGAACTCGTCGGCGCCGAGCAGTGCGCCGATCACCACATCGCGTCCGGTGCGGAAGCCGCCATCGACCTGCACCACGATGCGGCTGCGCAGCCGCTCGCGCACCAGCGTCTGATGAGTCTCGGCGAGGCCGATTTCCCAAGGGCTGCCGGCGTGCTTGATCGAGGTCAGCGGGCTGGCGCCAGTGCCGCCTTCAAAGCCCGCAATGGTGACGTGATCGGCCCGCGCCTTGGCGACACCAGCGGCGACCGTGCCGACGCCGATTTCCGACACCAGTTTCACCGAGACCAGACCGTCGGGATTGACGTTCTTCAGGTCATAGATCAGCTGCGCCAGGTCCTCGATCGAATAGATGTCGTGATGCGGCGGCGGCGAGATCAGGCCGACGCCGGGCGTCGAATGCCTGACCTTGGCGATGATCGCATCGACCTTGTGACCGGGCAGCTGCCCGCCTTCGCCCGGCTTTGCGCCTTGCGCCATCTTGATCTGCATCATGTCGGAATTGACGAGATATTCCGTGGTGACGCCGAAGCGGCCCGAGGCCACCTGCTTGATGGCCGACCGCATCGAATCGCCGTTCGGCAGCGGCTTGAAGCGATCGGCCTCCTCGCCGCCTTCGCCGGTATTGGATTTGCCACCGATCCGGTTCATCGCGATCGCAAGCGTGGTATGCGCCTCGCGCGAGATCGAGCCGAACGACATCGCGCCGGTGGCAAAGCGCTTGACGATTTCGCTCGCCGGCTCGACCTGGTCGAGAGGGACAGGCTTTCGCTTTTCGTCCTCGGCGGTCTTGATCCTGAATAGGCCGCGGAGCGTCAACAGCCGCTCGGATTGTTCGTTGAGGATCTTTGCAAAAGCCCGGTAACGCTCCAGCGAATTGCCGCGCACCGCGTGTTGCAGCGTGGAGACGGACTCCGCGGTCCAGGCGTGATCCTCGCCGCGGGTGCGGTAGGCATATTCGCCGCCGACATCGAGCGCGTTCCTATAGACCAGTGCATCGCCGAACGCGTCCGTATGGCGTCGCACGGTTTCTTCCGCGATCTCGGCGAGGCCGACGCCCTCGATGCGGGTATGGGTGCCGACGAAATATTCCGAGACGAAATCCGCCTTCAATCCGACGGCGTCGAAGATCTGCGCGCCGCAATAGGACTGATAGGTCGAGATGCCCATCTTCGACATCACCTTCAGCAGGCCCTTGCCGATCGACTTGATATAGCGCTTGACGATGGTCCCGTCTTCGAGCTTGGCCGGCAGCCGGTCCTTCATCGCGATGATGGTCTCGAACGCGAGATAGGCATTGATCGCTTCGGCGCCGTAGCCGGCCAGGCAGGCGAAGTGATGCACCTCGCGCGGCTCGCCCGACTCGACCACGAGCCCCACCGAGGTGCGCAGCCCAGTACGGATCAAATGATGATGCACGGCGGCGCAGGCCAGCAGCGACGGAATCGGAATCCGGTCCGAGCCGGCCATGCGGTCAGACAGGATGATGATGTTGATGCCTTCGCGCACGGCGGCTTCCGCGCGCGCGCACAACTCGTCGAGCACCTGTTCTAACCCCGCCGCCCCCAAACCGGCATGGAAGGTGGTGTCGAGCGTGCGCGACTTGAAATGGGTGTCCGCGATCTCCGAAATCGACCGGATCTTTTCCAGGTCGGCGTCGGTCAGGATCGGCTGGCGCACCTCAAGACGCTTGGTGCCGGCCACCCCTTGCCGATCGAACAGGTTCGGCCGCGGGCCGATGATGGAGACGAGACTCATCACCAGTTCCTCGCGGATCGGATCGATCGGCGGATTGGTGACCTGGGCAAAATTCTGCTTGAAGTAGGTGAACAGCGGCTTCGGCTTGTCCGACAGCGCCGAGATCGGCGTGTCGTTGCCCATCGAGCCGTTGGCTTCTTCGCCGGTGGACGCCATCGGCGTCATCAGGATGTTGACGTCCTCCTGGCTGTAGCCGAACGCCTGCTGCCGATCGAGCAGCGGCAGGTTCGAGCGCATGCCTTTGGTCGGCGCTTCAGGCAATTCTTCCAGCACGATCTGGGTGCGGTCGAGCCATTCGCGATAGGGATGGCTCTTCGTCAGCTGGGCCTTGATCTCGTCGTCTGGAATGAGCCGGCCCTGTTCGAGGTCGACGAGCAGCATCTTGCCCGGCTGCAGCCGCCACTTGGTGACGATCTGGTCCTCGGGAATCTTCAAGACGCCCATTTCGGAGGCCATGACGATGCGGTCGTCCCTGGTGACGAGATAGCGCGCCGGGCGTAAGCCATTACGGTCGAGCGTGGCGCCGATCTGCCGGCCGTCGGTGAAGGCAATCGCGGCGGGGCCGTCCCACGGTTCCATCATCGCGGCATGATATTCGTAGAAGGCGCGGCGCTGCTCATCCATCAGCGGATTGCCGGCCCAGGCCTCCGGAATCATCATCATGACGGCGTGCGGCAGGGAGTAGCCACCCCGCACCAGGAATTCGAGCGCGTTGTCGAAACAGGCGGTGTCGGACTGGCCTTCATAGGAGATCGGCCACAGCCGGCTGATGTCCTTGCCGTAGAGCTCCGAATGCACCGAGGCCTGCCGCGCCGCCATCCAGTTGGTGTTGCCGCGCAGCGTGTTGATCTCGCCGTTATGCGCGATCATCCGGTAGGGATGCGCCAGCGACCAGGTCGGAAACGTGTTGGTCGAGAAACGCTGGTGCACCAGCGCCAGCGCGCTCTCGAAATCCGCTTCGTGTAGATCGGGATAGTACTTGGCGAGCTGGTCGGCGAGGAACATGCCCTTGTAGATGACCGTTCGGCATGACATCGACGCCGGATAGTAGCCCGCAAGTCCGCGGTCGCGGCGCAGGTAGATCGCCTGTGAAATCGACTTGCGCAGGATGTAGAGCCGGCGTTCGAACTCGTCGTCGCTCTTGATATGCGCGCCGCGACCGATGAACACCTGCATGTTGGCAGGCTCGGTCGGCTTGACGGTTTCGCCGAGCGAGGAATTGTCGGTCGGCACGTCGCGCCAGCCGAGCAGCGTCAATTGTTCGGCCTTGATCTGGTCGGCGATGATGCTCTGGATGACTTTGCGCCAGGCCTTTTCCTTTGGCATGAAAAGCGCGCCGACCGCATAGTAACCGGGCTTCGGCAGCGTGAAGCCGAGATCCTTTGCCTTGCGCGCAAAGAATGCGTGCGGAATCTGCACCAGGATGCCGGCGCCGTCGCCTGCACGCGGATCGGCGCCGACAGCGCCGCGATGTTCGAGATTGCAGAGAATGCTGATCGCGTCGGAGACGATCTGATGCGATTTCTTACCCTTGATATTGGCGATGAAGCCGACGCCGCAGGAATCCTTCTCCAGCGACAGGTCGTAAAGGCCTTCGGCGGGCGGGCGCCAGGTATGCTCGCGCGCGGGTTCAAACGGTTTCGAGGCCGGGTCCGCCGACAGCGCATCCGTCACGATGTTTTCGCGCTCGAACTCCGACCCGCTCATGTTGGTCCTCTTGCTGCGCCCGGTTTGGCGCGAAGGCGCCGAACGGCGGCGCCGCTGAAAGATCGCCGCCGGGCTGGTTGCCGTCGCGGGCCGGGTTTGAAGCTGGATCGAGCCGATCAGCCTTTCAGCATATCCGTTTTGCCATGGGGAGCGCGGCGACAACTGGACGAATCCTCGGCCACCCAATTCTAGGAGGTTTGCACCATCAATACGTCCGGATCTAGTTTGCGGTATTCACAGCGGGCGGTGATGGGCGAGCCTACTCCTATCAGCTCTAAGAGTCTCACATTTGATTTTCTTCGCCATCGGCATGGAACAGGCGCGGCAGGCTTCACACCGCACGCTGTTCGTCTGCTTCGACTGCCCACGCCTTGGCGCGACACAGGAAACGCTGGCGGTTCTCCAGGCTCTTGCTGCCCGGATTCAGACGCCGATCGACAATGAACATCGCGACTGGGTCAGCCGCCTCAGCCGGCCTGTTTCACGCGCATGTACCATTCGACGAGCCGCCGGACCTGCCGTTCGGTATAGCCGTGCTGCAGCATCCGAGCGACGAAATCGTCGTGTTTCTTTTCGGTCTCGCCGTCCTTCTTCGTGCCGAACGAAATCACCGGCAACAGGTCCTCGACCTGCGAGAATATACGCCTTTCGATGACTTCGCGGATCTTCTCATAAGAGGTCCAGGGCGGATTCTTGCCCCCGTTACGAACGCGCGACCGCAGCGAGAACTTCACCACCTCGTTGCGGAAATCCTTGGGATTGGTGATGCCCGCGGGCTTCTCGATTTTGGTCAGTTCCTGGTTGAGCAGCTCGCGGTTGAGCATCTGGCCGGTGTCGGGGTCCTTGAAGTCCTGGTCCTCGATCCAGGCGTCGGCGTAATCGACGTAACGGTCGAACAGGTTCTGGCCATAATCGCCGTAGGATTCCAGATACGCTTTCTGAATCTCGTTGCCGATGAACTCCGCGTAGCGCGGCACGAGCTCGGCCTTGATGAATTCGAGATAACGCTTCTCGGTTTCCTCCGACAACTGCTCGCGCCGGATCGCGTGCTCGAGCACATACATCAGGTGGACCGGGTCGGCGCCAATCTCGGCGGTGTCGTGGTTGAAGGTTGCCGCCAGCACCTTGAAGGCAAAGCGGGTCGAGGCGCCGTCCATGCCTTCGTCGACGCCGGCCGTATCCTTGTACTCCTGGACGCTTCGCGCCTTGGGGTCGGTCTCCTTGAGGCTCTCGCCGTCATAGACCCGCATCTTGGAAAACAGCGTCGAGTTCTCGTGCTTGCGCAGGCGCGACATTACCGAGAAGCGGGCGAGCGTCTCCAGCGTCGCCGGCGCACACGGCGCGGCCGCAAGCTCGGAGCCGGAGATCAGCTTCTCGTAGATCTTCTGCTCCTCGGTCACGCGCAGGCAGTACGGAACCTTGATGACACAGACGCGGTCGATGAACGCCTCGTTTTTCTTGTTGGCCTTGAAGCCCTGCCATTCCGCCTCATTCGAGTGCGCCAGGATGATGCCGCCGAAGGGAATCGCGCCGATATTTTCGGTGCCGATGTAGTTGCCTTCCTGCGTCGCCGTTAACAGCGGATGCAGCATCTTGATCGGCGCCTTGAACATCTCGACGAATTCGAGGATGCCCTGATTGGCGCGATTGAGACCCCCGGAATAGCTGTAGGCGTCGGGATCGTTCTGCGCGTAGGTCTCGAGCTTGCGGATGTCGACCTTGCCGACCAGCGAAGAGATATCCTGGTTGTTCTCGTCGCCCGGCTCGGTTTTCGCGATCGCGATCTGCCGCAGCCGTGAGGGCTGAATCCTTGCCACGCGGAACTGCGAGATGTCGCCGCCGAAAGCTTCGAGCCGCTTGTAGCACCACGGGCTCATCAAGCCGTTGAGGCGGCGGCGAGGAATGCCATACTTCTCCTCGATCATCGGTCCGAGGCTTTCGGGATCGAACAGGCCAAGCGGGGACTCGAACACCGGGCTGAGCTCGTCGCCGGCCTTGAGCACATAGATCGGATGAACTTCCATCAGCGACTTCAACCGCTCGGCGAGCGATGACTTGCCGCCGCCAACGGGACCCAGCAGATAGAGGATCTGCTTGCGCTCCTCGAGCCCCTGCGCGGCATGGCGGAAGAAACCAACGAGGCGCTCGATCGTGTCTTCCATGCCATGGAAGCCGGCGAAGGCCGGATAGCTGCGTATTGTCCGATTGGAAAAGATGCGGCCAAGGCGACGGTCCTTGGCCGTGTCGATCATCTGAGGTTCACCGATCGCAGCTAGTAATCGCTCGGCCGCATTAGCGCATCGCATCGGATCTGTTCGACACGATTCCAGATATTCCGCCATCGACAGGTCGGTCTGACTTCGAGCCTCGAAGGACCGAGCGAAAGCGTTGAACAGCGAATCGCTATACATGATCCCCTCCACGCACTGGTGAACCGAGTCGGGTTACCACTCGGTACCGGCCTTAGTCAGTTCATCTCATCGTGCAGTCGGGTCCTCCCATTCCAACATGTGTCTGAATTGGCTATTCGCGAACAGGATATCAAGGCGGCCGGTCGCAACATGGGAAGACTGCGTTGATCCAGCGTCACTTCGCACCACCGGGCTCCAATCCCGTGGGGACGTTGGCATCTGCGCCCTCATGCGATGCGGTTGCCGGATCAATTCCGCAGGGAGGGCCGGGGGTATTCGGTTTTGTGTCGGCCCGTGGATCTCGGTATCGTTGGAAGCGTCTGACAGATCTCTGCCTCAGCAGTCGGCCGACTCCCGATTGGCCATACCGTGGGGGTGAAAACTCTGGCTGCTCTGGGTTGCGGACCGGGCCCGCTGCTTCATGCGCGCAGAGCCAGAGATGAAATGAAAAAGCCCACCTGTACAGGTTGCGCAATGTCCGGCTGTGAGGGTCAAGCAGACTTTTGTATCCGAGGCTCAGACGTCTCAGTTTGACCCGAAGAGACCTTTCCGAGTGCAGTGCAACCAGCGACGAGGCGTTGGCTCCCCCTGCCACAGGCCCGGTGCTATCGGGGTCCGTAGGACTACGGGAAGACGCGTTCTGGCATTGAATCTTCGCACACTCGTGCGGGAATTTAAGGGCCCAGCTATAAATGAGCAGCGCCGCCAGCGAACATACTCCGCTTGGGCGGCACTGTGCATTCTTACAGGCGCGGATTGATGATTCTGTGCGCCTTGGGGCGTTTCCGGTGCTCGGGGGCCGCTGCTTTCACCCGCCTGTCAGATGATCCTCCATGTTATTGGCGACCTCCTCACAGACAGACGCCAACTCAAGCATCTCGTTCTGGACGGCAGGATCATCGGTCCGCTCGGCTAGTTGCCGATACATGGTCGCTTGGTCCCGGAGATAGTCAGCCCAATCCATGCCGCACAATCCGTTGAGCAGGGCGTCGACAACCATACGCACGAAACCGGGATCGTTCCTGCCCAAAAGTAAGGCCCCGGATCGCTCCGAACCGCGACCGCCGGGCACATCCGCCCGCACGGCGCCATTTCTCAATACTGCCATAGCTGGCGCGCCTGGCGCGGACTCATAATCGCGTAGCCAGATGCGGCTAGCGGCCAGTTTGACCCCCTCTCGATCTAGCGCGGGCAAGTCGGTCGTTCGGTTTGGCCCACGATTTCTCCAGCCAGTCAATGGAGCGGAAAAGCCTCAGCGCCCTCTATTATCGTTCCGATTTTGGAACGTTCAACATCGATTGTCGACCGCTCTGCGGATTGCGATTTGTAATCTCTTTTTTCTGAACCATTCTCGTCGCTGGCATTTCTTTAGGTGGCGGGGGCCAAAAACCAAGAAGGGGTGAGACAACATGGCTGACACGAGCTTGGACGTCCATCGCATGGCCCGCGAGCAAGAGAACCGCATCGCTGCCACCGCCGCGATCGGGATCAATGCGGCCATGCCGTTCATTCAATTTCAGACCTCGATGCTGAGAATCTGGGCCGAGAACGTCGAGTCGACCGCCCGCAACTATGAGAGAGGCGTCGAAGCGTTTGGTATCGTCATCGAACAGCAGTTGTCGCGTCAATAGCGAAGAGTGCGGCGCTGATCGGATAAGACGCCGCTCCTTTTCCGCCTAAGCCGCGTTACTGCATTTCAAGTTAACGAAGGATGCGTGCGCTAGAGCAAACGGCTTTTTCAGCAGAAGCTGTTAGGCACGCCTTCCGACGCCAATCGTCGGCGGCAGCGCCCGTCATGTAGACGATGGGAAATGCAGGATCGATTTGCCCGACCAAGCGCGCACCACGCTGGTTCCGCAGGGCAACGCAAGGGGACGAAATGTCCCCTCGCAGCTTCCTCCGAGGGCTTCTCGTAAAAACGGCGTCTCCGCATTTCCCGGAACACGCCCTCGCGCTGCATCTTCTTCTTGAGCACGCGGAGCGCCTGCTCGACGTTGTTATCGCGGACAAAT
>Ga0210401_10007345_pt1 | contig 11070 bp, 8 predicted proteins | sample IncBWH32MmetaG_FD_150866 | JGI IMG/M metagenome (GOLD analysis project Ga0210401, IMG submission 150866) | Forest soil microbial communities from Barre Woods Harvard Forest LTER site, Petersham, Massachusetts, United States - Inc-BW-H-32-M | ecosystem: Environmental > Terrestrial > Soil >... | reverse complement strand
AGCGCTATTATTCCGCACCGCAATTTATTGAGCCTTGGCAGGAAATTGCCGCAGACGCAGCCAATCAAGTTAGCGGGGGTGCAACCGTGATTGCTGACCACCCCTCTTTTCTGTTTTACCTTACATATTATCTGCATCTTCCGATTCAAAATGTGCCATGGAGATTTGAAGGCCTGCTGCCGGATAGCGTCACGCACCCGCAGGTTTTTTCTCCCCAAGGCTGGCTGAATGCGGGGCATCCAACTCACGGCAAAATGATGGTAATCCGGGCAGGCCGCGACCTTGCCGGGACCGATCCTATCGACCAATCAATTAGTCTATTGGATCAATCCTGCGGTTCTATTTCGTCTCGATTGCGCATGCGGGACACGGGATACGCATGGAAGCAGCGGTTCTTCCCCAACCTGCATGAACCGCTCTGGAGAATTGAAATTCGTGAGTATGATTGCAACGCCACGAATTCCAAGCAGATCTATCCCTTGCCATCTCAATAGCCTTATCCAAATTCTGGTTCTGACCACTGGCCACGTTTGGCTTCTGATTTCCTCTCTCAGGTTTTTCCCCTACAAACTATTAGTACGTCGGGTCCATTGTCAGTGCCATTTGGATGTTTCAAACTGATAACGGAAGGGAGACAGATATGTTAGCGATCTTTATATTCAGTCTCTCTGCCATGGCTTTTAAGATCTTTCTCTTTTACTACTGGCGGGCGGTCACCCGAATATGAGTCAAGGCCATGTATCAGTAAATAAAAGAGATAGATTCAGTAAATCACTAGTACTCGAGGTACTTCGGGTTAGTACGATACGGCCATTGTGGCGCACAAAGGAAAAGGCGAAACTGTACTCCTGAGGACGAAACTTAAATGATCGCGGTTATCATATTAATAGTTTCGGTGGTTGCCTTCGCCCAGTTCTGGGTTTACTACTGGCGCGCAACCATGTCCGGTGTAGCCGCACAGGCTATATCGGATAGGATTCGTGTAGCAGCAGGCATTACACACGATTCGATTAGTGCGGAAGATTTTCGTAGCATATTGATTCTAAAAGATTTGTCACCAACATTGCGTGGGCCTAGCGGATCCTTATTTACGATTCGCGCCTACTACAAAGTCATCGAAAAGGTCGGACGCATGGTGCCGGCCATGGATAGCTGGGCCAATACCGAAATGGCGACCTGCTCACGCTATGTGGCAGTTCGGATGGATCAGCACTTACAGCGCAACATCCTTTGCGCGGCTCAAGTACGCGGGATGTAATCCCCAAACGGGTCTCGCTAGCACGGAAGGCCCCTGCTAATAGGCCCACCGAAGTAGGACGCCTCCCGACGTATACCCAGCGCCGACAGCAACGAGCAAAACCAGGTCGCCCCTTTTGAGGCGACCTTGCTCTACTGCATCGCATAGCCCCAGAGGGATCGTCCCTGCTGTCGTATTCCCGTATCGGTCGATATTCACCATGATACGGTCGTCTTCGAGGCCCAGGCGGTCCTGCATAGCCCGAATGATGCGCATATTGGCCTGATGGGGTACGACCAGCGCCAAGTCTTTGCTCGTGTATCCATTGCGCTCCAGCATTTCGCAGGCGAGGTCAGCCATGCGTCGAACTGCGTACTTGAACACTTGCGCGCCTTCCTGGTGGACGCAGTGCATTTTCTTGTCCACGGTTTCATGCGAAGACGGGTGGAGTGAGCCACCGCCGGGCATAAAAAGATATTTCCCGCCGGAGCCATCCACTTCGTGGACGAAGTCCAGGATGCCCTCATCCTCACGATCCGTGTGCTCAAGCAGAACGGCGCCTGCACCGTCACCAAACAAAACGCACGTGGTGCGGTCCCCGTAATCGAGGATGGAGGTCATTACGTCGCTGCCGATTACCAGTGATTTCTTTTGTGTCCCAGCACCCACAAATTGGGCGCCCACGGTAAGCGCATACAGAAATCCCGAGCATGCCGCCGACAAATCGAACCCCCACGCGCGTTTGGCTCCCAGATTGTTTTGAACGATGCATGCTGTTGCCGGGAACATCATGTCCGGCGTGACGCTGGCGACCACTATAAGATCGATTTCCGAAGCGGGGACATTCTTGTCCGCAAGGACCCTGCGTGCCGCGGCCGTGGCTAAATCGGACGCGCCTACACCCTTTTCGACGACATGGCGTTCACGAATGCCTGTGCGCTCGCGGATCCACGCATCGTCGGTCTCCACCAACTTTTCTAAATCTGCATTGGTCATCACGCGCGGCGGAACATAGCCGCTCACACCGATAATCTTTGTTGAAATACGTCTGGACATTCCATCTCCATGTGGTTGTTAGTTCCGGTAAGGGGAACCGCGATTCTACGCAATCAATGGCGGCGAAACAAGCCTCGTATGATTAGATATTGGTTTTGGGCATAGGCAGACTGTTTAACGATTCTCAATTTGAATGCGGGAAGTGATCGCCGCAGTCTTGCGAAGCATGGCCGCAACCGAGCAATATTTTTCCTCACTAAGATGAATGGCATGTTGCACGGCTGTTTCTTCCAGAGTTCCCCGAAGTTTGTAAAGAATTTCAAGCTTTGTCCAAACGCGGGGTGGCACTTCCGATCTTTCGCCAGACACTTCCACTTCGAGTGAGTCCAGTTGCTGGCGTTTTTTTGCGAGGATGGAAACAATATCGGTGGCTGTGCACGCACCCAGAGAGATCAGCAGAAGTTCCATGGGACCGGGCGCGCCGTTGGAGGCGCGATCGGAGTCCAGCGCTACAATATGTCCCGAAGGCGATTGGGCGATAAAACGTTCCTTGCCCACCCACTGCACGCGTGCTGTATCCATGAATCCCCCAGATTCTCAACACAATATCGAATATTGAGATTATCAGAGAGAGTGGAGCGCGGGAACCTGTCTTCTCAAGACGTTATGATTTAATGGAAAACTTCCGGTTCCGAGGCGAGGGCTGGATTGAGAATGAGATGATTCGGCAATTCGCGTAAACGGGAAATAAAAATCTGCACAAGTTCCGGATCGAATTGCGCCTGACCGCAACGGTCAAGTTCCTGGAACGCCTCCTCAGGAGTTCGCGCTTTCTTGTAGGATCGCTCGGAAGTAATTGTGTCATAGGCATCGGCAATAGCAATAATGCGCGCGCCCATGGGAATCTGGCTGCCGGTCAGGCCTTTTGGATAGCCTGACCCATCAAAGAATTCGTGATGGTGAGCGACCATTTCGCGGATTTTCTCAGTCCCGCGGAGCGGTTCGAGCAATTTCGCGCCGTATTCCACGTGACGTTTCATGGTTTCCCACTCATCTGAATTCAGCGGGCCGTTTTTGTTCAGGATGGATTCCACAATTCCGACTTTTCCCACGTCGTGCAGCATCGCGCCCAAACGAACCGCTTCGACCTCTGAACCCGCAAGGCCCACCGCCTCTGCGATCAATACCGCATAGCTGGAAACCTTGTGCGAGTGGCCCTGCGTGAATTGATCCTTGGCGTCCACCGCCAGCGCAAGCGAAGTGAGCGTATCGAGAACGATTGGGGGTAACGGTTCGAGGTGCGAATTACCGCATTCTCCGGGGGTTCCGTTTGGCTCAAATTGTTTGGTGTCTTTTTCGGTCTGGGCCAGCGCCTTGGCGAACTGCTCGACGCGGCTGTGAATCTCCACAAGCGCGTCCGGGCCCGTGGCGAACAATCGCTTTAGCGTGACGCCAAGATAGGCATCGAGAACTTCCCGCTTCCATTGCTTGCTGTCATCCAAATTGATTTGATCCGCGGTAGAAACTGCATTTCCGCCCTGATGCTTGGACAGATACATGGAAGAGTCGGCGACCTGGATCAACTCCTGGGGAGTGGAACCGTTGAGAGGAAAGGTAGCGACTCCAAAACTGGAGGTCACATTTTTCTCACGCAGCACGGGATCGGAACAAATCCATGAGCGAAGTTTTCCGGCGAGTTGGTTGCATTGTTCCATATCCGTTTCGGGCATGAGAATGATGAACTCATCTCCGCCATAACGCGCCACCACATCGGAGCGGCGGCAGTTCAGTTCCAGAATGTGCGCCACACGTTGCAGCACGAGGTCGCCATCCAGATGCCCGTAAAAATCATTTACAAATTTGAATCGGTCCAGGTCCAGCAGTACGATGGAGAAAGATCGTCCAGCGCGTGTCGAACGTTTCCATTCGCCGGAGAGCGCTTCCATGAAGAAGCGATGAGTCTTCAGGCCGGTCATACCGTCCGTAATGGCCTGTTCCTGAGCCTTTTGGAATGCCATGGCATTGTGCAAAGCGCCCGAAATAATATCCGCCAGGGTTCCGAGGAACAGAATTTCCTCCTGGGGGAAATCGGCAGTTTTGTCGGTCTCTACATACAAAACGCCATGCAACTGATCCGCGTAAACAATCGGCAGAGCAATCGCGCAGTCGGAGCCCTCGAGGATCGGCTCGCCGGAGGAATGCTGCGCGTCGTAGCGAACTACGGACATCTGTCCCGTACGCGCGACGTGCCCGACGATGTTGCCGTCGAAACTTAGTCGGCGCCCCAGAGCGCCTTTACGCCGCCCGGCTTCCGCCTGGACAATGATTTCCTTCGCCGAATAGTCCAGCAGCCCGATTCCCATGTGCGAATAATCGAGTGCACCATCCAATTCATCCGCAATTTTGGCGAGCATTTCATCCGGATTCAGGGTCGTAATAATATTGCGCGAAATATTATTGAACAAAGCCAGGCGACGTGACTTCGCTCGCTCTTCCCTGAAAAGGCGCGCATTTTCAAGCGCGATGACGGCTTCACTCGCCAGCACTCGCATCATTTCCATATGCCCGAAATCGAGAGAGCGTTCGAGTGGACTTTGCAGAATCATCGCCCCAATGGCACGCTCGTACAGCAGCAGAGGCACTCCGCAAAAACTTCCCTGATGCGAATTGTGCGGTTCCAGGCCCAGTTTGCGCATCTCTTCTTCGCAATTTTCACGTATCAAAACGGGTTGACGCGCGCGCATCAAATATTCAACAGCCTGATTTTCTCCAAACGGACGCGATTTTTTTGGCAAAACCTCGCCACCTCGCACTTCCACTTCGTATTTGATTTCATTGCGGTTTGTGTCGTGAAGCGCGACGAGGAAATGGCTGACATCGAACAAGCGTTTGATTTCCGTCAAAATCGTATCGAACAGCGCGTCCGGATCCAGCGTGGAGCTGAGCGCCCGGCCAATTTCATTGAGCAGGTGCAGCTCTTGCGTGCGCCGCGCGGTTTGCTGAACAAGGTAACTATTTTCGACGGCCATGCCGATCTGATGGCCAAGCGCAAGCAGGAGGCGCAGTTCTGCCGCAGAAAAACGGCGTGAATCCGCGGTTCCCAGGAATAGAACACCGAACGCCTGCTCCTTCGCCTGCAGGCTGATTCCAACCACCGTGCGCAATTTTTGATTTGTCGCGAGCTGGCGAAATCGACGAAATGCCTCTTCTCCCTCGAGGGCCGCCCACGAGGAACTGCGGCCGAGGTCGCGAAATACAACGAGTCCACCGAGGCGCGAAACCATGTCCACCAGATGGTCGTCAAGACCTTCTTCGTGCGCGATGGCGCAGAAATTTTCTGACAGGCCGACTGCCACTACGGAGGTCGGGCCATGCGCGTGGCCGTGATGCAGGAAAAGTGCGCCAGCCGGCATGCGCACAACGCTTAGAACGCGCTCCAGTGCTTGCGAAAGCATCTGCTGGATTTCCGGTCCCACGAAACTGGAAGTGGCCAGGTTGACATTGGAGAGCGCCAGCATATTGTGTTCGACGCGGCGCTTTTCCTCTTCGTACAATCCCATGACCATCAACATCGCAGCGAGCAGTTGAGGCAGAATCTCGAGCGCTCGCAGCGAACTGCCAATGTGTGCATTCGACAGCATCTGCCCGAGGAGTATCGCTCCCCAGGTGAGGAACGATATCGCCAGGAGCAAATCCGCGAATGTTTCGTGGCGCTGGGATTCCTCGTAAAACATCCATGCCACAACCGCAAGCACCGCAGCGACGCCAAGTTGCGGCGAAATCTTAATTACATTCAAATATTTTGCTGCTGACCATACCGCAAAAACGCAGCCCACGGCAATTTGAGGACGAACCCAGGGCTCGCGATTCGTGTAGATCTGCACTGTGCTTAGAAAAAGCAGGGCTGCCGCGGCCAATAGCCATTCATTAACGGCGGCCTGCCAGGGAGCGACAGAAACCCAGGGTTCGAGCGCGGGACTTAAGTAGTGCAGAGCGAGCAGGCACCACCCGGCGCTCCACAGCAAAAGGTATGCCTGGCGCCGCAGGCTATGCATGTAGGCGAAAAAGCCCGAAGTCAATGCTGAGGCAGCCAGAAGAGTAATCGCTAGTATACTTTCCGATGTCATCGATTCCAAATTGTTGTCAGGCTTGTAAATCGCATTTCCCAAAGATTGGGATTGCGAATACAGCCAGAATCGGAGAAAAATTCCAAGCTTAGATCAATGCGTCTAAGCTCATCGTCCTCCTCAGAATATAGGAATAGCTGCGACAGAGATTTCACACCTCTCCCGACAATAATCACTACTTTTGCGACTATAAGGATGTCCATCTGGACGGTCAACGGTACTGGGGTACCAGACAGGAACAAGTTACGTGCGTAATCGGACACATTATTAGCATGCAGGAATTGGGATTTAATCGTCCGATAAATCTGAATTTTGCCTACTGCTGCGTCTCGCCTTCCGTAGCAGGTTCGGCTAAGATGAATTGTTTTCAATCACAGGAGAAACTGTCAGAGGCATGTCCACGACTTCGAACGTAGCAGGAGATCTGGCAGGAAAAATTCGCGTGAGGTTTGCGCCCTCGCCCACTGGGTACTTGCATGTGGGAGGCGCGCGCACGGCCCTATTTAATTGGCTATTTGCGCGCGGCAGAGGCGGCACTATGGTGTTGCGGATTGAGGACACGGATATCGAGCGCAATCGCCCCGAACTCGTCGAAGGTATTCTGGATGGGCTGCGATGGCTTGGCGTCGATTGGGACGAGGGACCGTATTTTCAGTCGCAGCGCCTGGATCTGCATCGCGACGCTGCCCTTAAGCTTGCTGTTTCAGGAGCGGCATATTATTGCGATTGCCCGCCGGAGAAATACGCAGGCGGTGATGCAGTTGAGGAAACAGAAGACGCGAAAAAGGAACAAGGGCCGCGGCGCATCACTCGATGTGCGTGCCGTGAAGGAAAGCCGGGATTAAGCGCTGAGAGTGCTGCGATACGCTTTCGCGTTCCGCTGGGCGGAGTCACGCGATTTCAGGACGCCGTATTCGGGCCGCGTGAAGTGTCCAACGATGAGATTGAGGATTTCGTTATGTTGCGCTCGCCCAAAGTTGGGCAGACTCATGGCGGTCCCACGTACCAGTTAAGCGTAGTGGTAGATGACATCGACATGCGTATCACGCATGTGATTCGCGGCTCAGATCACATTTCCAATACTCCGAAGCAGGCGCTGCTGTATCTCGCGCTCGGCGCCACGCCTCCTATTTTTGCGCACGTGCCGCTCATTCTCGGGCCGGATCGCACACGTTTATCCAAACGCCACGGGGCAACTAGCGTAGGATCGTACCGCGACGAAGGTTTTCTGCCTGAAGCGTTTCGAAATTTTCTCGCGCTGCTCGGCTGGTCCATTGGCGACGCGGAATTCATGCGTACCGCCGAAATCATCGAAAAATTTTCGCTTGAAGGCGTGAGCCGGACAAATGCCGTGTTTGACCGCCCGAAACTTGAATGGTTCAACGTGCAGTATTTGCAGAAACTTCCGATCGACGAGTTGCTTCCGTTCATCCAGGGTGAGTTGGAACGCGCCAAATTGTGGCAGCCCGAGTGGGCGGGAGAGAAGCGCGAGTGGTTTTCCAAGACCGTGGACTTGTTGCGTCCCCGCACTCGTCTGCTGCCGGATTTTGCGACATGGTCGCGCGCGTTTTTCAGCGACACATTTGAAATCGATCCGGCCGCGCGAGAAAAATTCTGGAAGGACGAACGCCTGGGCGGAATGCTCGGCAAATTGGCGGATGCTCTCGCCGCGCTTCCAGAGTGGAATCATGATGCGTGCGACCATACCCTGCGTGAACTGGCGGCAGCGGAAGGCGTAAAGGCCGGCGTGCTGATTAACGCGACACGTGTGGCAATCGTCGGTCAGGCTGTCGCGCCCCCATTGTTTGAAACCATGCTGGTTTTGGGCCGGGATCGCGTAGTCAACCGTTTGCGAGTCGCCGTGGAAATTCTAGCCTCGCACTGATTCCATTCACAAAATAATCTGACGCACAAAGCCGCAGAGTGAGCGCATTTAAGTGGCGCGGGCTTCAGCCTTCAGGGTTAAGGCCAGGCAATTTTTCTGGTGCCAATGCCCACATACTGTACTAGCCAAACATTCTTCCATCACAGATTATGGTTTAGCAGAGAACTTCTCAGCGGAGTTTGAGGTGAAAATATCCGCGTGCACAGGTTTTGCAGGAGTATCCGCCGCGGCGATTTCCAGCTCTGCCGTGACAGGAATTTTCGTAGGTGGCAGGCAAGCTTCCTGATTGCAGGCCTGGTATCCCACAATGAGATTAATTTTTTGCGGCCCGATCGGGGCCGTGCCGTTCGTGCGAAGTTTCATCAAAATCGTAAACGATCCTTCGTAAACGCGCAGCGGCGTCTTCGAAAAGCTGAACGCGCGCATCACGCCGCGGGGGTAGTTGGTTTCCACCACAAATAATCCGGAAGGAAGCTCTGCCGTTATCTTGGTGGGAATCAAGTAATCTTCCGAAGGCTGATGGGCATTAATGTGAAAACCGGGAGAAATTTTTGCCACCACCGCAACCTCAAATGCGTGGCCGCGCGGCACGGGCTGCAATGATACATAGGCCTGCGGTTGCAGAACGCTGGCTGCCGCCGGAAACGGTTTGTCCTGCGCGGAAGCATGTATGGAAATGACTGCTGCCGCGAGAAGAAAGAACCACACTGCCCGGCGCGAGAAAAATTTAGCGTCAAATTGTCTGGCGAAATTCGTGCGGGGCGACGGTATTTGCGATGTGCGGGACAGTGTTGAAATCATAAAAATTATACCGTTACGGGGCTGCCCAATTGTTCGGTCAGGATGCGCCCCATGAGCTGCATCAGATTCTCGCCTGTCTTGTCCAGAACGAAACTGTTGGCCGCATCGGACCAGGAAAGTTTGAAACTGGTGGTCAGCGCAGAAATCCAGATCTGGCGAACAGGAGTATTCGGGCTGATGACGAAGCGAGTATCTTCTTCATCCTCGAACTGGATTTCGAGTTTTCCGCTTCCGCCCTCGACTTCAAATCCGCGCTCGTCGCCCACTTCCTGTAAGCGCCGCCGCAAGGTTTCAAACGCCGCGTCACATCGTTTTTGAAATACCTGTTCATCCATGGCAGAAACAGATTAACAGCGAAACACTCGCGCGAGCAAGGTGCGTGGTGGTTCCGCGAATTGAGGCTATTTCTTCAAGAAGGAAACTGGCAACCTTGTTTCCACGCTTTTACCGCCTACTCGCCGCACAAGGTAGGCGCCCGCCGCTGGGCGCGAACACACGATCCGATTGAGTTTACGCCCGACAAAGTGAGCTGCGGCCCCGTCATCCAGGGCCAACGTCCGCGGCACTCTACCTTTCGCCACGAATTCATGCACGGCCGGGCGGCGTTCCGCTTCGCCGTCGTAATGCGGACAGCAAGCGCCCCGCAGCCATTCCAAACAAGGTAGCGGTGCCAGGTGTTCCGCCCACGAATCGGTGACACCCACATCAAACCAGCAAATGGCCCCCGCACTGACTCCCGCGAGGACGATGCCTGAATACCATGCCTGTCGAAGAATTTGCGGCAATTGCCACTCGCGCCAAACAGCCAGCATGCTTTTTGTGTTTCCGCCGCCCACGTAGATCAGGTCTTGCGCAAGAAGAATTTCCCGCAGGCGCGGCGTGCGGTCGAAGAAGGAAATGTGTGTGGGGTGGCATCGCTGCTTCGCGAATGTTGCGTAGAATTTTGCGATGTATACGGGCGAGTCGCCCGTTGCGGTAGGCAGAAAGCAAATCGAGGGATTCGATTTACCTGTCTGCGCGAGCGCATAAAGCTCTAGCAGGGGTTTCTCGGGGGTGGCGCCAAAACTGCCTCCCCCCATGGCGATGATTTGTCCCTTTGATTTTCTGGTCATTTAAATGATTTCAACCTTTTTTGGCCATTGATTAAATAGAGGAAAGCATTTATGCACCGAAACGATGCATGTTTTGCAAAAATTGCGACTACCAACCGCCGCCCCCTCCCCCACCGCCTCCTCCTCCCGACCCACCTCCACCGCCGCTTCCGCTGCTTGATCCTGGCGCGGACGAGGAGGAAGAAATGGCGCTTGAAAACGAACCCCTCAGCGAATTGACGAATCCGCTTGCGCCCATCGTGTTCCAATTGCTCCCTGAATACCATGTCGGTGAATAAGGGGAAGACGCACCACCACCCGCATGGACAGCGTTTAGAATTCCCGAAAATTTCTCTGCCCAGGCTTGTTCCACATCGAGTGCCAGCGCATAGGGCAGGAATTTTTCAAACGTTTCTGCTGTTTGTTCCGCAGGGTTTACACGGACTAGCCGGTCGCCATCCACGGCGCTGAGAAATTGTTTGAATCCTTCAATCTTGTCGAGGACATTTCGTCCAGCGAGCGTAGGAGCCTTGAGAAGGTAATGAAAAATGCCATGCATGAAGCCGGCAACCACAAGCGCCGCCATCAGGATAAAGGAAACAGCTGTGGCGAGGACAACGAGCCCACTAATTTCAATTGCCAGAAGGATCAATGAAAGCACAGTGAAAAAGAGAGCCAGTCCTATGGTCGTCCCTGGCGGCAGACCGCCCCGTAACCATGCGGATTTCCATGTGCGGAACGATAAGGAGAGCAGGCCGCAGACGGCGAAGCCCCACAGGCTTACCCACGCGGATATAAAAATGCCCATCCCAAATTTCACAGCGGACTGAGAGGAAATAATGGCCAGCATCATGAGAATTGAAACCAGGATCGCCGGAATCACGTAATGACTGTTCGTGACAAAGTACGTTTTGTACTCCGCGTTTTTCAACC
>Ga0210401_10007344_pt1 | contig 11070 bp, 10 predicted proteins | sample IncBWH32MmetaG_FD_150866 | JGI IMG/M metagenome (GOLD analysis project Ga0210401, IMG submission 150866) | Forest soil microbial communities from Barre Woods Harvard Forest LTER site, Petersham, Massachusetts, United States - Inc-BW-H-32-M | ecosystem: Environmental > Terrestrial > Soil >... | reverse complement strand
CAGGCCAGTCGCCCACCGGGATGCCGTTTTCTTCAGCGTCCATCACCTGTTTTCGCACTACCAAATCGTTCGTGACTCCAAGAAACGCCCGAAACTCGCCCCACACGGCAAGACCGCAAGCTGAGCCGTCGACCGCCCAGCCAATGTCCACTACATCCTCGTCAACAACCACATTCACGCGACTGTAGATGTGAGCGTGCTTCAAGATTTGCCGCTGCTTCACGCCGTAGAGATAAAACCAGCCGGCTTGGTCGGTATCTTCAAATACGGCGAAAGTCCCTTCCGGGCCTGGCGAATACAGCATGAAATTGCCGGTATCCTCCCCGTCCGATACTCTGGCTTTGTCCGGCAGAACTGCATCGTTCCCGGCATTTTTCGGTTCCTGTTGCCAGTACGACTTCCGCGCTCGGACGAACTCCTCGTAGCCTAGCTCAGAGAGTTCTTCACTCATCGAGTCGCTCAAAGCGGGCCAGCGTTGAGCATCGCTGAGGCTGCTTCGAAAAATATGCTGCGATCTTCACGCTGTGGCCTTTGCAGCCCCGGCAAGGGCCTCGATCATGGAGTTAAAAATGACCAAGCCATCTGCTGAGCCGAGAGCGGGTTCGACGGCGCGCTCGGGATGGGGCATTAGGCCGGCGACGTTGCGCTCGCGATTGCAAATGCCGGCGATGTTGTTCATCGACCCATTGGGATTGCCCGCAGCGTCATCCGTTCTATCCGGCGTCGTGTAGCGGAAGATGACTTGGCTGTTTTTCTTGAGATCCGCAAGCGTTGTTTCATCGCAAGTGTAGTTGCCATCGTTGTGCGCAATGGGAACTTTCAGGATTTGGCCACGCTGCGCGGCGTTGGTGAATGGTGTATCGGTTTGCTCGACGCGAATGTGGATGTGCCGGCAGATATAGCGGAGGCCGCTGTTCCGCATCATCGCGCCCGGGAGCAAGCCGGCTTCGAGAAGGATCTGGAACCCATTGCAGATGCCAAGCACCATTCCGCCGCCGCTGGCAAATTTCTCGACAGACTTCATCACCGGCGAGAAGCGCGCAATCGCCCCGGTTCGCAGATAATCGCCGTAAGCGAATCCGCCCGGCAGGATGAGGGCGTCGCAATTCGCCAGATCATGCGACTGGTGCCAGATGAATTCGACGGGTTTGTGCAGAACGTTTCCGATGGCATAAAACGCGTCATGGTCACAATTCGATCCGGGAAAAACGATGACTCCGAATTTCATTGCGTGCTGGCTCCGTAGGTCATTCGGGGAACTTCTATTTTAGCACACGCAGGCATCGGAAGAATGCTTTAGCAAGTCGTTCAGGACCGAGCGGAAACGTTCAGTTGAGAGCTTATATCCATCCCAAAAGCCAGGCGAAATCCCAAATTATCCTCGACGATCATTTCATAGCACTGATAAACCTGAGCCGTCGGGGGTTCCACAATTTTTACGCCGCGTTCTTTCAGCTCCGCGTATAGAGGATCGAGATCGTTCACCCAAATGTAAGCGTCGAGGCTTCCCTCGCGCCGCTGGATATTAGGCGAGGCGGCAGTGCCAGTGTCGGCTTTTCCAAAATGAATTTCGACGGAATCTCGCGCAACAATCGAATAGATGGGCGGGTCGAGAAAGTAGCCGAGAATGCGAAAACCCAAAACATCGCGGTAATACTCTGCGGCGGCTACGACATCCGGCACGACAAACTGTGGCGAAATCATCCTGCATTCGACGACAGTTTTGGTTTGCGGTTCTGCCATGCTCGATCTCTTCGTACTTCCTGGAGCGGAAGATAACATTCGTCACATCGGTATTCAATGCTGGCGTCGAACTCGGCATCTCAACCGAGAATGCGCGGTGTGGGTGGAGGCCGCAGCTCAACCCTTCAATCCTGCGAAGCAACTCTTAACGGCGTTTTTTCGCCGATCGGCGTGGTTTCGTTTTCTTTCGCGGACGCTTGGCTTTCTTCGGATTATCAGCAGCGGCCAATTCACGGCGTTTTCTCGAGGCCCAGCCGGGCTTGTTCGCCTGCCTACCGCGTGCGATAGCCAGCGCATCCGCGGGAACGTTGTCTGTAATCGTTGACCCAGCCGCCACGTAAGCACCATCGCCGATGCGGACCGGCGCGACAAGCGTGCTATCACTTCCTATAAACACTTTGTTGCCGATCGACGTTGGGAATTTGTGAAATCCGTCATAATTGCAGGTGATCGTCCCCGCGCCGATATTCGATTTTGCGCCTATTTTCGTATCGCCTAGATACGTCAAGTGCATCGCCTTGGTGCCTTCGCCGATAGTGCTCTTCTTCAGCTCGACGAAATTGCCGATGCGCGCACCGGCCTTCAAGTGATTGCCGGGACGCAAGCGCGCGAACGGACCGATGATCACGCCATCATCCAAACGGCTCTGCGCCACGACACAATGCGGCTCGACGGTCACTTCATCGCCTAGCAGTGCATCGCTCAGCACGCTCCCGGTGCGAATGGTACACCGCGCGCCGATCTTGGTTTTGCCGAGAAGCTGCACACCAGGCTCGATCACCGTGTCTTCTCCCGCGGTCACTTCCGGATCGATCTGCACCGTCTCCGGCAATTGAATGGTGACGCCTGCATCCATCAGCACCGCGCGTTTCCGTTCGCGAAAAACGCGGTCCACTTCCGCCAGGTCCGCACGCGTATTGCAGCCCAGAACTTCGCGGGAATCGGGGGCGACTGCGGCGAGCACCGTCTCGCCTCCAGCGGCCATCGTGGCAATGGTATCTGTCAGGTAAAGCTCGCGATGCTTGTTGTTAGGCCGGACTTGCGCCAAAGCCGGCCAAAGCTTCTCCAACGTGAAACAATAAATCGCGGAGTTGATCTCGTTCAGCTCGCGCTGCTCTTCCGTGAGCTGCGATTCTTCTACGATGGCGCCGACGGCTGTCTCGGATTTTCGCAAGATACGGCCGTAGCCTGATGGATCGGCCAGCACGGCAGTCAAGATCGTGGCTGCGGCATTCCCTGCTCGATGCGTGGCAACAAGAGCCTTGAGCGTTTCCGTGCGTACGAGCGGCGCATCGCCAGGCAAGACAATCGCAAGTTTCGCCCGCCCCAAAGCGCGGCGCGCGACTTGCATCGCATGCCCGGTACCGTGCTGCGGCTGCTGCAACACCGTCTCCGCGCCAAAGGGCTCAGCCACCACCGTTACTTGCTCCGCCTGGTAGCCCACAACAACAACGGTTTGCTTGGCGCCCAACGGCGCGCACGCACGGACAACATGCTCGATGAGCGTGCGTCCTCCGGCGCGGTGTAAAACTTTTGCCAGGCTTGATTTCAGCCGCGTGCCTTTTCCCGCAGCAAGAATGACGATGGCCAGATCGTGGTTGGACATGAGGGTTCTATTCTCGCCTCACTGCCTCGTCTTTTACAATCGCGCGGAGCACGGCTGCTGCACAATGTGTTCTGGACGTAATCCGGGTCCTCGACTAGAGTCTGGCGAAATCGGCTCTTGGGAGTCGCACGAACCGCTTCTTCGAAATAAGGAGTTCTCCCTATGAAAACATGTCCTCGCTGTTCAGCGTCCGTGCAGGACGGCGTTGCGTTTTGCTCGAGCTGCGGAAACAGTACGAGCGCTTTTACAGGCGCACCGTCGCTGTCTCCGCCCGTATCTTCTGGAGTTCCAGCGACTTACGCCCGTCCGCAAGAAACCAGTGGTAAGGCAACCGCGAGCCTGATATTTGGGATCGTCGCCTACCTGATCCTGCCCTTTCTTGCGGCTATCGCCGCGATCATCCTGGGGCACCTGGCACTCTCGGACATCAAGAAAAAGGCGGGCCAGTTGAAAGGAAGCGGCCTCGCGATAGCGGGCCTAGTGATGGGTTATGCCCAGATAGTGCTCATTCCGTTCATTCTGATCATCGCCGTGATCGCCATCCCGAATCTGCTCCGCGCGCGCATGGCCGCCAATGAAGCCTCCGCAGTAGGTACCCTGCGAACTTACAACTCAGCTATGGCGAACTACGCGACCCAATGTCAGAACATCGGCTTTCCGGCGTCCGTGCAGAACCTCGGCGCTGGAAGTGGCGACTGCGATGGAGCTAACCTCGTTGACTCGCAGCTTGCTGCGCCGGCCACGATAAAGAGCGGATACAGATTCTTTTATTCGCCCGGTCCCGCCGATAACCTGGGCCACTTCGTCAGTTACACAATCACGGCCGATCCCATCACCGAGAGCACAACCGGAGTCCGGCATTTCTTCACCGATGAGAGCGGTGTCATTCGCATGAGCACAGACGCACCCGCCACCGCGGATAGCCGGCCGATTCGGTAGCTTTTATGGTGGTTGCGACGTGGCGCGCTTCCTTGAGGCTCGCGACGCGCGTGTGACTAGTCGGTGGCGGCAGGCGCGGGAGTGAGCGTGGTCAGCCGCACTTCTCGCTCAACGGCAGCAGTTTCCCCTGTCGTAATGGTCCAAAGCGAGGGGTCAGCTAGAAGGCGGCTGACAAGCTGGGTGTGCAGCGCATGACCTGCTTTATAGGCTTCGACGCGCGCCAGCAACGGCAATCCCGCCAAAGCTAAATCACCAATCAAATCCAGCGCTTTATGCCGGCCAAACTCATCCGGAAAGCGCAGCGGGCCGTTCATCACCCCGTCGTTGGTCAAGACGATGGCGTTTTCCAGCGTCCCTCCGCGAATCAAGCCCATGGAGCGCAGAGGCTCTATGTCTCGCTCGAAGCAAAATGTCCGCGCGCGCGCCAGGAGGTGCCGGAAAGTCTCGGGATTCACCACCATCTCGACTTCTTGCTGGCCCACAAGCGGATGCGGGAAGTCCACATAGCAGCGTACGCGAAACTCGTCCGCGGGATAAATCCCTACGCGGCGGTCGCCTTCCTCAACTTCCAGAGGTTTCAAGATCTTTAGGTACCGGCGCTTGCGGCGAAGTTTGCGGACGCCCGACTGCTCCAGCATTTGCATGAAAGGCTCTGCCGAGCCGTCCAGAATGGGAATCTCAATCGAATCGATATCGATAAAAATATTGTCGATACCGCAGGAATAGATTGCTGCAAGGAGATGCTCAGTCGTGGAGAGCAAGACTCCCTGCTTCATTAAGCTGGTCGCATAGCTGACGCGGGCGACATTGTGTCCTTGTGCTTCAATGGGAAAATTGTCGAGGTCCGTGCGGCGAAAGACGATTCCGGTGTCCGCGGGAGCGGGCAGCAGGCGGACGTGTCCAAAGACTCCGGTGTGAAGACCCACACCTTCAGCGAACGCCTCGCGACCTATGGTTGATTGAAACATTTCCCCTACTCTAGGATAGCATGTTGTTGGCCAGGGTTTCCCCTCTTTGTCCATATTTTTCAGTAACTTATAGGAACACTGGGACCTGATTCTTGTCTCGGTGTGTCAATTACGCATCATTTGGCCACTCAGGCGTGTCTTCCACCCAACCCAACCCCCCCACCTCTCCACCCTCCCTCTCTTCCGTATTCCCTATTCTCAGGCTTCCTTTCTCATTCGGGGCGCGTCCCATCTTCTGACAGTGATATGATTGGAAGTCTGTTTTTGCGGCAAGATTAGCGTTGATTTAGAAGGGAACGGGTGAGGCATGAATCGAGCGGCTCGCATCGGGGTTCTTTGCGTATCTGTAGTTATCTTTTGTTACGCCGGGCTGGGTCATGTTCTCGGCCGCACGCCGGACGACAAAGCCTATAAGTCGCTCACGGTCTACAGCGAAGTGCTGCAAAAAATTCAACAGGATTACGTCGACGAGCCGAATCTGCATCTGGTGACGACAGGCTCGCTCCACGGGCTTCTGGAATCTCTGGACGCGCAGTCCAGCTACCTCACCGCGCGCGAGTACGCCGAATACAAACAAAAGCAGGCCGCGAATGTGACCGGCGACGCCGGCCTCACGCTGAGCAAGCGCTTCGGCTACATCATAGTGGTTTCGGTTTTGCCCGACAGCCCTGGCGAAAAAGCGGGTATTCACAGCGGCGACATTTTTGAATCCGTCGCGGGCTTTACGACGCGCGACATGTCCGTTGGCCAAGCCATGAATTTTCTGCGCGGCCAGCCGGGCACGGGCGTTAAAGTCGGCGTCATCCGTCGCGGCAAAGCGGATCCTGATGAAGTAGACGTTGTGCGCGAAAAGCTCGGCACTGCAAAGATCGTAAGCGCGAAAATTGATCCAGATATTCTTGTCCTCCGCTTGCCTTCGCTCGACCCAGGACGCGCCGACGAAATTCGCTCCCGCCTCTTGGAGGCGGAAAAGCAAGGCATTCACAAAGTGATTCTGGACGTTCGCGAATGTGGCCGCGGCCCCGTTTCGGAGGCCATTGCCGTCGCGAAGCTTTTTGTTCCTTCCGGGACCTTATCGACTCTGCGCGGCCAAACCGTTTCCTCGCAGGTTTTCTCCGCTGATCCCGGGAAGGTCGTCTGGAAAGCTCCCGTTTCCGTGCTGATTGACGCAACGACCTCTGGCGCCGCCGAAGTGCTGGCGTCTGCCATGGTTGCCAACCACCGCGGTGATGTGGTTGGCGAACGCACCTTTGGTCTCGCCTCCGAGCAAAAGCTGATCTCCCTCGATGACGGCGCGGCGCTTTTCCTGACGGTCGCCAATTATTACAATGGCGACGGCAAGTCCATTCTCGAGGAAGGCGTGGTGCCATCCGAGGTTGTGCGCGCTTCGGCCGAGGACGACTCCGACGGCGCCGATGACGATTCTGGTTCGGCCGCCGATGCGCAGAAAGAACAAGCGCCGCCTCGCCCGCTCACGCCAGAGGATCCCATCTTCCGCAAAGCCCTCGAACTCTTGAAGGCTCCGCAGAAAAAAGCTGCCTAGCATTCCGTGCTCGTTAGGCGCGGATCAACAATTCGCTTTTCTGCTTTTAAGCGCGGCTGCCGCAGACGAACCTGCAGGGTCTTTCCACTCGCTTTGCTCTTTGTAGCGGCTCTTTTTTCCTGGGGCTGCAAAAACGAGCAACAAAAACGCCTATCGCCGGGGCAGGTCCACTCCGTCACCCGCGAGATGATGCGCGCCTCCTCTGGTTTCGGCAAACAACCCGGAGACATCAGCTCACACCTTCGGTTTGATGGCACGCACGCCGATCACGTGGATCAACTATTTGTCGTGCTGCCGGCGGGCGCGTCTGAACAAGCTCAGCGCGAATCGGTAGCCCGCCTGGTCCAATCGCTGGACCGCATCGCCACTTCGAATAATCTAACGCGCGACCAGGGGGCCAGCTCTGGAGCGCTGCTGCGGCTCGATTATCGCAGCGCGGGCGTGATCACGAATTCCGTCCATATTATCGTTCCGGCTGCGGCGCATGCTGCTTCTCCGGCATCTCCGCGCCAGGGCGAGAAAAACGGCACTGCGCGGCTGGCCATCATCCTGGACGATCTCGGCAGCGACCGCGCTGCCGCCGACGCGATATTCGCCCTGCCTTATCCTCTGACCATCTCGGTTCTCCCCAATCACGCGCATTCCGCCGATATCGCCGCGGAAGCCCATCGCCGCGGATACGAAGTCATGCTCCATCTCCCCATGCAATCGGTCGGAAACGAAACGCCAGAAGCGCAGGAACTGCATCCGGGCATGCCCGCGGACAATATTCCGGTGCTTTTCGAACAGATGATGCAAAGCGTCCCTAACGCGGTCGGCGTCAATAATCATCAAGGCTCGCAAGCCACCGCCGATCCCGCGCTCATGGAAGAGCTGATGCCTGTTCTTCTGAAGTGGAATCTCTTCTATGTGGACAGCCGAACCACGGCCGCGACCGTCGCCTACGACACCGCGCGGCGCCTCGGAGTACGCTCCGCCTTCCGCAATGTCCCTTTCCTCGACGATGTCGTCGAGGTTGCCGCCGTGCGCAAACAGCTCGAGCTGGCGCTCCGCGGCGCCAAGGAAAAGGGAGAAGCCATTGCTATCGGCCATCCCCACCCCGCGACCTTGCAAGCGCTGCGCGATATCCTGCCGCAAGCCGGAGCGCGCGGCGTGAACCTCGTTTATGCTTCCGACCTGGCGCATTGAGAACTTCAGTAAGGCGCTGGGCCGTTTCTCAGTTCTGTCCTTGCGGGATACAGCCGGTTAAAAACGAAAAAGAAAACAGCCAGGATCAGAAAATCGAACACGCTGCCCTCAGGGCCGGGTGTGCCTCCGGTAAGCCAGTTCGGCCCATGCAGAGCCGCGTTCGAAAGATGCCCCGGGAAAATCATTCCGCTGTCCGGAACGGAAAAGAGAAACGTCTCGCCAAAATCAAAAGTCGCATGCATGCCCAGCGCGAACCATAAGCTCCCCGTACGCTTCAGCGTGAAGCTCCAAAACAGGCCCACGAAAACCACGCCCGCTACTCCGATCCAATTCTCGCCCGGGTTTCGCTTGTGAACTAATCCGAAGGAAACTGCCAGAAGAATGGCCGCAGGCCAAAAACCGATCCCCTCGGTCAACGTGTACAAAGAGTAGCCGCGGAAAAAAAACTCCTCGAACAGAGCGACTGCTAGGAAACAAACGCTCCAGAACAGTGCCCATTTGGCGATCGCTCCCCCTTGTTGGGCCAGGCTTCCGAAGGAATAACCTCCGAAAGCCGCAATCAGTCCAATCAACGCGCAGATTTCGCAGAAGCCGAAAAGGCAACCAAGCCAAAACTGTTTCCCGAGCGTGCCTCGTGCAGGCAGTCCGTATACGCCCACGGAGCGCTGCTCGAGCCGGGACATGATCCAAGCTGCGAAAAATGCGTCAAGAAACCCCGCCAATTCGCCTAGAAACTGAAATACGGGAGAGGTGAGTCCGCGAGTCAAATGCGAGAACAAGGGGAGAAGATAAGTAGAAACCACCATGAAGACAAAGAAAAGGGCAAGGTAAATCAGCAACCGCCAGCCCGCACGCAAGCCGGTCTTATTCAGGAAAATATTGCTGGGAAATCCGGCCGCGGACTGAGCCGAAGTTCTCTCTATTTCGCGCGGGGTGCCAAAGAAATCGTCATCCATTCCTCACTCCAACGAAACTCGCACCAGGCGCTCCACTCTCAGACGCCCGCGGGGGTGCGCCGTAAGCAGACGCACGCGCTAATGCAAACTGCGCGCCGCAGTCCGAAAAGAAACCAGTCTCCTGAATGGGGATTCAAAATAACACAGAGTTCCGCGGAAGTTCGCGCTTCTCTTTTATTTCATTTCAAATGCTCAAATGTCGCAAATTTCTTCATTCCTTAGCGCGATGCAAGGTCTCCCCGTGTCAGCCGGATCGCCGCAGCGCCCAGGATGCGCCGGCTCTTTCTCTCTTGCACGAAAACGACTGCTCGCAAATTCTCCAAATTCCATTTCGAATCCACCTTTACAGAAGGTTGCCCTGTGAATCCCTCCTCGCCTTTCTTGCCAACAACCCCGATCACTTTCATCTCCCTCACCACGTGCGAGTGCCGCAATTCCTTCCCGTTGTTTTCCCCGGCCTTTACGGACGAATGCAAACCGCTCTCGGTGATCGCCAAGATGACTTCCGCTGCATCTTTGGGCGCGATGTTCAGGGGTTTCTCGACGCTCACCTTAAACACCACCGATTTGTTCTGTATCGGCGAAACCTCGCTGATTTCCACCTTCGTCTTTTTAGCGGTAGACGCTTTCTCGATCGCCTGCAACGCCATTCCTCCACGGCTGCCCACGAATCCCTCCGCCCCGTCCACCACCATTTGTGGTGTGTATGGACTCCCATTGTGCAGCGTCCCGGCATACTCATTTTGCCGCGCAGTCCAGTTGGCCGACGAAAAAGGATCTTGCCAGCCCTGCTGGTCCCAGTAGTCCACATGCTCTTCGAGAGCGATCACCTCGGCAGATCCAACCGGTTGTCGGCTATCAAGCTCTGCCAGGAGTGCATCGGCAGGCGGGCAAGTCGAGCACCCTTCCGAAGTGAATAGCTCAACAACGACCGGCTCGCGCGCCGCTGTGGCTTGGGCATTTGGAGTCTGAACCCTCGAGATCGCTCCTATGTCCCAAACCAAACAGCCCGCCACGATTACCCCGACAATAGTGCCTAGCAATTTCATAAGAACTCACTCCAACTGCCTATTAAATCAGAATGTGGTAGCACGCAACAAGGAATCTTCGGCCTTACGAAAAACCACCTGACAACGCATAACCGGCTTGCTATATTTAACCGGTTATTACGAACCGGCGGTCGCGAATTCCTCTCTAACCGGTTTGTGGAGGCGAACTCCCTTGACTGACTCTTCTCCATCCGTTGACCTCATCGGTGGAAGACTCTCCCTCGATTTTGCCAACGAACTCAACCCTTCCTCTGATTTCTCCTGGGAGGAACTTCTCCGCTTTCTTTTGGTTTCCAGAATCATCTCCGAGGATCGCAGCACCCAGCTCCTTGGTCTGTCCCAGAACGATCCGCGAAGCGCCGACGCGCTCCTCGGCAAGGCCCAAAGGCTCCACGCCTCGCTCCAGCGCTCCTTTCACGCACTCCTCCATAAAGAACCCCTCGTGCGCGATTGGGTTGAACCGATCAATGAAGTCCTTCGCGTTACCGAGGGCCACGACGAGCTCTTCCAGCAAAACGGCCACTGGGGCTTGGAGTTCGTCGCCCGGGAAGGTGGTCTGGACTGGCTCCTGGCTGCCATCGCGCGCTCGGCCGCCGAGCTCATCGCAGAAGGTGCCAGCGCCCGCCTCCGCGTCTGCTCCAACCCGGATTGCGGCCTCTTTTTCTATGATACCTCACGCACGCGCCGCCGCCGCTGGTGCTCGATGTCCCGTTGCGGCAATCGCCATAAAGTCGCCGCCTTTTCCCGCCGCCATTCCGCCGCCCGCCGGTAACATCGGCTTTCCAACTTCCGCCATTCTCGCAAGGCTACTTCACGTATTTGGGCGATTCGCCTTTCGACCACGGATCGTAGCTGTGCGCAAAGACCAAGCGCTCCGCCAGCGGGGGATGCGAGTACAGCCAGAAGGTAATGAATTCAGATGGGTTTGGATCCGCCAGGTCAACTTCTCCCAACACCTGAAACGATTGCGCCGCTACCTCCGGAGAATCCGGAATAATCCCGTGCGTAACCTCCAGGCCGTACACATCGGCGGCATGCTCCTGCATCCGCGAGAAACCGTTTGCCACCGGCGACACCA
>Ga0210401_10007342_pt1 | contig 11070 bp, 8 predicted proteins | sample IncBWH32MmetaG_FD_150866 | JGI IMG/M metagenome (GOLD analysis project Ga0210401, IMG submission 150866) | Forest soil microbial communities from Barre Woods Harvard Forest LTER site, Petersham, Massachusetts, United States - Inc-BW-H-32-M | ecosystem: Environmental > Terrestrial > Soil >... | reverse complement strand
GTTTCTAACGGTGAGGCCAATCTGTCTCCTGAGCCCCGACTCAAAAGAATCGCCGCGGTCGAAACGCTCTCGACATCCGCCTCATGTTTGTTGGCGCTGAGCGTTTCCGTACCGTTAAAGGAGCCTTTACATGCCTGAAAAACGTATAGCCACAGGAGTTGCGGGCCTGGATGACATTCTCTCCGGCGGGTTGCCGGCCGAACACCTTTATCTGGTAGAGGGCGATCCTGGAACCGGGAAAACGACATTGGCTCTACAGTTTTTGATGGAAGGCGTGGACGCCGGCGAATCCTGTTTGTACATAACGCTCTCGGAGTCTAAGACCGAATTGTTGCTGGCTGCTCAATCCCACGGCTGGAATATCGATAATCTCGAAATCTTCGAATTGCTTCCCGACGAAAGCAGTCTGCGGCCCGAGGGCCAGTACACCGTCTTCCATCCATCCGAGGTCGAACTTGCCGACACGACCAAAGCAGTGTTGGAACAAGTGGAGAAACTTAAGCCTAAGAGGGTGGTGATTGATTCGTTGTCGGAGCTGCGCATGCTGGCGCAAGATCCCCTTCGCTATCGTCGCCAGATTCTCGCGTTCAAACAGTTTTTCGCTGGCTCATGCTGCACCGTCCTATTGCTCGATGATCGCACCAGCACCGACCGCGATTTGCAACTGCAGAGCATCGCTCACGGTGTTCTGTCGATGCAGAACCTTGCCCGGGAATATGGCATCAAGCGCCGGCGGATGGAAATAATTAAGTTACGCGGTTCAAGTTTTCGCGAGGGATTTCACGATTACAGCATTCGCAAAGGCGGCATCGACATTTATCCAAGATTAGTCGCCGCCGAACACCATCCCAGTTTTAAACATGAAAAGCTGCTCAGCGGGGTGGCCGAGATTGACGCTCTCTGGGGCGGCGGAGTTGACCGCGGAACCAGCACGCTCATCATGGGCCCGGCTGGATGTGGGAAGTCGACCATTGCGGCGGGCTACGCCATCGCAGCCGCGAAGCGCGGCGAACACGCCACGATCTATCTCTTCGACGAAGGGATCGATACTATGTTGGCCAGATTGTCGGGGCTTGGCATGGACGCCGATTCGCAAATTAAGGCGGGCAGGCTGGCGCTGGAGCAGATCGATCCCGCGGAATTGTCTCCGGGCGAGTTTGTCGCGCGGATACGCCACAGGGCGAAGGACGGCAAGTCACGAATCATCATCATCGACAGTCTGAATGGTTTCTTGAATGCCATGCCGGGCGAACAGTTTCTTGCCATACAACTGCATGAGTTACTGACCTACCTCAACCAGCTTGGCATGGCCACTTTCATGGTGATGGCACAGCATGGGCTGATCGGGCGAGAGATGCAGAGTGTCGTCGATGTCAGTTATCTCGCGGATTCGGTACTGTTACTGCGATATTTCGAGGCTGACGGTGAAGTTAAACAGGCCATTTCGGTGTTAAAAAAACGTTCTGGCGGGCACGAGCGTTCTATCAGGGAACTAAGACTAAATGACGGCATCAAAGTTGGCAGACCGCTTCTCGAATTCAGAGGAGTTCTCTCAGGAATTCCGGAACGCGAACAAGAAAGCGAACCCACAACCGCCAAGAGTCGCAATGGCCGGAAAGGCTGAGCCGGACTTGGATATTCAAGTTTTGGCGTCTTTGGTGCGCGACTCTGAGCTCATCTGCGACAGCCTCGCTACGGCGGGAATAGCGTGCCAGGTTAGCGAGTCGATAACTGCCGTCGCCGCGGATATTCCAGGGCGGATCGACATCCTTCTCTTATTCGAAGAAGCGCTTGATAGAAATTCCATCGGCTGTCTGGCGGATGCATTACATCGGCAACCGCCTTGGTCCGATCTCCCAGTGATTGTATTGACTGGAGGAGGCGCCGCTAACCGGGAGAGCGAGGGACTCGCGAAAATGCGTGAGCCCCTGGGAAACGTAACCCTTATCGAAAGACCGCTTCGGACAATTACCCTGATCAGTTCGGTGCGTGCGGCTATACGAGCCCGACAGAAACAATATGACATTCGCAATCAACTGGAAAAACTTAAGCAGGCCGACGAAGCTCTGCGTCGCAGTAATGGAAGATTAGAAGGTCAGGTCGCTGAACGGACCCTGGCCTTGCGCCAGCTTTCTGCCAGCCTCATACGTTCGCAGGATGAAGAGCGAAGGCGCATCGCGCGCGAGTTGCACGACAGTCTGGGGCAGTACCTCGCTGGGCTGGCGATGGAGCTGCATCAACTAGCTGACTGCGGCAATTCGCAGCTGCTGGAATCCGCGCTCAATACCCTGGACACCTGTATCAGTGAAACGCGCACTCTTTCGCATCTATTGCACCCGCCGCTGCTCGACGAAGTCGGCCTTACATCGGCTGTGCAGTGGTATGTGGAGGGTTTCGTCGAACGAAGCGGAATTAAGGTCGCGCTCGACATCGTTAAGATACCGCGACTGCCAAGCAACATCGAGACTACGGTTTTCCGGGTGTTGCAGGAAGCACTGACCAATATTCACCGGCATTCGGGCGCCAAAGCGGCTGAAGTATCACTGCAATATCGTCCTTCGCAGATCGCGCTCAACGTGACGGATCAGGGCAAGGGGATGCCCAAAGCTCACTTCGACCGTTTTCAGGCCTCGGGTACAGCAGGCGGCGTTGGCCTCGCCGGCATGCGCGAGCGGATAAACGAAGTCTCAGGAGAGCTCCGGATTACGTCCAACTCGAAGGGAACTCATGTGACTGTATCCATTCCGCTTGATCCAGACGGATCCAAATCGTCGACCGGTTCCAGAGCGATTTAACCTTTTTCTGGTGCGGGCAGTTATTGGATTCTTGCCCCTAACCGATTGCTCGCCCATTTCTCCCCACACGAGCGAAACGAAGTGTTGTGCCGCGTCACCATTCATCAGAGGCGTACGCATCGCCCATTTCTCTCTTCAGCGCAGGCAAGGCTGTAAACGGGATACGACTAAAGTTTTTGGAAGATGAGCCGCTTTGCCGTTTTTTCGCGCTTTGTAAGGTAGGAGAAGATTGGCGCGATTAAAGTCAGGAGAAGAAGGAGCTGATTATGGCCGCGAATGCAATTCCAAATCCCAACGTGACGATTGAGAAGAAGAAGAAGGCCGTGGAGGACATCTCGGTCCCCTTAAAAGAGCGGGCTACAAAAGTGCTTCACGAAATATTTGAAGGACACGAAGAGTTTCTTGGAGCGACGCCGGATTAACGCGATTGGCCGTCCCCACGATCCCATATGCAATTGCCCGCCAAGCGACGAGTTAGGTCGACTTGTGAGCATGGGTTCAGACTTATGACTGTTGTAGCCGCGACAGCTGGGGAAATCAACGCGCAGGAAAGGCCGGACCAACCAGTCCGGCCTTTTGCTTGTCAGTTGCTTTTAGTTTTCCCAGGACTTACTGCGGGGTCGAAAGCAGATTTATAGTCGCGTTGTTCGATGGCAACAACTGCTTCGGCATAAAGAAGTTGTGATCGTAGAGATTGCGATACATGCGCCCGGAAATTTCCGCCGCTTTGGGGCCATAGGTCGGACGGCCGCCTTCGAGGAAGACGACTACCACGATGTGGCCGATGTCGGTTTTGGCGTAAGAGGCAAACCACCCGAACCGGGTTCCGGCGTGAGAACAGGTTCCCGTTTTACCCAGAACTTCTTCCTCTTTGAAATTGACTCGCAGGCTGCGGGCGGTGCCGAAATGCACTGCGCCTTCCATGCCATCGGAAATTTCAGGAATGAGCGGCGCGATATCCAGACGTCGCTTCACCACTGGTTGGAAATTTGTAATCTCTTCGGGCGCGGTGGGATGCTGCAGGTAATAGAGTGTGCCGCCGTTGGCTATGGCCGAAACCAGAGCGCCAAGCTGCAACGGGGTCACTGAAACGCCTTCGCCAAAAGAGCACATCTTGGCAACGCCACCGAGTTTAGAGGGAATTTCTTCATTGGGATAAATCCCTAGCTGTTCGCCGGGTATGGCGTAGCCAGCAAGTTCCCCGAGCCCGTACTGATGAGCGTAGTAGCTTACTTTTTCAAAACCCAGTTGGCGTCCGAGCGCTTCGAAATATGCGTTGTTCGAGTGAGCCAGCGCCATCGTCAAATTCATGTGATAGCGGCCACCCAAACGGACTTCGGTTTCCTTGGTGATAATGCCTTCATTCAAAGCGGCCAGGGCGACGGAAAGTTTGATTGTCGAGCAGGGTTGCGCGCCGCTGGAGAGCGCCAGCTTCTGATTGACCATCGCCAGAATGCGGCCGCTGGTGGGCTCAATGGCTACGACGGTTCCATTCATCCCGCCCAAAGCGTCGATGGCTGCCTCGCGCACAATGGGATCTTCACCGGCGGTTACGTCACCCTCGGCAATATCCTGGGCGAACGAGCTAGTATAGAAGCGCTCGTAATAGCGATGCCTGCGACGCACACCCGCGGCGGTTGTGGGCACGACGGCGCGGCTGTGAGCCAGATGATGCATACGCCTTCGAGCGTGCTGAGTCTCGTTGATTTTTTGTGATTTGGATTTATGCGAAGTCAGAGAATTCGTGCTGACGGTGGCTGCAATCCCGGACGGGCAGACTGCGAGAAAAACGACGAACGCAACCAACAGACCGAAGCCAGCGAAACTTTTGCCTGAATTCAATTTCCTGTCCCCATCCCCGGAGTCCATACCAGTAGGTAGCACGAAGCCCGCCAATGATCATCGTCAATGGCTAAGTTCCTGACTACTCTAGATGTTATGAAACTTCGTATCGATACGCAATCTAAAACGTATTTTCTGCTTAACCTTCGTGAATTGCAGTAAGCACCTCTGAACAAAGGGGTTGCCTTCGATCCTGGAATCCGGCCAACCCCTTTGGTAACGTGAGGTGGTTACTGGAACGATACTGCCCGATAATGGAAAAACTTTTCCCTCGCCAAGTTACATGGTCTCGCTGCGTTTGCGCAGAAATGCCGGCACGTCGAGATCGGACTGCTCGAAATTAGCGATCATCGCGTTGCGCATGCTGTCGATAGAGATCGATTCGCCAGACGCTGCTGCGGCAGTTGCTTGGGGTGCCGATTGCTGCATGACCATTGGCGGCGGTTCGGGATCAGTTTCGATCTCTGGTTGTGGCTCGTCAAAGAAATCATCGTGCCGCGAGCTTTCGCGGGAACTCACGAAACTGGATCGCTCTTCCTGACGTCGCCGGCGGTGATCTGAATCTTTGAAGCCGGTCGCGATCACAGTAATCTTCACGGCATCTTTCATTTTTTCATCGAGCACGGCGCCGAAGATGATGTTGGCATCTTCATGCGCGGCGCTTTGGATGATGGTGCAGGCTTCCTGCACTTCAGCGAGCTTGAGCGAAGTGGACCCGGTGATGTTGATGAGAATTCCGCGAGCGCCGTCGATAGCCCCGGCTTCGAGCAGCGGTGAGGCGATGGCTTTTTGCGCGGCTTCGGTGGCACGTCGTGCCCCGTTAGCTGTCGCCGCTCCCATGACCGCATAGCCCATTCCAGCCATGATCGCTTTCACGTCGGCGAAGTCGCGGTTGATGATCCCGGGAATAGTGATGATGTCGGAGATGCCTTGCACGCCCTGGCGGAGGATGTCGTCGGCGACGCGGAAGGATTCGAAGAAGCCGGCGTCCTGCGCTACGGCGAGAAGTTTTTCGTTGGGAATCACGATGGTAGTGTCGACTGATTCCATAAGCTCGGCGATGCCGCGCTCCGCCTGCTGCATGCGACGCTTGCCTTCGAAGGCGAATGGCTTGGTAACGACGGCGACGGTGAGCGCTCCCATTTCGCTGGCCAGCGAGGCGATGATCGGGGCTGCGCCGGTTCCCGTGCCGCCGCCCAGGCCGGTGGTGACGAAGACCATGTCGGCGCCTTCGAGCGCTTCGATGATTTTGTCTGAGTCTTCCAGCGCGGCTTTGCGCCCAACTTCGGGATTGGCGCCGGCACCCAAGCCGTTTGTGAGTTTGACGCCAAGCTGAATCTTCATGGGAGCACGCGCCATGCGCAGGGCTTGAAGATCGGTGTTTGCGACCACGAACTCGATGCCCTCCATACCGGAATCGATCATGCGGTTTACGGCGTTGCCGCCGCCTCCACCCACGCCTATGACTTTTATCTTGGCGTCATTGCGGGTTTCTTCGTTGAAGCTGATGCGAATGTCGTTGTCATTTTTCATGGGTAAGGCACCTCGATAGAATTGTTTTGGTAGCGCCGGCAAGATGCCGGCGTTACGTTCTTTGCTTTGTTGTGTCAAGCTCCCTTTTTTGCGAACAAACCCATCAAACGCGAACTCCAGCGGGTATCTTGCAGGCCGCGGGCGGTGCGCGAACGATGGCCGTAAAAGATCATTCCTAGCACGGTGGCGTACTCGGGTTCTGCCAAAGTGGACGGCATTTTCGCCAGTGGCGCCGGCCACGAGAGACGCAAGGGCCGTCTTAGGACCGATTCAGCGATGTCCATGATCCCGGCCAGACGCGAGGTGCCTCCGCTTAACACGATGCCGCCGACGCAGACATCGAGCATTCCACTATGGCGCAAGTTGTCGCGCAGCATTTCGAATAGCTCACGGGCGCGAGGCTCGAGAATTTCTCCGACCATGCGTTGCGAAATCAAGCGGGAGGGACGGTCGCCAACCGAGGGAACCTCTACTTCATTTCCTTCGGGGATCAAAGTCACAATGACGTTGCCGTAGAGTTTTTTGATTTTTTCTGCTTCCGCGAGAGGAGTGCAGAGGCCGACTGAAAGATCGCTGGTGAAGTGATCGCCGCCCACCGGAATCACGGCGGTATGAATTACGGCGCCTTCCTGAAAAACAATCAGACTGGTTGAGCCGGCGCCCAGGTCCATCAGGCATACTCCCAATTCACGCTCATCGGCGCGCAACACCGCATCGGCGCAGGCGAGAGGCTCGAAGACGGTGTCATCAACGTGCACGCCAGCGCGGTTCACCGCTGTGATCACATTTTGTGTCGCGCTTGAACCGGCGGTGACCATGTGGACGCGGACTTCAAGACGCATGGCCATCATTCCCAGTGGATCGTGCACACCGCTCTGATCGTCAAGGATGAATTCCTGCGGAAGCAGATGGAGAATTTCGCGGTCAGCCGGAAGCGGGATGCCGCGAGCTTTATCGACCGCGAGACGGATTTCATCGCGCGCGATTTCCCGGGCTCGCGTGCCCAGGCTGAGGCCGCCGTGGCTGTTCATGCCGCGCACGTGCGAACCGGCAACTCCCAGAAGCGCATGCTCGATGGGTGCTCCGCAAACGTCTTCTGCCTGCTCTACGGCTTTCTGAATGGATGCAACCGCCTTTTCGAGGTCGACGATTACGCCTTTGCGCGAACCGCGCGATTCCGCAACTCCGTGTCCACGGTAGCGCAGGCCGGAGTCGCTGATCTCCGCCACCAGCACGCGAGTCTTGGCGCTGCCTACGTCAATTGCCGTCAGAAAATTGTGATGCTGATTCGCCATGCTTATGGATGATCCTCTCCCTTGGCAATCGCTGGACTGGGTTTGTTTCCTGCTTTTGCCGCAGCGGTTCCGGGTGCGGCCGAAGTTGTTGGAATGGGGGAAGGATCGGGCTTTGAGGTAGTTTTATTTTGTGCGAGAGCGGTGCTCGGTTTCGACGCTGCTTTCGCCACGACTTTGTGGTGTTTTTTGACGCTCTTTTTGCCGGTTGCGATTTTAGCTGGAGGCTTTGCAGAATCAGTTAACACTGCCGCCGGTTTCGGTGTGGTGAGTTGATGCGTGATCAGGGCGGCGGGTTTCATTCCGGCCGCCATGGCGGCTTTGACGGATAAAATCGAAAGCGGCGTTTGCTTGGCCGTCCCTTGCAGATCGGGATTTACGATGATCTGCCGGTCATAGCGCAAATCCACGGATTCCAGTTTGTCGAACTGCTGGCGCCACTCCCGCACGTGGCTCACATAAATTCTGTAACGCTCGATATAATTGGACGAGCCCAGATGCACCAGCACTTCGCCCATAGGATCGCTGGGCAGCACTTTGACATCTTCGGCGTCTGATAGGTCAACCTCACTCAACTCTTGCGAATAGTGCGCGCCTCCGGCGTCCAGTTGGCTGACCAGGTCGTTGTAGATCTTCATGCGCGCGGCGCGAGTGGAGACAGGTTCGCCTGCGTTCATTCCGAGAATCACGGGGAATGAGTATTTTTTCTTGCCTGCGGCGGGCAGTTCCATGAGCGTGCCGACGGAATCGATCAGCAGGATTTTCGAGCCCACGCGGGCGAAGGCGACAGGCGTGCGCTCGTGGATTTCGATTCTGAGGCGGTTGGGCACAAACCGCATAACGCTGGCCGATTCCACCCAGGGAATTTTTTCCAGAGCCTGTTTCCGCGCGGATAATGGCACGAAGAAAATGTTGCGGCCGATGTCGCCGCCCATCACCTCCATAATCTGAAACCGGGTCACGTTCTGCAGACCGGCAAGCTCGATGTCGTCGCTGGAATCAATGCGAAAACGCCAGGAATGTTCGCCGTAGTGGTAAAGGGCCGCGACTGCCGCGCTGCATGAAAAGAAAACGATCAAGGCCAGAACGCCCCAAGTCAGGCCAGTAGCGGCCTTTTTCGGCAGAGAACCGCGGCGAACGGAGACGCGCTTTTGTCCGCGCAGGAAGGGCGATTCCTGTTCCACGTCCAAGTCGAGCATGCGCGCGTCGTCGAGGGTGTCGTCAGTCGCGGGACGCGCAGGTTCGTGGACGGCTGGATACAACTCTTCCTGCGAGATGGTGGAACTGCCTTTTCGCGCCATCAACCAGGTCAGTTGTCGTGAGGAATCGCTGAGCGGGAATAACTATAACTGCTTTTTCGCAATAGAGGTAGATGAAAGTTGGTGCATGATGTGAAAAAAGTGCTAATTCGAATTCCGGCAGACCCCAATTGGAAAAGTCGCAATTCCGTTGTAATATTGCGACCCTGATATTTGCGGTATTCGTTCTGCGGAGAACGAGAAATGAAAATCGAGCTTACCCACGCACGAGTGAGACGCTCACGCCCACACCAGGAGATTCGATTATGCGTAAGCCAATTGCAGCAGCTGTTTGTTTTTCTTTAGGAATGTTGTTGGTTGTTCAAGTATTGGCCCAAGAAGCTTCGCCTTCGAGAGAGAACATAAGTAAGCCGGCGAAGAACGCGGTAGCCGATGTCGTCGCTCCGGGGACCGTAAAAGTCGTATTGCTGAAGTCATGGGGCGCAGCCAGCGTGTGGCAGGAAATGAGTTCGAACTGGCAAAATTTTGGAAAGATCCCAGTGACGGTCGACTACACGACTTATGTAGGTAGCGACTTCACCTATCAGGATATCGTGTCATCGAAAGCGAATGTTATTGTGCTCAGCGATCCGGCAGGAGGTCTGCAACAATATTCGGCAGCTGAGATCGCGGCAGTTTCGAAGTATGCCAAGAAGGGGCATACAGTGATTGGTACCTACCTCGTATTTGAGTGGTCCACCGTCGATAACCGCGGATTGGCTCCGGTCTTCGGGTTCAGCTCCAAGATTCAATACAACACGACAGCGGTCGCTATTTCCAACCTGTTCGATAAGACGACCAAGAAGAAAGAGTGTCTGTTCAACGGAATTACCGGAAGCTCGTGGCAATCCGATGGCTATCCGTACACAGAAGTTCCAGCTACCGGAACTTGGAAGGGGCATCTGGGAAAGGCCACGACGATTGCGCAATCGGATAAATATCTCGGCCTCGTCAGTTTCTATAAGGCTCCGACGTACACCGGAGTGTTCGTCTCCAATTTTCCCGAGTACAACGGGGGGACAGACGACGAGCAACTGCTCTATAACGCATCGACCTGCTATGTGAAATAAAAGTTCGGGCGCGGGCGAACAGACGCAAGCGCAGGTATTTCGCGGACGCACGAGCGAAGACGCTCGCGCTTACATTCTGGCCCAAGCACGGGCGAGGACGCCAGCGCCTACACCGCCTTTGAGTTTGGTTCGCAGCACCGACAGCAATACCATCGAAAGGAAAATGGTCAGCAATCCGTAAGAAGCGGTGCGGATGTCGACAGCATGTTTCGGCAGGATTGAAAGCCGTCCGTAAACGAACTCTATGTGTACCCAGTACACCAGCAGTGAAGTTTGGCCAAGCTGTATGAGAGGGCTGAAGCCCCGCTGTCCCGCTCCCCAGCGGCACCAGATATAAGCTCCACACAGGATTATGAGCAGCAGACCGACCCGAATCAAAAAGAAATTCGGGCTGGTGTGCCAGAAATCATAAATGGCATAAAACTGGTGCGGGCGCGCGTCCAGCCAGCGGGCCAGGTAAATTAGAGCAACTCCACCAGCGCCCGCTAGTGCAAACGTCCAAGCGCCGTGTTTCCGCGCATTATCGCTCAACAACCAAAACCCTATTGCGAGACCCATGAAAGCAAAAGCGGCCCAGGGGAAAATCGGAAAGAGCCAGGCTTGGGGCTCGCCCAGGTTGTGAACGCCATCGATGTAAGACTCGATTGGCCAAGGCAGCCAGCGCGGACGCCAACTCGTCCACAGCAAAGGAGTGAGGAGCGAAATACCCATGGCGACGCCGGAGGCGCTAAAAGCCAGGGCTACACGCGTGGGCGATAGGCGCAAGACCATCCAGCACAGCAGGCCCATCAACATCATAGAAAGACCGATGGTGTTGAGGATGTCAACCCGCAACAAATCACTCCACGGCGCCCATCCCAGGGCAATTACAAATTCCTGTAGACGAAACAAAAGGCCGAGGCCGAGAATTTCCGCACCGCGTCGAATGGTCGTTCGCGTAATCTGTCCTGCAGGCGTGTCTTTCTGGCGCATCTTGTCAGTGACGAGCGCGAAGGAAATTCCAGCTAGAAAAAGAAACAGCGGCGCAGGCAAAGTTCCGCCCAATTGGGACCACATAAAAAAAGTACTCTTGCGAGCGCTGCTGCTCAGCCAGGAATCGTAACAGTGTGTCTGGAACATGAGGACGCAGGCCAGGCCGCGCATCCAGTCGATATACGAAAGCCGGGATGAAGTAGAAGTCAGCATTGGCGCCGACATCGATGGCACCGAGCAGTATACAAAAAGGAGTTTGCGGATCAGG
>Ga0210401_10007341_pt1 | contig 11072 bp, 9 predicted proteins | sample IncBWH32MmetaG_FD_150866 | JGI IMG/M metagenome (GOLD analysis project Ga0210401, IMG submission 150866) | Forest soil microbial communities from Barre Woods Harvard Forest LTER site, Petersham, Massachusetts, United States - Inc-BW-H-32-M | ecosystem: Environmental > Terrestrial > Soil >... | reverse complement strand
GGGCTTTGCCTACGACATTGGCGGCAACGTCACCACCACCAATCTTAACGGTGTCCTCAGCACGGTCACCACTAGCTCCTCGACCAACTACGCCGCACCATCTCAAGTCACGACTAACACGCTTCCCCCTTCCACTATGAACTGGAACGCCGCCCTCGGTCTCAGTTCCGCCGCCGGACCCAACGGCGACACCGCCTCGTTCGGCTACGACACCAACGGCCGGCCCACTTCCGCCACGTCGCCTACTGGCGCGGTCACCAACTACACCTACGCCGATACCGCCTCGCCGCCCAATAAGACCGCCACCACCAACACGCACTGGGTTCAAACCAGCATGGACGGCTTCGGGCGCACAATTATGACCTGGAACAACTCCACCGCCGGAGGAGGTTCCATCGTCCAAACGTTCTACGATCCTTGCGGTTGCTCGCCGCTCGGCAAAATGAGCCAGGTCTCGCAGCCTTTCGCGCCCAACGGAACCGTATATTGGACCAAGTACAGCTACGACGCCTCCGGCCGGACCACGAAAGTCGCTCTGCCCGACAGCAGCGCAACGACGTACGCTTATCATGGCAACACGGTCACCGTCACCGACCCGGCTCTCAACGCCAAGACCTTCACCATGGACGCCTTCGGCAATCTCACCAAGGCTGTCGAGACTGATCCGACACTGGGCCAGGTCTCGACCAACTACACCTACGACATGTTGAATCACCTCATCACCGTCAGCATGCCGCGCGGCTCCAACACCCAAACCCGCACGTTCAATTACATCCCCTCCGGCACGGCCACCGTCGGTGCCTACTTGCTCAGCGCCACCAACCCGGAAAACGGCACGGTCAGTTACGCTTACAACGGCAACGGCATGCTGACCTCTAAGACCGATGCTAAAGGGCAGGTCTTGACCTATCAGTACGACGGGTACAATCGCCTCTCCAAGGTCCTCGTGGGCGGAAGCCTGTTGCGCACTTATTTCTACGACACTGATCCGACGGGCTACTCGGCCTTCACGCAATACGGCGCCGGCCGCCTCACCGCCGTCCAGTATGCCTCGATCGGTCCGGTTAATACCGGCACCGCTCCCCAGATCACTTTGACTGATCGCTACAGCTACATCCCTCCCGGCCAACCTGGCGGCGGCCTGCTCGCCACCAAGCGTCTCCTGGTCAGCGAAATCCTGTACTGGCAGAATAAATTGGGCAATCCGGAAAATGCCACAGTCCCCGTGAATCTGGACGCCACCTACAGCTACAACAGCGAGGGCAAGGTCACGTCCATGACCTATCCCACCACCACCAGCAACGGCGCGGGCCCCACCTACAATTACTCCTACGACAGCATGTACCGGCTCAGCGGCATGACCGATCCGGGCAGTAACGCGCTGGTCAATAACGTCAGCTACAACTCATCCAACCAGTTGCTCACTATGAATTATCGAACCAGTTCCTACAACTCGTTTACTGATGAAGCGCGCGGCTACAACACGCTGTTCCAGCTCACCAGCCTCACATCCGGAAGTCTCAGCGCAACCTACAATTACCCGACCGGAACTAATAACGGTAAAATCACTTCGTCGCTCATCAACGGTGAAACCGTGACGTACCAATACGACTCGCTAAACCGGATGATCCAAGCCACCAGCGGCGCCGGATGGGGCGAAGGCTATGGTTTCGATGCATTCGGCAATCTGGTGTCAAAGACGCCGACTGCGGGATCGGCGCCGGCGCTCTCGGTTGCCGTCGATGCCACGACCAATCGCATCCAAGGCGTATCTGGACTTGTCTACGATCCGCAGAACGGAAATGTGACCAGTATGCCCTCCGGTCCGAGTAGTAACTGGATCCTTGGGTACGATGCCGAGAACCGCCTGATTAGTGAATCCCTTACCAACCCGCCCCTTGGCACGCCCTCGTATAGTTATTCCTACGATGCTAGGAACAAGCGCATCTGGAGCTGGACCGGCTCCCTCGATCCCTCGGGCTGGGGCAACGCCAGCGGCTACAATATTTTGCTGTACTCGCCCGGTGGCCAGCGGTTGGGCACCTATCAGATCACGGTCTTTAACAACGGAACTACCGACACCAACCTGACGCTGCAGAGTACGCTGATCACGAGCGATCTGTTCTTCGGCGGGCGGCGGCTGGCCGTGCAAGACCGACTTGGATCGGTTGGCAGCTACTTCCCCTACGGAGAGGCACGGTCGGGGACGAATCCCCTGGATACCTGGAGCTTCGCTACCTACTGGCGGGATTCGGCAACCTCGCTCGACTACGCCGACCAGCGCTACTACTCCAACCAGTTCGGGAGGTTCATGAGCCCGGACCCCTATCAAGCTGGAGCAGGGTCGGGCGATCCAACCAACCCGCAGAGCTGGAATCGGTACGGTTACGTCCAAGGCGACCCAGTGAATCACACTGACCGGAGCGGGCTAAACCTCGATGCCGAGGATTGCAACGATGATCCGGAGGCTTGCGAAGTTGTGGATTGGGGTGGCGGGGGCGGCTGGGCGCCATTCGTCGAAGCGCCAGACCCATCTCGAAATCTGAACCTCTCTGTTTTCCGGTCCTATGTAAGCAGCATCGCCGCAGCTTGGCTGGTCGCAAACATCGCGAGAACTCACGGGAACGTGTTCATTCCTACAGCTCTTCAGATGAAATCCGAGTGCTGGAGTCCCAGTTCGGGTGGGCAAAGCGCCAGCTACACGCTGGAGGTTACATACGAAATACTAGACCAGAATGGAAACCAAATGATGGGTGATCAGGAGCTGTCGGGCGTTTCAATCTCCGAGGCCTTTACCGCACAGACAGGGACGTTAGGCCTCACTGCTGGCCCACCTTGGTTGTATGGGACAAGTACAGGAATTCAAGATGACGGAACATTTACTGACTTACTGAGTTCTGGCAGCTTCGGGATAATTGTGCGTAGCGGCTCGGCCTTTCAAACCTTTACCGCACAGGGAACTGTAGGAGGAGTCCCATTCGCTCAGCCTCTCCAGATCATGGGATTTGGTGCCACTACGCCTGTGTTATCCAACACCTACACCCAAACCAATGTCACTATAAACGGGAGTGGTTTGGGCATGAACCCGGCGACAAAGTGTCCAACGCAACATTAGGAGATGGTGGATGAGAATCTTCAGACAGATACGACTCGCCGCTCTCGTCGGCATTGTCGGCGAATTTATCCTCGTCGCGCCTTTGTTCGTTGTCTCCCGCTCGCAACTAGTGGACACTATTCAGCTCCCACTGTGGGTGGATGTCCTGGAGCAGTTTCAGAAGCCCGGTTTTCCTCTAGTCGAGCGCCTTTACTTCACCCATTGGATGGTCCATTTGGCCGCTCGTCTCCCAGACCACTCGGCGCTTGACGTACTCGAAGGGTTAGCGATCCTGATCCAGGCCACGATATTCGCGTTCATCGCGCTTGGGGTGATGTACTTACTGCGGGCAACCAACGGGAGGATTCTCACCCTCCTTCGCAAGCGCGTTCTTCTCGCCGTCTTCCTTCCTCCGGCGATCGTCATCGTGATAGGTGCGGTCTGGCCGCTTAGCGATCTAGTAAGCGAGGACGTAGCGGACACCCTTGTCGTCGCGTCCTCCTTCTGGCTCGTACTGGCGGCATTGGTAGGGACCACTTTAGCTGTAACGCGGAAATCCCTCAGAACTGACGGGCGGTCACCGTAGCAATGTGGCCGACCGCGGGGAGCGGCTGGTTTTGACGCGCGGCCTTAGTTTGCCCATGAAGGCCACCCGGACCTGGTTTTGTCGGGCTTATAAAAATGTATGGTCCGCCGCTTGGTGTCAAGCAGAAACTCGAGATTGTCGGAGGTGGTTGAACCCAGCTGATTTTGTCGAACCCAGCTGATTTTGTCGGGTATATAAAAAAGGGACCACGCCCGCCAATTGCCCTTGACCGTAATCGAATTTCGCCTCATGGGCGTAATCGCTACCCAGATTTGACTTGCTGTTTCTCCCCACCGGAGTGATGAATGTCACGACCGCAACCCGGTCAGGAGAAACCAATGAGCGAGAACGCAATCGATAGCGAGACCATGAGCAAGCCGGCGCCCGCGCTGGCGCAGCCCAAGGGCAAGCGCAAACCCGCCAAGAAGGCCAAGGCCGCGAATAAAGCGCGCGCAGCCAAGAAGCCCGCCAGCAAACCGAAAGGGGACCGGGCCAACAAGAAGGCCGAGGTAATCGCACTGATGAAGCGCGCCAAGGGTGCGACATTGGCTGAGATAGTGAAAGCCACTGATTGGCAGCCGCACACAGTGCGGGGCTTCGTTAGCATCCTGGGCAGCAAGGGAGGGGAGAAGATCGATTCGTCCAAGAACTCCGCTGGCGAACGGACGTACAAGATCGGAAAATAGCTTCAGGCAACTCGTCGTCCAAACGCCGCCTCGGCCACGCACCAGGGCGGCGTTCCTGCTTTAGGCGCGAGTAAGTGACGTCACGGACCGGTCACGGCACTTGAAAGCGCCTTTTCCCTCCAAATCAATCCGAGCCGAATTGTTTCGGCGGCTCAGTCGCAGGGAACGCCGTTTCTTGCCGTGCGTCCTCCCCTCGGTGGCGTCGCTGGCGGCCGGGTGGCCATATTCCTCGACCCAGCCCCCGCCGGCGCGCCCTAGCGCGTGAAATCTGCGAGCCCTCCGCATGCGCACTCGCGTCCCTGCCAGCTCGCGGTAAGGTCGCGGGCGATGGCTCAGTTTTCGATGCGTTTTGCAGTGAAAAGGTACAGAAATGGTGCATGTTTGGAACGCATCTCGCCGTAAACATTTGATTCCTTGTCAGTTTCGGCGTCGACAAAACGAGTGGTGTTCGGCAAAACTCGTTCGGTAACGGCCGCCCGAACGCCAAATCATCGTTGGCAGAAACGCTCCGGGCTTGGCCGCGCACGCGCGCTCAGTGGCGTCGTGGCCAACCGGATGGCTGTGTTTCCCCACCCGCTGCCCAGCGGTGCGCCGTGGACGCGCGGCGCATTCCGTTCCCAGCCACTCGCTGCTATGTCCAAAGTGCCATTCCATTTCTCGGGAACTGCATGGCAAGGTCGTGTGGACTCGGGAGAGTTCACATGCAAACCCTGGCACTGATTTCCTTTTACGCGCCGGTTGTAATAATCATCCTCGCGGTCGTGGCGGTCCTGTTTTCCTTCTTCTGGGTTTTCCTTCCGCTCCCGCGCTGGCTCTCGGACATGATGGGTCGGCTGCTGATCCGATTCTGGCGCTGGCGTGAGCGTCGGCGACGGTAGAGGGCCGAAAACGGCTGGGCGTGGAACGTATCTGTCCGCCACGTTTTCTGTTCTAAGCCGCTGGTGCACAGTTGTTTCCACACCGTGGAACATTCGACCAGCCGCCCTTCCGGGAGGTGCTCTATCCGTGAACGTCCCAGCTGTCGATACTAAATTGGAGTATGCGGAAAACATTGGCCGTTCTTTCATTCGCGGCGTTAGCGACGGGCTGCCGGATGTATTCTCCAGATGCTGGACATGAGATCGTCTTGGTCAAAAAGCCGTTAATCTTTGGCCACGGCGGAGTAGATTCTGAGCCGGTTAAGACCGGACTGACGGTGGCGGCGATCACGACGCAAGGCGTCGATGTCTACATGCAGCCACTCAAGTATGAGACACAACTCGACGACACGATGACCCAGGACGGCGTCCCAATCAGCTTCCATGCCATTATGGTTCTGAAGGTCACCGACTCCGTCAACTTGATCAAAACTTTTGGGCCAGACTGGTATAGAAACAACCTCGAAGAGCCATTCAAGACCATGGTCCGCCAGGCCGTACGGAAGCACGGGATGAATGAGACCGCGATTAGTACAGTAGCACTGGACGCGATCGACGCGGAGATCCGTGATGGGCTGACCGCTTTTATTACCAGCAAGGGGCTACCCGTTACCCTAGTGACAATGACCGTTGGCCGGGCGAATCCTCCGGATGCGATCAAGAACCAACGAATTGAGACTGCGGCGCAAGAGCAGCGCAGCAACACTGAGAAACAACGAAAACTCGCTGAAGATCAGAGACGCGCCGCGGAAACCAGCCGAGCGGAAGCCGACAATGCTTACCGCGAGGCGATGCACCTTTCGCCGGAGCAATTCATCCAGTTGGAAATGATCAAGATGCAGCACGAAGTCTGCGGCCCCAATGGGAAAGGCACTTGTACCTTCATCCAGAACGGGACGGCTCAGGTCTATAATCTCGGCAAATAAAATTCCTCTCCTCGAAACACCGGATTCTCGTTCCGAATTTGGGATCTGCGACAGCCAGTAAATACCATCTGTGACGGAGGGCTCGCGAGCTGTATTGCTCCTCCGCGACACAAGCGTTAGCATGGCCCAAGAGGTCTTGTGGAACACAGAAGCCAGCTCGTCTTCTTGTTCCTGATTCTCGCCCAGGGCGCCCACTCCATCGAAGAGTACGCCACCAAGTTGTATGAGGTCTTCGCCCCGGCTCGCTTTGTGAGCAGCCTCGTCAGCAGCGATCTCGCTCTGGGCTTCCTAGTCGTCAACGCGGCCCTTGTCACGTTCGGTCTATGGTGTTGGGCCGTTCCCGTGCGGTCAGGCTGGCACGCTGCTCGGGGGTTAGTTTGGTTGTGGACCATTCTGGAGCTCGGCAACGGCATTGGCCACTCCGTCCTTGCCTTGTCGCGAGGGGGCTACTTCCCTGGTCTGCTGACGGCTCCGCTGTTACTGCTGCTCGCTGCCTGGCTGGCGGTTCTCCAAGCTGCTGGCCGTCGGTACTCCAATCCTAACGAACAATTCTGACTGTGGCTCGGCTCCACTTCCGATCTGAGCCGTGCTGTTGGCCGTAGTAGTGCGGTTGTAGCGAAGGCAAATCCGCCTCGACGACTCCCAGCTGAGTGCCGGGAGACAGGTTCGGCCGGCGTGGGCGCTCGGAGGATGCCGCGCGGGGCTTTAACTGCGTCCCCTCCGAGCGATTCCACGGTACTCCTCCTGATTGGCGGATGGCGGGCGCTTCCATCCCGCAAGCTCATTGAATGGCAGCGGCGATAATAAAACCAGTGAACGCAGAACATGAGCGCGGACCGATCATTCCTCACTCGGATTTCGGCGATGTTGATTGTTGCGGCTGTCTGTTCGGCATCGGTCGCGGAGATCAGGCGGACATTGTTTGCAACGAATGTAACGCCATAGTCCGCACCGTTCCGGTGGCCGATCTTGAACGTACGCTAAGGGAGATGGAACTTCAGGGCGATGTTGCCAGCGCGATCTGTCCGCGCTGTGGCGCAGTTCATCTGGCTCCCGGGACGCCATGAGCCACAAGCGTACCAACGGCGAGCGCGTGGGTAACATCCAGTTCGGCTACCGGCTTGGCGCCGACGGGAAGCATCTGGAGACCGACCCTGCCGAACAGGAAGTGTTGGACGAAATCCGCCGGCTGCGCGAGAACGGCCACACGCTGCGCGGTATTGCCGCTGCGCTGAACCACCGAGGACACCGGACCCGGCGCGGTTCTGCCTGGCGGCTGGAGCACGTGGCCAGGATCACCAAGCAGGGAGCGGTAGCGTGCTGAACGATCATTCCGGGAAAAGGCGGTCAATCTCGGGATCGTCGGATAGGCTGACGATTTCTCCGCACTCGTCGCACACGAATGCGATCAGTCTAGAGAACCCGGGTGCGTTCGCCAATAGCCTCGCGCTCCCACTGGCTGACCGCGGTCATGATGTTCAGGACCAGGCGCCCGGCCGCCGAACCCGTGTCGAGCGACTCTGCGACCGATACCAGCGTCACGCCACGCCGCTCGAAGCGCTCCAGAAGCGTGCACAAATCTTTCACGCTCCTGGTGAGCCGGTCGAGCTTCGCGATAATCACGGCCCGCACTTCGCCGGCGTCAACCAGCGCCAGCAAGCGCGCCATGCCGGGGCGATTCAGACTCTTGGCGGACTCGCCGCCATCGACAATGATGTCGATCAACTCGGCGTTGTGGACCACCGCCATGGCCCGAATCTTCTCCGCCTGGGCCTCGAGGGAAACGCCTCGATCCGCCTGCTTGTCGGTAGAAACACGAACGTAGCCAATGGTTTTCATCAGTGACATGTTGGGCCATGACTGCCGCAGGATTCAAGAGAATTCTGACAGCACAATGCGAGCAATTAGCCTTAGGGCCCCGCGGGCATTGTTGGCGCGCAAGGCGGGCGAGGTCGGCATCCGAAGGAAGCGCAAAGATTCGCGCCTACAGCGTCGCAAGGAGCCGTGTTACAGTGGCCGAGCCTGACTCGTCGCCGGTGTCGTCGTAAATCTTCTTCGCGCTCGCAAGCGGCCTACTCGAACCGCAGGATGTCCATAATGTCCAGTCCGGTGATGCGGCGGGTAGCGGCCCAGATGCTTGCCGCTGCTGTCAAAAAAAGGAGCAGGGTCGAAAACGTGAACGTTGCGAGATCGAAGGGCTTGGCGCCATTCACGAGGCTTTCGAGAAAGCGTCCGGTCAGTGTGGCTCCCGCGATTCCTAGAGCGGCCCCCACGGAAACAGTGAGTAAGCCTTGCCGTAGCAGCATCGTCCGGAGCCTTCCCGGCGTGGTGCCGAGTGCCAGGCGGACCCCCATCTCCCGAGTCCTCTGAGCGACGGCATACGAAACGACTCCATAGATGCCGATCACGGCAAGAAGGAGCGCGAATCCAGCGAAGAGTACAAGAGCAGTGCGATAGAACTTTGGACGCGCGAGAGCGTCGTCCATGCGCTGCTCCATCGTTTTGGCATCGAACACGGGAACCCGTGGGTCCACAGACCGTATCGCATCGCGGATCGTTGCGAGGTGGTCCTTCGCCTGGCCGTTTACCCGAACCACGAAAGTCGAGTAAAAACTGCCGGGAGCATGCGCCGGAACGAAAATTTGCGTCGAGTTTGCATCGGCTGTCATGTAATCCATGCCTCTCACGACGCCGACAATATTCAAAGGCGGCCTGCTTCCGAGGGTGACTTCGTGGCCGATCACATCTCGCGGCTCGCCAAACTGGCTCGCGAATAGTTCACTAACGACCGCCACCTTGGCGTCGGAACGTACCTCCACCTCTGTGAATTCACGCCCGAACAACATGTGCCCGCCCATAGTCCGGAAATAGTTGTCCAACACCGGCACGATCATGGAATTCTCTTTCGCCGGACGCCCGTCGAAACCCCAGGGGCCGCCAAGAAACGCGGGGGAGTTTAGCGGAAGGAACTCGGTCCCGCTAGCGTTACGAACTCCAGGAAGCGCGCGAGCGCGGGCGAGCGCTTCCTCAAAATAAGGAAGCTGCCGTCCGGGAAGTTGATGAGGCGTGCCATCGAGCGACACACTAACGGTGACCAGACCCCTCAAGTTAAAGCCACGATCCATGTGCATCATGTTCACAAACGCCCGTCCAACTGAAAACGACGCGGTAAGAAGAACTACTGTCATCGCCACTTGCCCTCCTACCAGAATGTCCCGAGTCACTCGCGAGTAGCGGGTATCGCTGGAACCGCGGGCTGCGAAGGCGTGGGCGCGGCCGGCGCTCCAGGAAGGCAACAGCCCAAAGAAAAGAGCGCTCAGCAACGCGATGAGCACCGCGAAGCCCAGCACGCGGCCATCGAGGACGGAATATGACTGGGTGGCAAGCGGGCTCGGCTGGACCTTGGCTGCCTGAGCAGCCGTCCAGAACGCGACTACGAGACCCGCGATGCAAGCAGCCGACGCGAGAAGTAGGCACTCGGTGAGTAACTGTTGCATGATCCGCGCACGGCTCGCTCCCAACGCCGAGCGTATCGAAAGCTCCACTCCGCGATCCGCTGTGCGCGCCAACAAAAGATTCGCGACGTTACCACACGCTATGAGGAGAATCAGCAGCACACCCGCCATCAGCAGCAGGGACGCGTTCTTTACCGGACCGGGCAGCTGGTCCTGCAGCGGAACCATGCGTGGAGGATATTTCCTACTATGGTTCGGAAAGAGATGGTCCATTTCGGCGGCAAATGCGGCCTGCGCCTGCGGCCATGTGATACCTGCTTTCAGCCTGACAACAGTCTCCCATCCATTGTTTCCGCGCGAAAACTCCGCAGCCTTCCAGAGAACCGCGTGGTTGGGGTAATCAAATCCAGGTGGCATCACGCCAATCACAGTGAGAGGCATCCCATTCAACAGCAACCTGGAGCCTAGAGCTCGCGCATCTCCCGCGAAGAGCTGTTGCCACAGTCCATAGCCGATCACGGCAACTGTGTTACGTCCTGGTGTATCCTCGCCGGCGTTAAACGACCTTCCGATCAGCGGTTGTGTTCCGAGCGTCGAGAAAAAGTTCCAGGAAGTAAGGGCGGCGTGTACGTGGACGCTATTGTCCGTGTTCCCAAGATTGACGTCGCCCTGTTCGAATAGTGCGGCGCCGGCAAGATAGGTACTTTGTTGTCGCCAATCGTGAAATTGATTGGCGCTGTCATGAGGCACAAGATATGTATGAATCGATGCGAGGCGGCTAGGTTCGCGGAAGGGCAATGAGCGCAGCACCAGTGCGTTGACGACACTGAACACTCCCGTGTTGGCACCGATGCCAATCGCAAGCGCGAGGATAGCGAACGCTATATTCCCGGGACTTTTGACCCAGAGCCGTAGTGTATGTCTGGTGTCTTGCTGTACCTCGCGCATAAGCTGCAAAGGAATCGATTTTGCCAAATCCGAAAGAAGCCGGAGCCAAAGGACCGCAAGCGCCCAAACGTTCTGTGACTCAGCGAGTTCATCTCGAAACGCGCGCTCCATAGGCACCGCATACTCCTCGCGAAAAGTGGCTGGGTAGAGCCTTAGCAGCAAACGATAAAGCTTTAAAGAAAGAGGGAGCTCACGCATGTTTTCGCACTCCAAACGTGCTAGCGGCCAACTCCGCCAGTTCCCGCATCCGGGCCGCTTCTGCTTGCGCCACCTTGCGGCCGAAAGGAGTGATCCGGTAGTAGCGCCGCCGTTCGTCATCAAGATGGGGGTCGGGCCGGTCGTCTGACTCCTCGATCAATCCCAACTCCAGCAGCTTGTTAATAGACCCATAGAGCACGCCGGGCCCGAGTTTTAGTTTGCCGTCAGTGCGCTGAGAAATCTCCCGCTTGAGAGCGTAACC
>Ga0210401_10007339_pt1 | contig 11073 bp, 18 predicted proteins | sample IncBWH32MmetaG_FD_150866 | JGI IMG/M metagenome (GOLD analysis project Ga0210401, IMG submission 150866) | Forest soil microbial communities from Barre Woods Harvard Forest LTER site, Petersham, Massachusetts, United States - Inc-BW-H-32-M | ecosystem: Environmental > Terrestrial > Soil >... | reverse complement strand
GTCAATGTCCCGGGCTTTACCGTTGGCCGGTTTTCAGGTGACCCTCATTGGCCGGATTTGGGTGATCCCTGAGGCCGGGGAGGCGTAGCGTGGAGAAATAGGATCGTAAAATGCCTACCTGGGTGCTAACGTGCCGCAAGTGCGGCTCGAAGTTCGACTACTGCAAAATTGACGACGCCGATTTACAAAGCCACTTTTTCCCGGCGAAGCCCGACTTCCCGGCCGCAGGGTCTGACGTCCGGTGCCCCAATTGCGGCTTTAGGAGATCCTATCAGCGCACAAATCTGACCTACCGAACCTGAAATGCGCCCGCGATTCCGTTCGGCTCATGCACAGCAATTCATTTTGACAGCGCTGTATCTTTCGTGACGCTCCCTGGAAAGCGCGTAACGAAGCGACTTTCTCGCGCATAGAAAATAGCGAAATTACCATCTTCGGTCTTCGCCAATCTGGCAAGGCGTTCTTGCGCGCATTCCAGGCTGGATACAGTTTCCACCCACAACGGAGCGCCATCCGGGAGTTGGCGAAAAATGTGATATTGGTCGTGCATGTGCGCGGCCTCCTTCCTTCGGGAGGGGGCAGTCTCGCCAAAATCGGACTTGCCGGTCTGTTCAATTTTGAACACCCTGTATTCCGCCCAGACCATTTAACACAGTACAATTCCACATGGCAAAGGACGACCCAGCCGCCGCGAAATTGGAGCACATTCAACGCTTGTGGACGGAACTGGGCCGCGTGCCGAAAGAGTCGCCAGATTACGAAAAACTCATGGATGAGATTCTCCGTCTTTCGGTTGAATATCGGGCAATCGTTGGCGCAGCTAAAGTCGATCCCGAAAAGTAAATCGGGCGTCGGTCAAACCCGACCCGCGAGGCCGCTCTTGACGAAAAGTGTATGATGTAGACACTAGCGCGAATTGGCTGCGCGAGTTTGGGATTCCTAAAATGCCCACGAACCAACGCGCGAAGAAATTTGACGGAGCGAAGCTGGCGCGGCGCCGGTGGAAGCTAACGCCAAAAAGCGAGCGATCGCAAATCGCCGGCCAGATGTCTCGCGACCGTTGGGCCAAGATTCCAAAGAAAAAACGATCAGAGCTTGCTGCGGAGCTTTCACGAGCGCACTGGTCAAAGATTCCCCAAAACGAACGCGCGCTGCACGTTCCCCGAACGGGCGGACGCCCGCGTCAGTTTCCGCAATGCCCTCGGTATCATGCACACCGCTTTTCCCCCAAAACCGGTCGGTGTCCGTGTGGCTTCACACGTCCTCAAAAGAGTGCTTGACAAATCAGGCGTTCGTGCATAGGATGGCATCGTAAAGCGCGACACGAGGTGTTCTAGCACCCCGTGCCGCTAACCGACAAAGGAGAGCGACCTCCAATGGCAGCTATTTTTGAACTTACCGCGTCCAGTTTTCCCGCGCAACAAAGTTCCGCTGAATTCGAAATTTCTGACGACCGCCCCGATCCAATCGACGACGAAGCCGGCATCATTGCCTGGGACGACTTTCTAACGTATCGCGACGAGGTGCGGTCATGACGATCCGCGCCGCAAACAATCGCACTTCGGGCGTCCGCACTTTCTACATCGCGAGCGAATCGCGGCCAGGCGTTCAATACGTCGCGCAATTCATCCGGCGAGCGCGTCAACGTCGCTGGTTCTGCGACTGCCCCGACTTCAAGTTTCGTCGGCTCGCTCAGCGTCGCCATTGCAAGCACCTGCATGAGATGACAGCAATGGCGCGCGAGGCCCACGGCGTCGCCCGCTTAGCGCGGTCAATCTCGGCCAACGTCGCAGCCTAACTCCGAAACTCCACGACTGCGCATTCATTTGCCTGGTCGTGGAGTCTGCGCCAACTTTCGCGCGGCGGGCGCACCGATGAGGAAACCGCGCAGGGAGGATTCAATGCAAGCAAACACGCAAGTTCGGTCAGCAAGCCGGGGAGTCGCGCGACCGGTCGGCCGAACCGGAACGAAGGCGAGGCTGGCAGTCATAGCGCGGCGATCCGAAAAGTTGCCATCAACGTACGACGCGGCGCTCAAAGACGATTGGGTCGTGGTCGACGACCGGACGCCGCTGATTCACGGCAGCGGCGTCATCACGATGAAAAAAGACGGTGTCTCGTTCCGTCTGACAATTGGCTATTCCGCGACGGGAACGGGCTACGTGTACACGGCGCCGAAGGTCGCAAAGTAACCAAGAAGCGCTCGGGCGGCGCGGGAAACGGCGCGCCTGTAAGGGCTTGCGTAATCATCGCCGCCCATTCGCCAGTTCAGGTGGTCATAGCGCAACACGGGAGGAAGCATGACAGCCGGTCAAGTAACAGGAAGGGCGGCCGCTCCGCCAACGAGCGAACTGACCAGGACTCACCCGGCGAGCAATCTTGAACGCCTAGAAGGGTTCAAACGTTGGATGATGCTTCGAAACCTCGCAAAAACCACGCAGCATGCATATTGCGTTTACGTTCAAAAGTTCATCGACCATCTCGGCGCGGCGAGCGTGGCGACGGCGACAGGAGCGGACGTTCGCGCCTTCCAGTTGGCATTCAACGAGACAACGAATTCCAGGGGAGTTCAACGTCTGTGTTCGTTGGCCGTCCGCCAGTTCTACAAATCGCTGGTTTTGGCTCGCCTAGCGGATAAGTCGCCAGCTCTCCCGCCGACAAAGCAAGGGCGACGGCTTCCCCGATGCTTGTCCGAGGCCGAAGTCGTTCAACTCATCGATGCGGCTGCGGACACGCGCGATACCGCGATTGCGGAGTTGCTCTACGCCAGCGGCCTTAGGATTTCTGAGCTGACAAATCTGGATATTGAAGACTTGGACATCAACTCAGGTGTTCTGCAGGTCCGCGCCGGCAAAGGTGGCAAAGACCGGCGAGTGCCTTTCGGCTCGAAAGCCGCCGTTGCCGTCCAAGCCTACTTGGGCGCGAGAAGGTCTGGTCCGCTGTTCATACGGGAACCACGGCGCTTGCAACCGCGCCGCTTGAAACCGCGCCGCGTCCAGGGTCTCGTGAAGGGAATGGCTCTCCGCGCCGGCCTGACGGACGTTCATCCACACTTGCTTAGACACAGCTTTGCGACACATTTACTGAACCGCGGCGCAGACATTCGCTACATCCAAGAAATGCTCGGGCACGCAAGTCTATCCACGACATGTCGCTATACGCACGTCGCAATTGAAGACGTGGCGCGCACCTACGAACGCTGCCATCCGCACGGAAAAAGCAAATGAAAGCTATTCAGAAGGTCCGCGTCGAAATCGTCGCGCCAGATCAGCGCAAGAAGGCCGAGCAAGCCGAAGCGTACGTTGCGCAGCTTGTTGACCGGCGTGTCGCCGAACTGATGGCGCGACAGGACCTCGCGGTCTTCCAGCCGTTTTTTGAGTCAAAGAAGGCCGAAACCGAACTTCGTCGATTGCAAACGATGCCCGATCGGCACAAATGGAGAATTTACTTTGAGACGTGGGGATGTTTGGTTTGTGAAACGCGCGAGAAATGTCATGCCAGCACAGGGATGTGCAGAACTTGTCGCGGCCGGACGAAACAGCGTCTCGATACGATTGTTAAGCAGCTGCACGAAAAGGGTGTTCGCGTCGAGGACCTCATCGACCAGGAGCGGCTGGCATATGAGGCATATCGCCAAACGGCGCGCGAGTCGAATCGGTTGCTTCCCGCTGCAGAAGTACCAAAGAACAAAGTCGGACACCCGAAGATGAAATCCCAAATTGTCCCAGGCGACCCAGGAGCGCGAGTGCGCCAGTTGCGCGAACTTGCCGGATTATCGCAGGCCGATCTGGCGGCCGCCGTAGGCGTCGATCGGAAAACCATCATCAGCTTTGAGCGCGGCGACCATCAGCCGATTCCGGCACACTCGGCCGCAATACGGAAAGCGTTGGTCGAATCACTTGTGCGGGCCTACTGGCCCGACTGACAAGAAAGGAGCATCGACAATGAAAGTGGAACAAGCACGTCGCAGGTGGGCCAGTTACTTCAAACTTCACGGTTGCGTAATTTGCGAGAAAACAAATGTGGCATATGGCGATTTGGGATTGTGCAAGCGGTGCCTAAGGCGGACCAGGGCACGGCTACAAAGCATGGCTCGACTCGCCCGGGCGGCCGCGGCGGCCGCGCCATCAATCAACAGGCTCACGGGAAAAACGAAGGTTCGATAACGGAGAAAAACATGAGAAGAGAAAACAAATTTTGCCGTCTTGCACCAACCGGACGACGATTCGCCTATGCACGCGTCCTGGGGGAAACACCACACAGGGGAAGACCGACTGACGTGATCGTCGCTCGCCTCGCGGAGTTTGTCGAGGCTTTCGGCCACCCCGAAAGTTGCATCGTCAACGGATCGAGGATCTTCTTCTGGAACTTCGTTCACGAATTAGGCGGCGACAAGTATTTCACCTGTCAGTGCCGAGTTCCGGTAGCCATGCGGCCGAGCGGCAAGTTGACGGTGGAAGTTCAGATCACCAGGCGAGGTAGCGGGCGATTCTTCTCTTGGTTCGTTGACCGGCACCTTGCCGTCAGCAACACGTATGAACCACCCATGTTTTCGATCGGCAACGGCCCCATCTTCACGATGGATCGGCTGGCAGTTTGAGATTCCTAAATTCGGAGAACAACATGCGAGCGGCCATCTACGCAAGAGTTTCGACTTCGAACCACGGTCAAGACGTTTCCATGCAAACCCGCGAATTGCGCGAGTACTGCGAGCGACGGGGATGGAAGATCGTCTGCGAATTTTGCGACGTCGGAATCTCTGGAACGAAGGAGAAGCGCCCCGAGCTGGACAAGTTGCTGGCGGACGCCCAACGTCGCCGATTCGATGCTGTGATCGTATGGAAGTTCGATCGCTTTGCCCGCTCCGTCTCGCACCTGCTTCGCGCGCTTGAGAACTTCCAAGCGCTCGGCATCGAGTTTGTGAGCCTTACCGAGGGCGTCGATACGTCCACGCCGGCTGGAAAGCTTGTTTTTACCATTCTTGGGGCTGTCGCCGAATTGGAGCGAAGCCTGATCGTCGAACGAGTCAAAGCTGGGCTTCGAAACGCGGTCGCGAAGGGCGTGAAGTTGGGCAGGCCGCGCAACGTCGTGGACGCCGCCAGGATTACCACGCTGCGTCGTTCGGGCGTCTCCTGGCGCAAGATTTCTACCGAGGTAGGGGTTCCGGTCGAATCGGTGCGTCGCGCGTACCAAAATGCAGTTTCGTGAGTTTTGGTACTATGGCGGCGCGCTGTTCGCCATTCACACCGGAAAAGGAGATCACGCCGTGACCGACCCCATGCCCATACAGGCGCCCGACAAAATCGTACGGTTTCTTCTTTCAATTTCGGTGGTCTTACTCTTCGCGATCGCCGGCATTCTCGCATTTCATGCTTTAGACGGGTTGGATCAGACCTGGTCGTACACGATCGTTGCGCCCAAAGACGACGATCTGATTAAGGAGCTGAACCGAGCCGGCGCGGGCGGTTGGGAAGTTGTCGCCGCGCGGCGCGCCACGAATGGCGAAGGTGAAAAGGCAACTGCGTCTTACGAGTTGATCCTCAAACGCCGCGGCGCAACGAACATTGAGCCAAAATTGGGTGATCCAATTTTCCCAAAATAGATACGGATGGGGTGCCCGTGAGAAATGTGACACAACTACCAAACCAAGATTGTGTCGTCAAGGTTGGCGGCGGCCGCGGTTTCATCATCGTGAATCGCGTAAAAATGCCCGCGCTTAAGAACTGGAAGGCTTATTTTGTTGAACATCGACTGATTGTAACCGCAGCACACTGCTTGCCGAAACTTCCACCGGCGTGTAGCGCCTCGCTTCCATACGAACGCACCTACGAGGATCTGCTCGGCACGCTCGACCAGAAGAAAAAAGGAGTATGGGCCGAATGTGTGTTCGCAGATCCCGTCGCCGATATTGCCGTTCTTGGCTGCCCAGACGAACAGGCGCTTTACGATGAGGCCGAGGAATACCGCGCGTTGACCGATGGAGCAGCATTCCTTCGAATCGGCACAGCCCAAACTGGTACCGGTTGGATGCTCTCACTTAAACGGCGTTGGATTTCATCTCGGCTTGTGGCGCATGGCATTTCGTTGGAGACGGGGCCGACTAAGGGCGGCATGTCAGGTTCGCCGATTCTCAACAGCGCCGGCCAGGCCGTTGGAGTTGTTTCGATTGGGACGACATCAAAAAGTCTCAAGGGAAGACGAATAGAGGACAGAAGAACCGGACCGCAACCAATCCTCGCATCCTGCCTTCCCGGCTGGTTGCTATCGAAACAGGCATAGTCAATTTGGAAACGCAGCGAGCAGGCGCAGCTTTTCTTCTGTTGTACCGCGACAATGTCCGTGCAGGATGCGCCCGTATGGTGACGCGCAATTGAGCTTGTGGAAGTCAGGCAATAGGTGGTGGCCCATAAGTCCACGGAAATAAACCCCGCGCGCTATGAACTCAAATCCAAGACACTTGTAGACCACATCGGTTGACGGAGCCGTCCACATTTGCCGTGTGTAGTCGTCGGAGCAGACGATAACCATGATCGCAGTGTCTGGCGGAAATCCGGTCTCGCCTGACAAAAACGCCCTCATCTGTTCCCCGAACGCTCCAAGATTCCACGGTGGAAGCGGTGTCCCGTCAAAGTTGGTCCATTGGTGAATCGATCTTCTCCACGCGACGCTGAGTGTAAAGTACGCAAATTTCTCTGCGTCCACACCAACATCCGACCCTTTGTGCACCGAAAGACCCTGAGTCTCGCCACATGGAAGAGCAACCCGCAGTCGATCATGCAGCGGAAATACTCCTTTCGGCGCTTTGGGAGCCAACCATCGCAGGACTTCCGATTCTCCGAGTTGGTCGAATCGCTGCTCGCAATCGAAACAGAGTAAGTGAGCCTTCATGTGTTCGGGGTTCGCCCCTGACTGCGAACGCGTAGCGTATTGGATTCCCTTCTTGCCGGGCGTGTACAACGCCTTCGGCATGAAATGACTCTCGTGAAGTTGCTTATGTTTCAGGCAAAGTTTGCACTGGCCATGGATGGGCTCACGGCTACGCTGCATTGTTATCCGCAACCCACGCTGTACTGCTCGTAGCTTGTTCAGCCATCCAGCACATCGTATCATTCACGCATGAATGCGGCAGAAAAGCCTAGCGCGTGGTGGACCTACGAGAATTTTCCGACCAGATGGGCGATCGTGGTTTTCTTTGGGATCGCTTGGCTTCTGACAATCGTTTTACTTTTTTCGGATTTCGCGAGGGTGCTTGCCACGCGCCCTTGGTGGGAAGATTTGATCGTTGCTATCGCAGGCGTTGCCGTTCCGATTCTTGCTTGGCTCGAATTGCGCCATTCCGCCGTGGCGAACACGCTACGAGACGACGCCAATCGCGAACGGCGTAGGGCCAATATTCTTAGCGAAGAAAACGCAGAACTTGCTGCTGAGTTGGACGCCGAGCGGAACAAGCAACTTGCGCAGATCGCAGCCAACACCCGGCGCGTAGTTTCTCCAGCCGAAAGAAATGCGGAGATCCTGCGCCGTCACATCGGAGCTTGCCTGTCGGTAACTGAAGGTCAAGGCGCGTGGCCTACCGCGCCGCTGGTTGTGGCAGTCAACGAAGCCAATATCGCAACGTTATTCGCGCCGAGTGTTGGTTCAAATCCACAGGCGTGGTGTATTCAGGTCGATTGCGGCGAGCTAGAGATTGCGGAAATCCCTCAAGGTGCGTGCCCTCTGAGAGCGAGGGTTCTCAGGCGGTACGGACCTCTCGTTCCGCTCGGCGAAATCACGCGATGGGAAGATCGGAACCTACCGGCAGCCGCTCCGATTTTCAACAGAGGTGGGAACGCCCACTATTTGCTTTTTTCCAGGCAAGGCGAAGCCCGTAGCCTGTACGTGTACACCTCCGCTGATGGGAGCAATTCTTTTTTACTGGAAGCATCAACGGGCGAGCGAATTGTGGCGGACAACGTTGAGATTTCTAAACGATTCGTGCTTCTGGCGATAGATTACCTCGCCAGCGGATTTAGCCGTGGCAACTCTGGCACGAGTGGAAGTCCGCATCGCCTTTACATTCCGATGTTCTGACGGAACACAAACGCCAGCGTGCCGCTAGATTTGTCCGTTGGAACGGAGCAATCGTTGGGTGCAAAATGGGTGCAAAGCGTGGGTGTTTATAGCAAAATTTGGCATGGTGCGGGAGCTAAGGGCAACAGAATCTGCGAGACTTAAGATTGACCCCTTGGGCTCATAACCCGGAGGTCGTGAGTTCAAATCTCACCCCCGCAACCAGCTATCTTAAGCAGCTACAGGGACTTGCCGATTTCGGTCGGCAGGTCCTTTTCATTGAATTGCACTGAAGCTGACAGAATTAACGGCTTTTTGCATCGCTTGGCCCGCCAGTTGTGCGGCTTCAACGTTTTGCTCCCACCCCGAATGCGTATACACGTCAAGTGTCAGGGACCCGGCTGAGGCATGGCGTAGCCGCTCCTGAATCACCTTCATCAGTTTGCTGAAGGGACGTTCAGGGCGAGGAGGCGCTTCGGGCTTTTGCCGACTTTCACGCGTGCGATTTCGCGATGGGAGATCTCGTCGATGATAGAGCAATCGTCGCTGTCGCTATTGCTTACGGCGACGTAGCGGCCGTCCGATGTGATCGTGATCCAGTTGGGACATTTACCGGTGGGAATCTCGGACGAGATTTTCTTTGAGGCGACGTCATAGACGTAGATCCCGCTGTCGCCGAGACTGGTAACCCAGAGTTCTCGGCCGTCCGGTGTGAGCGCGAGGCCGTGGGTCGGCGTGTGCGGCTCGAGGACGCAGGCGGCCGGCGGAGCCGGAGGCAGCGCGACGCGCTCGATGACTTTGCGCTCGGGAATGCTGGCGATAACGAAGCCGTGAAAATCCGTGAGCGCGCTATAGATTGTTGTTTCGTCTTTTGTGACGACGTAGGGGCGCGGAATGCCGCCGACGGGGATTTTTGCGACGTAATCCATTTTCTGCAGATCTATCAGGTCAATTTGGCCGTCACCCATGGATGAAACGAAGATGCGCTGATTGTCGTCGGCGTCATAGCCGCTGTGAGGCTCGCGCACGGGCAAGGTCTTCACTACTTTTTTCTGCTGCGTGTCTACGATATCGACGCTGTTGGCGTCGCGGATTGGAACGTCCACATAGCGGCCATCCGGCGTGGAGGCGCATTGATTGGGCGTGCCGGTCAAAGGGATCGCCGCAGTGATTTCGTCGTCCGCGGTGTCGATGATTTTGAGACTCTTTTCGGACTCGATCGTGGTGAAAATGCGGCGTGCATCGGCGGGAGCGCAGACGCCGTGGACGTCACGGCCTACGCGGACGTCGTCGGTGGCCTTGCGCGAGGCAAGGTCGATTACGGTGATGTCGTCGCCTTGGCTATTCGTGACGTAAATTTTCGTCGTGCTGTTTGCGGCGGTGGGGCCGATGCCGGCAAATGCGAACGGAATCAGCGCAGCCAGTAACCAGCGAAACTTCATGACGGCCTCCCTTTTGGGCTAGGGAACAAATGGATCATACTCCCGTTTTGGTTCGCGGGCGGCTGAACCATCGGTCATCCGGCAGCCCTTTTTTCTTCCCCCAATGTGCACCGCCTCGCAGCAATTGTCCGCGGTTGGTCCGTGTCACCCCTGGCTACGACGTTGTTCCCCGGTGTCTTTCGATGCCTTTCTGGTTTCGTGAGCGCAGCCGCTCGATTGTCGGTCACGATGATCGAATAAGGTCGGTCGATAGCTCGACTGGATAGGGCATGTCCCCGCTAAGGCCAAGATGCCCGTTCGAGTCGCAGCCGATGTTTGCAGGATCAATTTTGGCCTTGACAGTCAATAGAGGACGATCGTACTCTTATGTCATGCGATACTCGCTGGAACACAAAGCCCGGAATCACGAGAAGATTCTTTCCATGGCTGCTCGCTCCTTCCGCGAGCATGGCGGTGACAGCAGCGGCATTGGGAGGGTGATGAAGAACGTAGGCCTGACCAAAGGGGGCTTCTACCGCCATTTCAAGAGCAAGGATGACCTTTTCGTGGAAGCGGTAGCGCGAGCGTTCGATGAGATGGGTAGCGGCATGTTGGAGGTTGCAAAGTCAGCACCCGAAGGTCAAGCTCTGCGGGCCATAATCGAACGCTATCTGAGCACGCGCCACGCGAATTCGCCAGGAATGGGTTGTGTACTGGCCGCCCTCGGACCAGAGCTCGCAAGAAAGCCGTTGTCGGTGCGAAAGCGGATTGAGGCGTTGCGGGAAGCGTATCGTGAGCGGCTATTGCCGTTTGTACCCGGTCAGACGCGAGAAGAAAAGCTCGCGAAATTTCAGTTGTTGTTCCCCAGTATGGCTGGGGTGCTGACAAGCGTCCGAGTGACTTTGCCGCTTCAAGAGCGTGAGGAGATGCTGATGGAGGCGAGGAAGTTTTTTATAAAGTGCTTCGCTGAAGCGTAAAATTTTTTGTCCACAAAGAGTACGACGGTACGCTTTGTGGACGGTGCAACGATACCAAACTGAACCGAGAGGCTAACCGATGAAAATCATGATCCTTTTTCTTATGGCAGTGCTTCCCACGGCGTCGCTGGCGCAATCACAGTCCGGGGCCGCCTCGGACGTGCCCAGCGTAGCGATACCTAAAACCACTGAAGTCATCGTCATTCAGACTCCCAGGCAGGGTGTAACCGCTGACCAAATCATGGCCGTCATCCCGGAAGAGATTCGGGCAACTGTTCAGCTCTACTTCGACGGGAAAATCCGCCAGTGGTATTCGCGCGGGGATGGCAAAGGCGTCATTTTCGTGGTCGACGCCAAGACCGAGGACGAGGCTCGAGCCATTATGGAAACGCTGCCGCTCGCAAAGGAGCATTTGATGGATCACCAGTACATTCCCGTCGGGCCCTTGATGCCGCTGATGGCATTGATGGGTCCAAGAGCGCAGCAGTGACTCGCCTCGCGATAGCGCTGGCGCAGCGAGAGAGCCTTTAGAAGGAGACGAACATGATCAAGCCAAGGATTGTCGTTACCGGTGCGACCGGAAAGACGGGGAGAGTCGTCGTTACGGAGATGCTGAGGGCGGGATA
>Ga0210401_10007337_pt1 | contig 11073 bp, 4 predicted proteins | sample IncBWH32MmetaG_FD_150866 | JGI IMG/M metagenome (GOLD analysis project Ga0210401, IMG submission 150866) | Forest soil microbial communities from Barre Woods Harvard Forest LTER site, Petersham, Massachusetts, United States - Inc-BW-H-32-M | ecosystem: Environmental > Terrestrial > Soil >... | reverse complement strand
CTTGCGGGCGTCGCTTTCGTCGCTGTCGGCGCACGCGGCGTAGTTCTGCAGGACGCTGATCGCGTCTGCAATATTGCCCTGCTCGATCAGCTCAGCGACGTAAGACTGCACGTTGCGTGGGGGGATGCACCACGCCTCGGTGGAGAGTAGTACGGTGCGCTTGCCGCTTTCCGGAACGGCCGCCCAGAACTGGCGATCCAAAATCTCACTGTGCGACTCCACCATGATGCCCGCATCGCTCATCTTGTCTTCGTGAGCGCCCAGAATCTCGCGCAGGGCTTCGATTTCCTGGTTCATGCGGTCGAGCATCTGGCGGACCGCGTTGACCTTCACTTCCCCTTTCTCGTAGCGTTCCAAGGCGAAGCGAATCGCCAGGTGTTCGGCGAGCTGCACCAGCATGGACTGATCCGGCTTGGCGTCGGGCGCATGCGAGGCAATCTCGGCGAGCGCTGCCTTTAACGTGTCCTGCGCGCGGCCGGGTAACTGTGACATCTGCTCGTGGAACGCACCTGCGGCGGCCATTCCGCTGCCACCGCCCGCGCCGACCTGGCCCATGCTGGTCAGCGCGCTGAGAATACCGAGAATTTCGTCTTCCGTGGGCTCGCCAGTTACACGCCGGCCCGACCCCGAGCCCGTTCCCCTACCAATGCCCGAACCGGTTATGCCAGAGCTAATACCAGAACTAGGGGGTAAAAACAGAGCCGGTGAAGCGTCGGCGACCGGACCGGTGAAGAAATTCGGGTCGGCTCCGGGCACATTGGATTGCGCGGGCGCTTCTTCGCTTCCCGCAACGCGATGATAGAAACCACCACTTCCGCCAGGGACTCCCGCTCCAGCGCCGCCAGCCGCTCCGGAGCCGCCTACGTTGCCGGACCCCGGGCCGTTTCCTGAACCACCGGATTCTCCTCCCGATCCGCTGCCGCCACCAGTCCTCGATCCTTGCGCCGCCGCAATCATCTCCAGCAGCTTCTGCGGGTCGTTCAGCCACTCCTTGAATTGCTCCTGGTCCTCGCCCAGCGTCGAGACCGCTAGTTGCGCTGCCACGCTGGCGTCCCGGAAGCGCGAGTCCGTGGCCACAAAACAGATCTCGTTGATGCGAATTCCTTGAGCGCCAGCCAACGCGGACTTCAGTTGCGCGGCTAACTCCGCGGGTTTCGCTTTACCCGTAGGAAATGCCCGCGCAAAGCGGCCCAATTCCTCTTCGGTGACGGATGGAAAGAACTGCAAACTGGCGAGGCCGGCAGCGGAAAGAAGCTGCGCAAACTGCTTTTCGGCGGGGGAACCTTCGAGCGGCACTCCATCCAATAGAAGCTGACTCCCAGTGGCACCGAGCAGCAAACCGCCTTCGGTGCCAACAGGGATTGCCGCGCGCAGTTCGTGCCACGCGGTGTCGAGGTGCTCAGTGGTGCGGGTGTGCTCGTAACCGTATAAGCGGGCGAACTTCAGGAGAATGTTCAGACTTCTTACGAATGCCCGGCTTGCGGTCGTTTTTGGATCCGCTACTTTCATGCCCTCCGCCGCCTGCTCCTGGGACTACCGCACTAGTACCTTAGAGGCCGCAACGTACTCCAGCAATGGTACATAGGTCCCATATGCCGCAATCATCATGCGACCAACGGACGGGAATCGACCTGTTCGACCGGACGGGTGCCCAATGGGGAAAACCAGGGAGGGGGACGGCGCGAACCGCTTGCGCAGTGTTATATTCCACAGAATCTAGCGATTTCCACAGCACCTACAACGTCGTTTCAGGCCGCCTCCGATCCTCTTTCGGCGTCTAGTTCCTCAGCATGGCGACGCGCCCGCGGCGCCGCGTCCGGTTCGTCGCCTGCGCTGCCATGGGTAAGCCGCCCAACTCCATCAGCAGCTTGCGCAGCCTGGAACGATCATCGAGATCCATTTCCACGAATTCGAAGGCCATTGCTTGCGGGCGCGCACCACGTACGATGGCCTGGGCCTTGATGGGACGGATGCCGTGCGTAAACCGCAAGGACAGGAGCGATCCAGGGGCCAAATGGCGGTCTCCCGAACCGATGCCGCCGCCTAGATTCAGCTCGGGTATCGCCAAGTGGATGTTTTCGCGCAAGTTGGTGGTGCTGGCGCTGAGGTTGCGCGAGAGCTTAAGGCGCGCATAACGCCGTTGACGGATCACCGAGGCATTCGGATCAGGATCGGTGGGTTCCAAGGTGAGGTCCTTGCGATCGAAGCCGCTGGGCCCCAGCTTTTGAAGGGCCATGGTCGCGTCCACGCGCATGAGTGCTTGTGCCGCGGCGATTCGCAATTCCTCGGCATAGCTCCAACGCCACAGTTGACGGGCTTCCATCATCTGCTGGAACAAGGGCGCGGCGGCGGAGGCCCGTAAGCGGCCCAGCGCTTCAATGGCTTTCACCCTGGTGAACCCCGGCGCGGCATCATCCTCGGCAAGTTCGAGAAGCTTGGGGATGCACTCGGGATGCCCGCTCATACCCATCTCATCGATGGCCAGCGGGCGGATCATGACGTCCAGAGAATCGTAGAGGGTGACCAGGAGCTGAACGCGGTGCTCAACGGGCGCTGACGAGAGTTGGCGAACGATGCGGTCGTGCGCGGTGCGCGGCCATTGCGACAGGCGCACCGGAAGAATTTTCGCGACCGCGTCCGGAGAAAGCTGCGTCAATAACCCCACGGTTTCCGCGGCCTCGGCCGCAGGCGCAGTCTGCAAAGTTTCTACCAGGCGGCTAGTGGCTTCTTCGCCAAGCGCGCGCACGATTTCACCCAACAATTCGCAATCTTCGCGGAAACCGCAATGCCCGAAGCGATTGGTGACGTAGTGCAGCGTCGTCTTGGGCATCAACGCCAGAATTTCCACCATGCCGTCGGCGATGTGACCGCTTCGCAGCGCTTCCTCCACGAATTCCGGCATGCGCTCTTCCGCACCGATGCGCGGCCGGAGGCTTTGTGTGGAGCCGGGGCGTTGCGCTTCAACGCTGTCGAGCGAAGCCAGCGCTTGTTGCATCGCCGGATAGCAACGCTTTGACGCCGCTTCCTGGCTCAGTCGCACAAACGCAGCGCTGATCAACGTCTGGAGCTCCGGTTCGCGTTCGATCGCCAACTGGCTCCCCAAGCGGCGAATGCCATCCATCAAGGCGCTTCCGTCGCCGCTGCCATACAGTTCGGCGAGATCGGAGAGTCCGATGGCCGTCGTGCGGCGCGCCTCGGGATTCTCCAGCCCGACGCACGCAGCGTACTTCATCAGAATCTCGTTCACCGTCTTGAGCTCGCCGCGGCGCAACATGTCTTCGAGATACGCGCGCACGTTGCGGGGAGGGACGCACCAGGCCTCGTCGGAAATGAGGACTTCCTTTTTGTTTTCGTCGGGTACTTGTTCCCAAAATTCCTGGTCGAGCAGCTCGGTGTAGGACTGTACCTGCAGCCCCGCGTTCGCCATCATCTCTTCCTGGGTTCCCAAAATCTTGCGCAGCCCTTCGATCTCGGCGTTCATGCGGTCCAGCAACTGTTTGACGGCGTTTACGCGCAGCTCGCCGCGCTCGTAGCTGTCCAGCGCGAAGCGTATCGCCACGTGCTCCGCCAGTTTCAGGAGCATCGGCTTGTCCGCTTTTTCGGTAGGCGCCTGTGCGGCTAGACCAGCCAGCGCTTGCTGCAGCGTGACTTGCGCGCGCACCGGCAATGCGCTGAGCCGCGCCTGAAAATGAGGGACTTCGTTGCGGGCTTCTGGATCCTTGCGGGATTTGCCGAGTTGGGCGAACAGCGCAAGCATCTGCCGAACGTCCTCTTCGGCTACGGTGTAGCCTCCTTGTCCACCCACCCCACCAACGCCAGGCACACCAAACTCGGAACCCACGACGGTGGTGGTCGTCGCATGCAGAAGCGCCGACGCCGTGAGCCATTTCCCTACTGGTCTTGCGTCACCGCTGCCGGGCATTCCCCCGGGACCTGGCAACGAACCCGCTATACCGACGGGCGCGGACGAACCGCTGCCAACAGAGGTCCCACCCGATCCCTTACCCGCCTCAAAACCCCCGCCAACGCCGCGACTACCGCTTGATCCTCCTGCGGAGCCCCCTCCTGCACCGGATCCAGCGCCCGTATCCCACAGCGTGCCACCACCACCGCTGCCTGCGGCACCCCCACCTGCACCCGTCCCAGGCCCTAATCCGCCGCCACCTGGCCCACGGCTACTTTCGGCGGCAAGAATCATTTGCAGCAGCTTGTTCGGATCGTCGAAGAAATCCCTGAACTTGTCGCCTTGGGCGCCCAAAACCTTGGCCGTCAGATTCGCGGCCATCTTGATTCCGGCCACCGAGGAATCTTCCGCCACATACCGGATTTCGTTAATCTTGATACTGGTGTCGCCTGCTAAAGCGGATTTCAATTGCTCCGCCAGCGCCGTAGGTTTGGCGTTGCCGCTGGGAAAGCCGCGCACGAACCTCGCGAATTGAGGTTGCGTGGTGGTGGTGCCGAAATGAATGCTGGCGATACCTGAAGTGGCGAGCAACTGCGCGAAACTGCGTTCCCCGGCTGCGGCGCCAAGCGGCACACCATCCAGCAATATCTGGTTGCCGGAAGCTCCGAGCAGCAATCCGCTGCCGCCGCTCTCATCTATAGCGGATTTCAGTTCTTTCCACGCGGTCTCGAATTGCGCGCCGGTTCGGGCGTGTCCGAATTCATAGAGGCGTGCGAATTTCAGCAGGATGTTCAGGCTCCGCACAAAGGCCCGGGCCGCCGCTCTTGTATCGCCGCTCATAGGTCACGTTCTGAGGAGGAAACGCACTCCCACCTTCTTAACATACCTACGTATTACAGTAGGTTGACCGGTGACCCCAGACAAGTCTGAGAATCGGACTTGTACCCTTCTCAATAACAGCAATCTCGATGCAGCAGTTCACATGCCCTTCCCGCAGGAAGCGACCTACTCGGTACCGGTTCCTCCCAGGCAACTTGGCTCTTCGTCTTCGTTGCTCCTTGGTGCGCGGCACCCTACAATAGGCGCGAATCGTCGATCTGACCGTCGGACGACGCGCGCAACGCGGTTGTCCGGCGAAGTCTGTAGAAAATCCTGTAGCCAGTTCGCGGATGAAGTATGACGGACCAGCCCCAATCCAACCGATTCAAAGCGGACATGCCGGAGATTCCGGGTGTTGCCGTTGCAGGAGCGCAGCGCCCGGGTATAGCCGCCAATCCCACGGTGCGCCTGGTCGCGGGCCTCGTAGTCGTTCTCGTTATCTGCCTGCTGGGCTCGCGCTGGTTTCTACGCTCAAAACACGTGGAGGAACCCCCGGCAGCGCCTGTTCCGCAAATCGAAGTGCCAGCGCCGGCGATCGATCCTACCGCCTCGATGCCGCGCGCCACGGCGGCAGCCCCGGAAATTGCCACCGTTACGGAAATGGCAAAACCCTGGACCTCCAAGAACTTTTTCTTTATAAATCGCCTCACTGGCGAGAGTGTTCCCGCGCTGCTGATCCGCCTGTCTTCGGGATCGGCTTCGCAACCGGACGGCTACTGGGCTTTGGAAATGAAGGTGCCGTTCGGAAATTGCCAGTTTGAATTTGTCACCGACCTCGACAGACTAAAGAATGACTACGATTTCCGCACCGTAAAGCACCCGATGGTAGGGAACCCGTGCAGCCGCAGCGTTTTCGATCCGCTAAAAATGAGCGAGATCCCTGGAGATTTCTGGGTACGCGGAAGCACCGCGCAAGGTTCGGATGTTCGCCCGCCGCTTGGCATCGAGCTAAAGATTCAGGGGAAAAACATCCTTGCGGTTCGTATGGAATAGCGTTTCGAGTGAGTAACTTCTATCTTGTTTCTTTGCCGTTGTTATCCGGGGTAGCCCGAGACTCTCCGCGATCCTTATACTCAGCGGTCCGCGGCAGCATACTTCCGAACCTCACCGTCCATACGCCCAATCAGTGTCAGGAACACCATCTGCTGGTCGGCCCACCAGGACCACAGCGGATGATCGAACGATGCGGGGCGATTGTGCTCGATCAGAAAATGGGAGAGCCACGCCAATGCGTACGAAATAACCAGAGCCGCCGCTATCCACCACCACAGGTGCACGGCAACAGCGGCGCCGAGGAGCATCCAACCCGCAATGGTCCCAACGCAGTGAACCAATCGCGTCGCCGGCTTGCTGTGCGCCCGCACGTAAGCCGGCCAGAATTCGGCAAACGTCACGAAAGACCCCTCGCTTGCAACTGTTGCGCGCAGCTTACCACAAGCTGAATTCGGTGCTATCTGAAAAAACCTTGAGAAGGGGGACGCTCCAACGGTAAGAATGGCGAGGCAACGACCGACCAGCCTCTTTGATTGGGCAGGACCGCGGCCTGATACAGCTCACTCCTTTCCCTATTGGCGGCGGTACGCCAGTACGTTGTCGCCATATGGGCCGCTGATTGCGAAGGCGACAGCATGACGGTCGAGAAACTTGAGAGACTCCACGTGGCGAGCGGATAGAGCATCATTCGCGAGAAAGATCCCGCCGGAATTCATCATCCGCGCGATGCTGGCCATGGCTAAACCCTGCTGGAGGCGGTCATAATAAACGAGGATGTTGGTAGCAATCACCAAGTCGAACGCCTGCCCGTGCTCCAATTCCGCGCACTGAGCCACCACGTTTAAATTCAATGGCGTGACACGTGACGCGAATCGCGGCGCGATGGCTACAGCGCGAAGTGTCACGCCTCCCAGTGTCCGCGGCACGGCGAGCGGTTTCGTCTGCACACCGATTATTTCTCCGAAGTGCTCCCAGTAAGCCACCGCAGGCTGCGGCCAGTCCGCAGCCCCGTCTCTCGGCAGTTGAACCGTGTAGGGCCGCCCCTCGCGCGCATCGCGCGCAAGTTTAGCGATGTGGGCGTTCACGCCCGGATTCAGATCCATCGTGACGACTTCCACCTCGTCCGCGTTGCCAAGCTTAAGTCGCACCACCGTTTCCATAACCGCGAATGGTTGGATCGTTTGCAAAGGATAAAAATCGTAGCCGCTGTGCTTGTTGGTAAAGTCCAATCCCGGACCGATCACGGCGATACGGCGAATGCTTCCCTCCGACAGCATACCCTTGACGGAAAGTGCGCGCAGAGTGTCTTCGAGAGCGTAATTTACGAGAAGTGAGGTGTCCGCCGAAAGACCGCGCCCCTGGTAAAGCGTTCCTCGCGTGGACAGCTTCTGGTCCAAGTCGCGGGACCTTTCGGCTGCTTCCAGCTTTTCATGATAGACGCGTTGCTCGTCCGCGAATCTCCGGAGATTTGAGGTCAGAAAATCCTTCACTGCATCTTCTGGGACTTCGCGCCGCTTCAGGAAATCTCGTACGATTCGGATGCGTTCATTGGGAGAGGCCGCTCCGACAGCCAGTACGAGCGCGTCTATCCGCGCACGCGCAGTTTCAGAAACGTGGCCGTCCTGCGCGACAGCGCTCTCAGCGTTCTCGAGTCGCGGGAGGTTGGTGTAGGAGGTTCCATACAAAATCAAATTGCTGATGGAATCTTCAATCCCTCGATCGATCCGCGCGCGCACCTGCGCGTCCTGCTCACGAATCCAGTGATCCCACACATCGGAACTGGCGATGTTGCTGCCCGGCAGGGCTGAATCGGCAAACATCCGCAGCGTTTCTTCAACTTCAGCGAAACTGAGATAGCGAACTCTACTGTTCGCGGAAAAAACAACGGTGGAACAGAACAGAACCAGGAGAAAAAGTGCCAGCCATCGGGATCGACGCGGGAAATCTGCAAAGAGGCGGCCAACCATATTGATCGCGAGTATCTTAGGGCTCGGTTCGCTTTGCGTCAATCGGCTAAACACCGTCGAGGTACCCCTCGCTCGCAACTATTGCGCTCAGCTTGCCACAAGCTGAATTCGGCGTTTATGAAAACTAGTGGCCCGACAAAGAAAAGAGGCGCTCCGGTTACCCGGAACGCCTCTTATAATTCCCGCCCGAAATTACGAGCGAAGAGGTTGAGTGAGTTTAGAAGTAAAACTTCAGTGACAATTGCAGCACTCGAGGATTGCTCGAGAAAACTGTGCTCGGATTGTTGAAAGACGGGTTCTGTGGCAGTAGCATGTTCTTTTGAAAAGTTATAAACCCGGGGCTCGGGATAGGCGCAACGTCATTTAGGAATCCGCCGACATACTGAGCATGGTTCAGCACGTTTGTCGCGGAAGCACGGAATTCAACTCTGAAACGTTCCGTAATCGTGAAACGCTTCAGGGCCGTCAGATCGACGTCATTGATAGGCTTTAATTGCAGCGTGTTACGGCCGACGGTAGCCAAGGCTCCGTAGCCAGCTTCGATATATTGGGCATTGGGATTCGTAGCCAAATATCCCACCACGCCTACGGGGTTATTGAGTGCATCCGTCAAAGTGGTGGGGCACGCCGCTACCGCGCTGGTGCATAGAGGTGTGACGCCAGTGCCTGTCCCCTTCACGCCGCTTGGGTTCAGAATTACGCGGTCTCCCGCCGCGTCGCCGTTCAGGTTCGAGTCAATGCCACTCTGGGCGGTAACCCATTGTCCGGACTGGTAGGTGTAAATTGGTGCGATTTCCCAGCCCCCTGCGGTGTTCCTCATGAATGCATTGCTGTTCTTGAAGAACGGCATGTCGTAAACGATCGAAAGCGTGAAGCGGTGACGGTGGTCGAGGATTGAATTGGCGTAATCGTTTCTAAGGTTCTGACCATCCTGCGCACGGCGCGGCGACAGAACAGTGCTAAAAACCTCCGCCGTGGCATCGTCAATGAGATGGCTGTACGTATAGGCACCTACCAGTTGCACGCCGTGGCTGAAGCGCTTATTGAGCTGAGCCTGGAGCCCGTGATAAGTCGAGGTAGACCACGGTTCAAACGCCGTGATGTTGCTTCCTGTGAATCCTGCTGCGGCATACGCCGGAGGTACGCTGCTCTCATTCTCTAGAGCATTCAGGTCAAGTGTCGAGGCATTCAGCGTGGCTTGGCTCGGCGCCGTCGTATAGGTGGGCAAGAAGTTGGTCGGGGTCACAATGGCCTGCTCATTCAAGCGAATTTGCGCTGGCAAATGAATTCCGCGGGTTCCTACGTAGCGAACTTCCGCGGTGAAGTCGGACCAAAACGTGTGCTGAACACCCAGAGTCCAGTCAATCGACTTTGGCGATTTCTGGTCTACGGGCACGAAGCCTGCTGTCGCGGCTCGTTGATCGGCGATTGTTGGGAAAGTCGCGATGCCACCTGGACCCGGAAGAATGCCGCCGCCTGCGAGGAACGGCGTCGGGCAAGCGAAGTTGCCAACCGGCGCGCAGTCGATCGTTGACGAAAGCTGTGGCGGCAGCGACAGAATTCCCAGGTTGTCGAACAAGACGTCATAGGCAATTCCTGCCCCAGCGCGGATGGATGTCCGGCCGTCCGTGCCCGGAGAATACGCGAAGCCCACGCGCGGCCCCCAATTGTTCTTCGCGGCCTGCGGCGCAATGAAGTCGATAAGCCCGGGAACGCTCGCGGCCTCGTTAAGCGCCTGCGATCTTTGCGTAAACGGGATGGTGGTGTATTCGTAGCGCACGCCGAGATTGAGGGTCAGGTTCCGGCGAATACGCCAATTGTCATTCACGTACCAGTAGATTGCAGATTGATCTGCATGATAAACAGGGTCCCCGTTGCTGCGTTCAGCCAGGTAATCCGGGACCGCATCCTGCAGGAAAGAAAGCGTTTGGTTGTATTCGTAGTCGCCGCGCACGCGCTGCGTAAATGTCTGCGGCGAAATGTACTTCCGGCCCTCAATACCGAATTTCAACGTGTGGGCACTCTTCGTCCAAGTAAGAGCGTCCGACAACTGATAGGTGTTCACAATGGTGCCCGAAGGCGAGTTCGGGTCCGGTCCAATTTGCAACTGTCCCAAGTCATTGAGTTGAAGGTTGGGAAAACTATCCAACCCAGGGAAAGAGAAATTGCCGCTGGTAAGAGTCTGCGCGAAGCGATTGTATCCGACGCGCACCTCGTTCGTCAGCGTGGGAGAAAATGTGTGGTACTCGGTGATCGTAACCAGATGGAATTTATTGGGTAGCGGGAGGAAAAAAGCCGGCAGCGCGGCGCTATTGTCGATCCCAATAGCGCTGTTGTAAATGTAGCGCCCGCGGATCTGATCCTTGCTGGAAATATCATAGTCCATGCTGGTAGTGATGAACTTAAAGTTTGTAAAGTTGGGGGCCACAACCGCTAGCCCCGCAGTCGGCAGCGTCGCGGGAAGGGCGCCACCTACCCAGTTAATCGGGGCGCAATCTGCTGACGCGGTCGTGCCTGGGGCCACATATTTATTAAAAATCGCCAAGTTGGTGGCGGACAAGCCAGGAGTCGCATTGATGACCGCGAAACTGGCTGGCGTCGGCGAGCACACCGCGCCCGCTCCCCCAGCCTGACCAAATGGTTCATATTCGACGTTCACGAAAAAGAACAATTTATTTTTCAGTACCGGACCGCCGATTTGCCCGCCGAACCGGTTGTTGTCGAATCGTGGATTCGAAGTGAAGCCCTGAATGGCGTTCAGGCTGTCGAAGGCGTCGTAATTGCGGTTCGCATTATAGACGTACGCCAAACCGTGATACGCGTTCGTCCCGCTCTTGACGACGGTATTAAATTGCCCGCCTGAAGAATGCCCGAATTCCGGCGAAAACTGGTTCTGCAGTAGAGAAAATTCCGCTACCGCGTCGTTGGGCACCGTCACCAGCGGTCCGGTCAGAGACTTGTTGTTGTTGTCCACACCTTCGATCGTAAAGTTATTGTTGCGCGGACGTTGTCCACCCACTGCGGGACCACTTCCGACCCCGACTCCGCCAGCTGTCGCCACACCAGCGCTCAGCAGCGAAAGGTTCAGAACCCCGCTCCCGGTTCCGCCTGTGCTGGCGATCGCGGAGTCTCCAATGTCTTTCGCCTCAAATGTCGACTGCAGCTGAGCGGTCGTGGTATCCAAGGCTGCCGCTGCGCCCGAAACTTCGATGGAAGTGACCGCACCCTTGACTTCCAGCGTGATCTGCAGGGTGCTGGTCTTGTTCAACGCAACCACAAAGTTGTTAATCGTCGTGGTGGCAAAATTCGCCGTGGAAGCGGAAACGCTAT
>Ga0210401_10007335_pt1 | contig 11074 bp, 10 predicted proteins | sample IncBWH32MmetaG_FD_150866 | JGI IMG/M metagenome (GOLD analysis project Ga0210401, IMG submission 150866) | Forest soil microbial communities from Barre Woods Harvard Forest LTER site, Petersham, Massachusetts, United States - Inc-BW-H-32-M | ecosystem: Environmental > Terrestrial > Soil >... | reverse complement strand
CAAAAAAGACGTCAAGGCCGATTATGTAGGCTTTCAAATCCCCAATGAATTTGTCGTCGGATATGGATTGGACTATGCGGAGCGCTACCGTAATTTAAAAGACGTGTGCGTACTGTCGCTCCCTCCGTCATAGTTGTGGCGCCAGCGTCTCGCCGGCGGCTTTTAACCATCACCACAAAATGCAAACCCGCCGGCGAGACGCCGGCGCCACAAAAGCATGAAACCACTTGTCACAGCCGCCGACCTGGAACGCATCCCGCAAAACGGCGAACTCGCGATCACAGCCGATACAATCATCACTCCCCTCGCCCGCGAAGAAGCTGAACGCCGCGGCATCACGTTTCGAATTACTTCGCAGCAGAATCAACAGGCTTCTCCCGACACTTTAAGTGGCGATATTTCGTCACAGAAATCTACGCGTATCGTTGCGATCGGTTCCGACCACGGCGGATTCGAACTCAAGGAAAAGCTGAAGGGCCATCTCCACGATTGGGGCTATCAAGTGCTGGACGTTGGCACAAACAGTGCTGAAGCTGTCGACTATCCGGATTTCGCGGAAGCCGTTGGAAATGCGGTGGCGAATCGGGAAGCGTGGCTCGGCATTGTGCTCGACAGCGCAGGCATCGGCAGTTCGATTGCCGCCAACAAGGTGGCTGGAGTGCGCGCAGCGCTATGCTATGATCGCGCGACGGCGCGCAACAGCCGCGAGCACAATGACGCCAATGTGCTGACGCTCGGCGCGAAGCTGATCTCGCCCGAAAATGCGCGTGAAATTGTCGCGCTGTGGCTGACCACGCCATTCGCTGGAGGCCGCCACCAGCGCCGCGTGGACAAGATTAGAGCCATCGAGGAGCGCGCCGCAAAGCCGCAATTTTCGTAAAAAGTTTTTCGAGCGCAACGATCAAGGCCAATCGAGTGGAACAACGCGAATATGAACACATCGTACGAATCGTCACCGAAGAGGTGGTTCGCTACCTTGGCGCACCTCGTAACGCAGAAGCGCAACGCGTCGAGAAATCCGACAGTGAAATTTGTCAGGGCTGCGATCTGAACTGCGCCGAAAAATGCGCCAGAAAAACTCACGCCGTGGTCGAGGCCGGAGCCGACCGCATCTCTTGCGGCCCTTCCATCATTGAACTGGAATCCGGCTTTGCGAGCTTGATTGACCACACACTTTTAAAACCCGATGCATCGCGTGACGATATCCGCAAACTTTGCGAGGAGGCTGTGCGATTCGGTTTCGCGTCTGTCTGCATAAATCCGTGGAACGTCCCGCTCGCTGCTGGACTCGTGCGCGGCACGAAAGTAAAAGTATGCACCGTGATTGGATTTCCTTTGGGGGCAACGCTTTCTCGCGTAAAAATTTACGAGGCGGAAGAAGCAATCAAGCTGGGCGCAGAGGAAGTCGACATGGTGATCAACATTGGCGCATTGAAATCCGGTCAGGACGATATGGTGCAATCCGACATTCGCGGCGTGGTGGAAGCAGCGCATCGCGGCGGCGCCATCTGCAAAGTAATTTTTGAAACATCGCTGCTCACAGTAGAGGAAAAAGTTCGCGCCGCACTGGCCAGCAAAAGGGCGGGTGCGGATTTTGTGAAGACCTCGACAGGATTCAGCACAGGTGGGGCGACGGCGGAAGATGTGGCGATCATGCGTGCAATTGTGGGCTCAGAAATCGGCGTGAAAGCGTCCGGTGGAGTGCGGACATTTGAGGATTTGAAGAAAATGGTTTGTGCCGGCGCAACTCGGATTGGCGCGAGCGCAAGCGTTAAGATCATGGAACAAGCGGCCGGATCGGCCTCGCCAGCTGTACAGACTCCCGCCGCTCCTGCGTCTGGCTCCTATTGAGAATGGCCACGATTTTTTGAGTTTTGCCTATATTAAGGAAAAAACCTCCGTGCGCTCCCAGCGCAAAAGTGAGCTTCCAGATTTAGCAGAAAACCCCAGTCCGGCCCTTCGCTCTCTCTCAGGGCTAGAGACCCTGTCTGCAGCGTGAATCCTTGTAAACCATTGCAATAAAATTAGATGGAGTCGTCACATACACCGAAAAACTTTATTTTTTCCGCACAGCTTTCGCCGGTTTTTTACGAGGCCGCAATCGCCACCTGCTATACTATTTGACTCTTGGGGAGTTGCGTTCGTTTGTAGCGAGCGCAGCGCACGATTGCGATTAATTTAATTATGGATCCCGTACAGATTCCATCTCCGTTGAATGTTCCTGCGGAAGTTCTTGCGACGCTGGTCGAAATTGGGGAGGAAATCAATTCCTCGCTGGACCTCGACGAGGTGTTGCAGAAAACCGCTGCGCTCGTAAAGCGCCTGATCGACTATGAAGTTTTCGGCGTGCTGCTCGTTGATGAATCCATGCATCGCCTCTATCACCGTTTCACGATTGGCTACGGCGAAGAAGCTGGCAAAGAATGGATCATTCCCATCGGGCAGGGAATTACCGGCACCGCCGCTGCGACAGGTCGCGCCGTGCGTGTCCCCGACGTGCGTGAAGATCCTCGGTATATCAACATCATCGATTCGGTGCGATCCGAAATGGTGATCCCCTTGATGGTAAAGGGCCAGGCGATTGGTGTGCTGGATATTCAAAGCACGCAGGTCGACTATTTCACGCGCGATCAGCAAAGCGTTCTTACGCTGATGGCTAGCCGTCTTGCGACAGCCATCGAAAATGCGCGCCTGTTTGAGCGGATTCGCACGCAGGCAGACACTCTGCTCGTCCTGAACGAAGTGGGACGCGAGGCGAACTCTATTCTTGCGGTCGAAGAATTGCTGCGCCGCGCCGCGGAACTCGTGAAGCGCGTGATCGATTATCAAATTTTAGGAATTTTATTGTACGATGATTCGACACACACTTTTCGTCACCGACTGGACATGAAGTATGGCCAGAGCGCCCAGGGAAAACTGCGGATCAGCCCCACCGAAGGAATTGTAGGCGCGGCGATCTCGACGCAAATGCCTGTGCGGATCCCGGACGTGACTCACGATTCGCGCTACATCATGGTGAATCCCGAGACGCGCTCCGAAATGGCGATTCCCATGATTCACAAGGGCCGCGTTGTGGGCGTTCTGGATCTGGAAAGCCCGCAGGTGAATTATTTCACGGAAGACCACGAGCAGACCTTGACGATTCTCGCAGCGCACCTGGCCGTGTCGCTGGAAAACGCGCGCCTGTACGAACAACTGGCCAAGGACGAAGCGCGCATGGAGCGCGAATTGACCGCCGGTCAGCGCCTGCAGACCGCATTGTTGCGCCCCGTTCCCAGCACCGATTATGGTCTGGACATCACGGCGCGCATCCACTCCGCGCGCGAGGTGTGCGGAGACTTGTACGATTTTCTTGCCTACGGCACGCAAAATTTGGGCATCGCTTTGGGAGACGTCAGCGGGAAGGGAACCGCGGCCGCGCTTTACGGGGCCGTGGCCACCGGAATTTTGCGCAGCCTGTCGCCGCAAAAGCTGCAGCCCGCGGAACTTTTGCATCTGCTCAATCAACTCATGTGCGATCGGCGGGTCGAAGGGCGCTACATGACGATCTGCTTCGCCACGTGGCAAAAAGGGCGCCGCAAACTTCGCATCGCGAACGCTGGGCAGACGCAGCCGTTGCTGTGGAAAGACGGGCACGTCGAGCAAATTAAACTTTCCGGATTCCCCATCGGAATTTTTGACGATGCCACCTACGAGGAATGGAGTGTGCGCCTGAGTCCCGGCGACATTCTCTTGTTCTTTTCGGATGGTTTGACCGAGGCTGCCAACCGCGAAGGAAAATTTTTTGGCACGAATCGCATTAAAGATTTGCTGGCCGCTAACTCGCATCTGGATTCAAGCGATTTGGCCGATCGCCTGCTTCAGGAAGTTGAAGAATTTACACAGGGGGGAGCCATCACGGACGATCGCACGCTGGTGGTGGTGAAAGTAAGGTGAGCGCAGCCAACTCTCAATCAATAGCATTGCACGTCGCGAATTCCGCGGTCGTTGACCCGGTTACTTACACACCCGGGTTTTCGTATCGAGGTTCTAAATTATATTGTGAAGGGGTTTCCGTCGCAGCTGTCGCCAAAAAATTTGGCACGCCTACGTACCTCTATAGCCGCGCGAGCATCGAGCAAGCGTACCGCCGCATGGATTCGGCATTTGGCACGCTTCCGCATACGATTTGTTACGCGGCAAAAGCAAACTCGACGCTTGGCATTCTGCGCGTGTTTGCCGCGATGGGTAGCAGCTTCGATATCGTTTCCGGCGGCGAACTGTACCGCCTGCGGCGCATCGGCGTTCCGGGGAATCGCATCGTATTTTCCGGCGTGGGAAAATCCCGCGAAGAAATTCGCGAGGCGCTACGCGCGCGAATTCTTCTTTTCAATATCGAGTCGGCTGCGGAATTGGATTTATTGTCGTCCGAAGCCTCGCGCCTTCGCGTGCGGGCCGCCTCTTCCATTCGCGTCAATCCGGACGTCAAGGCCGGCGGTCATCCGCACATCGCCACGGGGCATCATCGCCACAAATTTGGAGTGGATTGGGAAACCGCGCGCGCACTTTATTTGCAGCACCGCGGTTCGCGCTGGATTGACTGGCAGGGAATCAGCGCGCATATCGGTTCGCAAATTCTCTCCGTAAATCCTCACCGCCGGGCACTGACGCGCCTCGCCGGTTTTGTGCGTGAACTTGCGGCCGCAGAGATCTCGTTACGCTTTGTCGATTGCGGCGGCGGATTGGGCATTCGCTACACTTCGGAGCAGCCGCCGGAAACGGCAGCATGGGCCGCAGAACTGTCCCGCGTTGTCAAGCCGCTGGGTTGCCATCTGCTGATTGAGCCGGGACGTTCGCTGATTGGTCCTGCCGGAGTTTTGATCATGCAAGTTTTGTACAACAAAAACAATCGCGGGAAAAAGTTTGTGATTGTTGACGGCGCGATGAACGATTTCATGCGCCCTGCTCTGTACGATGCGACGCATCCCATCACGCGCGCTCATCGAACGGCCGGACCGCTCGACCGCGCTGACATCGTCGGCCCTGTGTGCGAATCCGGCGACTGTTTTGTTCAGGATTGGCCACTCGGAAAAGTATCCTCGGAAGACATTCTCGTATTGTGGGGAGCAGGTGCATACGGCACGGTGCAAGCTTCCAACTACAATTCGCGCCCGCGTCCTGCGGAAATTCTGGTCGAAGGAAGTAAGACCAAAGTAATTCGGCGTCGCGAGACTCGAGCCGATCTTGTCCGTGGAGAATAAATGTGTAACTCCCGGCCGCTGCTGTAGCCCGCCTCTTCAGAGGTGGGCTACAGCAGGCCCGAAGCCTAGTAGATGATCTCAATGTAGCGAGCTGAATTTTAATTATTGTTTTTAATCAGATCGGAAGTGGGACTTCGATGGAATCTGTTTCCCAGGCGTTCACAAGATGAGTAAGGAACGTGTCCCTTTCCTCGCTTGTACATGGCAGATTGGAAATGTCGGTATTCAACCAAAACAGGCAATTCATAAAAATTGTTTTCCGATGGGCGGAAACCTGCGCGCTGAAATCGTCCTGATCGGCCATCTTTAAGAGAGCCGAAAATTGTTCCACGGCATTGAGGCCTTTAAAACCGTTCTCATCTCCCTGATATCCGACATAATCGGGTCCGAAAAATCCTTCTTCCACGGAAATCTGGCCATTAATCGCTTTGTTAAAAACGTTGAGGTCTTTCGCCGGTATCCAATATTCGCGATGTGCCGCTGACCCCGCCGTGTGCAGTTCATATTTGGAAAGATAGGTGGAGGACACTTCAAACTTGGTGACAAAGCCGGAGAAACCGGATTTTGCGTCCGGCGTATTCCAGTCCCGCGCAATCTGGCGCGCGTAATCCAAATTCACGACGGGATAGAAAATCGGTTGATTTTCCAGGCGTTGCGGAAATTCCCGCATACCGGAATCCCAAAGCAACTCAAGTTCTCGAAGGCCGATCGGCCGAAAAAGATTTGTTGGCATGATGTCAGCGATGGTTCTCGCAGCACGGCGCAAATTCCCGCCGCAGCGCAATATTTATCGTTCGCCCCACTTTAATTTGTTGCGCAGAATTTGATAGTAGGTTTTCTTCGACGGGCGCACCAGCATCAATTTCTTCTCTGCCTTGCGCACGCGAATGTGATCTCCGCGCACCAGTTCAATTCCAATTTGACCATCAAGCGTCAGGAACACCGCGTCATCTCCCGCTTTGAAATCTATTTCGATGGTCGCCGAATCTGGAATCACAATCGGACGGTTGGTCAGAGTGTGCGGACAGATTGGTGACACCACAAATGCTTCGACGGTCGGATAAACAATTGGCCCACCCGCGGCGAGGGAATAAGCGGTCGACCCTGTGGGCGTGGAAAGGATGAGCCCGTCCGATTTGTAAGTGGTCACATATTCGCCGTCCACGCGCAATTCCAGGTCCATAATGCGGGCAAGCGCCGCCTTGTTCAGCACCGCATCATTCAGCGCAATCTGGCGCCGGATCACGGAGCCTGCACGAATAATTTCCGCTTCGAGCATGACGCGCTCACTCACGCGATGCTTGCCGGAGAAGAGTTCTTCCAGGATGGAATAGATTTCATCCTGCGAAACGGTGGTAAGAAAACCGAGCCCGCCAAGATTGACGGCGAGGATGGGCACTCCGCGCTCGGCTGCCAAACGCGCTGCGGAAAGCAAAGTTCCGTCGCCACCCAGTACAATCAGCAAGTCTGTGCAGCTGGGGAGGTCTTCGCGTTTGCGTATTTGCGCGGCGACCGGCTCGATGCAATCGCTCGTCTCGGAATCACAAACGACTTCCGCGCCATGGGCTTGCAGCCAGTTGACGAGAGGTGGAACGACGCGCGCGACATCTTCGCGCCGTGGACGAGAAATGATTCCGACTTTCTTGAACATTTTATTTTTTGCCGCAACGCTTTCTGGTCGAGTACTTACTTTAGCATCTGCCACGCGTTTCCATTTCCCTGATTTCAATCAGAATTGCCAAAAGTTGAATGTCTAGGATGCAAATTGGAACAGGGTCTTTGTAGCATAGGCTTCAGCCCGCGGGGTTTAGTTCTTGCAAGGCCTAAATTCCACAGGCTGAAGCCTGTGCTACTAAAACCTAATCGCCTTTTGCCGCGTAGAGAAAAAATTCCTGATTGCCCTCAGCGCCTGTCAGGTGGCTAGGGTGAACGCCCTTCACATGCAAACCTGCAGCAAGCGCGGCCTGCCGTGCACGTTCAATCGCGCGCTCGTGCAGCGCAGCGTCCCGCACAATTCCGCCGCTGCCGATATCTCCGCGATCAAGTTCAAATTGCGGCTTAACCAGCATTAAATATTCAGCAATGAGGCCGGCAGCCGCCACGACGGCGGGAAGCACTTTCGCGACAGAAATAAAAGACACATCCATGGTCACGAGGTTCACCGTTTCCGGAATTTCCTCCGGGCGAAGATTTCGCGCATTGGCCTTAATTTGCGTCACGCGTGAATCCTGCACCAGCCGCCATGCCATCTGCTGCGGCGTGACATCGACCGCGTAGACGCGGGTTGCGCCGTGCTGCAACAGGCAATCGGTGAAGCCTCCCGTGGACGCGCCAATATCCAGACAGATTTTTCCGGACACATCGACGCCGAAATCTTCTAGCGCGCCCTCCAGCTTGAAACCACCGCGGCTGGCGTATTTCGCGGAGGCTCCGCTGACCTCAATTTTTACGTCTTCGCCGATTTGCGCTCCGGCTTTATCGCTTCGTGCGCCATTCACGCGCACTTCTCCGGCAAGGATCATGGCTTGCGCTTTTTCGCGAGAATCGGCGAGCCCTCGTTCGACAACCAGCAAATCGAGCCTTTTTTTAGCGATTTTTGGTTTAGGCGGCAAGGAGTTTCGTTGCACACGCCGGCGAAGTTCCGTGTCTATTTTAGCTCGCCTCTTCAGAGGCGAGGGTTTAGAGGTAGCGCCATCTAAACCCCCGCCTCTGATCCTTCGTTTTCACTCAGGACAAGAGACGTGGGTTACAGCAGAGCCTCATTACGCGCGGCGGTGGACGATCATATCGGCAAGTTCCCGCAGCCGCGAAGCTTTTTCCCCGTACGGCTCAATCTCGGCCATGGCGCGATCTTCCAGCTCTTTGGCAAATTGGCGCGATTTTTCCAAACCGTAGATCGAAGGATATGTCGCTTTTTTCTGCGCCGCATCTTTACCGGCAGTCTTCCCGAGCGCCGCGGACGATTCCTCGACATCCAAAATATCGTCGACCACCTGGAACGCCCAACCGATGGTCTCGCCAAAACGTTTTAAATGAGCTACATCCTTGTCGTCAGCGCCGCCGCCAATGGCGCCGGCAACCACGGACGCGCGAATTAGCGCGGCGGTTTTTGACCGATGAATATATTCGAGTTCCGCCGGGGCGATCGAGCGGCCCTCCGCCTCAATGTCTGCAACTTGTCCGCCTACCATCCCGTTTACCGTGCCAGCTGAAGAGGCAACATGGGAGAGGATGGCAACGCGCCGCGCCGGTTCGATTGGCGCATTGGCAAGAGTTTCAAACGCCAGCGTCAGCAACGCATCGCCGGCGAGAATGGCTGTCGCCTCATTAAATTTCTTGTGGCAGGTTGGTTTTCCGCGTCGTAAATCGTCATTGTCCAGCGCCGGTAAATCGTCGTGAATCAGCGAATACGTATGGATGAATTCAAGCGCGCACGCGACGGGTAAAACGGGAGTCACATCCGCGGAAAAAATTCTGGCCGATTCCAGGCAGAGGATCGGCCGAACGCGTTTCCCGCCGGCTTGCACGCTATAGCGCATCGCCCGGTGGATAGAGGGAGGCTGCGTGTTTTCGCCAGGCATCAGCCGGTCAAGCGCAGCGTCAACCGCTGCGCGATCTTCTTCGAAAAATGTGGGAAGGGTCATCATCCTCAGAGGAATGGGAATGCGGCTCGGCCGCTCATTTGCCGCGATGGATCAGGATTCTTCCTCTATTTCGGGATCGAAAGGTTCGGGAACAAGTTCACCGCCCGCTTTCTTTAGCAGTATTTCTACTTTGCCCTCCGCTTGCCCCAGGTACTTCTGGCAATCACGCGAGAGTTGCACGCCTTCTTCAAAAAGCTTCATTGCTTCGTCGAGCGACAAATTCGCATTCTCGAGCTTGCCAACAATTTCTTCGAGTCGCGCAAGGGAATTCTCAAAGTCCGGCTTCTTGCCGGGCTCTGGTTTTTTATTCGATGCAGGATTCACGGTTGTCATAGTTCACAATTTTAGTATAGCAATCGCTAAAAAAAGTTGGCGAACGAAGACAACATTCTAATGCACGCGCGAGAACCGAAACAACCGTTTTATGCTGCCTATTGATTTTCCGGACCGATTGGGCAACCACTGTTGCGTATCATGCACGTGCGCGGTCCTTTCAGCTGAGAGGAATGGGCTGCTAGAATGAGCCCTCGGAGGAACTTGCCAGCTTGCTCGGATTGCGACTCCTCGGATTGTTCGCTCTGGTGGCCGTGAACGGATTTTTCGCGGCGGTCGAGTTTTCGCTGGTTGCGGTGCGCCATTCCCGCGTCAGGCAGCTTGTCGATCAGGGACGGTTCCGGGCGAAAATAGTTTTGGAGCTGATCGGCAAGCTCGACCGCGTTGTTTCCGGCGTGCAGGTGGGAATCACGCTGACCAGTCTGGGACTCGGGGCGCTTGGCGAATCCACCCTGGCTTCGATCTTGAGTCCGTTCGTTGCTGATATTCCCGGCGCGCATACGGTAGTCTTGATTCATGCTGTTTCTCTTGTTGTTGCATTTCTTTTCCTGACAATTCTCCATGTGGTGTTAGGCGAGCTGGTTCCAAAAAGCATGAGTCTGCAACGCGCGGAGCGCGTGGCGCTGCTCGTCGCCCCGCCTTTTCAGTGGTATCTCGAAATGTTTCGTCCGGCGATTAGTCTGCTCGATGGCATGAGCCACTGGGTGCTGAGCGGGCTGGGATTTTCAGGGAGCACGAGCCACACGCAAGTACACTCTGCGGAAGAATTGCAGATTCAGATTCAGCAAGCGCGCGAACGCGGCCTGGTGGGGAGGGATGAGGAGAAATTCATCCTGGGCGCGATCGAGCTGGATCAGATGCAGGTGCGGGAGCTGATGGTGCCGCGGCCCGACGTTCACTTTGTGACGGCCGATGCTTCGCTCGATGACGTCATGCGCATCTTCGTCACGACGCAGCGTTCAAGGCTTCCCGTATTTGAAGGAGCGGGTGAGCAGGTGCTCGGCTACATTCACATTAAAGATATTGTGTGGGTGTTGCTGGACCGCGAACGCCGTGCGGAGGAAGGCTGGACCGCCGCTGAGTTCAGCGTGCGCAGCCTGCTCCACGAAATTGCCATCGTGCCGGAAAGCAAGCCGGTGAGCGAAATGCTTCAGGAATTTCGCGCGCATCACGGTTGGATGGCGATGGTGGTGGATGAGTTCGGAACGATACTCGGTTTGCTTACGCTGGAAGATATTTTGGAGCAACTGATCGGCGAGATTCACGATGAATTTGATGTCGTCGAACGGCCCATCGTCGTCGGGCAGGGCGCGGATGTGGCCCTGATTTTCGACGCGTCGCTCGGGCTGCGCGATCTGGAATCGCAGTACAACATTGTGCTACCGGAAGATCGCTCCTATGCGACGGTGGGGGGATTTGTACTCGCTCGTCTGGGTTTTATTCCTCGCGGCGGAGAAAGTTTTGATTTCAACGGATACCGCTTCACTGTTGTGGAAATGGATCGTCGCAGAGTAGCGCGCGTAAAAATTCAGCGGCTGAATGTGGCTGCGGAGCGCAACGTCTCACTGCCCGTGCCTGAAGTGAAGCCTGCCACGACGAAGGTGCTCAAACAAAAATGATCCGCCATTTCCTACAGCGCCTTCTTTACACCTTGCCCGCTCTCTGGCTGATCCTCACGATGGTTTTTTTGATGATTCATATTGTGCCAGGCGATCCCGTCTTGCAGATGCTCGGCCAGGACGCGCGGGTCGAAGATCTCGCGCAACTGCGACACACGCTTGGGCTTGATCAACCTCTAGGCGTGCAATACGCCCGGTATTTTGAAGCGCTCGCGCGCGGCGATTGGGGTCGCTCGAT
>Ga0210401_10007333_pt1 | contig 11074 bp, 14 predicted proteins | sample IncBWH32MmetaG_FD_150866 | JGI IMG/M metagenome (GOLD analysis project Ga0210401, IMG submission 150866) | Forest soil microbial communities from Barre Woods Harvard Forest LTER site, Petersham, Massachusetts, United States - Inc-BW-H-32-M | ecosystem: Environmental > Terrestrial > Soil >... | reverse complement strand
TGCCCGGGTGGCGGAATGGCAGACGCTGAGGACTTAAAATCCTCCGGGGATTTTTCCTCATGTGGGTTCGACTCCCACCCCGGGCACCAGTCTTCCTTCTTTATTTTCAGCTAGTTAACGATCTCGTTCTGGCCGCGTAACCGCCGCGTAACTTCCAATTCCGTTTGGACCAGCGGTTCACGCGCCCACGCACTCTCCAAGTCAGCTTCTAATTGCTGCTGACGTGCATACACCCAAGGGCTGTAGTGCTTTTCCGTCACTCTCACGCTTTGGTGTCCCAGACAAGCACAGACACGAAGTTTCGAGTTGCGTCTCGCTTTTCTGCTGTTGGCCGGATCGAGACTGTGGTTCAGAGGTGCTGATAATTCGAGTTCTGAGTGGCGATATTCAACTGCTTGCTGACACCATCAATCACCATGCTGGAGACGTGGTTCGGCCCGTCCGGCAGGCGGCTAAATTGCACGGTCAGGTTCATTGCATCCTTTGGATCATCCATATACGAAGCAATCTGAAGCCGCAATAGTTCCTTTTGACTTTTGTCGATTACCAGAGTCATCGAATCCTGGGGCTTCAAATAGTTGTGAATAACCAGCTGAAGCTCACCGGGAGCGCCTGCGACTGAGCCCAAGGTAATGTTCCCCTGCGCATAAGCCTGCTGGATCATCTCTTTGTCGGGTGGCACGTATTGTTGCGCCAACGCCTTCATCTGCTCCGCATATTCTTTGTACTCTTCCTTTTTCTTTTCGACGATATGCTTTTTCAGTCGGCCTCCACCGCCCGCCGAGGGATCGGCAGGAGGATCGAGCGGGGTCTTCTGTGGCTTTCCGTCGGGTCCAAGGCGAACCTGGAAGTGCTCTTGTTTTTTCTGCTCCCCTTTGAGGCTGATGTTGATCTGCTCAACCCACGTGTACTGTGCCATTGCCTGCTTGTTCTTCGCAGCCGCTTCCTTCATCTCCGCGACACGCTCCTGCAGCTCCTGGTTCTGTGCGTTAGCCGGGCGGCTGAAACCAAAGCCGCCCAGAAAAACGAATGGAGTAAGAAGCGCGACCTTCGCGATCCGTTGCACATTATTTCTCATAAGAGTCCTCTCTCAACCATCTTCAAGTCTTTACTTTCTATTCTTATTTGGGTGGGTAATTCTTCAGCAATTTCTGCATGGCCTTGTCAAGATTCTTCTGTTTCTTCTCCTGGTTGTTGCCGGGATCGAGGGTCTTGGTGACACGGCCCGTCCAGACGAGTTTCTTGATAGAGGGGTCGTACATATCCAGGACGAGAGTGCCGACGCTGATTGTGGAACTTGTGGCCGTTCCCATCCCGCCGCCCCAGCGGGGCCCGCCGCCCATGCCGTAGGCGTTCCACTGTTTTTCCTGATCGAGGGAAGTCTGATAGCCGACAAGGAGGTCGGCCTTGTCCCCGTCGGTTTTGGTGAGGCCTTTCGCTGCCAACTGAGAATCGATGGAAGCCTTGATTTGCGCATCGAGAATCTGGTTGGGCTGGGTTGCGCCTTCAATGGCGACCCACTTATAGGTGTGAAACGTGGAGAAGTCGGTGCCGGGCATCGAATTGGTGGTTACGTCCTGAGCGCGCGTTAGCGTGCACGCTACGAGTGCAAACGCGAGCGCGATCCCGAGTTTTGTTACGTTGTTCCCTGCTTTTTGCCGCATGGCATATCTCCTTTAACTCAATTTTTGTGGATCGTATGCCCCATCGTCCTAGTTCCGCGCGTTCGCAACACAACGAAAGCCCAAATGATTTGTTCCTGTGCTTACTTCGCCCATACCGCGTGTTCCCACCATGTAGCGGGAGCAACACTGGTCGGTGCAGAGAAAAGATCCTCCACGATGCACTTTTTTCTTCTCTGACGGTTCCGCTGGATCGAAGGAAGTCTTGGGTCCTTTCGGATTGCGCGCCACTCCTCCTGCCATGGCCAGCAGCTTATAGTAGTCAGGTCGATACCAGTCCGCGGTCCACTGCCAAAGATTTCCAGCCATGTCGTAGAGACCATATCCGTTGGGCGCGAACTGCGAGACCGGAGCAACCGACGAAGTGCATTGGCGATTGTCGGCGTTCGGACCATAGCGTCATCTCTTACCAAGACAGGGCACTTCAGTATCAGTCCCCGCCCGAACGGTTCAGCCTGTTTTGATCGCTCGGGCTCGACCCCCCACGGAGTATCTCTAGGCCCTCGAGTTACCTTGAGAAGAACCAGAGTTCCGAGGCCGGTTTCTCTATTTAGCGGTTCAAATCCATGTATTTGGTACTGTCAGTTTTAACAGTTTTCGCGACGCGCACCGGAAGATCACGATCTTCCGTACGGAGAGGATCTGGCCCAAGACTTCGGGCAGAAGTCCCCAGCATCCTCCAAATTCTGTGGGAAAGCGAAGAGCGTTTTTACCTAGTCGCAAACACGGCTCCTGTGCTGATCTGGATGTCGGGTACAGAAGAACCGGAGAGAATAAAATGATCAAGACCCTCACGAAACAACTTTTATCGACAACGCTGTCCGTCCTGCTGCTCATGGGCGCCGCGCCCTTCGAAGCGGCAGCTCAATCGGGTCAACCGGGGTATTCGGGGCAAGGCGTGCCGCTAACTGCGGATGAGTTGCAACAATTGGTAGCGCCCATCGCGCTCTACCCGGATGCCCTCGTAGCGCAGGTCCTTTCCTCCGCGACCTATCCGGACCAGGTTGCTGAGGCTGCCGGCTGGCTCCAGCAGCACAGCAATCTCACCGGACCAACCCTGATGCAGGCCGTCGATGCGCAGCGTTGGGACCCCAGCGTGAAGGCTCTTACACAGTTTCCATCCGTCCTCGGCAACCTGGCGGCGAACCTTACTTGGACTTCATCGCTGGGAGAGGCGTATCACACGCAGTCAGCCGACGTGATGGCGGCAGTTCAAGTGTTGCGGGCGAAAGCATTGGCTGCCGGCAACTTGAAATCAGGGGCCCAACTCTCGGTCGTGCAACAGTCGCCGCAAGTGATCGTGATTCAACCGGTGAACCCGCAGGTGGTTTACGTTCCGGTGTACAACCCCACTGTGGTCTATGGCTATCCCTACGTGACTCCTGCATACGTCGCGCCTCCCGTCGCTGCGACGGCGGTGGTCGCGTTTGGAGTTGGCATTGCGGTCGGGGCCATGATGGCCGGCGGCTCTTACGCCTGGGGATATAGCAGTTGGAATTGTGGCTGGCACGGCACGACGACAGTGGTCTATCGCGGCGGAGCATATTACGGGAACAGTGCCTGGCATGGCGGTTACTACGGATCCAGTGGATCTGCGTACGGTCCCAACGGTTCCGCGCACTATAGCAACGGCTACAACCCGTCCACCGGCACTTATGCGCGTGGCGGCACAGTTTCAAACGGTTACGGCAGCGCCAGCGCTGGCCAGGCGTACAACCCAAAAACAGGAGCATACGGCTCCACTGTGCAAACTTCCAATGCCTATGGGAGCGCGGGAGCCTCGACGGCTTCGAAAAACGGCACCACCGTAGACAGCCAGCATCAAACGAACGCTAACGGAACCACGGGCCAGATGCACAGTTCGACCGGTGCCTCTGCATATGGCGCGACGGGCAAGAACGGCAACAGCGCCGCCGTGGGCGAAACCGCAAATGGCGACAAGTATGCGGCGGCAAACGGCAAAACCTACAGCAATACGGGCAGCGGTTGGGACCAGAAGAGCGGAAGCCCGAGCACGTCCAGTTACAACAAATCCAGTTCCAGTGGCTGGGGCGGGCAGGAAAAGAGCGGTGGCTCATCAGCCATGAACAGCGGGGGTGGCGGCTGGAATTCGAGGTCTGCCAGTGCTCGTGGTTCGTCAAGCATGGGACGTAGCGGTGGCTGGGGTGGTCGCAGGTGAAACTAGCGGCGGCGGGGCCGCTGCAAACGAGGCGAAGTCCGGAGCGTTGGCGAAGCACTTATAGTCCAAGTTTTGGAGGATCGGCATGTCGCGAGCTACGCGCACAATCGATATTAAGAGTCGTCTTATTCTATTGGTACTACTCATTCTATTTATCGGATGCAACAACGCCGCCAAGCCTTCGTACCAGGTGTTCGCTTCACCCGACGACGCGGGTAACGGGCTGATAACTGCGGCAAAGTCAGGCGATCCAAACACAATACTCGCAGTGTTTGGTCCGAACTCGAAAGACATCATTCTCTCCGGCGATCCTGTGCAGGACAAAAATACCGCCAGCCAATTTGTGGCCGCCTATGGCGTGATGCATCGCTGGCGCAAGATGCCTGACGAATCCCAAATCCTGCTGATCGGAGCAGACAATTTTGCCTTCCCTATCCCGCTGAAGAAGAATGGCGCGGGACAGTGGTACTTCGACGTGGCCGCGGGCAGCGAAGAGATTCTGGCCCGGCGTATCGGCCGAAACGAACTGGCTATCATGGACGTTTGTATGGCGCTAGCTGACGCTCAGTCTGAGTACTACTCAGAGCGTCACGATGACGGAAGCACGCACCAGTTCGCTGTGAAGTTCATCAGTGACACCGGCAAGCAGAACGGTTTGTACTGGGAGTCGTCGGAAGGTCAGCCCAAAAGCCCGCTCGGGCCACTGGCGGCATTCGCCACCAACGAAGGATATAGCGTGAAGCCGGATTCGCATGTGCCGTTCCATGGCTACTACTTCCATATGCTCACTCGGCAGGGGAGTCACGCGCCCGGCGGCGCGAAGGACTACATGGTCGATGGAAAGATGACCGGCGGTTTTGCTTTCGTCGCCTATCCCGCTGAATACCGCAACTCCGGCGTGATGACGTTCATGATTAACCAGGATGGCGTGCTGCTCCAGAAGGACTTAGGCAGCGCCACTACACAAACCGGAGCCGCAATGACCGAGTTCGATCCTGATCCCAGCTGGACGTCGGCGCAGCAATAGCGGGTTTCCCTCCTCCGCGCGAGAGCAGCCCAAATCCTGCTTCTCGATAGAATTTTCATTCGACAAGTGGGATCCCACGCTGACATATCCGTCTCCGGATGTTACAGCAGGTGTTCTGGACATCAAGATTCAGGCCGACAGTGTAAGCAGAGGATGCGGCATGAAGGACGGGAAGCTGAAGAGCAAGGACTTCTTCAACGTGAAGGACGATCCGTACATTACGTTTCATTCAAACAAGATTGCACAGACCGGTCCCCACACCCTTGATGTTAAGGGAACGTTTACGATTCGCGGAGTGTCTAAAGCCGAGACTCTGACGTTCACGATTTCCGGCAACGGGACAGGAGTAGGCGACATTAAGGAACAATGGCTTTCGACCGTAACGAGTACTCGAGGCACGGACCTGTCCGCCTATTCTCAACGGCCGAGAAAGACCCTAGGATTCGAGACTCCCGCGAGTAAACTCCAAGCAAGTGTTGCATCGACCGTTTTAGCTGGCAGCGTCGATCAGGCATGTAGATATCGACGATCGATTTCTCAAATCATGATTGTTCCCGAACAGCGGGCGCAGGAATGGACCACGCACTCGCCGATTAATGATTTTGCGTTCAGCTCGAAATACTTCTTAAGGCATCGTTCTCTAACAGGGGCGCAGTCTGTAGCGCGGACGCGCCGGCATCGCCGCTCTTGAGCCCGGGCCTGCAAGGCGTTGAAGGGCAAGTGCGGAAATATTTTGACTGGGACGGAACCACTCGGTGTCACTGGCGGAGCAGAAGAGGTCGAAGAGCCTGTACTCCGCATGGCTCGGGAGCTCATAACTCCTTGCCCCGGAATAAAATGGCCCCGCTGCATGCGAGCCGCGTATCGGCACCGTCAAATTGTCGCGGCTGCGTTTGGGGATTTGTTGCGGTACCTCGGTTGATCTGGCGTACACAGACGTCCCTGCCAAGAGGCCAAGCAGCAGAACGCGACCAACATTCCATTTATAGGATGCGAACATAAAGATCAGTCCCCTAATTTGTTTGACTTCGGTTGCCGAGGTCCTGACTCTGTATATGTGTCCGGCAATACCTATCAGAGCTATTCCAGTCTTCTGAGTTGTGAACCTCAGGTGCGCGAAGCGAAACTGTCAAAATTGACAGTCCATGCGGAAAATATGAATGGCTAACTCGCGACAACGCACGTCACCGGACAATGAATCGCTTCGTGCAACGGCTGCGACATACGCGAATCGCGGCGCGGGCCCGGCCACGCGCGGGCAATCTTAGGGCGCTGAAAAGCGCGCATCCCGTGCGCGGCCTCACCGTAAAACCCAAACAAAGAATTGTCGTGGTCGCTTCCCGCTCTGCCTCTTCGGCGCGGACTTCCGCGCACCCCTATAACTCGGTACGCGTCGCCGGCAGGTCAGCCGCCGCGCCCGCTGGGATTTGCTTCCGCACTATGTTGCCGGGAAGACTTCGGTAATCTGCGCTGGATTGATCGATGCGGTCACGTTGCCATAGACGATTTGCAGTTTTCGCCCGGTGGACTGGTTTGTGATGACGGTTATTTCAGCTTCGACGACTTTGCCGTTGTAGAGGTGCACGCGAATGCGGGAGCCTATGCCGGGCGAAAGACCTGCGTTCTGAGCGCTGTTCCGAATACGGACTATTCCGCCAACTTCTTCGCCTGCTTCGTAACCTTCGCCCGCCGCTTTTTGCTCACTTGGTAATTGCCGCTCTGCCAGCGGCCGACAGGACGTAGTTCGAACGTCTAAGCAAAGTCTAGCAACCATATGTTAACTCAACCTCTACGTCACCTCTAACATCGCCCCACACAGTTGCTCCAGCCATGATTGGCCAGACCATCTCGCACTATCGCATCCTCGAAAAGCTCGGTGGCGGCGGCATGGGTGTCGTCTACAAAGCCGAGGATACACGTCTCCACCTTTTCGTCGCGCTCAAGTTTCTGCCTGAACGTGTGGCCCGAGAGCCGCATGCACTCGGCCGATTCCGGCGTGAAGCGCAGGCCGCATCTGCCCTTAGTCACCCCAACATCTGCACGATCCATGACATCGGTGAACAGGACGGGCAAGCGTTCATCGCGATGGAGTTCCTGGAAGGTGCGACATTGAAGCACCGCATCGCCGGTCAGCCAATGGACCTGGACACTCTGGTGGCACTGGGCATCGACATCGCCGACGCGCTCGATGCCGCGCACGCCAAAGGAATCGTTCATCGCGACATTAAGCCCGCTAACATCTTTGTTACTGATCGTGGCCACGCCAAAATTCTCGACTTCGGCTTGGCTAAATTGTCTTTCAAACCAGTGACGGGGACGGAGCAGACCGCCGAGACGCACGACGGAGAGGAGCATCTAACCAGTCCAGGTACAATCCTTGGCACTGCAGCCTACATGTCGCCGGAACCAAGTGGTGTTCCGCGGCGACACCTCGGGAATGATCTTTCACGCCATCCTGGAGCGCAGACCGTGCCTCCGGTGAGGATCAACCCAGAAGTCCCGTTAAAGCTGGAAGAAGTCATCAACAAAGCGCTAGAGAGAGTGCACTGCTGAAGCGCAAGCCGTAAACCACGAGTAAACGTTGCGGTTGTCCACAGCCGCAGAATCTCTTCCTCGGTCGCCAAGGGCACCGGGAGCAGTATGCGGACTTCAACGTTCGCCATTTTCACAAGAAGCTGCGGGAGAAGCACCACTGCCGCCCTTGGGTAGGTTTCCATGCCTCCCCTCCAGGCTGGTAGCTCTACCTCAGCGGCTCACTAAAAAGCGGACAGTTCGTGTGCTAATTCAACCGGACATATCGTGTGTTAACTACATCGAGCATACCCTGGAGGCGGTGGCTGCGAGGATTGCTGTTAACATATACGTCACTTTGCGGCCGGCAGGCGATGACGGACCTCGAAACGTGGAGGACACTCATTTCACAAATTCGAATCAGATACAGCCATGGGAAAAGCATCTATACAAACTAAGATCCGAGATTGGGAACATTGGACCGATCCAAAATTGGTGTCATCCATGGACGAATATTGGCAGGGCGATGCCTTTCAAGTGCATCGCCAGATGGTGAAAGACGTACTTTCATCCCTGTTTAGACGCGAGCCGGAATGTCGAACTGTCCTTGAGTTCGGATCTGGGACCAGGAATTACGTTCCTATGATTCGAGAACGTGGACGGGAGTAGATTGGAGCGGACGGCACCGATGCCATGAGGGAAACAGGTCAGCAGGAAATTTCCGGACATCCCCTTCCAGATCGATGACACCATCCAATCTAAGCAGTCGACGCGAGCTATGATTGGCTAGGCTTTCGAATGGGGCCAAGTTGGACAACGACGAAAAGGCTGATAGCCTGCCGCAGCCGCTTGTTTCGGTGATCATACCTTGTTTCAATCAAGGACAGTATTTGCCGGATGCCATATCCAGCATCCTGTTCCAGACCTACCGTAATTTTGAAATTGTGCTTGTCGACGACGGTTCCACGGACCAGACATGGGAGGTGGCGTCCCGGTATGAGAACGTCAGGTACGTCTATCAGGAAAATCGCGGCTTGGCAGCCGCCAGAAACGCCGGCACCCGGGAAAGCGCTGGATCGTTCTTAGTTTACCTCGATGCCGACGACGTCCTGACGCCAAACGCCCTAGAGATCGGAGTGAACGATCTGCTGTCTCACCGGGACTGCGCTTTCGTCTCGGGAGATCACCGGCTCGTCGGCCCTGATCTAGGGCCCCTCTTCAAATTCCGGGCGCGTCCGGTTCAGCGAGACCACTATCTTGCCTTGCTGCGTGGGAATTACATCGGTATGCATGCCACTGTGATGTACAGACGGGAGGTCATTCAGGAGGCCGGTGGTTTCGACGAAAGCCTTGCGGCCTGCGAGGACTATGACCTATATCTTCGAATCGCACGAAATCATCCGGTGCGCTGCCATGGGAACATTGTTGCTGATTACCGCCAGCATGGCACGAACATGTCGCGGAATCCGGAGTTTATGCGGAAATGGATTCTGAAAGTTCACCGGGCGGAATACCCGTATGTAAAGGGTGATCCGGATCGGGAGCGGGCCTACGCCGAAGGTGACAGCTACGTGCGCGAATATTACGGCGATCAGATCCTGCGACATCTGCGCGCGAGGTTTCGCATCAGTCCTGTGGAATTTGGGTCCATCCGGACTCTGGCGTCGGTCGCGTGGAACTACCCGTTTCTGAGGGTTTTATTGACGGGAGCAAGGGAAAAGCTCGGTTACTTTCTAGATGGAGTGCGCCACGCGCTCCGCAGATCGAGCGTGTGGCCCCCTGTCGGGAAGGTCCGTTTCGGAGCGTTGCGTAACACCCTTCCGATCAAAGTGGAGAACGGCGGACTGCAGTCGATCGTAAGCTGGTACTCTGATCATTGGATTGAGCGACATCAACCGAACCTAGTCGGTCGGGTGCTCAGACTTGGCAGCTCCGGGCCGGGTCTCGATGCGCTCGGCGGCCTGGACTCTGAAGCCTATGACTCGGTCGTTTGCGTGATGCAGTTGCAATATGCCTATGACCTGACCTCAGCGATTAGAGAAATCCGGCGTGTGATGAAGCCCTCCGGAGTGCTTCTCGCGACCCTGCCTGGAGTGACAACAGCCCAGGGTCGACCAGATGCGGACGATTTTTGGCGTTTCACCACACTCTCGGCTCGCAAATTGTTTGAGACGCAGTTCCTGCCGCGCTCGGTCGAGATAGAAGCTCTGGGCAACGTTTTGACCGCCGTAGGGGCTCTGCATGCCGAGGCGGCAAGTGAATTTTCGAAGCAGGAGCTGGTGACCTCAGGACCACAGCATCCGGTAGTCATCGCGGTCAGGGTAACAAAGCTATGAGCGCCATCCCAGAAGTCGCGGATCCGCATCGGAGCACGAGTCAATTGACTGACAACCTGAACTACATTTCCATAACGGCCGACCGTACGCCGTTGTCAGCGGAATTGCGTGAGTTCTGGCGATATCGCGAGCTGCTCTATTTTCTGGTGTGGCGTGACGTTAAGGTGCGATACAAGCAAACGTTGCTTGGCGCCGCCTGGGCTGTGCTGCAGCCGTTGCTCACTATGGTCGTATTCAGCTTGTTTTTCGGCAAGCTGGCGGGCGTTTCCTCGGAGGATCTTCCGTACCCGTTGTTTACCCTCGCGGCCTTGGTGCCCTGGACTCTGTTTGCCTCCGGCCTGACACAGGCTTCCAACAGCCTGGTTGCGAGCCAGGACCTTTTGAAGAAGATCTATTTCCCTCGGATGTTCGTCCCTTTGGCTTCCTTGTTGTCCTGCGTCATAGATTTCGCAGGTGCCTCGATTTTCTTAGTGGCCATGGCGTACTGGTATGGGGTGACGTTGAAGGCGCAACTTGCGTGCATAGCGCCGTTGACACTCGTGACGCTCGTCGCCGCCAGTGGCGCTGGTTTGATGTTCGCAGCGTTGAATGTCCGCTATCGAGACATCCAACACGTAGTTCCTTATCTCGTTCAGATATGGCTCTTCGCCAGTCCGGTCGCTTACTCGGGACACATGCTGCCCCGAAAATGGCAGTTTGTTTACGCCTGTCCTTCGCCAAAACTCTGCGAGGCCATAAATCTCGTCGAGTAACAATGTTACAGGACCATCCGCATGCTATTCATTTCAAACACATTCTGTATTTTGGCGAGGGACAGGGGTGGCCGGCGCCGGGATACGACAGAACTGGCGTTCTCGTGGAAATCGGGAAGCAACGCACTGCGGAGGCGCGTGGTCTTACGGTCAGACGGGACGACGGCATCCCAAAAAAGGTTCCGGAAGGCGCACCCGAGATCATAAAGGAATCCTATAACTATTCAGGACTCCAAGAGCACAGCACCACACCTCTCGCAGCGTGTTCGTCTTTACTGATTTTGCGCGCCTCATGGACTCAACTACTACGCTCGAATCGAAGACATCGCGCCGTGTCCCGTATTGTTCATAGTAGGGACGGAAGCTGCCACGAAGTTCATGAGCAAATCTGGATTTGACAAGGCAGCGCAACCGAAGGAGTGGTTTGAAATTCCTGGGGCGACACATCATCGCCTCTATGATGATGAAGCTGCAGTAGGGAAGGCGGTTGCGAAACTTGAGGAATTCTTTGGACATAGCCTATAGCGATCAGTGGCCCGCTTGGCTTCTAGACAAACAAGAAAGGACCGTCCATGAGCAGGCACGTC
>Ga0210401_10007332_pt1 | contig 11075 bp, 10 predicted proteins | sample IncBWH32MmetaG_FD_150866 | JGI IMG/M metagenome (GOLD analysis project Ga0210401, IMG submission 150866) | Forest soil microbial communities from Barre Woods Harvard Forest LTER site, Petersham, Massachusetts, United States - Inc-BW-H-32-M | ecosystem: Environmental > Terrestrial > Soil >... | reverse complement strand
ACTGAGCCTTCGGCGAAGATGAGCTCCTGCTCATCAGCGGGATCAGCTCCGCGTCAGCGGTCTTATCAGCTCCGTAGGAGCGCAGTCTTATCAGCTCCGTAGGAGCGCAGTCTTATCAGCTCCGTAGGAGCGCAGTCTTATCAGCTCCGTAAGAGCGCAATCTTTATAGCTATCGGTTCCAAAACCCGCGTCGAACTCCGTAGGAGCGGCATATAATGACGCCGCCTGGACCTTCGCACTGGAAAAGATGCCGCTCCTACGGAGCATTCATATCACCCAGACGAGCTAGACGTCTCCTACCCGCCGCCCTACTTGCACCGCTATTCCCGTCAGGGTAGGCTTCCAAAACCATGCAGGACCAATTTGGCCATCGCATCAGTTACCTACGCATTTCTATTACTGATCGTTGCAACGAGCGATGCCTTTACTGCATGCCTCGGGAGCTGCAGGAGTGGTTACCCCACAGCGAGGTGCTGACCTACGCCGAATTGACACGATTAGTACAAATCGCGGTCAGCCTTGGGGTTACTAAAATCAGGGTCACGGGAGGCGAACCACTGACAAGAAGAAACGTCTTAGAGTTCTTTCGCCAACTAAGCCTGATCGAATCGATCACCGACATTGGCATTTCCACTAATGGTACCTTACTCGCCAAGCGAACCGAATCCGGCCAAACCGTGGCCGAAAGGTTAGCCAAGCTACGGGTTAAGCATCTCAACGTTTCCCTGGACACATTAGACCAGGAAACCTACGCCATGATTACTGGACGCGACGCCCTGCCCGAGACGCTCCGAGGCCTCGAAGCCGGCAAACGCGCGGGGTTCGCTCAAATCCGTCTCAACAGCGTCCTGATCCGCGGCAAGAACGAAGAAGAACTCGGCGACCTCGTGCGATTCGCGCGTGAACAAGGATTCCTCCTCCGTTTCATCGAGCTGATGCCGGTGACCACTGCGGAGGTTCTCTCAGACGAGAACTTCTTTCCGATCGCGGAAGCCAAGAGAAATCTTGAGGCCGAGTTTGGCCCGCTAGTTCCCGAGCCCGGCTTTAACACAAACGGGCCTGCTCTTTACCACCGGTTCAAAGACCACTCGCAACGGATCGGGTTTATCGGAGCAATGACCAATCTCCACTTCTGCGACAACTGTAATAAGCTCCGTCTGACTTGCGACGGAAAGCTGCGGCCCTGCCTCGGTAGCCACCTCGAGTTCGACATTAAAGAGCCCTTGCGCGCCGGTGCTTCCGACGACGAACTTCGCCGGCTATTCCTCGATGTGGTAGACCGCAAGCCGCAACAACACGATTTCCGCTTCAACTATCAGCCCGGGCGTAAGATGGTCGCAATCGGGGGATGAGCTCCGAGTTCACACATATCGGACCTACCGGCACGGTTCGGATGGTCGACGTTTCGCAGAAGCCCGTTTCTCGCCGGGTCGCGATCGCGAGAGGTCACATCCGGCTCCAGGCCAACACCGTCCAGAAAATCAACCAATCGGCTATCGCAAAAGGAAACGTTCTGGCGGTTGCGCAAGTCGCCGCTGTGAGTGCGGTAAAACGCACTGACGAGTTGATCCCTCTCTGTCATTCTCTGCCGGTCCAGCACGTTGACATCACGTTCCGTGAAGACCCGGAAGGATTTGAAATAGAATGTGCGGTAACCACCATCGCTCAGACCGGCGTCGAGATGGAAGCACTGACCGGCGTCTCGGTTGCCGCGCTGACCATTTACGACATGTGTAAAGCCGTCGACAAAACGATGGAGATTTCTGGCGTACGCCTCGTTTCGAAGACAAAAGAAAACATATGAACACCATCACCGTCGGCATTATCACGGTCTCCGATCGCGCCGCCGAAGGAGTCTATGAAGATCTTGGCGGCCCGGCTGTGCTCAAAAAGTGCCGTGAGCTAGGATGGGAAATCCATTCTGAAGCCGTCGTTCCGGATGATGTGGAGCGGATCCAAATCACAATTCGAAGTTTCTCCGCCCAAGGTTGCCAGCTGATCCTGACCACCGGCGGTACCGGCATCGCCATTCGTGACCGTACCCCTGAGGCAATCCGGGCGATAATGCGCCTGGAAATACCGGGATTCGGCGAAGCGATGCGAGCCGAGTCGTTTAAACTGACCCCGAACGGAATCTTGTCTCGCGGGTTAGCCGCCGTGGTCGATTCTTCGCTCGTTATCGCGCTACCCGGCAAACCTCAAGGCGCCGTCGATTGCCTGGGGATCGTCGCGGGAGCGATTCCTCACGCAGTGAAACTGAGCCAGGGGGTGCAGACATCGTGCTAATCGTACTCGTGCTCCTGCTCGAAATTGCGGTCAGGGGTGTCACACGCATAGGACTTATAAGACCAATGGGACATATAGGTCATATTAGTCCCATAGGTCCCATCCGTAGCAGCAGGACGCACATCGGTTAGCCCCTGCGCATCGTCGGAACCACACGCTCCTCCATCACCTCGCCAGCCACAACGCAACGGCCGGCAGACAAAAGAACAGATCAGCCACAAAACTCAACGTGATCGGCTGAACATGCGAAAACAGAGCCACCAGAATCGAGACGGCCCCTAGCAACAGGCTGCACGGCAACAGGACATTGGCCGCCCCTCGCAAACCTAGCAGGGGACTGATCAGAGTCGCCAACAGCGCGAGCGCCCCAACAAGCACGGTGCTCCAGTTCGCGCCCAGCAAGACGGGCAGCGTCCTAGTACCGTTTCGGACATCCCCTTGAATATCTCGAAGATCGAAGCTGATACTGTTCACACTCAAAACGATGAAGCACCAGAAAAACACCAGCATCTCTCTCACCCCTAGACTTCCTCTGATCTCCAACACCGGCCACAACACCAAAACCGCGCCGATCAGAAATGGTGCAATAAACGTTTTTAACACCGGCAGGTCTTTAAGCCGCTTTCGAATCAAGGGCATTGGCCGGGAGTAAAATTGTAGCACCGCGATTGCCAGCACGATCGGTGGAATGAGCCACCACCGGCCCGTAATCGCCGGCCACGCGACTAGGGTCACGGCGCTGAGCCAGATCAACAACAATCGTTTCGATCGCAGCGATTCTCGATACAGGAAACGGATCGGAGTATTCACCTGATCGGCCGGGTCGTAGTGGAGTCTATCTAAATTATATACCAACAAATAGCCGCCTAACCAAAGCGGGGCTGACCGCAGCCAAGGGCTGCCGGTCAAGTAACAGGAAACCCATCCAAGACACGTAACTGCTGCCCCACCAACTACTTCCAATAGATATACTTGGTGTAAAAACGTGGATAGATTCCGCACTGCTTTACTCAATCCCAACGACACAACTTAGTTTGCTCCCTCACTTTTTTCCTTGTCAGATTGTTTCCTTGACGATCTGTTCCGCCCTACCTAGATACAGGCAAGCGATCATAAAATTGGTTCTGGATTTAATTAGATACTGTGGCTCACCTACACTCGTGAAGACTGGCCCTAACCACAAGGGAGTGCTTAACCAGTTGGAACGTTGATGTAACCGCAAGCAAGAATAGAAGGTCGACTTTTAATGTTTAATGGTGTTTTCGGGTTATTTTCGAACGATATCGGTATAGATCTCGGAACGGCTAACACGCTCGTATACGTCAAGGACCAGGGTATCGTTCTGCGCGAACCGTCGGTCGTCGCTGTACGAGCCGGAAGCAGCCACGTCCTAGCTGTTGGCGATGAAGCCAAGCGGATGCTGGGCCGTACTCCAGGTAATATCGTGGCCGTGCGGCCGTTGAAAGATGGTGTAATCGCCGACTTCGAGATGACCGAGGCGATGCTTCGCCATTTCATTACGAAGGTCCACAGCAGCAAATGGGTCCGGCCTCGGGTAGTAATCGCCGTACCCTCTGGAATAACCGAAGTGGAGAAACGCGCCGTGAAAGAATCAGCCGCACACGCAGGAGCCCGGGAAGTGTATCTGATAGAAGAACCGATGGCAGCCGCTATCGGCGTCGGATTACCGGTTCAAGATGCCGCCGGGAACATGATTATCGATATCGGAGGCGGCACCACCGAAGTCGCTCTGATTTCTTTGTCTGGAATCGTATTCAGCCGCAGCGTCCGGGTGGCGGGCGATGAGCTCGACGAGGCTGTGGCTGGCTACATGAAGAGGGCCTACAATCTGATGATCGGCGAGCGAACCGCCGAAGAAATCAAAATCAAGATCGGTAGCGCCTATCCAATGGACAAAGAGACCAGCATGGAGGTTAAGGGTCGCGACCTGGTTGCCGGGTTGCCCAAGACTTTAACGATTACTTCTCAGGAGGTACGTGAAGCGTTGTTGGAACCAATCTCTACGATCGTGGAATCTGTCCGGGTGACCCTTGAACGCTGCCCGCCGGAGCTATCGGCGGACCTGGTAGACCGTGGATTGGTTCTGGCCGGTGGCGGCGCGCTGCTTAGAGGACTGGATAAGCTGCTGCAAGAAGAGACCGGCCTCCCCGTTCATGTTGCAGAGGACCCGCTCAGCGCCGTTGCGGAAGGAACCGGACGCGCCTTAAGCGAGATCAAGTTCCTCCGGCAAGTTGCCTCGTCCGATAAGCCCATCCGTTAACCCCGAGTAAGCCGCTTTTCATGAGGGGCACATCGATCGCAGCGTTGATCACGTTTGTGGTTCTGGTCGTCTTTGTACTGATCGTGCCGGCGGGATGCAAACAGCAGTGGCAAGCGGCATTTCTGAACACCGTTTCTCCGATCTTCCATGCATCCTCCGCTGTGACCCAGGGCCTCGGCGGCGTCAGCGGCGGGTTCAAAAAGCTCGATGAACTCGAGAAAGAAAACCGTGATCTCAGAGAAGAAAACGCCGAACTGCGGACGTCAAACTCCCTCTTAAAAAACTTAGAGTCCGAGGTAAACCGATTGAATCGGGCCCTCGGCTACCGGGAGCGCTCTCCGTTCAAACTCTTGCCGGCCCACGTCATCAGTAGAGAGAACGCCGCCTGGTGGAACAGCTGCACGATCGACCGGGGATCAGCAGACGGCGTGGGCATCGACATGGCAGTCGTCACCGAGGCCGGCTTGGTCGGTAAAATCGTCAACGTGTCGAAAAACGCCGCTATCGTGCTCCTGGTTTCGGACGAAGGGCTTAAAGTTTCCGTCAGTATCGAAGGAACTCAGGAGCAAGGTATCATCAGCGGTACCCGGGCCTCTTCAAATTATGTGCCCGATTTGCGGATCGGGTTCATCAGCAAGACCGCTGAGATAAAGCCTGGCATGAAGGTGTTTACTTCCGGCACTGGCGGGGTATTCCCTTCCGGGGTGCTGGTTGGCACCGTGAAAGGTTTCGCCATCAAGGAGCTTGAAGGTGTAGCCACGGTCGAGCCCGCCGTCGACTTAACCCGCGTCGAAGACGTCTTTGTAATCACTGGGGCCCGATGATACGCTTTTCATTGCTCTTAGCCCTGCTGATTTTCCTAGCGTCTATCGTCCAACGTTATATTCCACCGATTATCTGGCTGAAAGAATCTGCTATTCTGCTCGCCCCAGCCCTGCTCTTCTACGGCTGTTTGACCCTGCCATTCCCTGCCGTCATGGGGCTGACATTTTTTACCGGCCTGATTAACGACCTTTTAACAGTCCCATTCGGTCAGCAGAGCGACTACTCCATTGGCACTTCGATCGTACTTTTGCTCATCCCCGCACTCATCATGCACGGCTTCAGCTCGACCTTCCTACGAGGGCGATGGGGCACAAATTTGCTATTGGCGGAGCTGGCGGCTGTTTTGACTCCTTTCCTTTTGCTGGGCCAATACGGTATTATAAGCTTCGAAAGACGAGCGTTTTTCTACAACGACGTAATAATGTGGCGAATTTTGGGTCCTGGAGTGATTGCAATTGTGATTAGCCCGTGTGTATTCCTGGTTCTTGCCTATCTCTCGGATCTTCTTCGGTACGAGCCGCAACTTGATCGACCGAGGCAAGGCTGACAGTTATGGCACGCACTAAACAATCTGCGACTCTGGATTTTCGGATCCTGACTGTAGCCGCACTTATCCTCCTGGCTCTGATTGTTATCGGCGTACGTCTTTGGTGGGTTCAAGTTAAACTTTACGCTCATTACAAAGGAAAAATTCAGGGATCGTCAGAAGTAACCGTCCGGGTTCCTTCCGTTCGTGGGGAAATTCGGGATCGAAACGGCTTGGTGTTGGTAACTAATCGCCAGAGTTACGAGGTTGACTTCTATCTGCCGGAACTAGTCAGCGGTTACCGTAAACAGTACGGGGCCCCGCCGATGGTCGATTACCTTCGCAAGAGCGCCGACGGGATGCTGAGGGAAACCAAAGAAGAAGATATCGTCCAGATGGTTGATCAGACGATCATTCCCAGACTGGAGCAGTTGAAAGTCGCTGAGCCATATAACTCCCAACGTTTGCGTACTCATTATCGCAACAACACGTTGGTCCCTTTTATCTATCGGGAAGATTTAGATTTTTCGACCATCTCTAAGTTTGCCGAAAAAGACCTCGGTCTACCCGGCGTACAAGTCAACATCCGTCCGGTCCGTAAATACGTCTACAATTCCCTGGCCGCCCAGATCCTTGGCTACGTCGGTGCACCAAAGGACATCAATAAGCTCCCCGATATTAAGGACTTTAACTTTTATCAACCTGACGTTCAGGGGCGGACCAACATCGAATATTTTCTGGACGACGAGCTTCGCGGCAAACCGGGCCGGCGAATTCTAAAGAAAGACGCCAAAAACCATATCGAGGGTGAAAAAGAGCTGATTCAGCCCACCCCTGGAGCAAATGTCTACCTCACGATCGACGCCCGGATCCAATACATCGTCGAACGAACGCTCCGATCCGTCGGCCGGGCTTCGTGCGTGGTTGTCGATCCAAACAACGGCCAGATCCTGGCCATGGCTTCCGTTCCGTCGTACGATCCTAATAAATTTATCCCCTCGATTTCCGCTCGGGATTGGGCGGCGATAAAAGACGCGGATGCCGATCCCCTGACAAACCGGGCCATTAGCGCTTTTGCTCCCGGTTCAACTTACAAAATCGCCACTTCGCTGGCAGGACTTACCAGAGGATTGGCTAAAGCCCAGTTTACCTGCACCGGTGGGGTCACTTATGGCAACACTTATATGAAATGCTGGATTGCCGATAAGGGCGGCGCGCATGGCACCCAGACCCTTACGGAGGCAATCAAAAACTCATGCAATGCGTATTTCTATCAGTACGGGAATGCGGCGGGAATCGACGCAATTGACAAAGTCGGGAATACGCTCGGCCTCGGCCAGACCTCCGGAGTGGAGCTCAGCGGAGAAGATCCGGGACTACTGCCTTCGCCCGAATGGCTTCGAGTGACCAAGAATGAGAAATGGAGTCAGGGGCAAACGGCGAATACCTCGATCGGTCAAGGCTACGTCTTGGCTAGCCCGCTGCAGATGGCCATGATCGCCGCAACGGTCGCCAACGGTGGCACGGTTTATCGGCCCAGCCTCATCTACAAAGTCCAAGAGGCAGACGGGACCATGATCCGAAAGCCGGAAAAGATTCGAGGCGATCTGAGAAAAGATAATAATCTGAGCAAGGAAGATATCGAACTTGTCCGGCGAGGAATGTGGCGGGTGGTAAATGACCCGGGCGGGACCGGATCTCGAGCAAAAACTCCCGGCATCGTCGTCGCTGGTAAGACTGGGACGGCTCAGTTCTGGCGTGACGGCCAGAAGGACAATCATACCTGGTTCGTTGCCTTTGCCCCCTATGACAATCCTAAGATTGCACTGGCTGTACTGGTGCAGGGCGCCAAAGCGGGAGGTCAAGTTCCAGCGCCCATTGCCGCTAAATTGATCGAGGAGATCCTGGCTTTAGACAAAGGGTATGACCCAGGGCTGAAACCCCTGGACCCGGCTGTCGGCAATTTCAAATTCGTCGAAACCATCGACTTCAAAGACAATAATGTCCCTGCGGAGTTGACAGGTAATGACGAAGAAACTTCCGATAACGAGCCGGCGGCAGAGGAGAACCAAACCAAGGTCTTCAGACACGAGGGAAACGAACCGGATATTCGGCCGGAGGCCGATGATCACCGGACAGGTAGGGCAACTCCAACCCCACAGGCTAGTAAACCGAAGAGCTTCTTCGATTTCTTCCGGCGAAAGAGCAACGGGACCCCGCAACCCGGACCAAGCCCGGAAAAGAAGAAGCACTTCTTATTCTTTTAGCTGGCGACCGTTCGTGCTCAGTTGAGCGAGCGGCGCCTTTAACCATTTTTGTTGCGACAATGTTAGAAAAAGTGAAGCAATTGCTGGGGATGAATCCGAAGAAGGTCGGAAATCAACTCATTATCAGTTGCGAAAAATTAGAACGCCGGGTCGCTCTGCTCGAGGACGGCACGCTGGAAGAATATAACATCGAGCGCGACACCGACCGCAACATCGTAGGCAGCATCTTCAAAGGGAAAGTTAAGAATATCGAGCATGGTCTTAAGGCCATGTTCGTCGATATCGGCTTCGAGAAGAACGCCTTCCTTCATTTTTGGGACGCACTACCCGGCCTGGATAGCGGCGTAGAGGAGGTCAACCGGGCTGGCGAGCGCAAGCACCGGAAGAAAATCACAGCCAAAGATGTGCCCGATATTTATCCGATCGGGTCGGATGTGATGGTTCAGGTCACTAAAGGCCCGATCAGCAACAAAGGGCCTAGAATTACGACCAATATCAGCTTAGCCGGCCGCTACTTGGTTTTGATGCCGCACAATGATCAGAGCGGTATCTCTCGAAAGATCGAGGATCCTAAAGAGCGAGAACGTCTTAGGCAGATCCTGCAGAAACTGGATATTCCAGAGGGCATGGGCGTAATCATTCGGACCATCGGTGAAGGACAGCGCGCCCGTTATTTCGTGCGCGACTTGAGCCTCCTCCTGGAGCAATGGCGCCAAATCGAGGCCACCTTCAAATCAAGGCCGGCGCCGGCCGTCCTCTTCCAGGAGCCAGACTTGATCGATCGTACCGTGCGGGATTTTCTCACCGACGAAATTGATGCGGTCTATTGCGATGACGAAATCGCCGTGCAGCGGATGCAAGACCTGGTAGGACAGATTTCCAGCCGTTCAAAGCGGCGAGTCGTTTATTACAACGATTCAAGCCCAATCTTTGAGCGATTCGGGGTACAAAAACAAATCGACGACGCCTTCCATCGGCAAGTGTGGCTTAAATGCGGTGGCTACATCGTCATCGATGAGACCGAAGCGATGATCGCCATCGACGTTAATACCGGACGCAACAAAGGCACCAAAGACGTCGAACGCACCATCCTGCAAACGAATCTTGAGGCTGCAGATGAAATTTCCCGTCAATTGAGGCTCCGGAATATCGGCGGCCTAATTATCGGCGACTTCATCGATATGAAGAACCGGAAGGATCAGCAAATGGTCTACAACCGGATGAAGGAGCGGTTGAAACGGGATAAAGCCAAGACCCACGTGCTCCCCATCTCCCCCCTTGGCCTAATGGAGATGACCCGGCAACGAGCCCAGGAAAGTCTCACCGGCTCGATGTTCATGGTTTGCCCCTACTGCAATGGCCGCGCGGTAGTAAAGAGTCCGATGACGATGAGTGTCGAGATTCAGCGCACCCTGCACGCGGTTCTTCGTAAAAAACCGGATATCCACGATATCCGCGTTATCGTTAATCCCGAAGTGTTGAACCGCCTCAAGACTGAGGACGAAGAGCTTTTGGTGGACATCGAGCGAAAGTATTCCGGTCGTCTGACCTTCCGCACCGATCCGACGTTCCATCACGAGAAGTTCGTTTTGCTTGACGCGCAGACCAATCAAGAGCTTAAGCCGTAGAGGAAACGGACCACGCTGTGCGCAGGATCGACCGAGCTTTTGGTGGAGGCTCCCTAGGTGATAAACCCTGGAGGGGAGCCGCTTTTGCGCGTGGCATAAAGACCTTGCAACTTTCTTCACAGCGCGGTTGCCGCCAAAAGAGATCTTAGACAGGCGGCTCCCGGGAATTACGCAGCACAACGTTTTTTTGCCGGCGCCTCCGTGCGTAAAGATCATTGAGTCGCGCATAGCGGATAGACCTGCCACGCTCTGGGTCGCTCGCGGGAGCCGCCTGTTTAATACGTTTTGCAACCGCACGCGTACTGCGACGAAAATCTCGCGGGGCTCTTGGGTCACGGACCAAAGCGGCTCCCCTCCAGGTTTTTATCGCCGTTACGGAGCCTCGCCCACCAAAAAAAGTCGCTTAGCACGAAAGCTCCAAAAACGCATCCGGACGGCGTCCCGATTTTCTCAGGGGCCGACATACCGCGGCTTCTGCGCCTCCGACACCAAAGCCGCCGGACGCGGAACAACCCTTCCTAGGTCCGACGGGATTTTAGTTTTGGCCGCCAAACGGCAGAGGCCCAGAAACGTCTGTTCAGCCAGGCTCAGTTCACGCCCAGCCTGATGTACGACCGACCAACTGCGCCGGATGAGAACCTTTGGCAATGGTCTAGCCACGAGTGACCCCTCCTGTAATTCGCGCGCGGCGACCCAAGGGGCCATGATGGCAACTCCTAATCCTAACTGGGCCAGTTGCTTCATGATTTCGAAGCTGGGAATCTCGACGTACGAGCTCAGTTTTACCCCCATTTTCAAAAGGAAGTCCTCAATTTGGCGAAAGGTGACCGTGTTGCGCCCGTAAAGCAGGAAATGTTGGGCTGAGATATCGCGCGCGGTAATCCGCTGTCTCTCAGCCCAGGAATGGCGTGGTGATACGATGAATTGAAGCCGATCCTGAAAAAGTTCATGTGCTTTCAGTGACTTGGGTAAGCGGTCTTCAACCACAATCGCCAAATCTGTATTGCCTTCTTCCACGGCCTTCAGGGCTAGCGGAGCATCTTCCAGGCGAACGATGACCGATACGTCGGGATAGGATTCTCGAAATTCCCTCAGCACCGGCGCGAGGATGAAATAGGCCACGGAGCCGGCAAAAGTAACATTTAAGTTGCGCCGCCCCTCCTGAAACCGTTTTCCGACGGATTCGATGGTGCGATCGTACAGATCCAAGAGCCGCTGGACGTGCCCTAGGAAGAAGCGGCCTTCAGGAGTCAAATGTGTCG
>Ga0210401_10007329_pt1 | contig 11077 bp, 10 predicted proteins | sample IncBWH32MmetaG_FD_150866 | JGI IMG/M metagenome (GOLD analysis project Ga0210401, IMG submission 150866) | Forest soil microbial communities from Barre Woods Harvard Forest LTER site, Petersham, Massachusetts, United States - Inc-BW-H-32-M | ecosystem: Environmental > Terrestrial > Soil >... | reverse complement strand
AGACTGCGCGGCTGATATTGTGACTTCGCGCCGGGGGATACCAGTCGCAACGCCCGGTGACTCTGCATCGTTTGCGGTTGTCCACAAGGAATTCACAGGAGGGGGAGCGTTCTCATATTGTTCTCGGTCGCCAGATCAGTTAACTTGGTTGCTTCGAGAAGGAAAATGAGGGAGGCCCCCAGGGATGGGCGTGAAACACCACAGGGAAAGCAAACTGCCCCATCTACCCCTTCGCGGTACGGACGCAAGCCTACCAGTTCCGCAGGAGGAAGAAGTGCGCAACCTCCTCTCCAAAGGCAAAGCAAGACCTGCCGTGGAGCTGGCAAAAGACATTCATAAGCGCTGCGGTTGGCCGGAATCGGAAGCCCTGCTGGTTGATGCCTATGCGGTGCGCGTTCGGTCCCTATGGGAAACCGGCCTGAAAGACGAAGCTAAAGCGTTGCTCGAACTCGTGTACCAGCGCTACTCCTGCGCCGCGGCAAGGCTTGCAGACGTCGGAGTTCTTGTCCGCGCTGCCGACGGAAACCTTGAGGCATTGCTAAGACCTCTTAGCGACCCCGCTGTTCCCCAGGAGATACGAAGGGCGATCGAAAACGCCGTCCGGCGTCAGTTGTACGATCTCTCGGCCCTTGCAGAGTGTGCGGCGCTCACAGCTGATCACCCCCTTCGGATATCCGCTGCTGCGCTCGTGAGAGCATTTGCGGCGGTTACTGCTGGCCCTGTCGAAGAAGCCGCCCTGTTGCTGCCGGAAGTCTCCCACCGCGGTCCCTTGGCTTCGTGGAAAATCTTGGTACGTGCGATTGCCTACTTCTACCGGCAAAACGACGCGGACTGCGAACGCTGCCTCAAGGTCATCGATCCCGATTCCGCTCCGGCACGACTCATTCCGGCCATGCGAAGCATGCTTCGTGCGAGAGCCGACGAGCGCCTGGTACCTGCTGCGGAGTCACTGGTCGCCCAGGTGTGTGGAAACAAAGTGTCCCTGCTGAGGTCCTTAGAAGCGCTCGACTCCGCGTTTGAAACAAGGGTCCAAGGCAAAATCCTGCAGGGAATCCAGCGTGCGATGACTGCTTGCGACATCGCCTCTCCCGGGCTAGTGGAACGCTTGCGGCAGCACATCTCGGTACGCGCTTTGCAACTTGAACTGCCCACCCGAAAAGTGCGGGCAGCACTCGGCGGTGCGTCGATCAAGAGCGCTTACTTCTGGCGCCTCTATGCACAGTCGGTCGAGAGTTCCCACGGACCAATCGGACCGGTCATATGCGCCCTATGGGAGCAATTTCGCCGACACGCGGTCGCTGAGGGTTGGTTTGGAGAAAATGGCCCCGAGGCGGCTGCGCTTTACCTGCACATGGCCGAACTGTTGCTACAGGTCCCGGTTGAGACGTTAGAAACGCTGCAGAGCAATTTTGCGGAGCAATTCTCCGGTTTCCAAGCCTATTATGAGGATCAGCCGCCGGCCATTCGAGCGGTGGAGGCCAAGTACAAAAAGCGTGATCTCTATTTTCTCTCACCCAACCATCTTTTCGAGCGGGCGTGCCGCATCGATCCTCATCGGGAAGCGTTCGAGCAATGGTTGAACTGGGCAAGACAGGAGTCCGATTGGAGGGTGGCCGCCGACGTGGCCGAGCGTTGGCACCGAGCCATCCCGAATCACAGCCAGCCACTGCTGTACCTGATGGAGTCGGCGGAAAAGCGAGGGGCGCTCAAGAAGGCTACCGCTTTTCTGGAGCAGGCGCAGAAGCTGGATGTGTTAAACCCCGAGGTTCGCCGCGCTGCGCTTCGCCTATTGGTCTCTCAGACCGGTCGTCACCTCCGGCAGCGCAAGCCTCACTTGGTTGAGCAGGACGTGGCAGCTCTGGAAGCACTGCCACAAGCCCAAGTAGCCGATCGCCCCGCCTTTCTGGTCGCCCTGCACTGGGCCTGCGAGGTTATCCGCGGCGACGCTGAACTGGCTTCCCGGTTTCTAAGCCAGATCGGTCGCTTGTTGGGGAATTCCGCTGCGGCGATCCTTGCCTGCGAAAGCGCAGGTGCCCTCGGCGAGCTAACCCAGGCGGATCTCGATCATCATCTTCGGCAAAAAGTCTACCTAGATCCTGCAGATTCGCTGGTCTCGGCCACGGCGCGTGTCTGCGTTCTCGGCGATGATGTGGGAGCGACCTTCACGATCCCAACGGCGTGGCGCGGCCGCCTTTTGCAAGAGTTGACAAACCCCCACGCTGGGCTGGGCGGCCGGGAATTAGAAATCCTGGGAAGGGCGGCTCTGCGCACGAACCAAAAGGAAGTCGCCTACGCAGCTTCTGTCGCGGGCCTCGAAATGGGGGGCGACACAGAAGCGCGATTCCTGCTGCTGCGCGCGCGCGCCCTGCCGGAATGGGAGTTCGAGCGCCGCGACGACTGTATCACGGCTGCCGTCGAGCTCGGGCGGCGCCGGCGAGACACGTCAGTCATCAACGAGGCGGTAGAGCTGCGACGGGGCCGCCGAGATACCACGACCAACTTCTTCGCCTGCCTCAATTCCGAAAATTGGCACGACTTCTCCATGACCACCGAGCAGATCCAGGCAGTGCTCGAGCGCGAGAAGCGCTCGCGCACATTTCCCTCAGATCGGTCGGCTCCCTTTCGCGTCGCCTTTCCTCGGGAAACCGTATTTCTGGACGACGAGAACCTGGAAGACGACGACGAACGGTTCACCCTAGAGGACATGGCCCGGCTGGTAGCGGAAATGAGCCAGGCCCGAGGGAGGCGACAAAAGAGAATGGTCCGCGATGTGCCGGGGCAGGGAGATTTGTTTTGAAAGCGAACCGACACGAGAACATCCGATTAAACGAAGATCCGAGACAGATTCTCGGAGTTCCGCCGGATGCCGACGATGAGAGGATCCGCAACGCATATCTGCGCAAAGTAAAGGAGAATCCGCCCGACCGTGCGCCTGCTGCATTTGAACGAATCCGCGACGCATACGAAGTCTTGCGGGATCCGCGACGTCGCGCTCTGCATATGTTTCTTTCCGCCGATCCCCATGCTCCTCTGCTTTCTCTGCTGCCGCCAAGCAGTCCAGAAAGAACCTTCACCGGAGCGGATCCATGGTTGGCGGTCTTGAGGGAGAAGTGAGCCTAGATCGCGAAGAAATTCTGCGTCGGTTTGAAGTGTGGCTGGACTCGGTGTTGGCGGCTGAGGAGCCTCCGCAAGGGCTTTCTGCCGAACTGCTGTCCTCTCTGGCGGCGGAACCGAAAGCGATCAGCAATGGCCGATGCGACCTCTATTCGATGCAGGCGGCGGTGACAGCTCTGACCCAGGAAGTGAGATTGCAAGGGCGGAGCTTCAAGCAACTCAGCGAGTCCCTGGCTCCCGTCGCGATTCTGGCGCCGCAGCTTCCCGAAGTGCATCGAGAGGCTCAAGAACGTGCTCGCCGGGAAGTGCTGGATCTACTTCTCGATCTGTGCGACCGCCTCGACCGTGGCCTCGATCGAGTCCGCGCGAGCCAGAAGAAGATGGACGATTCCTTGCGGTCCAATTGGACGGTTCGACTCCTGGCGCGCCATCGCATTTTCCGCCAAGCCTTCGAGATCGTAGCGTCGCTCAAGGAGGGCTACCAGATGAGCATGGAACGCCTAAAGGACGCCCTGGCGCAATTTGATGTCAGAGAGATTGCATGCGAGGGACAGCATTTCGATCCGAATTCGATGCACGCCGTAGATGTAGAAGAAACCGATCAACAAGCCGAAGGAACGGTGCTCGAAGTGTACCGAGCGGGCTATGAGTGGAAGGGAGAAGTTCATCGTCCGGCACACGTGAAGGTAGCGCGCAGACGCACAGCAATCCCTGCAGGAGGAAATGAAAACGATGAATGACATGGTCGTAGGTATCGATCTGGGAACCACCAACTCGGAGATCGCAGCTTTCGTAAATGGCAAGGTGGAGGTTCTCGGCCCTGAAGCCGACAGGATGCTGCCATCTTGTGTGGGCTTCTCCCCGGCCGGTGCGTTGCTCGTAGGCCGCGAGGCGCGCCATCAGCAGCTTCTCTATCCAAGTCTGACCATCCGGAGTATCAAGCGAAAGATGGGTTCGACCGAGGCAGTGAAGCTTGGAGACAAGGAGTTCACGCCTCAAGAGATCTCCTCCCTGATTCTTCGCCAACTGGTGGAATGGGCTCAAGGCGATCTGAATCAACCGATCGCAAAGGCGGTCATTACCGTACCCGCCTATTTTTCTGACGCCCAGCGCAACGCCACGCGCGAGGCCGGAGAGCTCGCAGGTTTGGAGGTCGTGCGCATCCTCAATGAACCGACGGCCGCCAGTCTCGCGTACGGCTTCGGCGATGCCGCGCATCACACCGCCTTGGTTTACGACCTTGGCGGCGGAACGTTTGACGTATCAATCGTAAGCGTCGAGGGCGACGTTACCGAAGTCCTCGCCAGCCACGGAAACAACCAACTCGGAGGGGACGATTTCGACAATCTTTTGCTCGAACGCTTGGAACGGGAATTCCAAAGCCGGTATGGGATTGACCTCCAGAATGGCCACGCCGTCGCGCGTGCCCGGTTACAGTGGGCTGCCGAGGAAGCGAAGAAGAGGCTGAGTTTCGAGCCCTACGTCCGGGTGCGGGAAGAAGCGCTGGTGACCGAGAACGGGAAATCCATGCACCTTGATCTTGAGCTTTCCCGTTCTGAGTATGAAGAGATGGTCCGGCCGCTGATCGAGTCCACCCTCGACAGTGTCTCCAAAGCTCTCAGCGATGCGCAGAAGAGTCCGAGTGACATCGACGCCATCTTGCTGGTCGGCGGCTCAACCCGGACACCCCTGATCTACCGCAGATTGCACGAACTGACGGGACTCGAGCCCCGTCAGGATGTACATCCTGATTTGTGCGTGGCCCTTGGTGCGGGAGTTCTCGCTTCTCGGCTGGCCGGCCACGGTGTTGAGCGGGTGCTGGTGGATGTCTCTCCCTTTTCCTTCGGCCCGTCCTACCTGGGAGAACGGGGGGGCTTCCCTTATGCGCATTGTTATCACCCCATCATCTATCGCAACACGCCGTTGCCGGTCACGCGCACCGAAAGCTACTCAACCGCTCACCCCCATCAAACCTCCGTGCAAATTGAGATCTATCAGGGTGAGGACGACGATGCGCTCAAGAATCTCCTCGTGGGCGATTTCCGCGTCGAGGGTTTGCGGCCAACGCGAGAGCCGAACGAGGTGCTCTGCCGCATGAGTCTCGACGTGGACGGCATCCTGCACGTCACGGCCATTGAGAAGGACACCGGCAAGTCCAAACACGTCACCATCGCTCGGGCGCTGCTGGAAAAGAGCCCTTCAGAGATCGCCGCCGCTCGAGAGCGTCTTAAAGCGCTTTATTCATCTCGCGCCGACGAGGATGTGGAGATTGATGAAAGTGAGTTCAGCTTGGAGGACGCAGATGGAGTGAGCGAGGAGGCTGTTGGCGAACCAGAGGACAGAACCACTGCCGATCTGCCGCACGCTCTTGAGGTTGTGAAGGAAGCGCATGATCTCGTCGAGCAATCGCAACACCTGTTGGGCGCGCTGCATTTAGAGGATCGAGAAGAAGCGATCGAATTGCATGAAAGAATCCATGCCGCAATCCGATCGAACGACGCCGGGGCACTGAAAAAGGCTAGCGCGGAGCTGCGCGAGCTGTTGTTCTTTGTGGAGGGGCGTTGATCGAAAACGATCAACCTTCCAACTGTCCTGTCTGCCGAGCGCGCTTCCGGGGCACGGCGACCTGTTCGCGTTGCGGGGCCGATCTTGCACCGCTCCTGTTGCTGATCGACCACGCCTATCGGCTTCGACAATACGCCAGAAAAGCAATTGAAACGGGCGATGTCGGGCGAGCCCAAAAGCTGGCGGAAGAGGCTGAGTCCGTCTGCTCCACGCAGGAAGGACGGGAGTTGTGGCTCCTCAGTTCGTGGCTCCTGTCTAGCTCTGAACCTTCGGCTTAACCTCTACGGATCGTTGTCTGACGAGACACTGTATGCGCTTGAATTCCAGCCAACGACGGAGATGAAGAGATGAACCTGATAGAGCTACGAATCCACGAGGTCTTCCCCCAGCTCATGCGTCTGACTACACACGAATGGCACTAAGCTATCAGCATCTTTGTCTACAAATACGTGGTTCTGAGCGCAATGTTAGCAACAGTAACGTCCAAATTAATTGTCACTCGACCGCGCTGCGCTGGCCTGCTCCTTCCATCGTTGTTCGTTCACGCCGAACACAAGGAGCCACAGGCACAGCGCTACTTCCGCGATCGCCGTAGCCGCGAAATAAGGGAAGATCCGCTTTTGAAGCGCAGGCGCCAGAAAGAGCGCGAAACTATTGATGAGGTAGCCTGGGCCCTCGATCGCAAGCAGCACGCCTATGAGTCGTGGAAAGAAGGTCGACCTAACAATCAGGTAGGCCATCGCGAGGCAATCGAATCCGAAGAATATCAGGGAAATGGCGAAGCCGCCTTCAAACAACTGGATAGACCAATACGCTGCCGCCTGTAATTGCTCCGTTGTAAATGCGCTCAAGTAGCCTCCGCCTCCTAAAAGAACAAGTGGCGCATAGTGAGCGAGCAAACTGACTCCCTCAATGGCGGTTGACACAAGGCCGAAGATCGCCTCAAGCAAAGCGACGTTCTTGTTCACCACCTTGAATAAGCCATAGAAGATGATCGTCAGTGGCACATTACACGCGAGGTAGAAGACCTCGGCCGCAAGACCGAGCCGATAGAGCAGCTCGTGCGTCATGATGTTGTGCGCCGTCGCCGCGGCGTCCCCATGTACGACTAGGCGACCGCGAACGAAAATCTCGGCGAATAGTCCGCCGACGATGACGATCAAGTACAGGAACCCGGCGATCCTGGCGTAGAAACGCGGCGACGCTTTTGTGATCCGTTCTGTCATTCCACTTGTGCTCATATTCGTTCCTCCTGGGGATACAAATACAAGAGCCCGAAAGCTCCCACTTTTCTGGAGGGTTGAAAGTTGGGAGCAAGACTCTCATAGACCCCGCGAACAGCCAAATCCTGTGCGGTCTCTACTTCTTTGGATTGTAGATGTAGGTGACAAACGCGCAGCATTTGCGGATCTTATTGCAGCCACCTGTTGGATCACGTCGGGACGTTGTTCGAGTGCCCGGTTGACCGCCAAATCCACCGTATCGCCAATCGACTCGGGCGTCGGGATCTGATCCAGCGGTTGAGTGTGAATCACAGCGGGTGCGGAAGTCCCCACTGCGGTCGCCAGATCTCCTCGTGCGATCTCTTCAACTCCCAGCACAGCCTGCAGGTCAAAGTCCGCCTGTGCCGTCCCGCTCCGCGCCTCCAATACGTCGGGCAAAGTTGCGAGACCGTGCGCTAAACGATCTTCCGCAGCTTGTTGCACTGCTTGCGCATTGGCAAGACTTGCTCGCGCAGCATCCTCCTGCCCTACAGAACTCAGCAAACGGTAATAAGCTTGCTCTACTTGGTAGCTGACGTGGCGATGTGTGTCGTTGAATGCGAAATTAGCCGCCAGCAGTTTTTGCCCTCGCCGCGTCAATTCGACCAGACCTGGCGCCGAAGTCGAAGACGGTGTAGTTGAGATCGAGCCCGACCTCAAAGTTCTGAATGGTCTGGGGGAAGAACTCATTTCCAAACAAAACATTCGAGCGGCCGGTCCCAGAGAGAACAACCTCCGCCAACGTCGGATACACTTCACTGTGTTCAACGCCCAAAGCCGCGGCCTGAGCACGGGCTCGCTCCCAGGCGACACGAGTCTCGGGATTATGCGCTTCAGCCAAATCGAGCAACTCGGCTAGTGAATAAGTCTTGGTGGGATCGATGTTGAATCTGGAGTCATGAAAATTGCGCGCATCTGCTTCAACTCGTTGCTCCTCTGCAGCATGCCACGGGCGGCTAGGAAAACCAGGCGCGCTCTGAGCGAGAGCGCACCCCGCGTACGGCAGCAACAAGAACAAGATCGCTGCGCGCGCTCGAATTCTCACCATAAGTATTCGAAAAAACGACGTCAGCACTGGGTTTCATCCTGCAGCCGATCATGCAATCGGATTCTCCTCGAACAATCGGGCGACCATCGCCGAGTCGAGGTAGGCACGAACCCGCACAATGACTCCGTCGCGGAAATAAACTACCCAGCAGTAGCGATTGTCGAAGCGCATGCCGTTCTTCGCGGTCGCTAGAGAATGAAGTTCGACTACTGCCTCATCGTCCTTAACGATCAAATTCTCCACATGGAGCTGCGCGCCGTTTGGGAGAACCTGGCCAAGCTTGGCGAAGGTGCCCTCTATGAATGCCTTCTTGCTGCGGTAGTGACCAGCGAGTGGATGAGTTCCTTCCACAATCCAGTCCACATTGTCAGCCACATGCTCGAAGAAGGCAGCGCCGTCGCCGTTTTCAAGTCCCTTGAAGATTTTGCGAACACCGTCGGATGTAATTGCCATTTGAATCTCCTTGTCCTGTACGATCTGTTTTTTATCAGGCTATTTTCAATGAGGATGACGTCCCTTGGGCCGCCTTGACGGAGCCTAGCAGTTTCATCAGGGCCCTGACCTGGATGTTTTCCACCGAACGTACGGCATCCTTGATCTCGCCGGATAGCCCCTTGTCGACGCGACCGGCCACGAGCGCGTCGAACTTCTGGACCGCGTCTTCCCACGTGAACGGATGAGAAGCGAGGCCTGGGTAGTCCTGGACTTCGTGCTCGATTATTTTTCCGTCCTGCAGCCGCACGACGATTTTGGCAGGCATTTTCTGGGGATATTGCTCCGTGTATTCATGGTTCGGCCGGACCGAAACCTTCTTCAACAGGTTCTGCACGTCGGGCCTCATGATGCGTTCCGGATTGAATTGCGCCGGCATCACGTTGCCGTCAAGCAGCGCGACCGCAAGCAGGTACGGCAGGCTATGATCCGCCTGTTCCTTGATACGAATGACTTTGTCCACGCCGTACAAGCCACCGCCGGCGAAGTCGTATGCTAGTTGGAACACATCTGCCTCAATCGAGACAACCTTGTCGGGGTCGATTTTGTTCTGCCTAGCGAGTTCGACCATACAATGGACGGCGGATTGCGTGTGGATCATAGAGTTGTACTTTTTGATGGTGCTTCCCACGACGCCCTCGTACCCCTCCCTGTTCCAGTCGATGTTGATCTTCATCCTCAGGAGGTGATCAATGCCCAGTGGGCCCTCGACGACCTGGAGCGGCCCCTGCACTCCGCGACGAGCCAGGAACAAAGTGTTCATGGCACCGAGGGCCGACTGCGCCGAGGCGAGGCCCTTCCATTGCGACAGAGGCTTTGCCCGAACAACGGCGAATGAGGCATCGCTAACCGCAGCCATCGCGATAGCATTCGCGATCTGCTGCTCGCTCAGGTCGAGCAGCCGCCCGGCCGCGGCGTTGAGTGAGAAGGCCAGTTGTGAGGTGTGGTCGAAGCCGCTGCTCATGAAGTTGGCGTGATCCACGAGGCGGGATTGCACCGTGTAGCCCAATGCCACCGCGAGCATCAAATCGCGTCCGCTACCTCCCACGTAGTCGGCGATGGTCAGCGCCACGCCGAAATTGTCTGCTGTGTGGCAGGTTTCGGTTGGAGCAAGGAAGTTGTCCATGAAATCGACGTAGCGCACGAGGGCGGTGTGCCAGAACGCTGCGTAGATCGGGTTGGCTTGTCCGCCGCCGACCAGCGTACTGGGGCCGGTACCGCCGAACTCCGTGACCTGCGCGCGACATGCGTCGACCGGGCCCGCGCCCAGTGCAGCAATGCTGCAAGCCAGCGAGTCTAGGATGTGAATTGGTAACTGCCTGCGCGATTCGGCCGAGAGGTCGGCGAAGGAAGCGCGGACGGCATACTTGGCGAGAGCTTCAACTTGAGTCATGATTTGTACCCTTCGTTTCTAGTAAGTGAGTTCATTTGTTTAGTGGGTTAGGGCGATGAAAATCCCCATCGTGACGACCGAGCCCATCACACTGAGGAAGACGGCGGAAGCTGCCTCCGCCTGTGCGACGCGGTATTGCAGAGCAAACATAATCACAATCGGCATGGCTGGAATGGCCGTTGTTAATACGGCCTCGCTGACAATGGGATTCCCATAACCGATCCATCGCAAACCACCCAGGACCAGGACAGGCTGCACGATGTTTTTCAGGAATACGAAGAACAAGACGGATCTATTGACTTTGATTTTGCCGGATGCAAGCACGATCCCGCAGGCAAACAGGGCAACGCCTCCCGATGCTTGTCCCAGCAGGGAAAACGCGTGGACGATGAGTTGAGGAATCCGGAATCCGCATAACACGATAATGAAGGCGAGAACTGGTGCCCAAACGATCGGTTCTTTGACGGTCTCCCAGAGTTTGGCAGCGAAAACCGAGGCGTAAGACCTGGCTAACGATGCCGAATGCTTTGGTTCCTGCGCCGTGGGAGGGTTTTCTTGTAGATCCCTCCCTGTCGAATCCAATGCGAGAAGCAGAATTGTGATTGGCACGACTGTGAGGTTGATGACGAGGCCGGCTATCGCGACCGGAATGGCGCTGAGGCTTCCGAACAAATCGCCGAGGACCGCTGGACCTACGAAAGGGACTGCTGGAGCGGAAGCTGTCAGCGCGGCCAGCGCGCTGGTGCTCATTTGCATGCGGACAACGCTACGGGAGAACAGAAACACCACACCGTAGAAGCCAATGATGGCGACGCACAAGGCGATGACGAGCGGGATGTCCTGACTGAGTGCCGTGCGCGACGTCGTCACCGTTCCGGCAAAAAGTGCCAACGGCACGGCGTAAAGCAGTACCATCCGATTCAGAGTCGAGGCATCCTTTGACCCGAAATCGTGTCGCCATGCCGCCACGAAACCGAGCATAAAAGTTACGACCATCGGAAGGAGTGCGCTCAAAATGGTGCTTAGCATGACGTTTCAGTTTACTCTCACGGCCAGAACACGATCGACCATCGCTCCGGAGTTTCCGAGATAGTTGGTTGGGTCGTTTCTCTTGCCAATTGCTCTACTGCTCCTTCGACCGCTTTCCCGTCGGGAACTTAAACGTGGTGCCGGCGAAGACCTGCCACTTAGGCGATCCAACGC
>Ga0210401_10007327_pt1 | contig 11078 bp, 11 predicted proteins | sample IncBWH32MmetaG_FD_150866 | JGI IMG/M metagenome (GOLD analysis project Ga0210401, IMG submission 150866) | Forest soil microbial communities from Barre Woods Harvard Forest LTER site, Petersham, Massachusetts, United States - Inc-BW-H-32-M | ecosystem: Environmental > Terrestrial > Soil >... | reverse complement strand
CAAAATCGCCGGGCGTCCTGCGGTGGCGCCGCAACGTGTGTCGGCTTCGGCGCGCGAGGCGCTCCCCACTTTGGACGAAGAAGAGGACGAGGAGGATCATTCCGCCGACGCTGATCTGGATGTCGACGCCCGTGTCGCACCCGGGCCTGCGGTGATTAAGTTCCACGAGCAGGAACGCGTGACGCCACCTCCGCCGAAAAAGACCATGCGTGAACCGAAGATCGCCGTCGGCAAGACGTCCTACCGGCTTCCCTCCCCCAGCTTGCTGCAAGCAGCCGAGCGCGGCGAGAAAATGACGGAGAGCGAGCTGAAGGAGTATGCCCGCGCGATCGAACTCAAGTGCCAGGAATTCGAAGTGAACGGGCAGGTAACGCAGATCAATCCCGGCCCAGTGGTGACCACGTTTGAATTCAAGCCCGAAGCGGGCATCAAATACAGCCGCATTACCGGCCTGGCCGAAGATCTGTGCCTCGCCCTGCGCGCCGAGTCCATTCTAATTGAACGCATTCCGGGGAAATCTACCGTCGGAATCGAAGTGCCCAATCCGCATCGCGAGACGATCGCGCTGCGCGACATTGTCGAGGCGCCGGAGTTCAGCCATTCGCCTTCGAAGCTCACGATGCCGCTGGGCAAGGATTTAATCGGCAGGATTCGCGCAGCCGATTTGACGCAAATGCCGCACCTGCTGATCGCGGGCTCCACCGGCACGGGCAAAAGCGTGTTCATCAATTCCCTGCTGATGGGCATGCTGTACAAGGCGACACCGGAAGAATTGAAACTGGTGCTCGTAGACCCGAAGCAAGTGGAATTGGGGATTTACTCCGATATTCCGCACCTGCTGACGCCGGTGGTGACCGATGCGAAGGTCGCGGCGAACGTCCTGCGAAATGCGACGCGCGAAATGGAGCGGCGGCTGAAGATGCTGGCAGGTCGCAGCGTGCGAAATATCGCGCAGTACAACCAGACTTTCGAGAAGGGCCATTCGCTTTCACTCTTTGAAAATTCCGAGGAAGAAGAAGCGAAGCCGCTGCCATACGTGGTGATCGTGATCGACGAATTGGCCGACCTGATGATGGTGGACACGAACGGCGTGGAAGAATCGATCACCCGGCTGGCGCAGATGGCGCGCGCCGTGGGCATTCATTTGATTCTCGCCACTCAGCGGCCGTCAGTGGACGTGATTACCGGATTGATCAAGGCGAATTTCCCGGCCCGCATTTCGTTCCGCGTGGCCAGCAAGATCGACTCGCGTACGATTCTCGATTCCAACGGTTCGGAATCACTGCTCGGCAAAGGCGACATGCTGTATCTGCCGGCGGGGTCGTCGAGGCTGCACCGGATCCATGGACCATACGTGCATGAGTCGGAAGTGACGGCCGTGTGCGAATTCTGGCGCGAGCAGGCCAAGGCCATCTACAACGAGGAGCTGCTCAAGCCTCCGCGCGATGAAAATTCAGCGAAAGGCGGAAGCGACGAAGCGGGCGACGGTGAGGATGTGGACGATGAGCTATACCAGGACGCCGTGCGCGTGGTCTGCGAGATGGGCCGCGCGTCCACTTCCACTTTGCAGCGCCGCTTGCGCGTGGGCTATGGCCGCGCGGCGCGCCTGATCGATTTGATGGAGAAGGACGGAATCGTCGGGCCGCCCGATGGCGCCAAGCCCCGCGAAGTGCTGAAGGCCAAAGGCTGGATGAAAGAATTCGACGACTCGATGAAATAAGCTCGCGAAATAGTTCGCGGGCCGAAGCGATCTTTTGCTCCGGCCCGCGCCCCCCTGAACTTCTTATGAGGCACTTACCGCTTGATCACCTTATCTGCGATTAGGGTGGGATTCGGAGATCCCGCAAACAGCAATCCGCGGAGCGATACCAATGTTCCATCTGCAAGGCTGCCCACTCCGGCGGTGTCGTTGAAGTTTGTCTGCGACGACGTCTGCACTTGAATCGTCTGGATACCTGCCGAAGTGAAGACCCCGGGCAGGTTTCCGACGTTGAAGTTTGCTCCCGACGGCGCGCCGGACACGGCCGCCGTGAAACTCGCCATGCGAAGGCGGACGCGATCGGCCGTGATCATGATTGCCGCCGGTGCCGGACCGCCACTCATCGAGCGGTTGCGCACTTGCACCGTTTGTCCCGGTAGCAATTGGGAAGTGTCAGTGGCGCCTTCGAACGCAGACTGCAGAGACGAAGGCACGTTGAGGCCGTCGGAATCGACGCGGAAGGAAAGGCCGCCGCCCGTGGATAGCGAGACGGTTATGGGATTCCCGACGGAAACATTCGCGATGTTGGCCATCTCATCCAAGACTACGATTTCGAATTGCGACGCGCTGTCGACTTTGAAGACGACGCCCTCCAGATCGTCGTTGCCGCCATTCCCGTTTTCGTTTTCGGCTTCGTCATCCGCGAGTTCCACTTTCTTGGCTAAGAACGATCCTGACGCCATGAGTAGCAGATCGGCGTCGACACTCTGACCATTCTGGAGGCAGGAAAAGTTCGCCTCGGCGCAGTTCGTAAAATCGGCGAACTGAGTGTTGCTGTCCGTAGCGACAATGATGTTGCCCATGGTGGTGGCAAGCGTGAACTGGCTGCCGCTTACCGCTTGCACGGTGCCACTTACATCGTCGAGGTCTTCTAGCTCCCCATTGTTTTCACCCGCCTGTGGCTTCGCGGTGACCGCACTGGGAGAACTGAAGTCAACCGCGAGACTATTTGAGAGGACCGTTGCGAGATTCACGTCAACAAGCAGACCGCTTTGCGTGTTTGCGGAGACATTGAACTGGCCATTGACGGTGGCTGCGAGCACAGCAGTGGGTTCTATCTGGCAGACCGCGTTCGGAGCGCAACCGGCCAAAGTTGCGCCCGTATTGTTCTGGAACGTGAGCTCCGGGTTGGCGAAGTTGAGGTTGAGCGTGGAGTAGTTCCCGGTCGGTATGCTCGCGGTGCTAAGAAACGCGGCCTCGGTTTCCAGATTTTTCAGCTCAATACGAATCGGAGACTTGCCGCCGAGCAAGTCGGCATTCCCTGGGTTGAGCGTCGCGCCCGTCAAGGAAACTTCGAAAGAGAGAATGGTCACGCCCGCCGGGGGAGCGTCCGTCATTGAAAGACTCACCAGCGCGTCAGGGCGGTCGTTACGAGGGTTCATCGGCGAATAGTTGCCGCAGCTTGCCAGAAAAACAAACGAGAGGGCGACCGCAAACATCGAGAACAAGACTCTTCGCATCTAGGTTTCTCCTTCGAGCTTATGCTTTGCGCCGATCTTAGGCGCGCGCGACAGTGCGAATTGTCACGGAGTTGTCAAAAGAATGTCAGATGAATGTCGCCCCAGTTTCGCCTGTAAAGCGAAGGGCATTGAGGCGCCGCCATTGCAGGCACATCGGCTCCGCTGATCTGGTTGAGGGAGTTATACTGTCTGCAAGGGTGAGCTCTGCATGCAGAAAATTCTCGTCGTGGAAGACGGTAAGGCGGTGCAGCGCGCGCTGAAGAGGCTGTTTGCATCCGAGGGTTTTAGCGTCGAGATCGTAGGGAATGGCGAGCAGGCTTTGACGGAAATGAAGCGGATGAAACCCGACCTTGTGATGCTGGATCTCGGACTGCCTGGACTGCCCGGGCGCGAGGTGTGCCGGCAGATGAAGGCACACGCACCTTCCGTTCCGATCATCGTTTTGAGCGCAAAGACGGACGAGTGGGACAAGGTGAGCCTACTTGATTTGGGCGCGGACGATTACGTGACAAAACCATTCAGCCCACGAGAGCTTCTCGCGCGGGTGCGAGTGTGTTTGCGGCGCAGCCAGGCGCCCCAGCCCGAACCGCTGGCCGCGTTTGGAGAGATCGCCGTGGACTTCGCCAAGATGGAAGTGACGCGAAACGGAGAGGCGGTGAGCCTGACGGCGCAGGAATTCAAAGTATTGAAGTATTTCACGCAGAACCCGGAGCGCGTGGTTTCGCGCGAAGAACTTCTCAACGAAGTATGGGGATACACGAGTTATCCATCCACGCGCACGGTAGATAACCACATCCTGAAGCTGCGGCAGAAACTTGAGAGCGACGCGGATGCACCGAAATATTTCCGGACGATCCACACTGTAGGATATAAGTTTGTTCCTCGGGACGAAGAATGAAAGCGCGGGCGCGACGCAATTCAGCGGATCCCTCTTAAAATGCAGATAGCAAGGCTTGGGATGCGAGCAAAGTTTCTGCTCGTGAGGCTGGTGATCGCGGCCGTCTTGACTACAGTTGTTATCCTCGTCGTCCGTTACCAATTTGGCGCCCGAGCCGAGCAGAGGATTTCGGGAGAGTTACAGCAATGCCGCGAACGATTTCTATCGCTGGAAGCGCAAACAGACGCGATGCGTGCTCAAACGGCGGCGATTCTCGCGGCAACGCCTGAAATTTACGGAGCCCTGACCTCCAAGAACGAAACCCAGCGCGAATTGGCGCTTGAGAACTTTGCGCGCAAGGCGGGTGCCGATTTTGTTGCCATTACCGATGGTCGAGGACGAATAGCGGGATTCATGAAATTGGGCGCCGCCTGGGATCGGGACACGCTGGATCACTTGAATGCGCAATGGAGTGGCGAGCGCGCTCAGGATGCGGTGCGGTACGTGGACGGAAAGCTCTGCCGAATGCACCGTTACGTGGTGGGTTCCGAGGGCATGGATTCGCGGCCGATGGGCGCGGTATACGTGGGATCGGAGATGGGCACGCGTCTCGCAAGAGAGTTGAGTGCAGCGTGTTCTTGCGACATCGCGTTCGTTTACGGCGATTCGACCATCGCTTCAACGCTTGGCTCTGAAAAAGAGAAGAGCTTGTCGCGCGAGCTGGCCAGACTGCGCGGAAGTTCATCAGCCGAGCCACAGGCTCTTTCGCTCGGAAAGGAGTCGTACCGCGCGAGCCTCCTGCCGATTTCAGCTTCGCCCTCAACCGCCGCACTGGTCATGCTGAAATCATTCGAAGCAACGAGAATCCTGCAGTCCGAATTTACACGGCTTATGCTGCTACTGGCGTTGGTGGCCATGGTGATTGGATTCATGCTGGTATTGCGAGTGTCGGACACATTTGCAAAACCTCTCGGAAATCTTGTCCGGGCCGTACGCGCCCTTGAGAAAGGAGACTTCAACTATCCAGTGAAGGTGCAATCAGGCGACGAACTCGCTGAGGTTATGCAGTCGTTTGAGCAGATGCGGTCGAGCCTGCTGGAAACGCAGCAGCTGCTGCTGAAGAACGAAAGGCTCGCAACGATCGGCCAGATGGCCAGCTCGATTTCACACGATCTGCGGCACCAGTTCACTTCGATCGTGGCCAACTCCGAATTTCTGAGTGAAGAGGGGTTGACGTCCGAACAGCGCCACGGTTTTTACCTGGAGATACGGGCTGCGATCGATCAATTGACGGACCTGGTGGAGTCGTTGCTCGAGTTTTCCCGCGGGCGCGAGTCGCCGCGACTCGTGATGGTAAACGTGGAAGACGTTGTGGAACGAACGGTGCGGACGGTGCGGGCGCGACAGGAGTTTCAGTCTGTTGAAATCCGGGTTGAGTGTCCCTCGTCGATCGAGTGCATGATCGACCCTTCCAAGATCAGCCGCGCTCTGAATAATTTACTCGTGAATTCGTGCGAAGCTGCGTCACCAGACACTGGGTGTGTTGAGGTAGCGGTTATGACGTCGCGCCAGCTCCTGGAGATCCGCGTAACAGATAACGGTCCAGGAGTTCCCGAAGCGGTGCGCGCGAATCTATTCCAACCATTTGTAAGCCACGGGAAGCCGAACGGCACTGGGCTAGGGCTTGCGATTGTGCAAAAAGTCTTCCGTGATCATGGAGGAGAGGCGGTACTCGAGTCGAGTGAAGCGGGGCGGACAGTGTTCAGGCTGACGCTTCCCCTTTCGGGATAGATCTGCTTGCCTCAGGCGGCGGGCAGATCGACCTGAACCGTAGTGCCCGAACCCGTGGAAACAATTTTAAATTGTCCCCGCTGCTCCTGAACTCTGTGCTTCATGCCGGTCAATCCCAAACCTAGATGTGCGCCGTTTCCGTTGAACTCCTCCAGCTTCCCCTTGGGAATGCCGATGCCGAAGTCGTGAACTCGCAATCCCACTTGATTGCCGTCGTACTGTAAGACTACCTCTGCGGCGGAGGCTTTGGCGTGGCGATGAATGTTGGTCAGACTTTCCTGTAATACGCGGAACAGCGTCAGCTCCGTGGCCTGACCCAAGCGCCGTTTCTGGCCTTCGACGCCAAAGTTCACGTTGATGCCAGTGCGCTTCGAGAAGCCTTCGACAAACCATTCCGCGGCTGAAGCCAGACCGACTTCGTCCAAGAGAGGAGGATGCAGCAGGTATGACATAGTCCGCGCGCCATTCAGACTTTCGGTGAGAATTGACGCCAGATCGGTGATGACCTCGTCATTCGGGTGATTGGTGAGATGAGTGTCCGCCAGTATCTTCGCGGCGCTGAGGCTTTGTCCGAGACCGTCGTGCAGCTCTCGCGCAATTCGGCGACGCTCTTCGTCCTGGGCTTGCAATAGCTGAATGCTGAGCCTGCGCGATTTTTGCTCCTCGACAGTGTGTTCGCGAAGCTCTTGCGCAAGCCTCCGATAATGTTCCCAGATTAGAAATACGGCGAGAAGGAATGCGGCTGCAAGGATGATCACTGTGAAGCGAAAGAGCCTCGCAGTCAATGCTCTCCTCTGGTTGAGGAGAATCTGCTCGGCATTGTTGATTTCATCGGAGATTCCGGCTCCGTGAGTGGCCGATTCGACGATATCGAGTGTCAACTCGGCTTGCCGAGTGTCATCCTTGACCCCAGATTTCGCGAGTTGGATGCTTTCTTCGCTGTCGGCAAGCCTCTCGCGCGTAACCGCTTCGAGTTGGTCGCAACGCCGCTGTTGCTCTTGATTATCATTCAACAAGTTTTTTAGGCGTGTCAGGTTCGAAAGGACGCCTTGCCGCGCGGCGTTGAAATCCTTCAAAAATTGCGGGTCGCTACTGCTTACAAAGAAGCTGCGCGAGCGCCCGGCTTTGGCAACATCTTTCTCGACAGTATCCAGAGCCAGCTGTACTTCGAAAGTGTGCTGCACCCAGCGCGCGCTGTCATAAAGACGGTAAATCATCCAGCTTGCAGCAATGGCGCTGAAAAGCAGCAGAGCAAGGGCAGAGAGGAAAATGCTGCGCGGGCTGATTTGGCGCCACATGGTGTTCGCCAAGGCCGGCTGGGCCTTGGACAAGAAAGGAATTTTATCGTAGATTGCATCCTGGCGTACGATATCAATAACGGAGTAATTGTCGCGTACTCGCCGCGCGGCCGGCCGACCTAAGGAGCAATCAGTGCGTACCAGACGATCCGAAGTACCTCGTCTCTTGGCACTTCAGCTATTCGTGGTTTTCTTGATGCTGTCCTGCGCGTCGAGCCAGCCGACGCGGCGTCTAATCGTGCACGTAAGAGAGGGTTTCGTGGGAACGATTCGCATCGCCACCTGCGTGGGATCTTCCACGTTGACGGACGTTTATGCCCGCAACGACGGTGCGGGCGAGACATCGGCGTGTCCGGCGCGAGGCGAGGATGTGGCTGTGACTTTGGTGCGCGGCGTGGAGCAGCGGGTGATTGCACCCGAGGAAATCATGATACCGAGGACGGGCGATGGAATCGCGACCAGCATACAGGTGAACGTGCGACCGTGATTGATCGAGATTTCTAGGCCGGCAGCCCTCAAGTCGGTCTGGCTTCATTCCCCCAACTTATGGCGAAGTAGTCCATAAAAAGCTGTATTGCGCCGCCCGCTGAAACCGAGTTACCACTCTTTAGGTGGGAAGCCCATCCCTTGTTCTCCTACGTTTGCGGAGGCGCCCGTGCAAAAGAAGCCTAAGGTGTTGTTTCTCTCGAGGGGCAATGCGACGCGAGGCCAGATGGCCGAGGGGTTTTTGCGGTCTCTGGCGGCGGAAAGATTCGAGGCGACTAGCGCCGGAATCGACCCCGGTGCGCTGAATTCTGTAGCAATCGAGGTGATGAACGAAGCCGGCGTGGATATTTCGCATCAACAGGCCAAGAACGTGAAGGAACTTTTAAAAGAACACTTTGCTTACGTAATTACCGTAGGCGACTTAGCTCGGGAGAAGGCGCCTATATTTCCGTTTACCCCAAATCTTGTCCGCTGGAGCGTCTATGACCCTGAAAGCGCGCAGCACTCGGCGGAAGAGAAAAAAAATGTGTTTAGGCGTGTCAGGGACGAGATTCGAGCCAAGGTAGAAAGCTTTCTCAGCGAAACTACCAAGAAGAAACCGGAGCTAGCCAAGACGGCAGAAGCCAGATAAGAGAAGTAGAAAAGAAGAACCAGGTGACCCACTAGTGGGAAGCTGCCGCCTTGGCCGTTCCTTCGGTGGCCGACAAAGCTAACTGCGGGGCGGTGCCTGGAGTGGCGGCAGGAACAGCGGGAGTAGCCGCGGAACCCCACTGCAACCGGCCATCGCTATTAGCGACTTCCTGCACAATTTTCGTGAACAGCTGATCTTGCGCAGTGGTTCGTTTGGTGTAGTCCACGATGTAGCTGACGAGGAATTCCAGGTTTCCGCCGTTCACGGTGAGCGTAATCGCAGGCTTCAAGGAAGGATTCGCGGTTTCATAGTAGTCGCTCACGGCTTTCCAGGAAGTCTGCGCCTCTGCCAGATAGTCCCCGATCACTTCCTTGGCTATCCGCGTAAGCACCTCTTTCGCGAACTGGCAATCGCTGGTGATCGTGAATACTACCTTGATTTCGTCCCAGATAAACTGGAACCCTTGCGAGTAATTAAAAACAGGGCCCTTCAAGACGGCGCTATTGGGGATGCGGGCGATCCGGCCGTTGTACATATCCTTGCTGACCCAGTTTCCTGTTTCCATCAAAGTCGTGCGCAAGAGGCCGATATCGATTACGTCGCCTCTGCTATCGCCGATCTGAACTCTGTCTCCCGGCATGTACAGCTTTGAAAACCCGATGGCAAAGGCTCCTGCGAGGCTGGCCAGGACGTCCTGGAGGGCTACCGCAACGCCTGCGCCCACCAGACCGAGGGCGAAGCCGAGCCTGCCCAAGCGATCCTCAAAGAGCAGGGCAAGAAAGAGCAGAATCGTGATGTAGCCGGAAAAAACGACGAATTTGCGAACTCTATAGCGAGAATCGGCACGACCAAAACGGCGCGGCAGCGTCTGCTCGAGGACTCGGAATCCGGCGTGGATAAGTAGCATGCCCAGAATGGCGGCAACGCACTTACCGAAGAGCGAAAGCGACATCGCCTGCTTGAAAAGGTCGTCCATGCTCCCGGATCACCCGACGGGCCGTGAATTTGATGAAATAGCAAAATAAGCCTACCGCTTATTTTGCGCAAATTCACCGGCTAACTTTCACAGTCGGGCAGACCATAATCGAACCCTACCCGGCAGCTCGGCGCGAAGATGAGCCTAGCCTGCGTGGATGCGGTCGGCGGAAACCTCTACTTCATTGATGCCACGAAACGAGAAGAGTAGCCGGACGAGATACTTCGGTGGATCCTCGGAGGTCTGCTTCACGATATTTCCTACCGCGTCTGTGACGGCAGCATGGAAGGTGACGCTCTCGACTTGCATGCCGGCGAGATTGACTCGAACGAGCTGTCCCGGTTTGAGCGCGGATTCCATCGGACTCTTCATTCTCGCGCCTACTCGCCGCTCTTGTCCACTTTGCCGCGGCGCGAGCTTGATGCCTTGCCGCGGGCCAAGCCAAGCTCTGCGACGGCTATGCGGCCTAGTACACGGCCGCTAAAGTTACGTCATGTGAAAGCCTCGGATTGAGTGAGCGAGAGATATCTTTTGTGTACACCAACCCCCTTAAATCGCTTGTTAGCCCCTCAAAACCGATGAAGTAGGTTGGTCTCGCGATTGCTTTGTTATCCACCGGGGTCGGGGTCCACGCGCTGTCTGCGGGATCGGTTTGAAAAGGGGACAAGTATTTGGGGCCCAGTCTTGGGAAACGGTTTTTCAGGAAGTTTTGCTTTTGGCGGTTCGAAGCGCTGGCGGTTCTGGCTTTCGTAGCTCTTCTGGGCTGGTCGTCCTTGAAGCCGGGCGCGACGTCGAGTGCCGGCGGCCGAGATAATTCGATTCGTCGGGACGGTACTGCCATTTCACCGTTTGCGTTCCCTCCCCTTGCAGTCTCTACTGCTCTTCGCGATCGCGCGGCAGCCAACAGGCGGCCGGTTTATCCCTACTCGATCATCCCTGGCGGCGTAGCGAGCGCGGCGGAGCTTCGCGCGGCGGTGGCGCATGATCCGGTAGTCGCGGCGCACTATGCTGCGTTTGATCTGGCGAATGCGCGCGTCTTCCAGGTGCAAGAAGCTCGCTCCGTATACGTTTCGTATCGAAAAGGCAACGATGTCTTCTGGACGTCGAAGAAATTACGCCTCGCTGCTGGGGAAACATTGATCACTGATGGCCAGCACATTTCACGGACTCGCTGCGGCAACCAAATCTCCGACGAACCGCGCATGCCGGTCTCACTGGGAGGCGACCCGGAACCGCAGCTGTTGGACACACCAGTTCCCTACGAGATCATCGAGCCATTCGTCGCGTCAATCGGGGGTGAGATTGGGGGCGGCGGCACACCGGCCAACGCGGTACCGTCTTTCACACTCGCCAGTGCGGGAGGCGGTGTTGGTGGGACGATTGGCGGGCCGGGAATTTTGTCCGCGCCCATTATTCCGGCGACGGGCGGGGTGTTTCCTGGGCCGGGCAACTCAACTCCGATTTCGACTCCCGAACCCGGTACTTTCATTTTGCTCTCAACCGGTTTCGGCGCTGCCTGCCTCATTCGTAAATTCCGCAAGACATAGTTTTGGTCCAGCTGAGCGCGAGCTAAGTAGTTTCCGGAAACGGGGCTGCTGGAGGCAGGGTGCTGCCTGGAAGTGGAATGGTGCCGAGGGGCAGAATCGAACTGCCTACGCCGGCCTTTTCAGGGCCGCGCTCTACCGATGAGCTACCTCGGCACGGGAACAACCAACGATTCTACGGAAAAGGCGGCGGAGTGAAAAGGGAAAACGCGTGGGCGGATTGGGCGACGCGGTTTTGAATCGCAGCCGTGACGAA
>Ga0210401_10007325_pt1 | contig 11080 bp, 8 predicted proteins | sample IncBWH32MmetaG_FD_150866 | JGI IMG/M metagenome (GOLD analysis project Ga0210401, IMG submission 150866) | Forest soil microbial communities from Barre Woods Harvard Forest LTER site, Petersham, Massachusetts, United States - Inc-BW-H-32-M | ecosystem: Environmental > Terrestrial > Soil >... | reverse complement strand
CTGAGCCTAATGAACCTCAAGGCATCAAGCAGTAGATGGAGAAGCAGGTCGGACAGAGAATCGAGTTTTGGCATCGCCTATACGATCGCACTTGGGGCACCACTTGGCGGTATGAAATAGGGACGGACAGAATTATTGCGGACTACAGGGATTTTTATGCCACGCGTCAAAAACAGCTGGTTCTGGCGGTCTAAAAAACCGCGGACCGCTGCTCCTGTTTTCAGCACTTTACATTTCATCACACGCGGAGGTTTTTGGCGGGATTGCGCGGAGGATGTATTCAAACGTCCCAAACTATCAAATGCAACATTACATAATTACTCAGAGGTTGGACCTCCACACGAAAACCCATCAGAAACAGCCAGTGAGCGATAAAAATACAACAGAACCGACATTCTGTTGCAGTCTGAATGCGTCTCCGCGAGCGCTACCGATATTTCAGGGCGTTAGGTGGAAGAGCTACCGCCCCGATCCTCGGCTTCAATGCTTCGCTGCGGCGCGCAAGCTACTTACTCTGATCATGAGGGACGTGGAGTTAATGGGTTGGAGGCGCGGCAGGTTCACGTTCTTAAATACGGCCGTAGGCCAGAATTCTGCCCCGTCCGTCGTCCAAATCCGCGGCTTCGTTCCCGCGCCGGCGATCAGAACTCGCATGTAATTAAAAAGTGCGCCGCCGACGGGATTTTCCGAAACTTTTCTTGCATTATGGCTCACGCGTAGAAAGTTTCTAAAAACGCCTACATATCCTACACTCCCTACACTAAGGTGGCGGCCCTATGCCCGATGATTCCTTCCTGAACTCACTTCGCTCGTGCTTCCGCGCTGGTTGCCACCAAATTACCAGGTAAGTTTCAACGCGAACTGGATCTGCCGGGAAGTCGTCGCCGTCCCACTGATCAGACCGGCGCCGGCCACGGGAGCGCCGTTTTGATCAAAGACGACGTTATTGGCCACCGGCGCAATCGGCGCAAGGAAATTGGCGTGATTGAGAATGTTAAAAATCTCCACTCGGAACTGCGCGTTGAACGTTTCCGAGATGCGCTTTACATGATTGTTCTTGAACAAGGACATGTCGAGACTGATTATTCTCGGCCCGACCACGCTGTTGCGCCCGGCATTGCCAATGAGGTTCTCACAAGTGCCCGCGATGCCCGGGTCCGTGGGAGAGTTAACCCCAAGGCCAAAGGGTTGGCACTGCGCCGCGATAGCGGGAGTCGACTTCGGGAGAGTGAAGCAATTCAAATTGAGGTAGTTGACCCCTCCGTGAACTGGATTACACCCGGGCACAAGGTCGGGATAGTCCAGTGTGTCAGTGCTGTTCATGCCGAGCGGATCCCCAGCGACGGAATTAGCAATATTAGGAGTGCCTGCAATGGTTGGCGTAAACGGCGTTCCACTACTTGCTTCGAATATGCCGCCGAACTCCCATCCGGACGAGGCCCAGCCCAACACGCCAGTTGCGCCCTTGGGGCTCGGGACGTCCCAGGTGAAGTTAACCTCAACATTATGGGGCACGTTGAAATCGGAGGGACCAAGTCGAAGCCGCCGGTCGAAGAAAAACAGAGAGGAGAGCCCATTCAGGAACTGATCTCCATCTGTTGAGCCGGAACTGCTGTCAACGCTTCGGCCATACGTGTAGGAGACTTGCGCCTGAAGGCCATGACTCATTCTCTTGGAAACCTGGGCCTCAAGGGCGCGAAAAGTAGCGTCCGAACCCCAGAACTGAGAAGACACGCGGCCCCAATTCGGGTTGAGCACGGTGGTGGGTATGGGATTGGCCGTCGTACCGTTGGGTGAATAGCCCACGACGCACGGGAAGCCACTTCCGTCTGGTCCGCAGGGCCAGAGCCACCCTTGCGCGGTATGCGTCATGGGCAGCACGATGGAGGAATCATCCGTCACCAGAAGGTTATGCACCGTGCGCGAGGCCACGTAAGCAACCATCACGGCGGTGTTCGGAGTGATCCGACGCTGGAGGTTCACGTTCCACTGCATCACGTAATTGCGCTTGGGCTGTTCGATGTAGGTAGCGCGCTGCGACGTTGCCGCCTTCGGCCCGGGAGGTGGAATTGCTGGGGTTGGGAACGAACCCGCCACCAATTTGCTGGAATTGAACGACTGAGTGAAGGGATATGCTCCAATGCCGCTGCGCAGGTTCGGAGGCAAGATCTGCACATCGAACATTCCGAACCCCGCGCGAATAGCGGTCTTGCCCGTGCGGAACGGGTCCCATGAGAAACCAACCCGCGGCTCAAAATCGTGGAGCGAAGGGTTCTTGAACAGGGGGCTGGCCACCGGCGCAGTTTGTGCTGGGAGAGGTCCCGACCCGAGCGCCGCCAGCGACACGGCAAACATCTGCGTACCGTCCAAGCTGTGCAGGGTGCCCTCTTGGCCGTTCGACGCGTAAGGCACGGTCGCCATCTCATAGCGCAGTCCCGCGTTAATCGTCAGATTGGGGCGAAAGCGGATGTCGTCCTGGATGTAGCCGCCGGCGAGGTACTCTGCTCTGCTCAGGGCCAACGGAGGAAACGGGGTGGCAATGATCGCTTGAGGGCGATTGGTGAGCAAATTCCGAACCGTAGGAAATTGAAAATTCCCCGCGCACTGGCCGCATGCCGCGGTATTATGCTGAGAAATTCGCTCCACGTTGCCGCCGAATTTCAGCGAATGAATCCCCTTGGTGAGAGACACGTTGTCATAAAGCTGGTAATCGTTCCAAAAAAGAGAGGAGCCCTGGAAGAGGCTCAAACCTCCGGTAAAATCCGTCAGTCCGGCTACGCTGATGATGCCGCCCACTGTGTACCCCGGTACGAAACTGTAGAGACCACTCGTATCCGCTACCTTTGGATTAATGGCCTTGGATCCCGACGGGGAAGAAGCAAGGATGCGGTTGTAACCAAGCCTGAAGGTATTCACCAGGGTGCCGCTGAATAGGTGAGTTTCCTCCAGACTCGCCGTCTGCCGTTTGACCCGGCTCAAGATAAGTTTGTTATCGAACTCGTCGGGTTGCGAGGAAGGGGTACTGTCATACAGGTAGCTGCCCGCCAAGCTGTCGTTACTTGAGAATCGATGGTCCACCCGAGTGGTAAAGTAGTTGTCGCTGGTAATCTGGGACGCCGTAAAGAGGAACGTTCCGAAGTCGCCGTTCTCGCCGGCATTCGGCAGGGGATAGAACGCCGCGAGAAAGGGCGCGACCGCTTGGTCGACGCCCGTCACCGGGTTCGGATTGAACGCGGAACCTGGGCCCTTGACGAGCGGGAGCGGCTGTCCGCCTACAACAGCATCTTGCGAGGGCGTCGTCCCACCGGGCGCGATCCCGCGGGCCGCACGCGAGGGGACTTGTTGGGGAAAGCTCGTGCCAAGCGTCTGGCGCAACCCTTCGTAATCAGCGAAGATGAAAGTCTTGTCCTTCCGGATCGGGCCTCCGCCGGACACCCCGAATTGATTGCGCCGGAAGGGCGGAACGGTGGACCCGTCGAAAAAGTTCCGCGCATCGACGGCGCTGTTGCGCAGAAATTCGTAGGCACTGCCATGAAACGTGTTGGTTCCTGACCGCGTGATGGCGCTGATGACCCCGCCGGACGACCGTCCGTACTCCGTTGAGAAATTCGTGGTCAGGACGGTGAACTCCGCCACCGCGTCCGCGCCCAGATTTTGCCCCAGGAAACTGCCTGGCGCCTGGCCCGAGTAGTCATTGATGCTAACCCCATTCAGGAGATAATTATTCTGCTGGGGCCGTCCCCCGGCTACGGATATCTCGTTTCCGAGTCCGCGGCCCAGCCGGTCGGGCTTGGTGACGGCCACCATATCGCGGATGCTGGAGACCCCTGGCTGGAGAGCTGCCAAGTCTGTCCAAGAGCGGCCGTTCAACGGCAACTCGACAATTGTGTTCGAGCTAACGACCCCGGTGATTGTGGACGACGCCAATTGCACGTTCGGAGCCTCCGCGGTGACCTCGACGGTCTGGGTCACGGCACCCACCTTCATGGCGATGTTCAGGACTTGCTGGGCTCCCACGGTCAGAACGATGCCGCTTTGGACTGCCTTTTGAAAGCCCGGCGCCGACACGCTCGCTTGGTAGTTTCCCGGCAATAGGTTCGGCGCATTGTAGATGCCGTCGGCATTGGTCGTCACGTTCGTGGTCACGCCGGTGGCCACATTCGTGATCGAAACCGCTGCGCCGGGAACGGACCCACCGGACTCATCGGTAACCGTTCCCGAAAGGGTTCCTCCAACCAACTGCGAGTACCCAGGGATCGAAACCAGAAACCAGAGCGTCAGCCATAAAGCGGGTATGAGACCAGGGAAGACATTCTCGGATATAGTTCGAGTTCTGATGATGGCAATCATCTTGATATCTCCTCTTATGGAAGACGGACTTTCACCGGTCCTCCAAACTGAAGTGACGACGCACTGATTCCCCGCCAAGAGCAAGTAACGGAATTTCCGACTCCATTTCTGCGCAAAACCATACGCCCGCCGCCCTCACGCGTCAACGTCAAATGGCCTTGGCCGCGGTTGTGGGGCAAGCGCGGCTTCTTTCGCGGTTCTGCTGATCGCTCGTTTCTCGGGACCTATCTGGTTCGGGTAGGGGTAGGGGATCGTTTCCGAGTGCGCGGTGATCCAGGCGCAATGCGCCACGGTGACCTGGGCAACTCGTATGTCCGGCCTGTCGACTTGTCAATCTGTAGCTTAGGTTGTAAGGATCAGCAGCGACGGCGTTCCCAGCCGAGCGCCGGCGGACGGCGTCTTTCCTCCATCATTGGATGCAGTCCCAGTAGGCTGTCTTCTACTTGCCCACCATCAGAATTGAAAACGAACCCGGCACCACAGGACCGAGGGCAACGCGTCCCGGTGGTGGTGGCGGCGCGTTAGCCGAAACCGGCCCGTACTCAAACGCCATGGTTAGCACGTGATTCGTCTTTGTGTCGAGGACTAGATTCCTGGCGCCCAACGTGGTTTGCAGCGTCTGCTCAACCGCGAAGCTGGTGGGGCTGTTTTCCTTGATGAACGTCATCGAGCCGGCGCCTGCCGCGCTTATGGCTTCCATCGTAGCGGGATTGAACGCGACGTTATCCACATGCATTTCAGTCGGGAGGGTGGTAATGATGTTGCCGTTGCCGGCGTTCACGATCACCACCGTAGGTGACGGCAGGCGGTAATACGCAAAGAGGACGTGATTCTTCGCGTCAAGTGCCAGCCCGCTTCCAGTGGTGACACCCTTCGAGCTAAGGTCGTAGTGCGCTGTAACAGTCATGTTCTTCGCGTCCACCACGGCAATGTTGGCCTTGTCGGAGATGTTCACGTAGACCGTGCCTTTGCCGTCGCTCACGGCTTGCTCCGGCATTCCTCCCAAGTCAAGCGTCCCAACCACGGTACCTTCCTTCGCGTCAATCACTGTGGCATACGGCGGCATGTGGCTCTGCACCCACACACGCTCATTGTACGGATCAAACATGATCCCGTCGGGACGGCCGTCCACGTCAATGGTCTTGATCACTTTCAAAGTGCTCGCGTCCCACATGGTGATCGGCTTCGTGGTGGAGAACCCGTGGTGAGATGTGGGATCGACCGCAGCGCCGCCGGCGCCGACTTTAGCAATCGCGCCGACCGATTCAAGCGTATCCAGATTGAAAACCGTCAGTTGCCCCATCGGACCACTACGCGGGACATACAAACGACGGCCTTCGACGTCCGCGGAAATATAGTCCCAACCGCCGTCGCCGCCAACTTTGGCGGTCTTCAGCACCTTATAAGGACCTGCGGTTGGGGCGTGCTGGGCCAATCCCGTGGACGCCAATATCGCGATCCCCGCGGCAAGTACAAACGCTAGGCAAAGTCGTCGCATGAAATACTTCCTCCATGGGCGTGGAATTTCCATTTGGGGCTCCCAAGCTGCGACCGAATATACACCACATTCAGGGCTTATCGTTGCACACTCGGAAGCAATTTCCGGGGCGCCCTCCGCATCCCCAGTCCGATAGGCGTTTTGGACCAATCGGGAATACCGCAAGTGATCAGACGGTTGGGAGACTTTTACCGGAGGAAACACGGAGACATAAGTCAACTACAGTCCCTTCAGGAACCCGTCACTTTCTCCGCCAACTCCTGATTGCGTCGCGTTTTCGGAACGTGGCTTAGCGACGCGGTGTTTGGAAATACTTGGGTGGCGTGAACTTGAGTCTCAGTAAGGCGAGATTTCCTCGGGATCGTCGGACGTTTCTTCCAGCTCGACCACCTCTGTGGACCGAACGGAGTTGCGATTGCCCTGGAAATAAACAAGAGCCGACACCACTCCCAATCCCAAGCCTATGGCGTGGGTGCGGTAGCTGACGTTCGCCTGAAACGTCGATGGAAGGAGGACCAACAGCGCCAGGCATACAGCCCGCAGGATGCGCTTCCCGGGGTTCACACTGCGCTCCACCAGCAGGTACATGCTCAGCCAGAAACCTGCCATCCAGTAGACCAATCCCGACGCTCCTACCAAGCTGACCTCGGGAGGATAGGTCAGAAGCGAAAACTAGTTGGTCAACGCGGCCATAGCTAGACCCAGCACGGGGAAAACCCAAAAGCCGAAGTATCCAAAGAGCAGGTAGGCGAAGAAGGCGAGAAAAACAGCATTGGAGACGACGTGCATAACGTCTGCGTGCACCGCTACTGCTGTCAGCAGTCGCCAATACTCGCGTTCCTTGAGAACCCCTTCTGAAGTGGCGGCAAGAGTGGGCAGGAGAGCCGCTCCGTTTCGCCAGGCTAGCAGGGACACTGCCTGGATCGCCGCGACGGACAGAGTCGCCACCTCTAGGCTCCAATTCCGCGGTTTTCCCGACAGGAGTGTTTCTCGGACACGGTAGGTTGAAGAACCCGCCATGGAGGTAATCTTACCGGCAGTGGGTTCGCCTTTCGAGCTGTGAATCTTCAAGTCCCGGCGAGAGCCTCCGTCCATCGCGCCCATGCTCATTTTTCAGGAGACTTCATGAGCCGTTGGCGCAATCCGGGGCCATGGGCATTTTCTTTGGAGAGATGGCCGTTGAGCAGCAGCGCTCCGCTATCGAAGCGTGGGTGCGCAAACTCAGCGAGCAAGCTGACAGACCCGGCGAACCTTGGACTATCGCTGAAAAATAAACTCCCGCTGAACTCCGAATTTTGTATCCTCACGCGAGAGTACCGCGCCGCATCCGTACGATTCGCAGTTACAACTCCTGAAGAGTAGGGCTTTTCGGAGACTGACTTTTAACCTCTGACTGGCGGACGCCTCTTTTAACAAAGCACTCACCAATGAGGGCAGCAATCTGCTATAGAGCCACACATTTAGCGTAGGGACCTATAATGTGGATACGCACAGTCGGGAGTCTGTGAAGTCTGCCTGCAAGCCTGAAGGGGCAGCCACAAGGGCTTTACCGCCGTCTTGTACGTGGTGAGTGGGGCTGCGACATTGGTCATAGGCGGTACCGCCAAAGCTATAGCGCCTGACAAATTCGGCGGCGAATCAATCCAAGGTGGGCAGTCTCATCGCATCAGCAAAGTTGTTCCTCCGGACACCATCCACTGGTATAAGGACGTGGACACGCCATTCCGGTATTTAGAGGTGCCGGTCCCCTGATCGGGCCGTGTCATACCATGACCACAGAAGCGTGGGCACCCCGGGACGACGGCGGGCGCTGTGGTGACCGGGACTCAAGGATAGCGGCAGGTGGAAATCCGCAGGCCTAAAGGAGAATGGAAAGGAGTTATCGACCATGATGCGACGCTCTTTGTTTGTGATCTTGACCTTTGGCTTGGTCTTGCTCGCGGCTGGAAACTCGGTTTTGCGCGCACAAGCCAATCCCGATTGGCACCGGCCATTTCCCCCGTTCAAGATTGCCGGGAACCTCTATTACGTGGGCACGGCTGATCTCGCCGTCTATCTCATCAATACGCCGCAGGGAAACATCCTGATCAACTCCGATTTCAAGGAAGATGTGCCCTTAATCCACAAGAGTATCGAGCAACTCGGCTTCAAGTATGCGGAGACAAAGATTCTCCTCATCAGCCACGCGCATGGTGACCACGATGAGGGCGTCGGTCTGATCAAGCAGGAAACGGGCGCAAAGCTGACGGTGATGGATGCGGATGTCCCCGCAGAGGAGAGCACGGCGGCAGGCCGCCCAGGTGCTCACGTTGACCGCATCTTGCATGATGGAGACACGGTCGAACTCGGCGGCGCCAAACTGACCGCGCACTTAACGCCTGGCCACACCAAGGGCTGTACGACGTGGACCATGCAGGTTCAAGAGGGCGGGCGAACCCTGAATGCGGTGATCATCGGTAGCCCCAACGTAAATCCCGGCTATGTGCTCGTGGGAAACAAGGACTACCCGCAGATTGCGCAAGATTACGTCAAGACGTTCAAAGTGCTTAAGAGCCTGCCTTGCGATTTGTTTCTTGGCGCGCACGGGGCATATTTCGGCCTGAAGGCCAAGTACGAGAAGATGAAGGGCGGCGGAGAGAATACCCTGATCGACCCGGAGGGTTACAGGGCGTACGTCGCCGAGCGAGAAGCCACGTTCCAGAAAGAATGGAAACGCCAGCAAGAGAATCCCGGTTCCCCGGCGCCGTAGCGTCGCCGGTACGTTTTCGAGAAATCGGGAATACTGTACTCAATGTTAGGGACGGATGTGGGAGTCAGTCGAGAGGCAAGTATTTCACTCGCGCCGGTGCCGGCAGACCGTGCTATCCCAACCTCCGGATCTCATCCCTAGTACTTGGCTTCATTTGTTGGCTCCTTTGAAAAGACTTGAGTCCCGGCGCGCGGCATCCTTCGGCTTCACGGTCGGCCATAAACTGCATGCCCCAAAAATGTCGCGCTCCGCGACAAAGCTAACTGCGCCAACGAGAGTATCCCCAGCCTCCACCACCCAGCAAAAACAGGACTAGAAGAACGATCAATATGGTTTCCATGTCTCTACCTCACTCTTCAGAGGAAGCTGGCTGACGCGCCTAGTTCCTCCGGTAGGCAGCATCATAAAAGAGCCGAAGATGGATATCTGTTCACATCGGCACACATTCGCGTGTTTCGTGAGGGGTAGAAGCGCCACAGCATGAGTTACTCATGGTCTCTATCGGATTCGATGGATAGATAAAAAGGGAAGTCTAAGATGTTGGCCCGCTGGATCAAGGTTGGCGGATTATTGGCTCTAGTTGTGATCGGCGGTGCTGCCGTGCAGCCGTTCATTTTTCAATCGCAGGAGCCTACGCCCGCAGGCCGGTCGGCGTAAACGTGAAACCTGCGTACCAAGAAAGTTGACCCCAGCAAGCACCAGAACGGTATGATTGGCACCAATTCAGGCGGAGACCTATGGCGATTCTCAGTGGCAAGCGCCTCGGGCCCTACGAAATCCTCTCTGCAATTGGTGCGGGTGGGATGGGTGAGGTGTACCGCGCCCGGGACACCCGCCTAGAGCGCATCGTTGCCGTTAAAATCCTACCTGATCACCTCTCCGATAGAGCCGAACTGCGAGAACGGTTCGAGCGCGAGGCCCGAACGATTGCCAGCTTGAATCATCCGCATATATGCACGCTCCACGATATTGGCCATCAGGACGGTGTGGATTACTTAGTGATGGAGTATTTGGAAGGAGAGACGCTGGCCGAGCGTCTGAAGAAGGGTCCGCTGCCGCTCGATCAGGTTTTGCAATATGCCATCGAGATCGCTGACGCACTCGACAAGGCGCATCGCAAGGGCATCACGCATCGCGATCTGAAGCCCGGCAACATCATGCTCACCAAATCCGGAACGAAGTTGCTCGATTTTGGCCTGGCCAAGCTCCGCGGGCCGCAAGCAGCGGTGGCAAATCTATCTGCCCTGCCAACCGAGGCGAGCGGCCTTACAGCACAAGGAACCATTCTGGGCACCTTGCAGTACATGGCGCCGGAACAGCTGGAAGGCAAGGAAGCCGATGCCCGCACGGATATTTTTGCGTTCGGTGTAGTCGTCTATGAAATGGCTACGGGAAAGAAAACGTTCGAGGGGAAGAGTCAGGCCAGTTTAATAGCGAAAATTCTGGAGACTGACCCGCCGCCCATATCTTCACTCCAGCCAATGACGCCGCCGCAACTGGATCGCGTGGTGAAGACGTGCCTGGCGAAAGACCCTGATAATCGCTGGCAAACTGCGAGCGATCTGTGCCGGGAATTGAAATGGATCGCCGATTCCGGCGCACAGGTGGGGCCGAGCACAGGTGGCGTCACTCCAAGTCCCAAGAGTCGGCGCAAAATGGTGCTGTGGGCCGCAGCGAGCTTGGTTGCTGCAGTTGTCGGGCTCACTGTGTGGAGTCTTAGGCCAGCACCCGCGGTTCCGCCACGGCCCGTCACTCGCTTCACGATATCTCTGCCCGCGGGCCAACGCTTGGCAGCCTTGGATGAACCGGCGATCGCTCTTTCACCCGATGGAACTCGTCTCGCATATATCGCGGCTCAAGGTAAGGGCCTCCCACAGCTCTATATCCGGGCGATGGATAGCCCCGAAGCAAAGCCCATCCCAGGCACGGAAGGATCCGCCAACCCCTTCTTCTCACCCGATGGTCAATGGGTAGGATTTTTTGCCTTAAGCAAGCTGAAGAGGGTTTCGGTGAGCGGGGGAGCGGCGGTGATCCTCGCCGATGCACCATCCCCTCAAGGGGCGAGTTGGGGCAGCCAAGGCATGATCGCCTTCGGAAGCGAAAGAGCCGCAGTTCTCCAGCAAGTCTCGGACGCGGGAGGCACACCGCAGGCGCTGACTCATCTCGAGAAAGGAGAGAACGACCACGACTGGCCGGAGTTCTTGCCAGGCGACAAGACAGTGCTCTTTGCGGCCAGCGTTAATGATCGGGCCAACGCACAGGTCGCCATTCAGTCGCTCGGAACTGGCACGCGGCGGAACCTGATCCAAGGAGCGACGCATCCCCACTACGCGCCGTCCGGGCAGTTGGTTTATGCGCAAGGTGGGAATTTGATGGCCATGCCTTTTGATCTCCAGCGGCTGGCGGTCACAGGCGCGGCGGTCCCCGTGGTGGAGGGCGTCCTGCAATCGACATCCAGCGGAGCCGCCCAGTACAGCTGTTCT
>Ga0210401_10007324_pt1 | contig 11080 bp, 11 predicted proteins | sample IncBWH32MmetaG_FD_150866 | JGI IMG/M metagenome (GOLD analysis project Ga0210401, IMG submission 150866) | Forest soil microbial communities from Barre Woods Harvard Forest LTER site, Petersham, Massachusetts, United States - Inc-BW-H-32-M | ecosystem: Environmental > Terrestrial > Soil >... | reverse complement strand
TTAGTTATGTGGTGTCCAGATGCACCGGCTCACTGATTCTAACGGTCGTGAAGACTGGACGGCACATAAATCTGGAGGCCACATAACGCATAAAATGTGTTCCATCACATTTTATGCGTCAGCAGCGCACGTACGGATCTGTGCGGGGGGCGATCAGCGATGGTCGTCCCTACCGCGACCAGTGATTCGCTTAGTGACAATCCGTCTTTTCACGTCGGTATGGGTCCAGCGGAACGGGCGAGCATGCTTGGCATAGGCTCGGATGTATCTCATGAGCTTGCGCCGGAGATCTGCAACTGAAGTGAAGATCCCGCGTGCAATCACGTCATGTTCGATTTTGGCAAACCACAGCTCCACCTGATTCAACCAGGACGAGTAGGTGGGCGTGAAGTGGAACCGCACTTTGGGATGCTCCGCCAGGAATTGCTCCACGGCTGGTGTCTTGTGCGCCGAAAGATTATCCAACACGATGTGAATCTCGCGCGCCCACTTCGCTTTCTTAACCAACCCGCGCAGGAATTCGATGAACTCCGCACTGGTGTGCCGCCGTGCTGTTTTTCCCTCCACCATTCCGGTCTTCACATTCAAGGCCGCGTACAGCGACAGAGTGCCGTGACGATAATATTCAAATCCGTGGCGCTCTGCCCGGCCCGGCGACAAGGGTAGAACCGGGTCCAGTCGGTCCAGCGCCTGGATCGCTGTCTTTTCGTCCACGCAGAATACGGCCGCATGCTGTGGAGGGTCCAGATACAGCCCGATGATATCGGCGGCCTTGCTTTCAAACTCCGGATCGTTGCTGGCCATGTAGCTCTCCAGCCGGTGCGGTCGCAGTTTGGCTTGCGCCAGAATGCGCTGCACCGTGGATTTGCTGACGCCCAGCTCCTCGGCCAGCTTGCGGCACGACCAATGCGTGCTGCCGTCGGAGGGTTTCTGCTGCGCTCGTCGGATCACTCGCCCTTGCACCGCCGGTGTCGCCCGGCGTGGCTTGCTTCCTGATGACGCCCTTGCAAGCCTTCTGTGCCATGCTCCTCGAATCGAACCTTCCACTTGGACACGGTCGGTGCACTCGCACCGAGCTTGTGTTCGATCTCGCGATAGGTCAACCCATCGGCGAGAGCTAGGATGAGGCGCGCACGAAACACATAACCGGCAGGAAGACTTCGCGATTGCGCCCAGCGGCGCAACTCGTCACGTTGTTCCTCGCTGAGGTCCAGCAATCCCTGATTATCAGCCACACTATAAGGACGCTCGGACTATGCTGTATGTATCACTGGGACGGGCTACTAGTCTAGCTAGTTCGTCGCTCCGGAACGTGCCGTAGGCGATCGCTTTGCCCGACCAATCGGGAATTGATATTCGATCAAACGTTCTGCTCGCCTCTTCGTGATCGCGTTCGATTGTGACGACGACCCCTGGACCACCGCTATTTGGCTCGGCGATGGTTCAGCTTCTAGATTCTGCTTGCCTCCTTCCTCATCATCTGAGACTGCTGGGGCCCACCGGCGAGTGACCTTGTTCCATTCCATGCCGGAATGTCCGGCCGTCCAGCAATCCGTATCGTTTCGGCTGAGCTGACCGGTAAATGTCCGCTGACAGTGGCTCGATTCCCGACCCTATTTCAGTTCACGCGATCAACAATCGGAGGTCGCCGAGCTTCGGTTGTGTCGCGGATCGTCTCACCATTCGTCAGTTCGGTAGGAAGTGCCATTCATCAAGCTTGAACTCCATCTTCTGCTTCCTGCTAAACACCGTGTGCTCCTTTAGATCCAGCGCTGGAGCAACGCTTCCGAGGACCAGACGAGCATCGTTTGCAGAGACTCTTCCAGGCGATGGGAAGCTCGTGGTTACCGGCGATCGGGATGGAGTCGCGATTCCTCCGGATTCGCAAGCTGGAAATTTCTTTCCAATCATCGAACGCCGCAGTGACCTGGTCCGGCGAGCGATCAACGAATTGAATGAGATACGGACGCAACTCCCCGCGCATCCGTGCGACGGTCCTTTCCGTTGCACGATGGCGCAATCTCGGTACGTTCCTTATGTGGGTCGCAAAAATTCGACTAGCGTTTCTATCCGGTGATCACGAACATGGATATTGCCAGGTCACGGAGGTCGTGACGAAGGCAACGATAGCCAGGGCGCCACGAGTTTGCCTGACGTTGCGCTCTTTGCGTCGATCGTTGTCATCGAATCGCGGTGAAACGTGAGAGTCCAGCGCAAAATCAAGCTGCATTAGCGCACTGTGGAACCCACGAGCGAGGCTCAAAGCCACACGATCTATCCACTATTAGCGCTGTTAAGTCAGATTACCTTGGGTCCCCTGCCCAGGCTAACGGGCTGCGCCGCGCAAAACGATACCGGCATACACCCATGTCCTGCGGCCTTCCACCGTCCGCTGCACGGGCTCAGCATCTGGTCGCAGGACTCTAAGCAGCCGCCCAAAGGCCTGTTTTGAGACCGACCTACGGCAGCATCGACGGCAGTGTGTTACGTAGGCTTCATGCAATTCGGACTGCGGAATAATCCCATCGCCTGACGCGACTGTGTGCTCGTCGAGCCAGGTGGCGATTGTGTCGTTTGTAGCTTGATACTTCTCTACTTCGATCCGGCTTACCGTTGGTTCAGTAAATCTGCAGCGCCTGCGGACCCGCTGAAGCGCCTCGAGTGCTTTGTTCAAAGCGCCACTCAACTCGCCTCGTGTGCATAGTTGGTGTTGCAGAATGCTGCGGGGTGTCTCACGACGCGTATGGCGAAAGCGATTTGGGAAGGGTACGATGAGCCAACGATCAAAGAAAGCTTGCGAGGTGTCGTTACTGAGGGGTAACCGGTTCGCAGAAAATAGAAGGCGCGCAAAGGGCGTGAACTCGAAAGAGTCGCGGTATTTGAACTCTGCGGTGATACGGTCGCAACCGGTAATCGACTTAAACATCGCTGAGCTGGAGAGGCGATCGCTGGGCAGATCGGGGCATATGTTAGCTAGTTTCCCGTAGAGGCGCGCAGCCGAGAAGCGGTCCAACTCCAGCCGTTGGAGACTGAGATGACAGACATTTTCAGTGCCCACAAAATTGGCCGCCAGGTCGAGAAAGGTACTCTTTCCGTTACCGCCCTCGCCAACGAGACAGATGGCTTTCTGTATGGAGCGATCTGGTGTCAACAAATCACCCAGAATCTCCCAAGCCAATGGGATCGCGTCCTCGGGAAAGATCTCGCCGATAAATCTGTCGATTTGGGGGCAGGTCGCATTTGGGTCGAATCGGATCGGAGTGTGAACGGTAGACAACCACTGATGCGAGTGCGGCAACAGCTCGCGCGTTCTGGCTCGAAGTAGCCCATTTTCGAGGTTGATCAATTCGGTTGACGGCCGGGTGGGCAAGTCGGGCACGTCCAGCGCTACGAACTCGACGACTTCCTTCGAGAGTGCCCGACTCCACATCTCGGGACAATCATGGTCGAGCAGTAGATGCTTGACCTGTTGGCGAATCCACATCTCCCCAGATGGCTGATATACCCCATCGCGATATACATAAAGCAAGCCGCTGCCATTGCGCGCGAAGTAATCTTTCGCCGTGATGGCTCCCGCCAGGTCACGAATCAGTGTTCTGGGATTCGGGATGCTCACCTTACTGGGACCGTTCTTGTCTATGAATAAGCTTGTGACAATCCCGGCAGACGGGTTCCAGGTTCTCAATGCGGTGAGTTCCGCCATGAGACCGGTATTTGCGGTGATGAATCTCCAGGTGACGGCTCGCGCGGCACCGGGCGCATCGCCAGCCGTGCTGCTCCATGGCCTTGCGGCTGTGGACGAAGTACACGCCATGCACGAGCGCTCGAAGCGCGACGAAGTCAGCTTGGCCAACGGCTTTGACGATCAGCCGGTCGCCCTCAAAGGCCCCCACCGTGCACATGCCTCTTTCAGGAGGCAGTTCGCGGATCTCATAGCCGGTCAGCCGTTCCGCTCTTTTCTTGGTCATAATGCCCTCGGCTAGTCAATCACCAGACGAAATTCTCCGAACCTGAGGTCGGCGCCGGCGATCGGCGCCCCAGTTTTCAGCTCGGCTGCAATCGCCTTCTTGTCCGGCTTGAACTCGAGCTTTTCAATGCGCGACTCAAACACCTTCCGGTCGTCGAGACTTAATCTCTCCAGGAGTGCCTCCCATACATGAGCGGGCATCGCCAGCTGCGCCTGCTTAAAGCCCAACGGAATCGCATCTAAGTCTGTTATGAGAATCGAATCGGGATTCTTCTGAATGCGTACGCTGGATACGTTTCCTTCCAGGCGCTTGACGCCTCGCCGATCGGGCACGGCGAACTGCTCGACGATCTGAACCACGTAGCGCTCTAGCTCGGCCTGGATCCGCGAGATGCGCAATTTCTTCTTTTGAATCCGCTCGATCTCTAGATCGGCGAACTTCTGCTGCATTTCACAGTGCCGCAAAAAGGCAACTACGGCATCCCTTTTCTCTCTGGTTCGGCGCAGTGCCTGCCCAATCTCGTCGAGGATGAGACGGCGATCCGGCTCTTCTTCTGCCAGATCGATCGTATTTGCGAACGCGTCCAGGGTGTCTTCGAGTTCGTAGAGAGTACAAGGGTTGGTCTGAGGTCGTATGAGTTCTGTGGCCACAATCAATCCCCTACGCCTTCAGTTCTGTAACAATCTGTTGAATCTCGGGTCCGAGTGAGAACGCGGCCTGATTCTCCCGTGCATTCGCGCGCAACTTTTCGAGCAGCACATACACGTCTTTGGCGCACAGCCGGGCCGATTGCATGGTTTTGAACTGCTGCGGGCGATCGGCACCGTGCTGTCGGAGAATGCGGTAGTATTCAGCCACGCCTGCTGATCCTGCCAGGTTCTCGACGGCCGTCTTGAGATCCTCAAATTCCCTTAGCACACCCCGCGGCGAACACATTCTCTTCCAGATCGCGGCCAGCTCCTCGGTAATGACAGCAATAGTCTGCAACCCTCCTACGCCATTTACAGCGCCGCCCTTCTTTGGGTCCGCCGGCGCAACGGGAGCGTCGTTGGAAGGTTCGGGTCGAACTGCCGGCTCTACAGGCACGCCTCCGAGCCACTCTCTCAACAAGTCCGACAGTTCTTTGCCGGGTTTGGGGAAGACTCCACCGGCGAGTTTGGGGCACCGCGTTTTTGTAATGACCAGCGTATTCTCTTGGTCCATGTCTCCGCATACGTCGAACTCGTATTCGATTCCGTCGCGCATCACCGGCGCCAAGCCGACTTTCCGGGGCGCCGTTTTGCCAGTCCTTTCATCGCGATCGATGATCCATTCGGTCTTGGCGCGCATGCTTGCCAAAATATGCAGAGGCGCGCTCACGATCCTGTCAATCAGAGCGTAGTGCAGCGGCGTGACCTCCTTCCATGCCGCAAAGCTGTTGGGAGTTTGCATTCGGCGCGCCGCCCGGTCCACTTTGTCGAGCTCTCCGTCCTTGCCGATCCAGAAGTGTGAAAGCGAGTCGACACACAACACGCGATAACCGTTCTTGGACACCTCATCGATGATTTCGATCAGCCGGGCAGGATCGTAGGAGGCAAGTTCCAGAACGTCGAAATCGAAAATATCGGCATACTTGCTGGCGCTGCCGCGCTCGGTATCGATCAGGGCGACAGGACCGCCCAGTTCCGTTGCTACCTGAAGTAATGTGTACGTCTTTCCGCTTCCTGAGGGACCGCACACGGCAAAGCGCAGCTTGGCATCGTACTTCACTGCTCTATGAAAACCTTTCTCATTCATCTCTCACTTTCCTTTCGAAATGCTCAGGATCGAACGTGTGTGTGATGCTACGATGCGACGCACGCACAGTCAAGCGAAAAGCGCCATGTTCTCAGTGGATTGAGAGAATATTCACACAAGAGCTGCATAGCGCCCGGTCATCAATCAGGGTCCATCCCGGATCGCTCACAGCCTGCACGCGCTTCACTCGATGAGCCGCTCTTGTTTTGCCGTGACGACCAAAAACTCCTGTTTCACGCGGCGTGCTTGCTGGTGCCTTTCGTTCCAGATTGAGCTTGACTTCCTTCCGCGGCTGAGGCATGAATGCTGGTGCAAGAAAAATGCGCGAGCCTTCGAAAAGCTCGGAAAGCACAGGTTCCCTCTATGCGAGGAAGGAAGACAACCGACGGCGCGACACATTCTCGTTCGACGTTCACCATTCATGTGAACGATGTTGCCCTGTACGCGCCATCGAAACGAAGCGAGTCGCTGCCTGCCGGCGCCATAAGGTTTCGAAGCGAAAGAGAGTTCTCTAGGCTGGCTGCCAGTTGGCCTGCATCGCGTTTGGTGGCGATCTGGAACCGCTTGCCTGCTTCAAAGCCGGTCTGTAGGTTCACCGATCGTAAGACGGCAATACGGCGCATCTGGAGAGCAATTCAGAGCCTTTCGCCCGCATCAAGAAGACAGCCGGCGCAAGGCAGAGAAAAGTCGCATCGGCCGGGCTCGGGCGCCATTCAAAAAGCCTCCGTGCGCCAACGAACAAAAACTGACCGGATCATTGATCTCTTGCGGCAGCCCTCCGGGGCAACGCTCCAGGACATCATGGCTGCTTCGGACTGGCAAGCTCATAGTGTGCGTGGCTTCATTAGCGGTCAATTGCGGAACCGGATGGGCCTGCGGGTGAAGTCGATCGAGCGAAACGGAGGGCGAGTATACGCCATCCAAGACTAGACTAACTCATCCGCTTCTTTTTCTTGAACACTGCGATCTCCAGACCCATGCGACTCGACGTTGCTTCGAGCTTGGGGGGAACGAGTTCGAACCGGGCGCAATTTGCACTACGACCTCGCGCCAAGAACGCCCTCCCGAACGAGCCGTCAGAAAGAATCTCGGGTTTTTTCAGATGATGAGCGGGCCCGCTCGCTCCCCAGCTGGCCTCCGCATGGGAAATTCGCACGCGATCATATAGCCGAGCGCATCGCTGACGTGCGTTCGCATCGGATCCGACTTATCCAGTTCCGTCAGCGGATTTCCATGTGGATCAGCCTTCCAGCTGACCTGCTCGAAATCCCTGATCAAGTGCTTACAACGGGGATCGATTAATAAGCGATGAAAGCCGGCATGGCTTCGCAACACGGCGTTCATACAGTTAGTGCGGTCCTTCACAACCGGATTGGCGCTCGGCACGTGGAAGCTGGAGTGAAAACGATCCGTATAGCGGCTAAAAAAGTTCTTCACAATCTGCCAATCCGTGCGCGAGGCGGAAGTCTTGCGTTGCACACCAGTGGCATCGCCGTAGACATAGAGGTTCAAAGGTGGCTGCTGAAGCTGCCGGAGCATTTCGTGGTAGACTTCTTCGTTTTCGATGCCCTCTTGGGGCGGTGGCGGAGGCGCCGTGGTCCATTCCCGAGTGCTTTCCAGAAACTGCTCGCAGGCCGCCTCGGTATGGGAGTCTGGCAGAATCGACTCCTTGAGGACATGCACCTCACCATTGCACACCTGCCCCAGGACCGAGCAGAACGGATTGGTATTGAAATCCAGGGCCCAGAAGAGTGGCAATTTGGAATCATAACGGAGCGGCCGAACGTTATACTGGCGATCAAACGCATAGTAGACAATCCCCACACCCTGGATCTCGAAGCTCGCCTGAAACTCCTGCTGGTAGGTGCGCACGTCCAATTGCCGGGCTGCCATCAGAAGCTCTTCCGCTGCTACATTCCCGCCCTGCTCGGTGGTGTACTGGAACGTAGCCCAGTCCGGCTGATCTTTCATCTCCCGGTACAAATCGTAAAAGTGATTGTGACCCCGAGGTGTCCCGATCAATAGTGCGCGGCCCTGTTTATCTGCAAGTGCGGGACGCAGGACTTCCGGCCAGGCTTGGCGTGCTATGGATGCATACTCATCGAGAACGAGAAAGTCGAGACCATCGCCACGCAACGAATCGTAGTTATCGGCGCCGCGCAAACAGATGGTTCCGCCGGTTACCAGCTCGATTCGCAAGTCGGTTTCGTTTGGTGTGAATGCCCAATACGGCCGGGTCATTTGCTTGAGCGGTCTCCAAGCCACACGTTTGGCCTGTTTGTAGGTTGGACCCACATACCAGGCCAGTCTGCCGGGAGCCCAGGCCGCGCGGCAGAGCTCCACGAGCGAAAGGTAGGTCTTTCCGAATCGCCGGCCCGCAATTAAGATGCGGAAGCGCGCTTCATAGTTAAAAACCGTCCATTGCCCGGGCTTCAACAGAACCCGAGGGCGAGTCAGGTGAATCACTGTTGGCCTCCTTCGGGCTCGCGTGCGACAACAAACGGCGGTGCAACCGTGGCGCCTTTATTCTGTCGGCGCTCCTGCTGGCAACCCCGTGTTTTGTCCCAGTAAATAGTGGCACCCAAATTGTTTCCCGAGGTGGCCATCTCAAATAGCGTTTTACTAACTTTGTAATTGGCATCGATAGCTCCTAGACGCAGTTCTTCGGGAAAATATTTCCGAAGGGTCTTCGGAGATCGGATACTGATTTTTTGTGCGATTTTCTCTTGCGGCGTGCCCACAGCAGCCATGGACTTCACCAAAGCGCGCAACTCGGGCGTGGGGTCAAATGGTGGTCGCGGCATAGCTACCGTGCCTCCGCGACTGGTCGCTGCTCGGCGACCTCATTGAACGTCCGGCCATCGGATGCAAGCACCGCGACTTTGTTGGTGAGTTTCTGCCACCGCCGAATCGCCACATCAACGTATCTGGGGTCGATTTCGAGACCCCAGCAAATGCGGTCCGTCGTGTGGGCGGCAATCAGTGTTGTGCCGGATCCTAGGAAAGGATCGAAGACGATATCGCCTCGTACCGAGTTATTCAAAATAGGCCGCCGCATTACTTCTACTGGCTTCTGCGCGCAGTGACCGGTAGCTTCTTCTGGTGAGCCGCCGAACGGGTTGAGGTTCGCAATTCGCCACAGCGTCGACTGCGCGCGGTCTCCGTTCCACCCGGAGCACTTGCCTTCGCGCACTGCGTACCAGCAGGGTTCATGACCCCAATGGTAGTCCCCGCGGCTCAACGCGAAGTGCTGTTTGGACCAAATAATCTGTGATCGGATACGAAAGCCGGCGGATTCCAAACTCCTGGCTACTTCGGCTGCATGTACCCCAGCGTGCCAGACATAGGCGACATCACCAGGAAACAGCCGATAGGCTTCTGACCAGTCAACCTGGTCGTCGTTGGGCATTGTTCCGGTCTGGCGTTGACGTCCGAGTCCAGCACGTTCACGCCAGGTCGGATCACAATCAACCCCGTAGGGCGGGTCCGTAACCATCAGCACGGGTTGAGCGGGCCCGAGTAGAATAGCTACGGCATCCGCAGAGGTGGAATCGGCGCAGAGCACGCGATTCTGATCGCAAAGCCACAGATCGCCCGGTCGTGTGATTGCTTGTTGCGGGAGTTGAGGAACATTACCGTCCAGATTGTCGGGTTTCTCAGCAAACAGGAACTCGTCAATCTCTAAGGAATCAAAACCGGTCAGGGCCAGATCGAAATCGAGAGTTTTCAGCTCGTCCATCTCGAGCGCGACTAACTCAGAATCCCACTCGGCCCAGGTTGCTGAGCGATTCACCAACAGCCGGAACGCCTTGACCTGCGCTTCGGTCCATTCATCGCATAGAATCACCGGGACTTCGTCCAATCCCAGCTTCTGTGCAGCTTTCAGTCGCAGATGGCCATCGACGATCTCACCATTACTGCGGGCTAGTATCGGAATCTTAAATCCGAATTCGCGAATAGAGGCCACCATCTGCTCAATCGCATGATCGTTCTTGCGCGGATTGCGGCCATAGGGAACAAATTTGCATAAAGGCCAGTGTGTCATGGGATATTCCTTTGGCAAGGGTGGTCATGAAGCGTTACGAAAGACTTTCGGCCGCAACGACAGAGACGACCTCGCCTTGTATTGAAATTTGAGCTTCTCACCCGGGAACCGGGCGACCGCATTTTCAAGTGGCGCGGACCACTTCCCCGTGAGCCCAGCAACGGCCTGGCGGCGTTTTTTGAGTGGCGCCGGACACTTTCCCGTGAATGACAGCACGGCCTGCGGCGTTTTTTAAAGTGGCGCTACCCACACCCTCCACATACTAGACTGGTTCGGCACAACTGAACGTTTCAAAATTCTTGCGAAACCTCGTCGCTGCCATGTACCATCTCTACTGGTTGGAGACGTCCCGTACAAACAGAAGTTGCAAATTGTGCGAACCTTCATCTTAGCCGCGAGCCAATTCCCTGGAAGGCAGCCGATCGAGAGCCAAAGCCAAAGTGTTCATTTTCCAAGATTCGGTTTGGCGCCCAGCCGATCACCCATCATGAGGAAGCATCCAGAGCCACCGCCAGTTGGACGAGACTCCGTCTTCGGCCGGATGTAGGTGACGTCCGCCACCCAGAGCTGATCCAGGCCGGTCAACATCATCCCGCGTGCGAGGTTTGCATAAACCGGCCGACTTTGATTGGTATCGGTTTAACCCGAACCTAAGAGGAGATCAGCACACGAGCTCGCGTCGATCGGGGAAATGGATGAAAGCCGCCAAAAGCTCGATCGGAGATACGGCTCTAGCTTTTCACTACAGGCTGCTCGGCTAGTGCTTTCAAGTGAGAACTAACGGTTTGTTTCGCTCTTTATTCGCCTCTCTACTGCTCCCTCTCCCTGTATTAGCGCTTCCATTGATTCCGTTTTCCCGAGCCCAAATGGTCGGCGCGCACGGCCCAAAATCTCCCAAAATTCACTGATTCCATGAGGCTTCTACACATGGGAACGGGAATGAGCAACGTGTCCAGTGAGGGGTTATTACCGTTTCGCCTTCTTTATATAGGGCGGTAAGAACTCGACCATGAAAGCCTGGGCCGTGGACGAACGTTCTTCGCTGCGCACTGTAGTGAGGTCCGCTCTCTAAGTGGGCTGCGCAGTTGCGGCAGCTCTCGCGGGTACCCGTCAGCGCCAATGCGGTAAACTGGCCCCATGCTGCGCGCGTTGGTCTTCCTGGCTGCCGCGATCCCTCTGTTCGCCGCCAACACGCCGATCTTCCCGCCCTTCCGCATCCTCGGCAACCTCTACTATGTCGGCGATGACGACCTCGCCAGCTACCTGATCGTTACGCCCCAGGGCAGCATCC